>Ga0070741_10000104_pt1 | contig 316086 bp, 271 predicted proteins | sample Coa_R1_4_FD_66440 | JGI IMG/M metagenome (GOLD analysis project Ga0070741, IMG submission 66440) | Surface soil microbial communities from Centralia Pennsylvania, which are recovering from an underground coalmine fire - Coalmine... | ecosystem: Environmental > Terrestrial > Soil >...
CATTGGGGGACTCCTCTCCCGATAGTTCTCTTATGCGTTGTTCGGCATCGCCGCGGTGCTTGTGACGCTGGCGGCGAGGAGGAGTCCCTATTGACTCGCTCAACCTAAGAGTACGGTGCAACCGACGCCGTGCCGTTCGCTGCCATGATCGGCGTAGTATTCTGGGTGTCGCTCTTACCACGTGAAGCACGGCGCGGCTGAGCGGACGAACGTTGGACGGACGTGTGCTAGACCAGCGCAAACTCCATGGTTTGCTTCTCTCGTGTGTTCTTGTAGTACGTCTACCTTTGCAAGCCGCGACACCTCAACGTGTGGTTCGAGCGTTTTATAGGCAGATCGTGGCTCGCCATCCACTTGGAATTCCAGCTGGCGACGACAAAGCAGCTCTGTGGCCTCTCATGACTCCGCGTCTACGTAAGATTTTGGATGTGGCACAGGAGTGCGAAAAGGACTATTTCGCAAAACATACTTGCGAGGAGTGCAAGCCGACTTTCGGCTGGATTGAACAAGGACTCTTCTCCGGAGGAAACGAAGAGGCGCTTCCAGCGGAGGCACACGTTGTAAGTACCAAGAGCTTTGCCCACGGAACGTTCCAGGTCACGGTACGGCTTACCTATCGCGAGACGTTCGAAACATACGGAAGGCCGCCAAATCCCAAGAACCACTTCGATTGGCGCGTTTTGGTCCGGGTCCAGTGCAGCAAGGACAATTGTCTCCTCGACGAGTTTCTGCGCCTCGACCCAGATACTGGCAAGGCGAGGGATGCTCTTTCCGAATCGTTCTCAGAGTGCAACGGACCGCTCTGGGTCGGTCCCTGAACGTACAACTAGGCCTAACTCAACGGTGCACCCGACGCCATGCCGTTCGCTGCCAGGTTCTGGGTATGATCATCGTGCGCGCGTTCGAGCGCGTCCCATTCATGGCTTCCGCTGCCTAAGTCTCCGCCAGCTCCACGGTTCCTTTGCGCTCCAGTTTTCCCCAGCCTGCGCGGATGCCGGAGATCGCCGTCTTCAGCGACTTGAGCAACACCGCATACATCAACTGGCGATAGAGGAACCTCTGCCAGAAGAGCCACACGAGTACCTTCGGATCTTCATCATCGAGCTTGAACGCAACCACAGAGCCGATGAGCTCGATCACGAAGAAGAACGCATACATCAGACCTACGACATAGAGCTGCGACATCGCCACGGGGAACGGCTGCCAGTCCTGCGTCAGATCGTGGCGCAGCAGCGCATCGACCGTCTTGCCCAGCGCCCAGAGGATCTGCAGATCGACGAGCGGCGAGAGCGCCTGATACGCGATCTGAAACAGCCACAGCGACGGAAGCATGAGCCGGCCGAACCATCCGTACCGTCCCAGCGCGCGGCGATGTTTCCAGAGGCACTGCAGCGTGCCGAAGGCCCAGCGGAACCTCTGCTTGAACAGTGCGCGGAACGAATCCGGCGCCTCGGTATACCCGACCGCGTCCGTCTCGGTATCGACTCGCCAGCCGATGCGGCGGATCCGCCAGGTCAGATCCATGTCTTCGGCCATCGTGTCGGTCGTGTAGCCGCCGGCCTGCAGGATCGCATCGCGCCGCCACGCGCCAACGGCGCCCGGCACGACGGAGACGGAGTTGAGGATCGAATAGGCGCGGCGATCGAGGTTCTGGCTCGTCACGTATTCGATCGCCTGCCAGTACGTCAGTGGATTGATCCGATTGCCGACTTTGACGTTGCCGGCAACCGTTCCCACCAACGGATCCGCGAAGCGGCGAATGAGCTTGCTGATCGTGTCCTTCGCGAAGATCGTGTCGGCATCGAGCGCGATGATGATCTCGCCCGCCGCGAGCGCGATCCCGCGATTCAGAGCCGACGCCTTGCCGCCGTTCTCCTGGCGCACGAGCCGGACTCTCGCGTTCTCGCCGAACCCGCGCTCCACGGCGCCCGAGGTATCGTCGGTCGAGCCGTCATCGACGACGATGATCTCGAGCGGTCCGCTGTAATCATTCGCCAGCACCGCCTCGAGCGTTCGCCCGATTACCTTCGCTTCGTTGTAGGCCGCGATGACGACGCTCACCGGCGGACGGTAGGTCTCATCGAACGGCGGGTGATGGCGCTCTTTGTACTTCGCGACCAGCGCCATGACGGTAATGAACACGACGCGCAGCGTGCCGAGGATGATGGCGGAGATGAAGGCGATGCTGAGGAAGAGCTCGAAGAGATACATCGCCTCGAAGACGATGCGGTCGCTGGCGAGCATCAGCGTGTCCGACTTCGTCACCTTCGGATTCACGTCTTCGCGCGTCGCATTCACGAGCGCGGAGACCGTGACGAATTTCTTCCCGCGCTTCTGCAGCTCCTGAACCAGCAGCGGAATCAACTTCACCGTTTCGCTGCGATCGCCGCCGCCGTCGTGCAGCAGGATGCAGCTCCCGTGCTCCGTTTCGACCTGCTGGAGAACGGTCTGCAGCATCTCCTGCGCGGTGCGTTTGCGGATCGTTCCGTCCTCGTTGCGCTCCTCGGTCTTCCAGTCCTGCGGATCGAGAAATTCGAGGACGGTGATGTAGTTCATCTCCGATGCGGTGACGATCGGCTGCACTTCTTCGGCGGCAGTCGGCTCCGCGTCGGCGTTGTACGGCGGGCGGAAGAGCAGCGTCGAGCGATGCAGGATGCTCTGGAAGACGCGCTGCGTCGCGTTGATCTCGAACTCCGCGCGGCGCGCCGACACCGCGCCGATGTTCGGATGTGTGTAGCTGTGATTCCCGAACTCGTGGCCCTCAGCCCAGATGCGCCGCACGAGATTCGGATAGCGATCAGCGTTCTGCCCGATGAGGAAGAACGTCGCCGGAACGTGCAGCTCCTTCAACTCGTCCAGCATCTGCGCCGTATAGGGACTCGCCGGACCGTCGTCGATCGTCAACGCGATCAGCTCAGGGTTGTAACCGCTGCGCTGGATGACATACGAGGTCGGAAATTGCTTGTACACCTCGTCGAGAAAGAGACCGGTCTGTTGATCGATCTCCATGTCTCTTTGTGCATCGCTTGGAACCGCGGCAACACGGGCGATCTCTCCGTCACCGATGAAGTCGACGTCATAGGGAAACTTGATCTCGCGCAAGGCCGCTCGATTCGGTTTGAGCCGCAGGCGGTCCTTTCGGATGAACTTGAAAATCGATGGGTCGCACGAGCCAAGAACCCAGATCGCAACTCCGCGCGGCTTGTACGGCTCGGCAATCATCCATTCGTTCGCAGCGGTGATCGCGTCGAGCATCCAGACTTCATGCTCGACTCCGTCATCATCGACATAGAAGAACGTCGGGTTCAGCGCGACATCGTCGAAGTCGACGATCTTTTCGGGCTTTTCACCCGGGTGGTACCTCTTGGCCGCGACGAGTGCTCCCTGATACGTGAGCGGCTCCGCCCATTCGCGGTTCTCAGCCCAGTCGTAGGCGTAATTGGCGATTCCCACCACGAGCTTCTCGCGCGGGATATCGCGCTTCGCGCGCTCGATCACCGTGCGGAACCAGTTGATCGACGAGATCGGCCCCGGCTTGCTCGTGGAACTGTGCTCGTCGTACGCCATGACGACGACGAAGTCGCAAACGTTCGACACCGCCTTCCAATCGAGCGGCTTTGGCGCCTCGAGATCCGCGCTCACGATGAGTTGCGATGACGCGAACATCACCTTGATGCGCTTCAGGAACAGGATCAGACGCGGATAGTCCTCGGGATAGAGATTCTCGAAGTCGACGTTGATGCCCTGAAAGCGATTGGCCTGGATCCACGTTCGCAACTGCAGGATGAGCTTCTCCTGCAGCACCGGATCATTCAGGAGAATGTGCGCCCGCCTGGCATCGAAGTCCGACTGCTGCGCATTGCTCAGAATGGGAACGATCTTGATGTTGCTGCCGCGGCAGATGCCGAGGACTTCGCGATTGTGCGGCGTCGTCTCGAGATCCCAGTCGCGAAAGTCGAGGCCCGCACCGTCGGACCGCAGGTGCACCCACGCGGGAAGCAGATGCGTCAGGTTGTCCTGGTTCGCGCGCAGGGAATGGAGGCCGGTCTCCTGCCACGGTGCGTAGAACGCGGCGACGATTCCGTTGTCCGGCACCGGCACCTGCGCAGCCGCTTTGTCCTGCGCGGCCTGCTGATCCTTGCGGATCTGTGCGAACAGCTTGTCTCGATATTTTCGCTGCTCGTATTGCTGCAGCCGCGACATCCGCCGCGGCAGCCGAACCGCACGGCGGAGTGTTCGCTTCAGTTCCGACGTGAGTCCCGGCATGTCGGGAAGGAACGGCGTCGACGAGAGACTGATGAGGAACAGGCTGACGACGACGACAGACAGGAGTCCGAGGATCGTGGAGATCCGTTTGATCCACCACCATCGCTTGCGCGAGGGGTCGAAGAAGATTGCCCTATCGGACACGGCGAGTCATCTAAACAATTGTGGAGGTGACAGTCATCCTGGAAAACCGCGATTGCTGGCGGCCGCTACGATACGTCTCCGCCGGCGCAACGCAACCGAAACGCGGAATTCTCGTACATCCTGATCATGACTGAAACACTCATCGAAGTGCGAGCACTTCGAAAGGAGTATGCGTCGCGGGTCGGCAAGCCGCGCATCATCGCACTCGATGGCATCGATTTCACCGTTCGCGCCGGCGAGTTGTTCGGCCTCCTAGGGCCGAACGGCGCCGGCAAGACGACGACGGTGAAGATCCTCCTCGGATTGACGGCACCGGGCGCGGGAACCGCGTTCATCGGCGGTCTCCCCGTCAGCAATCCCGAGAGCCGGCGCCACACCGGATATCTGCCCGAAGGCCACAAGATCCCGAACTATCTGACCGCGCGCCAGGCGATGACGATCTTCGGACGAATGTCGGGCATGTCCTCGAACGACATCAAGGAACGCGTTCCCGCATTGCTGGAGCGCGTCGGCCTGGCGCAATGGGCCGACATCCGCATCAGAAAGTTCTCGAAAGGGATGACGCAGCGGCTCGGGCTCGCTTGTGCGCTGGTTCATCGCCCGAATGTGCTGCTGCTCGACGAGCCGACGGATGGTGTCGATCCCGTGGGACGCCGCGAGATCCGCGATCTGCTCCGCGAAGAGGCAAAGAACGGCACGGCCGTGCTGCTCAACTCCCACCTGCTCTCGGAGATGGAGCTGACGTGCGATCGCGTCGCGGTGCTGCGCAAAGGAAAAGTCGCCGCGGAAGGGACGATCGACGAGCTGACGAGGCGGACGGCGAAGTACCGGATGATCGCGACTCCGGTCGATGAGCCGCTGCTGGCGATGTTCCGCGAGACGGGGGCCGGCGTCGAGCGCGTCAACGGCCATCTCGAGCTGTCGGTGAACGATCTCCAGCATCTCAACGCGCTGGTGGATGGCCTCCGGTCACGCGGCGGCATGCTGCAGGAGCTGTCGCAGATGCGATCGACGCTGGAAGACGTCTTCGTCGATCTGGTGAAGACGGAGGGGCAGCAGTCATGAGAGTGGTCTGGGCGAACATCGAAGATGTCTGGCGCGAGGCGGCGGCGCGCTGGACACTCATCACGTACTTCATTTTATCGACTATTTTTATCGTCATATTTGCGTCAGCCGTTAACCTCGACATTGTCGATGGCGCTCTGGCCGGAGCGCGGCTCTTCGGCAAGGACGTCGAGATGCGCGGCGGCGGGATCGGGATCGAGCAGCTGGTGATGTACTCCGAGCTCGTGTTCTCGATCATCATCTACGGCTTCAGCGTGCTCCTGGCGGTGTTCGCGACGGCGCACCTCGTGCCACGCATGCAGGAGAAGGGAACGGTCGATCTCTATCTGTCGCGTCCCGTTTCGCGCCCGGCGCTTCTGCTCTCGCGCTACGTGGCCGGGCTGCTGCTGGCGGCGTCGAACGTCGTCTATCTGACGGGCGCGATCTGGTTCATCGTCGCCTGGAAAACGCACATCTTCAATCCGCGGTTCCTTCTGTCGGGCGTGATCATGATGTTCGTGATCGCGGCGCTGCTGGCGTTCGCGTTTCTGGTCGGCACGATCACGTCGTCGACCGCGGTGTCGATCATGAGCAGCTACGCACTCTGCCTGATGTCGATCTTCCTCTCCATCGTGCACGGAAGGATCGACGCGGTCTTCTCGCACGACTGGCTGGCCGCGGTGGTCGACGGGCTGTACTGGATCGTTCCCAAGGCCTGGGAGCTGGGGGGAAGCGTCGCCGCGTACGTCACCGGTCCGATTTCGCACATGAAGATTCCGGCGCCGGGGCTGAGCGCATTCGTAAGCACGGGCATGTTCGGCATCACCTGTCTGGTCCTCGCGGTCTGGCGCTTCCAGAAAAAGGAGTTTTAAAAATGAAGATCGAAATGCGTCATGCTTTTGCTGCAGCAATATTGGCTCTCGCGCCGTTCGCCATCGGGGCGGAGCAAGGCGGCGCGATGTCTCTCGTTCCGCGCGATGCGGTCAGCGTCGGCGTCGTCCATCTCGCCGAGATGCGCACGAGCCCTCTGTCCGCGATGCTGTTCAAGCAGACGGACAGCGTCAGCGCGCACGGCGATGCGGAGCGCTTCCTCAACGACGCCGGCCTGCAGCCGTCGAAGGACATCGACCTGGTCGTCGTTGCGCTGACTCCCGTGTCCGCGCTCGGCACCGACAGCCGGACGCTCGTCGCTGCGGAAGGGCGATTCAACACCGATCGTCTGAAGCAGGCGCTGAGATCGCGCGGCGTCGCCGAGAAGAAGACGGACCACGGGTCGTATTTCCTGCTGCCGGAGGGCGACAAGGAGAAGGATGGCCGCGGCGCCGTCGCGTTCGCCGATGCGCATCTCGCGATCGCCGGCGATGAAGCGTCGGTCGTTCAGGCGCTGGCCGACCGCGCCAGCGGCGGCACCGCCTTCACCACCGCCGGCGGCCTCGCGCACGAGCTGCGGCGAATCGATCCGCACGCGACGGCGTGGGCGCTCGTCGACGTCACGCGCGCGCAGCGCCTGGCCAACGCTCCGCACATCGGAAGCCGAACTTCATCCGCGCAGCAGATCAACGCGGCGCTCAACCATGTCTCGACCGTTGCTCTCTGGGCTGTCGACGGCGGCAGCGAGCTTCGTCTCGGCGGCTTCGGTGTCGCGAACGATGCCGAGACGCTGCAGCTTCTCGAAGACACCCTTCGCGGTGGTCTCGCCGCGCTGCGCCTCGCCGTGCAGGACAAGTCTCCCGATCTCGTCTCGGTGCTGCGCCGTTTCGATGTGAAGCGAACGGATGATTCGGTGACGATCAGCGGGTCGGTGCCGGCGGAGTCCTTGAAGAAGTTGTCGGAGAATCACACGCGGTAGGCAGCGGGACAGGCGGGGGCGCGCGGGGGACAGGCGGGGGCGCCTGTCCTACACGAAGCGGCGCAGATGCTCCCGCCACCAGGGCCAGTCGTGACCAAACACGCCGGGCCAGATCTCGAGGTAGTTCGGGATGCCTTTGTTCCAGAGCAACTGGCTGAAGTCATGGCTCTTCTGCACGATCGAGTCGTACTGGCCGGTCGCAATGATCCAGTTCACGCGCGACAGCTTGCCGACCCACTCGCCGTTCATGTTGGGGATATAGGCGACGGGACAGTTGAAATAGCAGTTGTCGTCCCACCAGCCGTCGAGCTGCGGCGCGATGTCGAAAATGCCGGAGAAGAGAATCGCACGGCTCACGACATCGGGATAGCGCGCCGCGAAATTCGCCGCGTGATACCCGCCGAAGCTCGCGCCGTAGACCGCCAGATCACCGCGCTGCGCACGGTTGAAGATGTAAGGCACCAGCTCGTTGCGAAGGTACGAGTCGTAATGCGTGTGCCGGACGGCCCGCAGCGCCGGATGAATGTGCTTGTTGTACCAGCTCTCGTTGTTGACCGTGTCGACCAGCACGAGCTGAATCTCGCCGCGATCCACTTTGTCCGAGAGCGAGTCCGCAAGGTGGAAGTCCTCGTTCTCGTAGAACCGGCCGGCCGACGTCGGAAAGAGAATCACCGGCCGGCCGAACTTCCCGAACCAGAGAAACTCCATCTCCCGATTCAGGGAGGGTGAGAACCAGCGGACGTATTCTCTGTACATAAAAGCTCAAATTAAAAATGTCGAATTGCGAACTGAAAATGATGGTGTTTCTGTGTGCTGGTTTTGCGTCGTCAATTCGTAATTTTTAATTTGCATCCCGCCGGGGTTTGTCCTCGGCCTGCCGATTCTATACGATCCCTTTCACGGAGAACCCAACGCATGCGCAAGAAGAAAATCGGCATTCTGTTCGGCATGGAAGACACCTTCCCCTGGGCCCTCGTCAACGCGATCAACGCCAGGGGTGGTAACGACGTGGAAGCCGCGCCGGTCGAAATCTCGTATCTGAAGGACGACGGTGTGTTTCCCTACGACCTCATCCTCGATCGCATCAGTCACGAGGTCCCGTTCTACCGTACCTACCTGAAATGCGCGGCAGCGTCCGGCGTGCGCATCGTCAACAATCCCATCTGGTGGTCTGCGGACGACAAGTTCTTCGACAACCTGGTCGCGAAGGCCGTCAACGTGGCGGTACCGCGCACCGTTCTGCTCCCGCACAAGGAGTACCCGCCGAATACCGAGGCGAAGTCGTTCCGCAACATGCGCTTCGTCAACTGGGACGAAGTCTTCAACTACCTCGGCTGGCCCGTCTTCATGAAGCCTGCTTACGGCGGCGGCTGGAAGGACGTCTACAAAGTCGAGAACCCGCAGGAGTTCTTCGCCGCCTACGACCAGACGCGCGATCTCACGATGATGGCGCAGGAAGCGATCGAGTTCGAGTCGTACTATCGCTGCTACGTTCTCGGCCGCAGCCGCGTGCGGATCATGATGTACGACCCGAAGAAGCCGCACCATCTGCGCTACGTCGCCGACTACAAGACGCCGCCCGAGCTCGAGAAGCGGATCCACCGCGACGCGCTCGCACTCTGCGACGCGCTCGGCTACGACATGAACACCGTCGAGTTCGCGGTTCGCGACGGCATCCCCTACGCGATCGACTTCATGAACTGCGCTCCCGACGCGGATCGCAATTCGGTCGGCGAAGAGAACTTCGAGTGGATGGTCGCCAACATGGCCGAGGTGCTGATCGAGATCGTGACCGGGGAAAAGAAGCTGGAGCTCACCGGTTCCTGGCCGCACAAGATGGATACGACGAAGGATGCTTCTTCCCCAATCGTAAGCAGGAGCTAGTGAAAACGATCGGGTTGTCGGCGCCCGATATCACTCCGGAGGAACACCTCCTCGTCGATGAGGTACTCCGCTCGGGTCACCTTTCATTCGGCCCGATGATGGAGACGTTCGAGCGCGAATTCGCCGCGCGCTTCGGCGCGCGGCATGCGGTTGCGATGTCGAGCGGAACGGCGGCACTGCATGTCGCGATGATCGCGGCCGGAGTCCACGACAACGATCTGGTCATCACGACTCCCTTCTCGTTCATCGCATCGGCGAACTCGATTCTCTTCGAGCGCGGAATTCCGCATTTCGTCGACATCGATCCCGAGACGCTGACCATCGATCCGGCCGCGACGGCCGACGCGATCGAATCGCTCGCTCCCTCCGGCCGTCTTCGCGCGATTCTTCCCGTCCACGTATTCGGCCGCATGGCGGAGATGGAGCCGATTCTGAAGGCGGCGCGCCGTCACGGAATCGCCGTCATCGAAGACGCCTGCGAGGCGATCGGCTCTCAGTCCGACGGCGTGTTCGCCGGACGCTGCAGCGATGCTTCCGCGTTTGGCTTCTATCCGAACAAACAGATGACGACCGGCGAGGGCGGCGTCCTGATGACGGACCGCGACGACTACGCCGCGCTGGCGAGAAGCGTTCGCAACCAGGGCCGCAACGGCTACGAGTTCGACCGGCTCGGCTTCAACTATCGAATGAACTCGATCAGTGCGGCGCTGGGCGTCGCACAACTGCGAAGGCTCGACGAGCTGCTCACAAAGCGCGATGCAGTGGCCGCGCGCTACGACGCGATCCTGGCGAATGTCGCCGGGATCCGGACACTCGCCGCTCCTCGCGCAGGAATGCGCATCAGCCGCTTCGTCTATGTCGTACGGCTCGACCCCGGCGTGGATCGCGATCTGGTGATGAGCGCTCTCGCCGCACGCGGAATCGAGAGTCGCGTCTACTTCCCTGCGATCCATCTCCAGCCGTTCTATCGCGAGCGCTTCGGATTCACGGAAGGGATGTTCCCAAACACCGAAGCGGCGGCGGCAACGCTGCTCGCACTGCCCTTCCATGGAAATCTCTCGACGGAAGAGATCGAGTACGTCTGCGATTCACTCGCAGCGGAAATCGTCCGGCAGGCGGCGTGATGCGTTACATCCGATCGCCGTTTTGAATCGGCCACCGGCTCACATCCGCCGCCGGAAACGTCGACAGGAATCCATCGGTCCATTCGCAATCGAGCTCCGGACGCTGCAGCGTGAACCAGAAGAGCCTTCTGCCGCGATGGAGAAATGGAAGCGCACGCATGTCGGAGATGAGATGCACGCGATCGAATTCCGCGGTGCGCTCGACGATCGCAGCCCACTCGCCGCTGCGTCCCACGCATTCGATCTGCGCGTGCGGCCGCTCGAGAAACTGCGTGCGCCACTCGTCGTCGTTGTAGCGAAAGCCGGTGCGAAACCTCGCCGGTTCGGGCTCGAGGACTTCCAGCGCGTTCGTCGCCGTCGACCGTGACCGGCAGTAGTAGCTCGCGCTCACCTGCGCGCCCGCTTCCTGCACCCGCCTGCAACTGGGGTTATCGCGTCTGCCGAAGGCGAGCACGATTGCATTCCGCTCGCGCGCCGCTTCATGCGTCGCAAAGATCAGAGGGAGAAATGATTTTCCGCCTCTTGCATCGGGATGCGTCCAGGCACCGGTAAGGATCGCGACCTCACGGCCATCGAGCAGCGTTCGGTAGGTGATTCCCGAAGCCGCGGCCGGCCGGCCACGCGCATCGTCGAGAAAGAGAATCTCGCCGCCACGAAATGCCCAGGCGAAGGTCGCTTCGTCGCCCCACTGCCCGAACGCGGCATTCGCACCGCGAAGGTACTCCTGCGGATCGCAATCGCTCGCGCGGAGACGGCGGATATTCATGCTGCGAGCTCGCCCATCGATGTCCAGCGCACCGCATCGCCATATCGCTCTTCGATCGCCGAAAAGAGCCGGTGCAGCGAGTCGCGATAGTCGATCGTGAGGCCGTCGAGCGCGCGGTACGAGCCCGAGGTCTCGAGTAGATGAGCCTTGATCGAGAGAAGTCCGCCGCAATCGAGTATCGCGAAGGCTCGCTCGATGGTTGAAGTGGCCTGATAGTTCGTCGGGATGTGCAGGAGATCGTGATCAATCCGTTGCGGCCGGATGAGCGATACGCCCTGCAACCCGCTTCCGTTCGCGACGGCGTTCGCGCCGATCGGCGTGTCGAGATCGCGCGCAGACGCGACGAAGCGGAGTCCTTCGCCGTGCATTGCGGCGAGCAGTGCCGGCGTCACCTGCCAGCCCGGCGGCGACATCCCCGGCACGATCGCGAGACGCGCATCGCGAAAGATCGCGGCTGCCTGTGCGAGGATTGCGCGGCATTCCTCCACGCTCCGGTTCTCGAATTCGAGCACGGGATGTCTTCCGGGCCGGACATGCTGGAGACCGTGCAGCGCCACCTCCGCACGATTCCACTCGCGCAACAGAGAACAGAACGGCGGATGGCGATCGAGGCGGAACGTACCGCTCGGCCAGGTCTCGACCATGAACTCCTCATCCGATCGATAGGGAAGCGTCGGATAAGGATCGCGTGTGCGCCAGTCGGGCGTCGTGAAGAACGTTACGCGCAGCCGCGAATGCTTCTCCTGCAGCCACGCTACATGTGCGAGCGCCTCGGCGGCGACGTCTGCCGGATGCACGTCGTCGACGGAAAAACAGATTGCAGGTCCGTTCCAGCTCACGTCGTCTGTTGCGCGGCGAGGTAGAGCGCCGCGACCTCCGATGGGTTTCCAAGCGCGCGAACGGTTCCCTGATCGAGCCAGAGAATACGGTCGCAGACCGCCTGCAGCCGCAGAACATCGTGCGAGACGATGACGAACGTGACTCCGCGCGCGCGATGCTCGGACATTCTGGCCGCGCATTTCGCCTGAAACTCGGCATCGCCCACGGCGAGCGCCTCATCGATCAAGAGGATCTCGGCGTCGACGCTCGCGGCCACGGCGAATGCAAGACGAACGATCATTCCCGCGGAGTAGGTTCGGAGCGGCGCGTCGAAGAATTGTCCGATCGCCGCGAACGACGCGATCGCGTCGACGCGCTGCTGCATCTGCGCGCGGCTCATGCCGAGAAACGCGCCGCGCAGATAGACGTTCTCACGGCCCGTCAGCTCCGGATGAAATCCTCCCAGAAGATCGATGATGGTCGACACACTGCCGCGGATGCGCAGCCGTCCCGAGCGCGGAGGCAGCACGCGCGCCATCACATTCAGCAGCGTCGTTTTTCCTGCGCCGTTGCGGCCGATGACGCCGAGCATCTCTCCCTGTCTCACCGAGAGGGTGACGGCATCGAGCGCGACATGCTCGACGTACTCCCGGCGCCGGCCGCGCACGATCGACTCCTTCAGCGTCACGCCCGAATCGAGCGCGATCCGGTAGCGGACCGACACGGAGTCGAGCTCAAGCGCGATAGGCGATGTCATCGGCGAAGTGAGTGAAGAGCAGCCAGCCTGCAGTCAGCATGAGAAGCGCGGTCGCGAACATCGCGGCAAACGTGGTCGCCGCAGGAATCGCATTCGAATAGAGAGGCGCGCGAAACGCCTCGATGTAGAGCGTCATCGGATTGGCGCGCAACCAGGGAGCGAGCCACCTCGGAAGGATCGATGCCGGATAGACGACCGGCGCGCTGAACATCAGAGGTGGCAGCAGCATCCCCCACGCCGGCATGACGTCGGGAAAATAGAGAGCTCCGGTCGCCAGGATCAGCGAGACGCCGAGGACGAAGAGCGAGGCCAGCACGATCGTCAAGGGAAGCGTGAACAGCGCAGCACCCAGCGGCCTCCCCACGAGCAGGAGCACGAGGATGAGCGGCAGCAGGGCCAGCATCAGATTGACGAGTCCTGTGAGGAGCGTCGAGATGGCGAGCGCGGTCTTCGGAAAGCGCACCCTCTTCCAGACATCCGCGGCCGCCATCTCCTCACCCGCGATCGTCGTGCTCTGCGCGAAAAAGTTCCAGAGCAGGAGGCCCGGAAAGACGTAGGCCGGGTAGGCGGGCGTGATGGAGGTAAAGGTTCGCGAGAAGACGAGCGACAGCGCGACCAGCATCAGCGTCGGGCTGACCATCGTCCAGAGAAACCCGAACGCGGAGCGCTTGTAACGGACTTTGAGGTTGCGTGAGACCAGCTCGCGCAGCAGCGACCGATGGGTGCGAAGTTCCCTCAGCTCTTCGATCGCTCGGGGTGCGCGGAGGAGGGAGTCGTATTCGATCATGCGTGTGCCGGGAGGAGTGTCTCGTACAACGATGCAACATCATCCGCCGTTCGCGCCGAGGTGAACCCCTGCAGCATCAAGGTACGTCCCGCCCGGCCGAGCGCCGCGGCGCGCTCCGGGTTCTCGAGGAGTTGAACGATCGCCGCGGCGAGCGTTTCGGGATCGCCGGGCGGAACGAGGAGCCCCGTCTCGCCGTCCCGCACCGACTCGGGCATGCCACCGACACGCGTTGCGACGACGGGCCGCTCCATCAACAAGGCCTCGATCGTACCGCCGAGATTCTCGGTGAGCGAACATTGCACCGCGATCGTCGAGGCGGCGAGCAGCGAAGGGACGTCGTTCACCTGTCCTGCGAAGTGAATGCGATCGCCCGCGTATTTCTTCATCAGTTCGCGGCGATAGCTCTCTCCCGCCTCGATGCGCCCGAGGCCCGCCAGAACGAAGTGCGCATCGGGAAATCTCTCGTGCACGATCCGCGCGGACTCGAGAAAGTCTTCGTGCCCTTTCAGGCCGCGCCCCGCAGTGTGCGGCGGCGTCTGACTTCCGAAGGTCGGCGGATAAAAATGCGCGACGAGCGCGATCAGCGGAACCGTGGCGTCGATGCCGAGCGCCCGGCGCGCAGCCGCCGGATCGGCGCGCGATGGATCGAAGCGTTCCGCATCGGCTCCGTAATAGATGCACGCCATGCGCGACGCGCGCGCGCCCAACGCGTCGTACAGATCGCGCGTGTAGCGGCAGCCTGCGACCGTCGCGTCGTCGAGCCAGAGCGTCAGCCGGTCGATGGCTCGTGTGAGCGGTGCTTCGAGATGCCTCGGACCGGCGACGCCGGCCACGTGGCGCGCGCCGGCAAGCTTCGCGGCGATGCGGGCCGCGACTACCGATGCGAAGACGTGCGAGTGAACGATGTCGATTCCTTCCGACCGGAAGATCCGCGCGAGTTTCCATGCAGCGAGCGGCATCTTCATCGCGTAGACAGGCAGCCGCGCGCGATCGGCATGCGTCGCGAAGGTGAGGGCGACGCGATAGAAGGGAATGCCTGCGGCCTCGAGCTGCGCGCCCAGCACGCCTTGCTGCCGATCGATCACGGCCACGACGTCGTAGCCGCGCTCCGTCAGCTCGCGGCAGAGGGAAACGAACCAGTCGCTGTTCTCCCAGATCCCGGCGACCTGCGCGATCCTGGTTCTGCGATGGATCTTCTGCGCGCGGCGCACCTCGCGGAGGATCGGCCATAGTTTCCAGGGCAGCACCGCCGATCGGACGATCGATCTGCGAATGCGATAGTGATCGTCTGCCCGCGCCGTCTCGCGCGACATCATCGCGTCGAGCTTCTCCGCCGCTCTCCGTGTCGTGAAGTGCTCGAGCATCCGCGCGCGTCCGTTCTCACCGAGTCTCCGCGCCAGCTCGCGATCGCTCAACAGCCGGATGATTGCGTTCGCCAGCGCCGGCGCGTCGTCGCGAGGAACCACGAGCCCTGTCTCTTCATGGATCACGCTGTCCGCATAGCCGGGGATGTCGGAAACCACCATCGGCTTCGCCATCAGCAGCGACTCGATCGTGCCGCCGAGATTGTCATGAAGCGACGGATGGACGGAGATGTCGAACGAGGCCAGCACGTCGGGAACATCCCGCCGTTCCCCGGTGAAGAGCACCGCAGCGCCGAGCGGTGCCGCGCGCTCCATCACCTTCTTCATGTACTTCATCCCATCGCTTCCCCATCCGCTGCCGACGAGCGCGAAGCGCGCTGCGGGAAACTTCTCGAGTACGAGAGGAATGGCGTCGATCAGCACTTCGTGCCCCTTCATGCCGCGGCCCGCGAGATTGGGCCCATACACACCAGTCGATCGCGACGGCGCATAGAAGTACGCCACAATGCCGATGAGCGGAGTGCCGTCGCCGATTCCGAGCTCTCTCCGGACGCGGCTGCCATCGGCGCGTGCGGGATCGAATCGCTCCTCGTCGGGGCCGTAGTACACGAGATCGCATTGCGAGCGAGGAATGCCGTACCGCTCGAAGAGCTCGAGCGTCCAGGAGCACGACGCGATCGTTCGCGTGTCGAAGATCGCAGTGCCGCTTTCGAGGGGCCGCAGCAGATCCGCTTCCATCGTGAGCGGACCGGCGTTGGCTCCGAAGCGAATCGGCACATCGGCGATCCATCCTGCGATGCGTGCCGTGACGACCGACGGAAGAATGTGGCTGTGCAGCACGTCGGGGCGCAGCCGCCGTAACGCGCGTACGAGGCGCGCGATCACGGCGATTCGCTTTGCGGTGCTGCCCGCGCTCAGCACATCGCAGGGGATGACGTCATATCGAATCCCTTCGCGATCGAGTGCCGGCGCGATCGTTCCTTCCGCGGAAGGGATGATCACCGAGACGTCGTGACCTCTCCGCCGCTGCTCGCGCGCCATGTCGATCATCCACGGCGCACCATTCGCAGTCGCCGTCAAGTGAATGATTCGTAGCGGCCGGGTCATGTGGTCAATCAGCTTACGGTATCCTTTACTGCCATGCCGCAACCTTCGTTCACTCTCGGTATCGAAGAAGAGTTTCAGGTTGTCGATCCTGAAACGCGCGAGCTGAAGTCCCACATTCAGGAACTTTTCACCGAAGGTGCAAAGCGACTGAAGGACGAGATCAAGCAGGAGATGCACGAGGCGGTGATCGAGGTCGGGACTCCGATCTGCCAGAACGTGGCCGAGGCACGGCGGGAAGTCACGAGGCTGCGCGGCGAGATCATCCGCCTCACGCGCGAGAGCGGCCTGCGCATCGCGGCCGCCGGCTCGCATCCGATCTCGCACTGGGCGAGCGTTCCGATCACCTCCAACGACCGCTACGACAAGATCGTGTACGAGCTGCAGATGCTCGCACGAGCCAATCTGATCTTCGGACTGCACGTGCACGTCGCAGTCGAAGACAACGAGACGCGCATCGCTCTGATGAACGCCGCGCGCTATTTCCTCCCGCACATCTTCGCGCTGTCGGTGAACTCGCCGTTCTGGTGCGGGCAGAACACGGGATGGAAAAGCTATCGCGCCAAAGTGTTCGAGCGTTTCCCCCGCACCGGCCTTCCCGACTACTTCCGCGACTGGGCCGAGTACGATCAGTACGTACAGATCCTCATCCGTACGAACTGCATCGACAATCCGAAGAAGATCTGGTGGGACGTCCGTCCTCACCCGTTCTTTCCCACGCTCGAGTACCGCATCTGCGATGTGCCGATGCGAATCGACGAGACCATCTGCTTCGCGGCGCTCTTTCAGGCCATCACGAAGAAGCTCTACAAGATCTACGCACAGAACATGGGCTGGCGCCTCTATCGCCGTTCGCTCCTGAATGAAAACAAGTCGCGCGCTGCGCGCTTCGGAGTCGAGGGCAAGCTCATCGATTTCGGGAAACGCGAAGAAGTGCCCTTTGGCCTGCTCCTGGATGAGCTTCTCGAATTCGTGGATGATGTCGTCGACGAGCTCGGTTCTCGTAATGAGGTGTATTACGCTCGCGAGATCGTGAAACACCGGACCGGCGCCGATCGCCAGTTGATGGCCTTTGAAAGACGGAAGGATCTACGCGACGTCGTCGACTATCTCATCCAGGAAACGGAGCTGGGCACCACCATTGCCTGAATCAGCCACGCTGTACATGACACAACGCGACATTCACGCGCAGTACGACTTCTTCGAATACGCACCGCCGGGTGAAGCATTGCCTGCGGAGGATGCGTCGAAGATCGACATCGCGATTCTCGACATGAATCACGCATGGCCGAACGTCGGCCATGACTCGCTCGTACACGCCGTGCTGGAGTGCGCCGAAGAGCATCGCGACGAGCTGGTGCGGCGCGGACTGAAGGTGCGCGTGATCACGTTCGACGTGCGGCGCCGCATCGCACTGCCGCCATCGCCGAACGGACGCTTCCGCTTCTACATCGGAACGGGAGGACCGGGCCACCTCGATCCGCGCTTCAACGACGGCGTGAGCGAGGTCTCGCAGGGGATTCGCGAGACAGGCGAGTGGGAAGCGCCGCTTTTCCGGCTCTTCGACGACATCCTCGCGCATCCCGGCGCGGGATTGCTCGCCGTCTGTCACTCCTTCGGTCTGCTCTGCCGCTGGTCCGGCGTCGCGCACCCGCGCCTTCGCGAGAAAAAAAGCGACGGCATGCCGACCAACGCGCTTTCCCCCGCCGCGAACGATCACCCCTGGTTCTCGCAGTTCGCGCAGAAGCTGGAAGACGGCAGGCACTTCGTCGTCGTCGACAACAGGATGTTCGATCTCGTGCTCGACGGCGGCGACGTCACACCGCTCGCCTTCGACGGAGACGGAAGCGATGCGATGACCATGGCGGAATTCGCCCGCAGCGGCAGCATGCCGCGCATCCTCGGCGTCAATCATCATCCGGAGATCATCGATCGCGATCACGTCCTCACCGTCGTCGAGGAGAAGTGGCGCCGCGGCGAGGTCTCGAGCAAGTGGTATCAGGAGCGGCTGCACACACTCGAGAACGAGATGATCGGAGCGAATGTCGAGCGCAGCCGGCTCACGTCCGAGTACACGCTCCTCGGCGTTCTGCGGCATCACATCGCAGAGCTCATCACCAATCGATGAAACGCCCGCTGGTCCTTTTCTTTCTCCTCCTCGTCGCGGGATGCGCGACGGTTCGGACGAATGACGAAGCCGGCGTGCGCGCCGCGATGAACGACTTCATGGATGCTCTGAATGCGCTCGATGCCGATCGCATCACAGCGTCGTTCGCCGAGGATGCGACTGCATTCTTTCCGCTGGCGCAGCCGCTGCGCGCCGAGAATCGCGCGGAGATCGAAGCCGTCTTCCGGAAGTTCGTCGAGACGACGAAGAAGGACACGAAGCGGCTGAACCTCGTTCCGGAGGACATGAAGATCGAGACCAGCGGCGATCTCGCCGCGGTCTCGTTTCAGATTCGCGGCAGCTCGGCGGCGCGGCGCACGTTCATCTTTCACCGCATTCATGGCCGCTGGCTGATCACGCACATGCACGCCTCGAACTTCAAGGTGTAGGGCACACAAGCGGTAAACTCTGCCTGCATGGATCCGCACTATCGCGCGCTCTTCAACGATCAGATCGACGATGCGCGCTATCAGTGGTATCAGCAGGAGCTCGAACAGCGCCTCGATTGCGAGTTCGAGTTTCGGCTCGCCGAAACGCCGCTGTTTCTCACGGCCGAATTTCGCCAGCTTGCCATCGAGAGTGCGACCGCGATCGTGGAACAACTGTCGGATCCTCAGCGCATCGCGCGCATGCGCGAGGCCATTCCCGAGCGCTGGAACACGCCGGGCATGGATGCGCTCCCCAATTTCGCGCAGGTCGACTTCGCCGTCGTCGAAGAGAACGGCTCGCTCGTCCCGAAGCTGATCGAGCTGCAGGGCTTTCCCTCGCTGACGAGCTTTCAGGTCATTCAGCGCGACGTCTGGGTCGACACGCTCCACCAGATGGAAGGCTTCGAAGGCGACTGGTCGCCGTGGTTCAGCGGGTATGACCGCGACTCCTTCCTCGAGCTCGCCCGCCGCACGATCTGCGGTGAGCACGACCCGGCGGAAGTCATCCTGATGGACATCGATCCGCCGGCGCAGAAGACCGCTCCCGACTTTCACGCGACGAAGCTTCTCTTCGGCGTCGACGCCGTCGATCCGCTGCACCTTGTCAAGCGCGGCCGGCAGTTGTTCCGGCAGAACGGCACACCCGTCCGGCGGATCTACAACCGCGTCGTCTTCGACGAGCTGCTCAAGAAGAATCTCGAGCTGCCATTCGACTATCGCGAAGAGCTCGACGTCGAATGGGCGCCGCATCCGAACTGGTACTGGGTGTGGTCGAAGTACTCGCTGCCGTTCCTCGATCATCCGTCGGTTCCACGCTCCACGTTCGTCTCCGATCTCGATCGCATCCCCGAGGACTTCGAACAGCGCTACGTGCTCAAGCCGCTGTTCTCGTTCGCGGGCGGAGGCGTCAACGTCGAACCGACGCGCCCTGACCTCGATGCGATCCCGGCGGCTGAGCGCCACGCATGGTGCATTCAGGAGAAGATCGAGTACGAGCCTGCACTGAAGTCGCCCGACGGCGGCGTGAAGGCGGAGATGCGGATGATGTTTCTCCGCCCCGATGACGAGGCGAAACCGATTCTGTCGCAGAACCTGGTTCGCCTCTCCCGCGGCAAGATGCTCGGCGTCGACTTCAACAAGCAGTACACCTGGGTGGGTTCGTCTGTTGCACTCTTCCCGGAGCGTGCGTGACGCCGAGACCGCCGCGCCGCTGATTCCATCGCGGCCATCGATTCCGAAGTTGAGGTCGGCGGCTGCCGGCTGCACCGCCTGCGATCTCTACAAGCTCGGCACACAAACCGTCTTCGGCGAGGGCAGGCAGAGCTCGACCATCATGCTGATCGGCGAGCAACCGGGCGATCGCGAAGATCTCGCAGGCCGCCCCTTCGTCGGACCTGCGGGCGGCCTTCTCGACAAAGCGCTCGACGAGGCGGGCATCGATCGCAGCCGTGTGTACGTCACGAACGTCGTGAAGCATTTCAAGTGGGAACCGCGCGGGAAGCGGCGCATTCACAAGAAGCCGAATGCCGTCGAGATTCGCGCGTGCCGGCCATGGCTCGACGCCGAGATTCGCGTCGTCAGGCCGCGCGCGATCATCTGCCTCGGCTCCACCGCAGCGCAGGCGGTCATCGGGCCGAGGTTTCGCGTCTCGCTGCAGCGGGGACACTTCGTGAAATCGGAGCTCGCGCCGCTCGTGACCGCGACAGTCCATCCATCGTCGGTCCTGCGCGCACCATCAGATGAAGCGCGACGCGCGGAGACGCTGCGATTCATCGCTGATCTGAAGCGGATTCGCGAAGCGATCGAGTCAGCGGGCTAACGACTCGGGCAGATTCTGTTGATATTCATCGAGCTCGCGACGAGCTCGGGCCGCGAGCTCCTGAAGCCCGGCCTTCGCATAGCAATCGGTGCGCGTCCGCAGAAGCTCGACATGCCATGGCACCCACGGTTCGACCTGTCGCAGCGCGCTGATGGTTCGCGGGCCGCACCCATCGAGATGATGCGCGAGCTCGTACTGCGTGCGCTGGCGCACGCTGTTCAACTGGCCGGCTGCAAACGGCTGCGAAACGCCGTCGAGCAGAATCGCGCCGAGCTGGCGATTCTGCATTCCAATCTCCGAAGCGAGCGTGAGTGCGCTGCCCATCCGATGCTGATCCGGCCACGGATTCTCTCGATACTCGACGAAGGCGCGGTGCAGCAGATCCACCGCGGCTGCAGGATTGTTTCGTTGAATCATGAGACTTGCTTCGAGCGCATCGGCTTCGACGGGCTGCCAGGGCCGCAGCGCCGCGATGTACGGCGCCGGATCGACCGGCACTCTCGCGAAGAGAATCGTCTCTGCGATGCATGCGGTCTCCGCGCTGTTCAGCGGCGGCAAGTAGCCGTGACTCTCCCACGATTTTGCCGCGGCTACGAAGTCGGCCTGCGCACAAAACAACGCGAGCTCGTGATGAGCATTTTCTCCGGGCGTCGCGAGCGATTGTTGCGGCGAAACGTCCGTCAGTGACGCGCGTTCCGCAAGCACACGCTGCCAGTCGAGATTGCCCTTGTGCGCCGGTTGTGTGGCGCCGACGGCGAGCGAGTACGCAAAGACTTCATCCATGCGGAACCGTCCGGTGTCGCCGAGCGTCCTCGCGAATCCGAACTCGATCGGCGTTCGATCATCGGTGTTGAGCTCCGCATCGCGCGACGCAGCATGCGCCAGACGATCGTCGCCGATGAAGTGCGAGAAGAATCCTTCCGCCGACTCGACGTGCCACGTAGCGCTGAGCGCCGAACGATACGGCTCCATCGCAACGCGCTGCCGGATCCGGTCGACGTCGTACACGACGGGCTCACGCGTGGCGACGATCAGAAGATCGCCCTTTCCTGCGCGCCACGTCGAGACGTGTGGAAAGACCGCGCCCATCGTCGCGTAGATCGTCCGCACCGTCTGCGCGTCGATGTCGTACGCCTGCACCCACTGCAGAAACACAGCATGCGGATTCATCCTCTTGCGAACGGCTTCGTAGAACTCACGCGTGAACAGGCTCGCCACGCCGGCCCGATACGGATTCGACGGCTCGCTGAAGACGATGTCGTAGCGGTCGCGCGACGTGAGGAGGACTTCACGCGCATCGCCGATCGACGTGTGGACGCGCGGATTGCGGAGTACGTCATGGTTCACCGCCGCGCACTCCTTCGCCACGCGCAACACGACAGGCTCGAGCTCGATGACGTTCACCCGCTGCATTCCGGGAACGGCTCCGAGCCAGCCCGCGGTGCTGCCCGTGCCGAGACCGATGACGAGCGCCGATCGGGGATCGGGATGGATGAGTGCGCCGGCAAGGCCGCTCATCACCTGGGTTCCCGCATCTCCGTGCGCCGCACCATCCGACTTTCCGTTGACGATGAACGCGAAGTCATCGCCATCCGAGAGCGCGATCGCGCTCTCGCGGCCGTCCGCCTCCCAGACGAGCGTCCGCCTTCTTCCGTTCGTCCAGGCGCGAAGATCGTTCGGATCCGCCGGCTGCTCCGCGCGTCCTGCTCCGATTCCGGAATGACGCCAGACTGCCGTCGGACCAAGAGCGAAGCAGAATGTGACCGTCGCCGCGGCCGCGAGCAGAGAGAGCCCCGCCGCGGCGCGCTGCCTTTCACGCAGCGAGAGGATCGTGGCGGCGATGCCGGTCGCCATGAGCAGACATGCCGCGAGCTTCCAGCAGCCGGTGGCGGAGAACAAGGGAAGAAACCCGAAGCCGCCGGCCAGCGATCCCGCGATTGCACCCACGGTGTTCCACGCATAGCAGCGGCCGACGTGCACACCGACTTCATCGCCACCTCGCCCGAGGAGTGCGATGAGCAAAGGAAATTGCACGCCGGCGACGATCGCGGAAGGGAGGACGACGATCGCGATCACGATCGTCCAGCCGATCATGAATCCGCTGAACCCGAGGTGACCGAGTACGCGCAGGTAGTTGGCGATGATCGCGATGCGATCACCAAGAGCGAAGGGCAACATCATCAACATTGCCTCGAGCGTGCAGGTCAGCGCGAATCCACCCGCGGTCGCTTCGCCTCCGCTGCTCCAAAGCGCATACGCCGTCCCTCCGAGTCCGATGCCGAGAAGCGCCGTGGCGAGGATCAGACCGAACGTGAAGGTCGTACCGCCGAGGAGAGGACCGAGCAGGCGGTACCAGACGAGCTCCATCAATAGAAATGCGAAGCCCGTCATCGCAGCCGCGCAGTAGACGAACCGGGGAGGAACTGCGATCGGCCGCGGCAGGGTGCGCTCCTGTTCGATCGGTTCCATCGCGGCGGCGTGACCCCGCGAACGGCCGAGCTCGCGAGCGGTCATCGCCACGATCGCATTCAGCAGGACGGCGATCAGCAGCGTCTTCCGATTGCCGAAGGTCTCCAGCATGAAGAACGTCGAAGCGAGCGCACCGGTCACCGCGCCGAGCGTGTTGGTGCCGTACAGCAACGCGAGTCTTCTGCGACCGGTGTCATCCGCAGTCTCAACGGCGCGCGCTGCGGCGGGAAGCGTGCCGCCCATCAGGAAGGTGGGGAGCGCCAGCACGAGAGTCGCGAGGATGATGCGCACGATGGTGGCGAGAGCCGTGCCCAGCACGACCGTTCCGCCCAGCGCGATGTAGACCTTCTCCGTCAGCCACAGCAGTGGTTGCGACAACGCCGCGGAAATCGCGATTAGCAGTTCGAGGTTGCCGTAGAAGCGGAGCGGATTGGGATGCGCGTCGGCGCGGCGGCCCAACCATGCGCTGCCTGCACCGAGTCCGCCCATGAAGATCGCGAGTACTGCCGCGGTAGCGAGCGTCGATGCGCCGAAGATCAACCGGAACTGCCGCATCCATGCGGTTTGATAGACGAGCGCGGAGAATCCCGAGCCGGCGAGCAGCGTTGCAACTGGAAACAGCGACCGCTTCATTCGGACTGCATTCTACAAATCGTGGATGGCGAACCGAGGTTTTCCAAGGAATTCGTGCATTTCTTGACCGTATCCATACGCGCCCGTACACTCGCTTCACCACTTGAAATGCCCGTGATTTCGACCTTTCAATCGCGCCTCTCCTCGGCGGCGACCACCTGAAAGCGAACTGAAAAAGGAGCAGGCAGAAATGGCCACCATTCCCTTAGACAAATTGAAAGCAGCCGAAACGGCGCTCACCCAGATCGAGCGCCAGTTCGGCAAGGGCTCGATCATGCGCCTCGGCGCCAAGGAGTTCAGCGCGATCAGCGCGATCTCCACCGGCTCGATCGGCGTCGACGCCGCACTCGGCGTCGGCGGCGTGCCGCGCGGCCGCATCGTCGAGATCTTCGGACCGGAGTCGTCCGGTAAGACGACGCTCTCACTGCATGTGATCGCGGAAGCACAGCGGCTGGGCGGACTCGCCGCGTTCATCGACGCGGAACATGCGCTCGACGCGGAGTATGCGAAGAAGCTCGGGGTCGACATCGACAATCTTCTGGTCTCGCAGCCGGACTCCGGTGAGCAGGCGCTGGAGATCGCCGAGGTGCTGGTCCGGAGCAACTCGATCGACGTGATCGTCATCGACTCGGTGGCGGCGCTGGTGCCGCGGGCCGAGCTCGAAGGCGAGATGGGCGATTCTCATGTCGGTTTACAGGCACGATTGATGTCGCAGGCGCTGCGCAAATTAACCGGCATCGTTTCGAAGTCAAAAACGTGCATGATTTTCATCAACCAGATCCGTGAAAAAATTGGTGTCATGTTCGGCAACCCGGAAACGACCACCGGCGGCCGCGCCCTGAAGTTCTACTCCTCCGTACGCCTCGACATCCGCCGCACCAATCAGATCAAGGAAGGGGAGGAAGTCGTCGGCTCCCGCGTCAAAGTCAAAGTCGTCAAGAACAAGTGCGCCGCGCCGTTCCGGCAGGCGGAGTTCGATGTCGGCTACGGCGAAGGCATCTCCAAGATGGGCGAACTGCTGGATATCGGTCTGGAGAACAAGATCATCGAGAAGTCGGGCTCCTGGTTCTCCTACGGCGATCTCCGTCTCGGTCAGGGCCGCGAGAACGCGAAGATGTTCATCCGCGAAAACTCCGATCTTTCCGCGGAGATCGAAGGAAAGGTCCGCCGTGCCCTCGGAATCGGAACGCCGGAGCTCACCGTGATCGAAGGCGGAGACGCTGCACCGGCGCCCTCGAAAGAGCGCATCGTCAGGAAGTAGCATCGCCGGATGAGGGAGCCCCGCGCTCCCTCATCCATCGTCATGCGTCTCGATCAAGCCGTCGCCGCACGTTTTCCTCAGTACTCACGGCGCAAGGCGCGTGATCTCATCGCCTCCCGCCAGGTTCTCGTCAACGACCGGCCGGTCGCCGTCGCCTCGCGCAACGTCGAGGACTCCGATCGCATCGCCGTCATCGACGACCTTCCGCCGTTCGACATCATTCGCGAGTCAGCGGAATGGGTCGCCGTCAACAAGCCCGCCGGCCTTCCGACGCAGCCGCCGGCGGATCGTTCCGCGCGCTCGCTCGAAGAGCTGCTTCGCGTGAAGTATCCCGAGATCTATCTGATTCATCGCATCGATACGCCGGCGAGCGGCGTCGTGCTGTTCGCCCGCACGAGGCAGTACGCGGCTCGTCTCTCCGAGCTCTTCGCTGCGCGCAGCGTGCGCAAGCTCTATCTCGTCCGCGCAACGGGCAGCACTGCGATCGAGCAGGAGCTGACGATCGAGACTCCCATCGACGGCAAAGAAGCGATCACCATCGTGCGGCCGCTTCGCGGTGACTTGCTCGAGGTCGAGATCCGAACGGGACGAACGCATCAGATCCGGCGCCATCTCGCATCCATCGGCCTTCCGCTGCTCGGCGACCGCCGCTACGGAGGCGCTGCTGCACCACGGCTGATGTTGCACGCATGGAAACTCGAGCTCGCTGACGTTGGCGAGCTCATCGCGCCGCCGCCGGAATCATTCGGTCTGCTTTGATACGATCTCCCGCATGGACCAGCAGGTCATTCACGCGACCACCGTCATCTGCGTTCGCCGCGACGGACAGGTCGCGATGGCGGGCGACGGACAGGTGACCGTCGGCAACACCGTCATGAAGCATGGAGCGGCGAAGGTGCGGCGCCTGTTTCACGACAAGATTCTCGCCGGCTTCGCCGGCTCCGCCGCCGACGCGTTTGCGTTGTTCGCGCGCTTCGAGTCGAAGCTGGAGGAGTATCGAGGCAACATGGAGCGCGCGGTCGTCGAGCTCGCGAAGGACTGGCGGCTCGACAAATACCTGCGGCAGCTGCAGGCCTTTCTCATCGTCGCCAACGCCGAGCGCGCGTATTTGATCTCAGGCACCGGCGATCTGATTCAACCCGACGACGGCATTCTGGCGATCGGCTCGGGCGGTCCGTACGCGCTCGCCGCAGCGCGCGCTCTCATCAAGCACTCGGCGATGTCCGCCTCGGATGTGGCGCGCGAAGCGATGCTCATCGCCGCTTCGATCTGCATCTACACCAACGACAACATTACGGTTGAGAGTCTCTGATGGTCAGACAGCTCGGGAGCGAGATCGACGCTCTCTCGATGGAACGCCTCACGCCGCACGAGATCGTGCGCGAGCTCGACAAGTACATCGTGGGGCAACGCGCCGCGAAACGCGCCGTGGCGATCGCTCTCCGCAATCGCTGGCGCAGACAGCAGCTCGCGCCGGAGCTGCGCGAGGAGATCGCTCCGAAGAACATCATCATGATCGGGCCGACCGGCGTCGGAAAGACGGAGATCGCACGCCGTCTGGCGCGTCTCACCCGATCGCCGTTCCTGAAGATCGAAGCGTCGAAGTTCACCGAGGTCGGATACGTCGGCCGCGACGTTGAGTCGATCATTCGCGATCTCACCGAGATCGGCGTGAAGCTCGTGCGCGATGAGAAGAATCAGCTCGTGCGCGAGACCGCGATTCGCAACGCACGGGAGCGCATCCTCGACATCCTGCTTCCCGACTCCCGCCGTCCCGCCGCCCGTCCGGCGTTCGTGTCGAGCCCGGTTCCCGAGGAAGCATCGTCAGGCGAGACGCGCGAAAAGCTCGGCCGCTGGCTCGATGAAGGAAAGCTCGACGAGCGCGAGATCGAAGTCGACGTGAAGGAGCAGGGGTTCCCCTCGCTCGAGATCTTCACGCCGCAGGGAGTCGAGGAGATGGGCATCAACATCAAAGAGATGATGCCCGGTCTCTTCGGCGGAAAATCGAAGCGGAAGAAGATGCGCCTCGGCGACGCGCGCGAAGTCATCATCGCGGAAGAGGCGGAAAAGCTCGTCGACCAGCAGAACGTCGCGCGCGAGGCGATCGAGCGCGTCGAGCAGAGCGGGATGGTCTTCCTCGACGAGATCGACAAGATCGCCGGCCGGCAGAACGCCTCGAATGGTCCGGACATCTCGCGTGAGGGCGTGCAGCGCGATCTTCTCCCCATCGTCGAAGGAACGACGGTCAACACAAAATACGGAATGGTGAAGACCGATCACATCCTCTTCATCGCCGCAGGCGCGTTCCATGTCTCGAAGCCTTCCGATCTCATCCCCGAACTGCAGGGCCGCTTCCCGATTCGCGTCGAGCTCGAGTCGCTGACCGAGGCGGACTTCGGCCGCATTCTGCGCGAGCCGAAGAACGCGCTCACCATGCAGTACACCGCATTGCTCGGGACGGAGGGCGTCACGCTGCAGTTCGGCGACGATGCGATCTCCGAGATCGCGCGCTACGCGGCGCTCGTCAACGAGAAGACCGAGAACATCGGCGCGCGCCGGCTGCACACGATTCTCGAGCGCCTGCTCGATGAGCTTTCGTTCGAGGCATCGGAGATGAACGGCACATCCGTAACGATCGACGCCGCCTACGTCCAGCGCATCCTCGGCGAGACGGTGAAGGACGAAGACCTCTCCCGCTACGTGTTGTAGGCGCGATCTCGGCATGAGTCGTGATTTGCCTCCCGCCGGAGGAAAAATTCATGGCCGCAAAGAAACGCGCATCAAAAAAGAAGGCAGCTCCCCGCGACGCGATCGCGCTGCTCAAGCAGGATCACGAGAACGTCCGCGGGCTGCTGGAACGCGCGGCGAAATCATCCGGTGAGCGCCGCTCCCAGCTTCTGACGAAGATCGAAAACGAAGTGAAGGTCCACAGCCAGATCGAGGAAGAGATCTTCTATCCCGCCTTTCGCGACGCCGTCTCGAAGAAGGACGATCGCAAGTTGTACTTCGAGGCCGTCGAGGAGCATCGCGTCGTCGACCTCGTGATGCCTGATGTCGAAAACGGCACCGACGAAGAAGTCGCAGCCCACGTGAAAGTGCTGAAAGAGCTCATCGAACATCATGCCGGCGAGGAGGAGAAGTCGATGTTCCCGAAGGCGCGCAAGGTCTTCGATCGCGACGAGCTGCGCATGCTCGGCGAGCAGTTGGCGGCACGGAAGAAAGAGCTCGCCTAAACGACCGTCTTCTTGAATGCCCGCGTACTCACCGCAATCAGCACCGTGGAAATGGCGAGCAGCGAACAGACCGGCTGCCACAGATCGGCGAATGTCGCGCCGCGGATCACGACTCCGCGCGCGATTCTGATGAAGTGCGTCGCGGGCAACACATACGAAATCATCCGCAGCGGAATCGGGAGCGACGAGATGGGGAAGATGTAGCCGGAGAGCAGTACCGAGGGGAGCATGATTCCCATCGCCAGCTGCATCGCCTCCATCTGCGACTTCGCGCGCGAGGAAATCAGCAGCCCGAACGAAAGCAGCGCGAGCAGATAGACGGACGAAAGCATCAGCAGCAACGTGAGACTGCCGTGAATCGGCACCTGGAAGCCCCACCGCATCAGCGTGAGCACGATCAGCAGCGTGAAGTACGCGACGCCCATGTACGGAAGAATCTTTCCGAGCACGACGGCGAGCGGTGAAACGGGCGTGACCATCAGTTGCTCGAGCGTCCCGCGCTCGCGCTCCTTGACGATCGCGAACGCGGAGAGAATCGTGCCCGAGAACGTGAGCAGGATCGCGATGAGGCCGGGAATCAGAAGATTCGCGCTGCGCATGTCGGGGTTGAAGAGCATCTGCGGATGCGCTTCGATCGGTGGCTGAAGACGCGCGCTCACCATCTTCTCGATGTTGTTGGTCAGCACCACGCCGTTCGCCGCGGAGAGGGCCTGCGACGCGACACTGGAGTCCGAGCCGTCGATCAGAACCAGGACGCCGGCCTGGCGGCCCATCGCGAGGTTGCGCGCGTAGTCGGGCGGAATCTCGACCGCGACCTGTGCGTGGCCGGCGACGATCGCATGCTGCAGTTCGTCCCGCGACGCTGCCTGCCGGGTCACGCGCAGCAGCGTCGTGGCAGTGAACTGATCGATGAGCCGCCGGCTCTCCTCCGTGCGGCTCTGGTCGAATACGATCGTCGGGATGTTCTTCGCGTTCATGTCGATGACGCCGAAGAGAATCAGCTCGAACACGGGGACGATGATCGAGAACAGCAGCGTCGCGCGATCGCGTGTCATCTGCGTCAGCTCTTTACGGAACACAGCCGCGAAGCCATTCATCGCGAGGCCTCCACTTCCCTGCCACGCGTCTCCGTCAATTGCACGAACACGTCTTCCAGCGTCGGCGCGATCGCCGCAACGGTAACGTCGCTCGTGCCGATCTCCTCGAGATCGTGCTCGACCTTCTCGTTCGTGACACGGTCATCGATCAGAAGATGCAGCGTGGTGCCGAAGATCGTCGCCGCACGAACGTAGGGCAGTTTCTTGGCCGACGTCATCAGCGTGGCAACACCTTCGCGGCACTCCGCCGAGACTCTCCTCGTCCCCTTCGGCGTGACCTCTTCGAGCTTCTTCAATTCCTCGGGGTGGCCGGCGACGATGAGGCGCGAGAGGTAGAGATAGGCGACGGTTCCGCAGCGCTCGGCCTCGTCCATGTAATGCGTCGTGACGAACATCGTCACGCCCTCGCCCGCGAGTCCGAAAAGAAGATCCCACAGCTCGCGGCGCGCAACCGGATCGATGCCTGCCGTCGGCTCATCGAGGAAGAGCACGCGCGGCTGATGCATCAGCGCGGCCGCCAGCGCAAGCCTCTGCTTCCATCCGCCGGACAGTGCACCAGCGAGACGGTCGCGGTACGGACCGATGTGCGTCAGATCGATCGCCCACTCCTTGCGCGCGCGCCGTTCCTCGCCGCGCAGGCGATAGATGGAACTGAAGAAATCGAGATTCTCCTCGACGGTGAGATCGCGATACAGCGAGAACGATTGCGAGACGTATCCGATGTGCTGGCGCACCAGCTCGCCTTCGCGCTCGACGTCGTAGCCATCGACCGTCGCGTGTCCCGACGTCGGCGTCAGCAGCCCGCACAGAATGCGAATGAGAGTCGACTTGCCCGAGCCGTTGGGCCCGAGGAGACCGAAGATCTCACCGCGGGGCACCTGCAGCGAGATGTGGTCCAGCGCACGGAACGTGCCGAAGTACTTCGAGACATCCTTCACGTCGATGCCGATCGCGGTGCTCATTCGGCGCGTCCTTTGACACCGAGATCGACATCGGCAGCCATCCCCGCGTGCAGTTTCTGGTCAGGATCGACGAGCACTTTGACGGCAAACACCTGCTCGGCGCGCTGGGCGCGAGTCTGCACATTGCGCGGCGTGTACTCGCCCTTGCTGGCGATCGTGGCGATGTGTCCGGGGAACCAGGCGTTGGGGTAAGTGTCGACACGAACGCGCACCGGCTGATCGACATGCACGAGGCCGAGGAGTGTCTCCGGAAGATAGACGCGAACCCAGAGCTGGCCGGCCTCGAGGATTTCGGCGACCGGTTGATTCGGTGCGACGAGATCGCCCGGCCGCAGACCGAAGGACTGCACGACGCCGTCGACGGTCGAACGCACTTCTGTTTCCGCCCGGTTCTTCATCAGCGTGGCGACGCGGCGCTGCGCCTGCTCGACCTGCGCGCGCGCCGCCGCGATGTCTTCCGCACGCGATCCTTTTTGCAGCACGCGCAGATCTTCGGCGGATGCCCTGGCCTTCGTCGCGGCGTCATCGAACAGCTGCTTCGCCACGACACCGTCGTAACAGAGGACTTCGAGGCGGTGGCGTTCCCGCTCGTCATTCGCTGCGACGGCGGCGGCCTTCGCGACTTCCTCCGGACGCGGACCGGCGATCAGCTTCGCAAGCTGCGCCTGCGCCGCCGCGATCGCGGCGCGCTGCTCATCGATCTGGCGATCGATCGTTTCGGTCTCGAGAGTGACGAGGAGTTGCCCGTTCGCGACCTTCGATCCCTCATCGATGAGAACGCGGGTTACCCGGCCCCCGACGAGCGATCCCACCTCGACGGTTCGCGCTTCGAGGGTTCCGCTGAGAATCACCGGCTTCGGGACGTTCTTCTCCGCGACGTACACCAGCAGCGCGAGCAGCACGATCAGTACGATCGCTACGGCCAGGAGGATTTTTACGAATTTTCGAACCATGCCGCTTGACTCCTTTACCTGCAGCCGCGAGCGCGCCGTCGCTCCAGAGAGCAAGAAGGGCATCGATGTACTTGCTCAGGGGCACTGCGGGCGCGATCTTCAGTACGGTCTGCGAAAGCACATATCCCTGCAGCGAGCCCATGAAGAGCATGGCCGCCGCAAGCGGATCCTCGATGTTCATCACGCGCGCCGCGGCGGCGCGGCGGAAGTAGTCCGCCACGATCTTCAACCCGCGGCGCGGAGGATTGTCGGCCGCGGGGTCGAACGGGAGGACGAGTGACGTGCTGCGGGCGTTGGCGTGCATGGCGACCACGATGCGCGTCTTCAGCACTTCCTGGATGAAGGGAACGAACTCTTCCGCGATGCGCCGCAGCACGGCGCGGGGGTCGGTCGCCGGATCGATCAGCGGTAGCTCGAGAATGCAGGCCGGCGGATCGAGCAGCATGCCGCTCTCCATGGCCAGGGCAAACAGGGCCTGCTTCGAATCGACGTGCCGCAGGATGGCCGCCGGCGTGACGCCGAGCTCCCGAGCGATGTCGGCGAGAGTAGTCCCCGCGAATCCTTTGGCAGCGAACACGGCGCGCGCCGTATCGATCAGCCGTTCGCGCGAGATGGTCGGCGGCCTGCCCATTTGTAAATAAATGTATATTTACAAACTGCGCTTGTCAAGTGTGAGGCAAACAAAAAGGGCCGGCTTTCGCCGGCCCTCGTGAAATCGATGAGGAACTGTTTAGAACGTCAGCTTCGCCGCGAGCTGCATGATCCGCTGCCCGGACGTCGCGGAAGGAACTCCGAACGTCGCGTTCGGCGTGAACACCTTCGTCGTCGCGTTGTAGCTGTAGAAGGTGCGGTTGACGTTGCTCACGTTGTGGCGATTCAACACATTGAACGCCTCGGCGATCAGCTGCAGGCGCATGCCGCTGAAGAGATTGATGTCGCGCGTGATGCGCGGATCAACCGACATCTGCGTCGGCAGCCGCTGCGAGTTGCGCTTGAAGCCGGGCGCGTAGTCGTTCGCCGAGTTGCCGTCGCCGTTGAGATCGGTGCTGACAGTCGGAGTGTACGGCTGGCCGGTCTGATAGCTGACGATCCCGCTCAGCGTCCAGCCCGAAGCGAGCGCATGGAGGACCGAGTTTCCGATGTGCTGCGCGTAGTTGTCGAGCGACCACACGCCGCTGAACACGATGCGGTCCCGCACATCGACGTCGGCGTACGAGTAGTCCTTGTCGATGTTGAGCGGGTCGCTGACGTACTTCGCGTCGTCGCCCGAGGAGAACGGCACGACCGCGGTCGCATCCGGCTTGTTGTCCTTTGCCGTCGAATGCGTCCAGGAGATGCGGCCCTGCCAGTTGTTGGAGAAGCGCTTCTGCAGGTCGAGCGTCAGTCCGTTGTAGCGCGACTTCGCAGAGCTTTCGAACGCGATCACGCGATTGAAGTGCGAGAACGGCCGTCCCGTGTACTTCGTGTACGAAATCGCTCCGCCGCCAGCCACCGTCGCGTCGATCGTCGTCGGCGTGCTGACGTTGATGTCACGCGAACGCGGCAGATCATCGCCCGTCACGTACTGGTACGTCAGGCCGACCGAGTAGTCGCTGCCGAGCTGGTGCTCCACACCGAGGCTCGACTGGGCGACCTTCGGGTTGTGGAAGTCGGGGTCGAACACGAAGATCGTCGGCGTGTTGCCCGGTCCCGACGGAATCGCGGAAAGAACGTTGGGATACGTCACCGGGATGTTCGACGTGAACGTGAACGTCTGCACGTTGATGCCGTTGTTCGACGTCGCGGTGCCGATCATGATCGACGGCGTGCGGCCGTAGAAGACACCGTATCCGCCATGAACGACCGTGCGGTTGTCGTTGTGCGGCGTCCAGGCGAAGCCGACTCTCGGACCATATTCATTGTGCGCAACCGGAATGCTGTTCGTCGCATACCCGGCGGCGGCAAGCTGCGCATCCGGATTCAGCGTCGAGGGCTGCGCGACTTCCTGCTTGTCCCAGCGAAGGCCGCCGTTCAGCGTCAGCGTCGGCATCACGTGCCACTCGTCCTGCAGGAAGAGTGCGGACTCCTTGATGTTGGGGTGCGTGGTGCCGCCCGACGTTCCCGGTCCGGCGAACGCCTGCGAATACGAGGACGGCTTGTTGTTCGCGAAGTCGGCGAGACTGGTGAAGCGATACACGCCGAAGAAGTTGCCCGGGAAGTAGTTGAGGATGTCGTCCTTGCTGTAGTCGAATCCGCCCTTGATCGTGTGGTTCGACATCACGTAGGTCGCCGTGTCGGCCAACTGATGGCGCTTGATCGTCGTCTCGCGCGGGGAGAACGAGTTCCGCCCGATCACGAGAACGGTGTTGCCGCCCTGCAGAATCGTCGCTTCCGGCAGGTCGCTGTTGGCCTCGCCCGGCTCGCGATCCTTCAGATACTGCGCACGAACTTCGTTGAAGAACGAGCTCGTCGCCACCGTATCCCAGACCGTCGAGATCGAGTCGGTAAAGACGTTCGAGTTACCCGAGTGCTGCGAAGAGTTCGTGATGCCGCTGTTCTCGAAGTTGATGCCGTGGAACCGCTGGCGATTGAACCGCAGCGACAGGTGATTGTTCGTCAGCAGCTCATGATCCGTCTTGATGAGGTAGACGTCCTGGTTCTGCTGCTGGTTGTAGGAGCCGGCGAGTGCCGTGAGCGTCTGCAGCGCGCTCTGGCTGGCCGCGTCGGTCGGGAACGAGCTGATGCGGCCGCCGCCCAGCACGACGATGTTCGGCGTCGAGTTGCGCTGGCGATCCCAGTTCACGAAGAAGAAGTGCTTGTCCTTGACGATCGGGCCGCCGAGGCTGAAACCGTACTGATCGAAGTGATACGGGCTCTTCGCGCGATTGTTGAGGACATTGATGTAGTTGTTCGCGTTGAGGCTCTTGTCGCGGTAGTAGTCGAACAGAGAGCCGTGATACTCGTTCGTGCCCGACTTCGTCACGACGTTGATCACCGCGCCGCCCGCCCGGCCGTATTCGGCCGAATAGGCGTTGTTGTTCACCTGGAATTCCTTCACCGCGTCCTGCGAGAACTGATACGGAGCGCGGCCGGAACCGGTGCGGCCCACCGTCTGTCCGAAGAACGTGTTGTCGTTGTTCGCACCGTCGACGACGAGCGAGTTCAGCGTGCCGCGCTGGCCGGCGAAACTGATGTCGCCCAGACGAACGTCGCGCACGACACCTGGCGTCGTCAGGACGAAGTCGATGAAGTTACGACCGTTCGTCGGAAGGTTCTGAATGGCCTTCTCATTGACGACCGAGCTCACCGCGGATTTCGAAGTCTCGATCACCGGCGCTGCCGCCGTGACCGTGAGCTCTTCCGCGACGCCGACCTTCATCTTGATGTTCAGCGTGACGCCGGTACCGACGTTGACCACGATCTTGTCGCGCTTGACCGGCTGGAAGCCGGCGAGCTCGGCGACGACGCTGTAGGTCGCCGGCGGAAGCAGCGCGAGTGCATACTGGCCCGTCGCATTGCTGACGGCCGTGCGGGAAACCCCGGTTGCTGTGTTGGTCGCGGTGATGGTCACGCCCGGCACCGGTGCGCCGGAATCATCCGCGATGCTGCCTGAAATCGAGCCGTTCGAGCTCTGTGCGAACGACGCGAAGGGTACGAGCGCAACCAGAAGCGCGAGTACCGTGATTCTGAGGTAATTCATGCGATCTCCTTGCATGGAACTACGAGATTGACGAAATTGGACGGGGCTTTCGCGAAGAATAGCATGGGGTAAACGACGATGACGATCTCAACGGTAAATCCGGCGACCGGCGAAACAGTGCGCAAGTTCACGGCTCTCAGTGACGGTGAAATCGAAGTGAAACTCCGCCGCGCCGTCGAAGCCTTTGTCATCAATCGCGCACGCTCATTTTCCGAGCGCGCGCAACGGATGAACGCCGCCGCGTCGATCCTCGAACGCAGGAAGGACGAGCTCGGAAAACTGATCACGACCGAGATGGGGAAGCCGGTCGGCGCAGCGATCGCGGAAGTGCAGAAATGTGCGCTCGTCTGCCGCTACTACGCGGAGAACGCGGAGCGCCATCTCGCCGATGAGCATGTGAAGACCGACGCCGCGGAATCGTTCATCCGCTACGAGCCGCTCGGGCCGGTGCTCGCCGTGATGCCGTGGAACTTTCCTTTCTGGCAGGTCTTTCGATTTGCCGCTCCCGCTCTCATGGCCGGCAACAGCGGGCTCCTGAAGCACGCTTCGAACGTGCCGCAGTCGGCGCTGGCGATCGAAGAAGTTTTTCGCGACGCAGGCTTCGACGCCGCGGAGTTTCAGACGCTGCTCATCGGTGCGGACGCCGTCGCAGGAATTCTCGACGATGATCGAGTGAAGGCCGCTACGCTGACCGGCAGCGAGCCCGCCGGAGCGAGCGTCGCCTCGCGCGCGGCGAAGAAGATCAAGAAGAGCGTGCTGGAGCTCGGCGGCAGCGACCCGTTCATCGTGATGCCGAGCGCAAACCTCGACGATGCCGTTGCCACGGCGGTCAAGGCGCGCATCGTCAACAACGGGCAGTCCTGTATCGCGGCGAAGCGCTTCATCGTGCACAAGGAGATCGCAACCGAATTCGAGCGCCGCTTCAAGGAAGCGATGGAGGCTCTCAAGGTCGGCGATCCGATGGACGAGTCGACGCAGGTCGGCCCGCTCGCCATGCCTCAGATCGTGGACGACATCGACGAACAGGTTCGCAAATCGATCGCAGCCGGCGCCCGCCTCGTCACCGGCGGCAAGCGCCTCGGCGGAAACTTCTATGCGCCGACGATTCTCGCGAGTATTCCGGAGTCGGCCCCGGCGTTCGCGGAGGAGATCTTCGGACCTGTCGCATCGCTCTTTGTCGTGGGCAGCGAAGCAGAGGCGATTCGACTCGCGAACGCGACGCCGTTCGGCCTCGGCTCCAGCGTCTGGACCAGCGATCGCGCCGAGGCGATGCGCTTCGTCGATGGCATCGAGGCGGGGCAGGTGTTCGTCAACGCGATGGTCGCCTCCGATCCGCGCCTTCCCTTCGGCGGCATCAAGCACTCCGGATTCGGGCGCGAGCTGGGAGAGCATGGCATCCGCGAGTTCGTCAACATCAAGACCGTCGTCCTGGCGAAGGCGTTGTGACACTTTGATCGCGATCGAAGTGTCGTGGCGGTGAGTCCCGGTACGATGCGCGCATGAAGAACGGCGAGCATCACTACTCCGCGCATCTGATCTGGGATGGCAATCATGGCGACGGCACCACGAACTACGCGACCTACGGCCGCGAGCATCGCGTGCTCGCCGGCAATAAACCGGCGCTCGAACTGACGGCGGATCCTGCATTTCGCGGCGACGCGAAGAAGCACAATCCGGAGGATCTGTTCCTGGCGGCGATCAGCTCCTGCCACATGCTCTCGTATCTCGCGTTGTGTGCGAAGTACAGGATCGACGTCCGCTCCTATGAAGATCGGGCGACGGGCATCATGCGCGAGGATGGACGCGGTGGTGGCCGTTTCGTGGAGGTGACTCTGCATCCGGTCGTCACCGTCGCCAGCGCCGATCACATCGAGAAGGCGCGCCAGCTTCACGATCGCGCTCACGAGCAGTGTTTCATCGCGGCGTCCTGCAGCGTGCCCATTCATCATGAGCCCGAGGTGCGGACATGAAGGACTTGTCGATCGCACTCGAAAATCGTCCCGGCGCACTCGCCGCGATGGGAGAGGCACTCGGGCGAGCCGGCGTGTCGATCGAGGGCGGCGGTGTCTTCGAAGGTGGTGCGCACTTTCTCTTTCGCGATGGCGCTGGGGCGCGCGAAACGCTGGAGGCGGCCGGCATTCGTGTCGTCCGCGAGTGCGAGGTGGTCATCCTGCGGCTGCGGCAGGATGAGCCGGGACAACTCGGAAAACTCGCGCGTCGCATGGCTGACGCAGGCGTGAACATCGAAGTGCAATACAGCGATCACGATCACAATCTCATCCTCGTCGTGGACGACGATGAGCGCGCCCGCGCCGTTTCCGAGCAATGGATGGCCGATGCGGCAGCACTCTGATTTTTCACAACTCGGCGCATTGATCGCCGATCCAGCGCGTGCGCGCATGTTGAGTGCGCTCCTGCAGGGAGAGGCGCTCACCGCGACCGAGCTCGCGCTCGAAGCGGGCGTGTCGCCGTCGACGGCGAGCTCGCATCTGACGAGACTTGTGAGCGGCGGCGTGATCGCGGTGGAGAGACAAGGCCGGCATCGCTACTTCCGTCTCTTCGATCACGAGATCGCTACGCTGCTCGAGCAGTTGCACGTCATCGCCTCGCGCGGCTCGAGCATGCGCCGCGGCCCTTCGGATCCGGCGCTTCGCATCGCCCGCGTGTGCTACGACCACCTTGCGGGCGAGCGCGGTGTGTGGCTGCTCGACCGGCTGCGCGCGGCGAAGTTTCTCACCGGCCGCGATGGCTGCGCGTTGTCCGCGGAAGGAGAAGCGTTCTTCATTCGCATGGGAATCGACGTTGAAGAATTGTCGAATGCGCGACGAACGTTCGCGCGCACATGTCTCGACTGGAGCGAGCGGCGGCATCATCTCGGAGGTGCGCTCGGCGCTGCGATTCTCGATCGCATCTTCGCGCTGCGCTGGGCGCGGCGCGATCGCATGAGCCGCGCGATTTCGTTTTCGCCGCACGGCGAACGTGCACTGCGACAACTCTTCACGCGTTGACAGCATCGTGCGTCGTGGCACAATGCAGACATCAACAAGTCGCGTGAGTTGTTTGGAGGCGAGTGCGGGTGAGGAGCGTTGGACTGGTCTCGATGCCATTCGGTCCGCTCTTCTCTCCATCGATCGGTCTCTCTCTTCTGAAATCCGCGCTTCTCACGGCAGGCATCGAAAGCGAAATCCACTACTTCACCATCCGCTTCGCGGAGCTCGTCGGTTCGCACTTCTATAACGGCATCGCCGGCGGGATCCGGCCATCGTCGACGAAGCTCGCCGGCGAGTGGATCTTCAGCCGGGCTCTTTTCGGTTCCTCTTCAGCGCGTGATGACGACGATTACGTCGAGCATGTGCTGCGGCGGAAGCCGCCGGTCACCGCGGTAGCCCTGCGCGCCACGAGCCGTTCCGCAATTGGAAAGATCATGCGTGCCCGCGACCTCGCGGACGATTTTCTCGCGATGTGCGCGGAGGAAGTGCTCGCCCGTGATCCGAAGATCGTCGCGTTCACGAGCGTGTTTCAGCAGCAGGTGGCCTCGCTCGCACTGGCGAAGCGGATCAAAGCCTTGCGCCCTGACGTCTTCATTCTCCTTGGCGGCGCCAATGTCGAAGGAGTGATGGGCGCCGAGACGGTTCGGCAATTTTCATTCGTGGATGGGGCGGTGTCCGGCGAAGGCGATCTGATCATCACTCCACTCGTCCGCCGGATTCTCGAAGGAGAGCCGATCGACGGAATGCCCGGGGTGCGTACCCGCGCCTGCATCGATGAGGAGTTCGCGAAAGGCACGTTCTCGAATGCACCGACCGTGTACTCGATGGACGATCTTCCGTATCCGGACTACGACGACTACTTCGCGCAATTCCGCCGGAGCGCGTTTCAGCGCAGTTGGGAGCCGCGCATTTTCTTCGAGACCTCGCGGGGATGCTGGTGGGGCGAGAAGATGCACTGCACGTTCTGCGGACTGAACGGAACGACGATGCAGTTCCGCAGCAAGTCTGCGTCGCGTGCGCTCGACGAGCTGACGACGCTGACCGATCGCCATCCCGGATGCGATGTCGAGATGACCGACAACATCCTCGACCTCGCCTACTTCAAGGACTTCATCCCCGAGCTGGCGCGGCGCAACGCGGAGCTCGGAATCTTCTACGAAACAAAGTCGAATCTCCGCAAGGAACAGATCCGGATGATGCGTGATGCCGGCATCCTCAGTGTGCAGCCGGGCATCGAGAGTCTGCACGACTCCGTTCTGAAGCTGATGCGGAAGGGCGTCTCCGCGTTGCAGAACATCCAGCTCCTCAAGTGGTGCAAGGAGCTTGGCGTCACGCCGCTGTGGAACATTCTCGTCGGGTTCCCCGATGAATCGCCTGCGGCATACGAACAGATGACGAGACTCGTTCCGCTCCTGACGCATCTGCGGCCGCCGGGCAACATGGCGCTCATTCGTCTCGATCGCTTCAGCCCGAACTTCGCCGACGGAAAGAACCTTGGCATCGCGAGGGTCGAGCCCTGCGAAGGGTATCGCCACGTCTATCGCGGAGTCCCTCGCGAGGCGCTGGACAATCTCGCGTATCACTTCGAGTTCGAGTACACGCGTCCGCAGGACATCGCGGCGTATGCCCGGCCGCTGGCACTGGCGGTACACGAGTGGAGGCAGCAGGCGGAGCAGAGTGCACTGTTGTCGATCGACGCCGGCGATCATCTCCTCATCTGGGATCTGCGGCCGGTCGCCACACGTGCGCTGACTGTGCTGAGCGGCGCCGATCGTCTGCTCTACAAAGCGTGTGATGCCATCGCCGACACGCGGCAGCTCGTGGCCACGCTGACATCGCTCGGCGCACCGCGCACCGCATCCGAAATCGAAGCGATGCTGGAGCCTCTCGTTACGGAGGGGCTGATTCTTCGCGACGGAGGCCGCTATCTCGCGCTGGCGGTGCCCGTCGGCGAGTACGTGCCGGAACAGACGATCGTGCAGCGCTTCGCGGGCGTGTTGCGCGAGATGGGCGTTCCGACCGCGAAAGGCGTCGCCGTGTCGTTGAACGGCAAGCGCCGGCGCGCGACCGCTCATCGCTTCCCGCGATTCAAACAGCTTTCGAGTTCGACTCCCCAATTCAAAGTCGAAGGTTCGTATCTGCTCATCCGCTGACAAGAACGAAAGGAGAAGAAGATGGCCACCAAGAAGAAAGCTGCAAAGAAAGCCCCGGCGAAGAAGGCTGCAAAGAAGGCTGCAAAGAAAGCCCCAGCCAAGAAGAAGGCGGCGAAGAAGAAGCCCGCCAAGAAGAAAGCCCCGAAGGCTGACATCTCGAACGGTCAGGATTAGTTTTCGCTGCACGCGGCCGGGCTCGTCATCGGGTCCGGCCGCATTTCCTGCGCCTTGCTTCGTGTATCCGCCGCAAACGATAATCGGTCGGTCAGTCCGAAACTCTCTCAGGGCGCATCGTGTCATCCATAGGAACGGGTACCCGTTTAGGGCATTACGAAGTCGTGGCCCCGCTCGGGGCCGGCGGTATGGGAGAGGTTTACCGCGCCAAGGATACGAAGCTCGGGCGCGAAGTCGCGATCAAGGTTCTTCCCCGCCATCTGCAGCAGGATGAGGACGCGCTGGCGCGCTTCGAACGAGAAGCGAAAGTCATCTCCGGCCTCAACCATCCTCACATCCTCACCATCCACGAAGTCGGCAAGATGCGTATTCGGGGCGACTGGCGCGCCACGCACTACATGGTGACGGAGCTCATCGAGGGCTGCACGCTGCGCGAGCTCATGTCCAAGGAAGCGGAGGGGCGCAAGCTCGTCGAGTACATGGCGCAGGTCGCCGATGCACTCCAGAAGGCGCACAGCGCGGGAGTGATCCACCGGGATCTGAAACCCGAGAACATCATGGTCTCAGCGGACGGATACGCGAAGGTGCTGGACTTTGGTCTCGCGAAAATCGTCGGCTCTCTCGTTGGAGCGGAAACGAGTGACGGCAAAGCGACGGAGAAGTTTCAGACACAGCGCGGCATCGTCATCGGCACCCTCGGCTATATGTCGCCGGAGCAGGTACAGGGGCGCCGGCTCGATCATCGATCGGACATCTTCTCCTTCGGCTGCATTCTCTATGAGGTGCTGTCCGGCCGGCGTCCGTTCGAGGCCGATGGGGTCGTCGACACGCTGCACCACATTCTGCATTCGCCTGCGCCTTCGCTCTCCTCGCAAATCACGCAGGACCTTCGGCGGATCGTCGAGAAATGCCTGTCGAAAGAGATCGAGGGTCGCTTCGACTCGATGCGCACCATCGCGGCGGCGATTCGCGAGGCCGTCCGCGAGTACGACGGGACCGTGCGTCCTCCATCGAAGAAGACGAAGGCCGTCAGCAGCCGGAGCTCATCTCGCATCAAGTCGCTCGCGGTTCTGCCGTTCGTGAATGCCACCAGCGATCCGGAGATGGAGTACCTCAGCGATGGCATTACGGAGAGCGTGATTCACGCAATGTCGCGGATCGGCAAACGCCTCCGCGTCATGGCACGCACCACGGTCTTTTCGTACAAGGGAAAGTCGCCGACACCGCAGCAGCTCGCCCAGGAGCTTGGCGTAACGTCCGTGGTCAGCGGACGCGTGCAACGCATGGGCGCCAATCTCCTGATCAACATCGAGCTGGTCAACACCCGCGATGGATCACAACTCTGGGGTGACCGGTTTCGCACGCAGTTCTCCGATATCTTCGAGGTGCAGGACGAAATCGCGAATCACATCGCGGAAGAGCTGAAGCTTCAGGTCTCGACGACCGAGAAGCGCCGGCTCATGAAACGCGCGACCAAGAAGAGCGAAGCGTACGAGCTGTATCTCAAAGGTCGCTACCACGCGAACAAGCGCACTACCGATGGCGTCCAACGTGGAATCGACGAATTCGAGAAAGCACTGGGCATCGACCCCGACTATGCGTTGGCGCGCGCGGGGCTGGCCGATTGCTACGCCATTCTCAGCGCGCGTTTTCTCGGCGACCCTCTCACGGCTTGGGCCCGCGCGGAGACCGAAGCGCGAAAGGCGGTCGAGCTCGACCCCACGCTGGCCGAGCCGCGCGCGACACTCGGTCATGTGAATCTCTGCTACAAGTGGAACTGGACCGAAGCAGAGCGCGACTATCGGCGCGCGATTTCTCTCGACGCGAACTACGCGCCGGCGCATCACTGGTATTCGGTGTTCCTCAACTGCATGGATCGCCGTGACGAGGCATTCGTCCAGGCTCGCGCCGCGCTCGACCTCGATCCTCTTTCGCTTCTCTACAACTGCCATTACGCGGATCTGCTGTATTTCGACGGGCAATATCAGCAGGCACTCGAGCACATCGAGAAGGCTCTCGATGGCGAGCGCTACTTCCTCGGTTACCTGTTGAAGGGTCGCACCTATACCGAGATGGGACGTTTTGACGAAGGTCTCGAAGCCATCGAGGAAGCGATCTCTCTGGAGGGCGCTTATCCGGAGCTCGTTGCAGCACGCGGTTACGTGCAGGCCAGCAGGGGCGACGTGAAGAACGCGCTGCGCAGTCTTGATGAGCTCAAGGATCTGGCCACACGGCAATTCGTCGCGCCGAGTTTCTTTGCCGAAGTCTGCCTGGCCCTCGGAAACATCGAAGACGCTCTCCGCTACGCGGAAGAGTTCTTCGAGCTGCGTGCCGAGTGTGCCGACATTCTCGTCGGACCGCGATTCGCTCGCTTGCGGGAGGATGATCGCTGGCTCGAGATGCTCGAGCGCGTCGGTTTCCCGAGCCGGGCAACCTCAAGCTCACCCGCCTTCGCGCCGACGGCGAATCTATAGTTGCATCAAAAAGGAACCGGCGGGCCCGGTCAGGGACCCGCCGGTGTCCAGCAACGGCGCGCCCGCAATTACGCGGTGGGGTTGCCGAAGATCGCGGTGATCTTCTTCTTCTTTTTCATCGAAGACTCCTTTCCATTTCGTTCTTACGGGGCCGGGGTTAGACGATCGTCATCAGCTCCAGGGATTCTGACCACTGCGACGGTGCGTCTTCGGCGATCGTTTTCAGTCTGGTCATCGCCGCATCCTGCGGACGGTACTCGCCGCCGCGAATCGCCAGCGCGAGATAGCGGTTTCCCTGCCGGATGAGAATTCCGTTCTCAACCATCGGCTGCAGCTGACGCTCGACGTCGACAGCCGATCGCGGTCCGCCCGCAGCCGCAGAGACTTCGACGAGCTGGCGAAGATCCGCCACGGAATCGCAGGCGCGATAAAGCGCGGAGTCGAGCTCCGACAATTGCGTGACCGCCTGCTTCGCAACCGGACGAAGGTCCCAGATCACAACCTGGCCGCCATCTTCTGTGAAAAAGAGGGAGCTGTCGTGATGCATCCGCTGCCACGCCTTCACCTCATTGACGAGAGGACGCATGTACTCCAGCGGATCGCGCTCATCCTGATAGCGGAACGTGAAGTAGTAGGCGAGGTTGTGCACCGCTTCATCGGAGATCGAGCGATAGACGTGGCGGTAGGCTTCCGTCGGACGAAGGTCTTTGAATCCGAGTTTCTCCGCATCGAAGAAATTCGGACTGAAGCGATCCAGCCGCACCACGGAGCAAACCGTGGGCGGACGCAGATGCGTCAAAAGCGGAGCGATCTCCGCCATCTTCTGGTAGTCCTCCGCGGTCTCACCCGGGAATCCGCAGAGGATGTTCCAGCGCGCTTCCGCGCGCGACCTCCTGCGCCACGGGAGCGATCGACGCGACGCGGCCTTCGTGAGGCTGATTCGGATAGGCGTCGATGACGACAATCGCCCGATCGCCGGGCTGGATGGCGCCGTCGTCCACGTCGGGCAGCGTCGCCACGACTTCGATCGAGCTCATGTCCGGAATGCGGGCGATGGTCAAGCCGACCCACACGCGCTCGCCCACCTGCAGCTTTCGCGGTTCGAAGGGCGAGTCGTTCACGAGAACGAGTCCGCGCTCCGGCGCTGTGAGCACGAACGAGTCGATCGAATGCTGCGCCGACATCAGATCGCGCCGCAGAACGCCGGCCTGCAATTCGAGATTGCGAATCTCCGCTTCGGATCCCCGCTGCGCCGCGCGCAGCGTCGTCTCGGCCTTCTCCGCTTCGTTCTTCGCCCGCTCGTACGCGAGCATCCGATCACGGACTTCTTTCGCCGAGATCACTGTCGCCGGCACGAGCGTGTTGAGACGCGCCTTCTCCGCTTCGGCACGATACCGCTCGACCTCGAAGCGCTTCTCCTGGAGATCGGCCTCGCCGCGTGCCCGCATCTCCGCGAGCTCATGCTCCGCTGCCTGCAGTTCCGTTCGTTTCTGATCGAGCGTTCTGGTGACCGGCGAGTTGTCCAGCTCCGCGACGCGATCTCCGCGCTCGGCATGCGCTCCGTCTTCGATCAACCAGCGGATGCTGGTCTCCCACGATTCCATCGGAGGGACCGTGATGACGGTCCCGCGGCTCGCCTGCAGCTCTCCGGTGAGAACGACGGTCTGCACGAGATCACCGCGGTGCGGCGACGGATCGCGGCGCGTCGAGCCATCGCGCGAGCGCCGCAGCGCAGCGCGAGCAGCGTCGACGCAATCAGAAGCAGGGGCGCTCTGCGCATGTCGGCAGTGAGACTACCGCTGACGGCAAAAAGTCATCAATGTTTGTTGGAAGGGAGGGAGCGGAATGGCTCCGGCAGTAGGACTCGAACCTACGACCCACGGATTAACAGTCCGTTGCTCTACCGACTGAGCTATGCCGGAGTACTCGAAAGGCGCCGCAAAATAGCATTGCAACGCATACCCGTCAAGGCAGGCACGGGCTCAGAACCGCGATGGCCGCCAGTTTATTCACGAGCCGCTCGAGCATCCCGTCGAAGGTTTCATCGGTGTATTCGATGAGCTCGATCCCGCTGTCGCCCGACACCATTGCCGTACAACGCGCCGTGTACGCGGGGCGATAAAGGCAGATCACCGGGATCCCGCGGCGATACCTCGCCGTCGCGATCTCGTAGCCGACGCCTGTCGACGGCACCGACACCTCGGCCACGATCACATCGGCCTGATCGATCCATGCGAGATCGCGCTCGAAGATGAAACGGGAGTCGAGCGGCTCGCCGCCGTGGCCGATCTCCGCGGTCACCGCACCGGCGAGGACCTCGAATCCGTGAGCTGTCAGAGCGGCGACGATGCGCCGGTATTGCGCGACGTCCGCACGTCCGCCGCTGATCGATCCGGAGAAGTAGATGGTGAGTGCCATCGCGGCAGTCTACAATCCCGTCCGCATGTCGCGCGAAATCGTGATCAACGCCACGAAGCACGAGTCGCGCATCGCCGTTCTCGACGAAGGCCAGGTCGTCGAGCTCTGGGTCGAGCGCACGCGGCACCGCACGATCGTCGGCAACATCTACAAAGGGCGCGTCACGAAAGTGCTGCCGGGGATGCAGTCCGCTTTCGTCGACCTCGGTCTTGAGCGCGACGCGTTTCTCTATGTCTCCGACGTCCTCGAGGATTTCGAGGAGTACGACAGCGAGTCGCCCGACGAACTTCATATCGACGAAGTACCGCAGCAGCGTCCTGAGACTTCGATCTCCGACCTGCTGCGCGAGGGTCAGGAGATCGTCGTTCAGGTGTCGAAAGACACGATTGCCGGCAAGGGCGCGCGCATTACGAGTCACATCACACTGCCGGGACGTTTCCTCGTCTACATGCCGACGGTGAATCACATCGGCGTGTCGCGGCGCATCGAGAACGAAGCCGAGCGGCAAAGGCTGAAGGACATTCTGGAGGCGATCCGGCAGCCGGGGATGGGCGGCTTCATCGTACGCACCGCGGGCGAAGAGCGAAACGAGGAAGAGTTCCGTTCCGATCTCAAGTACCTCACGGATCTGTGGGAGCAGATCCGGCGCAAGGGTGAGAAGGCTTCCGCTCCGACGGCCATCCACCACGATCTCGATCTCGTGCTTCGCACGATTCGCGATGTGCTCTCGCCGGAGTTCAAGAGCGTGTGGGTCGACTCCGTCGATCAATATCAGAGGATCGTCGAGTTTCTCGATCAGATTCAGCCGAACCTCGTTTCGCGCGTACGACTGTTCCGGCGCGAAGAACCGATCTTCGATGAATTCGGAATCGAGCCCGAGATCGCCAAGGCACTGAAATCGAAAGTCTGGCTGAAGTCGGGCGGCTACATCGTCATCAATCAGACCGAGGCGCTGGTGGCGATCGATGTGAACACGGGGAAGTACGTCGGGAAGCGCAATCTCGAAGAGACGGTGTTTCGGACGAACATCGAAGCGGCGAAGGAAATCGTGCGGCAGATCCGCCTGCGTGATCTCGGTGGAATCATCGTGCTCGACTTCATCGACATGGAGGAGCCGGCGAATCGTGCGCGGCTCTTCGAAACGCTGGAGAACGAGATCAAGAAGGACCGGTCGAAGACGAAGATCCTGCAGATCTCCGAGTTCGGCCTGATCGAGATGACGCGCAAGCGGGTGCGTCAGTCGCTCGAGCGCTCACTCACGCAAGCGTGTCCGTACTGCGCCGGCAGCGGGCGCATCAAGTCGAACACCACCATCGCGCTGGAGATCTGGCGCGAGCTGATGAAGCTGCGCGACCTGCATGAAGGACAGGATGTCATCGTGCGGGTGAATCCCGTCGTCTATTCCTCGATGCAGCCGGCCGATCCGATTTTCGAGGAAACCGAGAGGAATCTCGGGATTCACCTCGTCTTCAAGCCTGACGACACACTGCACCACGAGCAGTTCGATGTCGTGAGGATCTAATGCAGGACAGGCGCCCCCGCCTGTCCCGGCCAATGGGGGACAGGCGAGGGCGCCTGTCCTACACCAGCGAGGCGGCACGACCTGTGCAGTTTGGAGGTCGTGTGAGAAGTAGCATGGCTCTCGAGGACACCTTCACGAATCTCGCATCCTTCCTCAACAGCCTCGACACGGAAGGAGAGCAAAAGCTCGAGCTGTCTCATTCGCTCGTCATCATCTGTCCCGACTGCGGGAAGAACATCGCGTTTCGCGGACGCTGCCCGAAGTGCGGCGGCAACAGTTGGATTCCTGCGGGTCACGCCGGCGGCGTGTTCGAGAGGATGAAAGCGCAGCGCTGGCGCAAGGTGATGCACGACGACGAGGACGGCGGCGAGACGATTCAGTAGCTCTATTCGAGCCCTTCGCGCACGTGCTCTTCCTCGAGCAGTTTCGTGAAGAGCTGCTCGTACTCTCCTGATCCCGGCGACGGCGGCTTCTTGATCGTCGCCAGCTTGCGGCGGACGTTCTCTTCCCGTTCCTGTTCGCGCTTCAGCTCATCATCGAGTGCATGCGCGATCGCCTGGCGCACCGCTTCGCGGTCCTTGAGCAGCACGACGGACTGCGTCCGCGTAAGGATCTCGAGCAGGTCGCGCGCCACCTGGCTAATCCGCTCGCGCGACATTCTCAGCATGCTCGTATCGCTCACTTAGTGAATCGTGTCGTCGGCGGGCGGCGCCGCTTCAGGCTCTTCCGTCTCGCTCTCGCTCACTACTTTGACCGACGCAACGACACGGTCGTTCTCTTCGACGTTGATCACGCGCACGCCCTGAGTCGACCGCCCCATCGAGCGGAGGTCCTTCACGCTGACACGAATGATCATTCCCTGTTCCGTGATGAGGAGGATCTGTTCGTCGCCCACGACATGTGCGATGCCCGCGACTTTGCCGTTGCGCTCGGTGATCTTGATGTTCGCCACACCCATGCCGCCGCGGCTCTGCAGCCGGTACATCGAAACCGGCGTGCGCTTTCCGAAACCCTTCTCGGTCACGGTGAGGATCTGGCCGCGAACGTCAGTGGCCGCGACTTCCTCATCCGACTCGCTCTCGATTTCTTCGACGACTTCTTCGGCCGTCGCGATCTCGTTCGACGCGGGAAGCACATCCATCTCGACGACGTGATCGCCATCGCGAAGCGTGATGGCCTTCACGCCGGCGGCGCCGCGCCCCATCGGACGCACATCCGACTCGTGGAAGCGGATCGCACGGCCGTTGTGCGTGCCGACGAAAATCTCGCTGTTGCCGTCGGACAGACGAACCGCGTAGAGGTCGTCGCCCTCGTTGATGTCGATCGCGATGATGCCGCTGGCGCGAACGTTGGAGAACGCGCTCAGCTCCGTCTTCTTGATCTTGCCCGCGCGCGTCGCCATCACGACGTACTTCGCCTCGGTGAAGTCCTTGACCGTCAGCAGTGCGCGAACACTCTCGCCCTGCTCGACCTGCAGCAGGTTCACGATGGCTTTGCCGCGTGCGTTCGACGCGACTTCCGGAATCTGATGGACCTTCAGCCAGTAGAGGCGGCCCTTGTCGGTGAAGACGAGCACATACGAATGCGCGCTGGCGACGAAGAGGTGCTCCACGATGTCCTCTTCCTTCGTCTGCATGCCGATGCGGCCTTTGCCGCCGCGGCGCTGCGCGCGGTAGAGCGACAGCGGTGAGCGCTTGATGTATCCGCCGCGCGACACCGTGATCACCATGTCTTCATCGGCGATCATGTCTTCGATCGAGATGTCGCTGGCTTCGGCGATGATCTCCGTCCGCCGCTTGTCGCCGTACTGTTCTTTGATTTCGCGCAGCTCGGCCGCGATGATCTCCAGCACCAGCTTCTCCGAGGCGAGAATCTCGCGAAGACGCGCGATCAACGCCAGCACTTCCCGATACTCCTGGATGATCTTGTCGCGCTCCAGACCCGTGAGGCGCTGCAGACGCATTTCGAGAATCGCCTGCGCCTGAATCTCGGAGAACTCGAATTTCGAAACGAGACCTTCCTTCGCTTCCGGCGGCGTCTTGCTTGCGCGGATCAACGAGATCACTTCGTCGAGGTGATCGAGCGCCTTCACCAGTCCTTCGAGGATGTGGGCCCGTTCCTCGGCCTTGCGCAGATCGTAACGGGTTCGGCGAACGACGATCTCTTTGCGATGCTCCACGAAGTGCCGGAGCATCGTCGGGAGATCCATCACTTCCGGCTTGTTGTTGACGATCGCCAGGAAGATGATGCCGAACGTCGTCTGCATCTGCGTCATCGCATAGAGATTGTTCAGGACGACTTCCGGCACCTCACCGCGCTTCAGCTCGATGACGACGCGGATGCCCTCGCGATCCGATTCATCGCGAATGTCGGAGATGCCTTCGATGCGCTTGTCCTTGACGAGCTCCGCGATCTTTTCCTGCAGGCGTGCCTTGTTCGTCATGTACGGGACTTCCGTCACGACGATCTGCTGCCTGTCCTGCTTCTTCGTCTCTTCGATGACGGCGCGCGCGCGCACCTGAATGATGCCGCGGCCGGTCTGGTACGCCTGCCGGATTCCATCCATGCCGTGAATGAAGCCGGCGGTCGGGAAGTCGGGGCCCGGCATCACCGTCATCAGCTCCTTCACGGTGGCCTTCGGATTCTCGATCACCATGAGACAGGCGTCGATGACTTCGCCGAGGTTGTGCGGCGGAATGTTGGTCGCCATGCCGACCGCGATGCCCGACGAGCCGTTCACCAGCAGGTTCGGGAACTTCGCAGGCAGTACGGAAGGCTCGCGCTCCGTGCCGTCGTAGTTCGGGATCCAGTCGACGGTCTCTTTGTCGATGTCATCGCGCATCAGCTCTTCGGCGAGGCGCGTGAGCCGGACTTCGGTGTAGCGCATGGCGGCAGGGTTGTCGCCGTCAAGCGATCCGAAGTTGCCCTGCCCGTCGACGAGCATGTAGCGCATCGAGAATTCCTGCGCCATGCGGACGACGGAGTCGTAGATCGCCGAGTCGCCGTGTGGGTGGTACTTACCCATGACGTCACCGACGATGCGGGCCGATTTCTTGTACGCGCGGCCTGCCGTGTTTCCCTGCTCGTACATGCCGTAGAGAATGCGGCGATGCACGGGCTTGAGCCCGTCGCGGACGTCGGGGAGCGCGCGGCCGATGATGACCGACATCGCGTAGTCGAGATACGACTTCCGCATCTCGTCTTCGATGTTGACGGGCAGGCGCTGGTCGTTGAAGTTTGTGTAATCCGATTCGGACATGAATTTTCGTTACGACTAAATGTCCAGATTTTTTACTTCGAGGGCGTTGTCCTGGATGAAGAGCCGGCGCGGCTCGACCTGATCGCCCATCAGGATCGTGAAGAGCTCCTCGGCACCGACCACGTCTTCGACGCGCACCTGAAGCAGGCGCCGCGTCTCGGGATTCATCGTCGTTTCCCAGAGCTGCTCAGGGTTCATTTCTCCAAGGCCTTTGTAGCGGCTGATGGAGAGGCCTTTTTTCGCAAGTTCATAAATGCGGTCGATGAGGTCATCGATCGTCGTCAGCGAGATCTCGTCGTCGCCGTGCTTCAGCGTGTACGGAGGCAGGCCGAATCCGGCGAGCTGCTCGTATGCCTTCGCCATCTGGCGGAACTCGAACTGCGACAGCAGCTCGGGGTTGATCACCGTCCGCCGTCCCGAGCCGTTTCCGCCGGCCGAGAACTCGATCGTGGTCACGCCCGTTTCCTGATCCGTGGACGTCTCAACGCGTTCGAACCCGGCACTGGTAAGCGCGCGCACGGCGGCATCGACTTTTTCCGGATGCGTCAGTGCCGTACGATCCGCGAATCCTTCCGCGAACAGGACGTCGAGCGCTTCGCGCGGGATGCGCGACTTGCGTGCGTGTCCGCGGTACTCCTCCATCCGCTGCAGCATCGCCGTGAGCGGCTCGCCTGTGACCGCGATCCCGGCTTGCGGTGTCACCTGCACGTTCTCCGTGACGCGGTTGAGAAGGAAGCGGGTGAGCTCTCCTTCATCCTTGATGTACGAGTCTTTCTTTCCCTGCGTGACTTTGAAGAGCGGCGGCTGCGCGATGTAGAGATGGCCGCGGTCAATGACTTCCTTCATGTGACGGAAAAAGAACGTCAGGATCAGCGTGCGGATGTGCGATCCGTCGACGTCTGCGTCCGTCATGATGATGATCTTGTGATAGCGCAGCTTGTTGATGTCGAAATCGCCTGTGCCGATGCCGGTCCCGAGGGCGGTGATCATCAGGCGAATTTCTTCGGATGAGAGCATCTTGTCGAGGCGCGCTTTCTCGACGTTGAGAATCTTTCCCTTGAGAGGAAGGATCGCCTGGTAGCGACGGTCGCGGCCCTGCTTTGCGGAGCCGCCTGCGGAATCTCCCTCGACGAAGTAGATCTCGCAGAAACGCGGATCGCGTTCCTGGCAGTCGGCGAGCTTACCGGGGAGTGACGCGGAATCGAGCGCGCCTTTGCGGCGCGTCAGCTCCCGTGCTTTGCGCGCCGCTTCACGCGCGCGCGCGGCTTCGACGATCTTCTCGACGATGCGCTTCGCTTCGCGAGGGTTCTCTTCGAAATGGTCGGCCAGCCGCTCGTTCACGACCTGCTCGACCCACGTTTTCACGTGCGACGAGACGAGCTTGTCTTTCGTCTGCGACGAGAACTTCGGATCGCGGACCTTGACGGAGATCACCGACGAGAGGCCTTCGCGAATGTCATCGCCTTCCAGCGAGAGCTTCAGCTTCTGCAGCAGGCCGGACTCCTCGACGTACTTGTTCACCGTCCGCGTGAGGCCGCCCTTGAACCCGGCGAGATGCGTGCCGCCATCCGTGTTCTTGATGGTGTTCGTGAAGCAATAGATGTTTTCTGTATAGCCTTCGTTCCACTGCAGCGCGATCTCGACGGTCTCACCGTCGGCTTCATCGCGAATGAAGATCGGCTCATCGTGCAGGGGGATCTTGTTCTTGTTCAGATCCTTCACGAACGAGACGATGCCGCCCTGGTAGCAGAACTCGTGATGCTTCTCCGAACGATCATCACGAATCTCGATGTGCACTCCGGAATTGAGGAACGCGAGCTCGCGCAGACGTTGCGCGAGCGTGTCGAAATTCATTTCCGTGATCGAGAAAATCTGCGGATCCGCCTTGAACGACACGCGGGTCCCGCGCCGCGAAGTGCGCTCGCCCTTTTCGATCGGCGCGACAGGAATGCCGCGCTCGTAGCGCTGCCGCCAGACGAATTCATCGCGATGAATCTCCAGCTCGAGCCACTCCGACAGGAAGTTGACGACCGAGACACCGACGCCATGCAGGCCGCCCGAGACCTTGTACGAATTGTTGTCGAACTTACCGCCGGCGTGCAGCTCGGTCATGATGACTTCCGCCGCCGAACGGTTCTCTTCCTTGTGAAGATCGACGGGAATGCCGCGGCCGTTGTCCTCGACCGTTACCGAGTTGTCATGATGAATCGTGACCGTGACACGATCCGCGTAGCCGGCGAGAGCCTCGTCGATCGCGTTGTCGACGACCTCGTACACCATGTGATGCAGACCGGTGATGTCATCGGTATCTCCGATGTACATGCCAGGCCGTTTGCGCACCGCGTCGAGGCCCTTGAGGACCTTGATGTCTTCTGCGGTGTAGGTTGCATCGGGGTGATTTGCGCCGTCTTCGGTGTAGTCGTCTGCCATTCAGGTCGTAACTTTCGCTCGTTCTCTGCAGTGGCTTGCCGGCAGGCTGCGGCGGGTGTGCTACGCCAACGTTTGGAAACGCAGAATTCTACTATGAAAATCCCGCGTCAGGCGAAATCTTGGGCGGACGTAACTCGCCCATTTTCAATCACTAAGCGGCGGTGTGGCGAGGTCTCCAGCACGTCCAGAAAACGCTCTTTCGCCGAGGTGGCAAAAACCTGCGTCTGAGAGGGCAGTTTCCGCAGGAGCTCCTGAAGGATGTCAAGGTCGAGCTCGGCGTCGATATCATCGAGGAGAAACAGCGGCTCGTCGTCCATTCGGCGGCGGAAAAGCTCGATCTTCGCGAACTTCAGGAAGAGCACAATCATCTTCTGTTCGCCGCCGCTCAGCACGTCAGCGACCGGCCTGCCGTCGATTTCAAAATCGAGCACATCGCGTTGCGGGCCGGTGAGCGACGTCCTCGCACGGATCTCCGCCCCGCGCGGAATCACCCCGTTTGCCGGCCGGTACACCAGCTCGATCCGATTGACGTGATACTCATGCATCGCAACGATCTCGCGGAACGTCTGCGACAGCTGCTCGACGTAAAGTCTTCGCCCGTTCCAGATCGGCTCCGCAGCGGCACTGACCTCTTCGTCCCACGCATCGAGTGTGAACGACGGCGCGGCACCGGCCGCGATGTCGTGGAGCAGTGCATTGCGCTGCTTCAGCGCGCGTTGAAATCGCGTGAGCTGCTCGACATATCCAGGACTCACGCTCGCGATGCCGCGATCCAGAAATCGGCGTCGATCCTCGGGCGTGCCTCGCAGCGTATCCAGCCGCGACGACGAGTAGGCGAACACCGAGAGCGCGTTGACGTAGTCCGCCAGCGGAACTTTCTCGGCGTTGATCGTGAGGAGCCGGCGGCGTGGCTCCATCTCCATCCCGACGGACAGCGCACGATCGAGTGCATTGCGCTCGACGATCCCGCTGACGAACAGTCCCGGCTCGTCGAAACGGAACAGGCTCGCCACGCGCGACGTGCGAAAGGATTTCGTCGTCGCCAGAAAGTAGATCGCCTCCAGGAGATTCGTCTTCCCCTGGCCGTTGCGGCCGACGATGAGATTCGCGTGCGGATGGAACGTTTGGTCCGCGATGTCGAGATTGCGGAATGTCTGCGTCGTGAGCCGCTTGAGAATCACGCGAGCCGCATCGGCATCACGACATACAGGTAGTCGTACGGAAGGTCCTCAGCGGTCGACGCTGGCCGTCCGATGCACTGGCTGTTCTCGTCCTTCAGATCGAGCGAGACGCTCGGCGTATCGGTCGCGCTGAGAAAGTCCATCACATACGCCGCATTCAATCCGACGAAAAACGGCTGTCCGGCGTAATCGATGGGAACCGTCTCGCGTGCATCACCGAGCTCGGGATTCGTCGATGACACGGTGAGCTTTCCGGGCGCAAAGTCGAACCGCACGGCGCGCGTACGTTCATTGGCGACGAGCGAGATGCGCTTGATCGTCGAGAGCAGCCGCTCGCGGTCGACCATCACGTGACGATCGTTGTCGCGCGAGATGACCTCCATGTAGTTCGGGAAGTTGACGTCGATCATGCGCGCCATCAACCGGCGGTCGGCAGCGTCGAAGAAGAGCTGGTTGTCGGAGACGCCAAAACGAACGGTGCCTTCTTCACCCGCTTCGAGCCGGAGGATTTCATCCAGCGCTTTCCGCGGAATCAGAATCGTCAACTCGTTGTCTTTCTTCTTTCCATTGCCGCCAGTCGCGTAGGGGAAGTTGATCAGCGCCATGCGATGGCCGTCGGTGGCAACCATCTCCAGCTTCTGCGGCTCCACTTTCAGAAGCGCGCCGTTCAACTGGAAACGCGTCTCTTCATGCGTGATCGCGAACTTCACCTTCGCGACCATCGTCTTCAGCTCATCGAGCGGGATCGTGTATCCCTCCGACACGTTCACCGTCGGCAGCGTCGGATAGTCCTCGGCAGGAAGACCGAGGAGACGGAACTTCGCAGTTCCGGACTCGACGAGCATCTGGTTGTTTTCCTGGAGCGCAATATGCACGTCCTCGTCGGGGAGACTACGGACGATGTCGAAGAGACGGCGCGCTTCGAGAGTGACACCGCCGGGAGTCGAAATCCTGGCGGAGCAGGAAGTGAGAATCGTGACGTCGAGATCCGTAGCAGCGACCTGCAGTTTGCCGTCGGAAGCCTTCAGAAGGACGTTCGAGAGGATCGGGATCGTCGAACGTTTCTCGACGACGCCCTGGCACAGTTGCAACTCTTTCTGAAGATCGGCTTTTCCGACTGTCAGTTCCATGTCTCTTCCTTCAGAATCCGGGTCTTTTTTTCTTTAGTGGTATTAGCAGTAGAACCGTGCGGAAAAATCGCCGACACGCTGCAAAGGTCTCGAAAGTATAGCAGTTCTTCCCCTGGCGAAACTGTGGGTTTTGGCGTGGAAAACCACCGGAAAAAGTCGCGATTTTCCGCAGGTCCGGCGTGTGCCGCTTCAGCGGTTCCGAAAGTCCACAGCTTTTCAGCGGAGCTTTCCACAGCGCTCACCGGAACTGCTTCGTCAGCATCTCGATGGTCCGCGCGAGTTGCTGATCGTCCTGCATCAACTGATCGATCTTCTCGACCGAGTACATGACGGTCGAGTGATGCTTGTTGTTGAAGAGCTTCCCGATTTCCGGATAGGAGAGATCCGTCAGGTGTTTGCACATGTACATCGCCACCTGTCTCGGATAGGCGATCGGGCGGGCGTTCGATTTGGACTTCAGATCGGAGACCTTGATGCCGTAGTGCGCCGCGACGACTTTGAGAATCTCCGCCGCCGTAATCGGCTTGTTCTCTTTTGAGAGAAGGTCCTTCAGCGCCTCTTTGCCAAGGTCGATGTCGATCGTATGGCCGGTGAGAGACGCGAACGCCGCAACGCGATTGAGATGTCCTTCGAGCTCGCGAATGTTCGAACGGACGCGCTCGGCGATGAAGATCGCCACTTCCTGCGGCAGATCCATCTTGCGCTCTTCCGCTTTCTTGCGGAGGATCGCGACTTTCGTCTCGAGATCGGGCGGCTGAATGTCGGCGATCAGTCCCCATTCGAAACGAGAGCGGAGCCGCTCTTCGAGAGTCGGGATCTCCTTTGGAGGAGCATCAGAGGTGAAGACGATCTGCTTCTGCGCTTCATAAAGAGCGTTGAACGTGTGGAAGAACTCTTCCTGGGTGCGCTCTTTGCCGGCAAGGAACTGAATGTCGTCGAGAAGCAGTGCGTCGACCGTGCGATATCGCTCGCGGAAGGAATTCATCTTGTCGTAGCGGATCGATGTGATGAGATCGGTGACGAAGCTGTCAGCCGACATGTAGACGACTTTGCGCCGCGGATCCTTGTCTCGAAGTTGCTGGCCGATCGCCTGGATGAGATGTGTCTTTCCAAGACCGGCGCCGCCGTAGATGAAGAGAGGATTGAACGAGCCGCTGGGATTGTCCGCGATGGAGAGAGAAGCTGCGTACGCAAGCTGATTCGAGCTGCCTACGACAAAGGTGGAAAACGTGTAGCGGGGATTGAATGTCGACGCCGGGATTTCCTCGCGAAGAGCTGCCGAGGGAAGCGGCGGAAGATCATCCGGCGCGGCAGATTCCACGACGAAGTGAACCTGGACGCGTTCCGGGGAGAGTTCATTCAGGAGCTCGCGTACCTGCGATCCGAAACGGTCACGAATCGCGTCGACATTCTTCTGGGTCGGGATGCTTACGTCGATCGTGTCGCCTCTGCGCGCGAGAAAGCGCGTAGGCGCAAACCACGTTTCGTAGTCCGTCCGGTCAATGGTTTGCTCGATCCGGGCGAGGAGCTGGTTCCAGACATTCATGCGGGAAAGGACCGGAGCTAAGTGTTTGAGATTCCACAGGTTTTCCACAGCTGTGGAAAAGCGCGCCCTTTTGATGGGCCTGCGAGTCTAGCACAAGCGAAATCGGCTGCGACAGAGGACACAATGAGCGCAGAAATGGTGGAATAAGGCCGAGTTCCTGCCAGTTTGCGGGCGTGCTGCTGCCCTCCTCGTTTGACCGTCCCTCGGGTGGTGGCTATACTCAGCGCTTTCTTTCAGGCTGTCTTTTCAAGGGGTTAAGGTAATGAAGCGTACTTTTCAGCCGAACAATCGTCGCCGCAAGCGGACGCACGGCTTCCTGGTCCGTATGCGGACCAAGGATGGACAGGCGGTTCTTTCACGCCGTCGCCGTAAGGGCCGTAAGCGCCTGGCGGTCTAAGAGTCCCGTGACTGGCGCCGCGCTCCCGAAAGGGAACAGGCTGGCAAAGCGGCGCGAGTTTCTTCGAGTCTACGAAGAGGGCCAGAAACTACATTCTCGATATGCGGTCGTTTTTTACGCCGGCAACGCCCTCCCCTGCTCGCGGCTCGGCATTACCGCGACGAAAAAGATCGGAAAGGCGAACGTCCGCAATCGCCTCAAGCGCTGGACGCGAGAGGTGTACCGGCTGCAGCGCGAACCGCTCGACATCGACAGGCGAAAGGTCGATGTCGTCGTGAACGTGAAGCCGAATGCTGCCGCCGCCAGCTTCACCGACTACCGGGACGATCTCATTCGAGCTCTCCGGCGTGTTGCGGTGAGCGCGTAGTGAGCCCTCGATGCGCACGGCCGCTATCTTTCTTCTTCGCTTCTACAAGCGATTCATTTCGCCCTGGCTGCCGCCGATGTGCCGCTTCGAGCCGACCTGCTCGATCTACATGATGCAGGCCATCGAAAAATACGGAATTCTCCGCGGCGGATGGCTCGGCCTTCGCCGGCTGTCCCGTTGTCACGTCTTCAATCCGGGAGGTTGGGATCCGGTTCCCTGACGAATGGAAAAAAGAATCTTTCTGGCAGTTCTCCTTTCCCTCGCGATTCTGATCGCGTATGGACAGATCGCGCCGATGCTGTTTCCCGAGCTGGCGCATAAACCCTCGCCGGCGACGGCGACAGCCGGTACGAGCACCGCACCCGGCAAGAGCGAGCCGTCGAAACCGGCATCGAGCACCACGGGCACCACGGGTACCACGAGCAGCGTCGCGGCAGCAGTCGTACCGACGCCGGCAACTTCCGCTGCGGTGCCCCTGGCGAACGTGAGCGCCGCGGTGCAGAAGAACACCGCGATCGATACGCCGCTCTTCATCGCGACGTTCTCGAATCGAGGCGCGCAGCTCGTGTCGTTCAAGCTGAAGCGCTACACGACTTCCAAAGGAGAGCTGGTCGAGCTCGTCAAGACTCGGCCTGCCGGCAGATCGGACTATCCGTTTGCGATCGTCACGACGACGCGCCCCTTGGCCGATGAACTGAATTCGGCTCTCTGGGATGTCAGCGAGTCGCATGAAGGCGCGAATACGATGCTCCAGTATCGCTACGCGCGCAACGGTGTCTCGGCAACGAAGACATTCAAAGTTGGCCCGGAGTACCTTTTCAAGTTTGCGGTGAATCTCACTCCCGCGGTTCCGTACCGCGTCGAGACAGGCCCCGGCATCCACGCGCTTGGCAAGGACGAAGGGCAGAGCCAGTTGACGATCACCGGCAACGGACTTGTTCAGCAGAACGACAAGCTCGAGGTCTTCAAGCGCGAGAAGATCGACCATCTGCAGGTCTTCGGGCCGGATGCACAGTTCGTGGCGCTCGAAGACAACTACTTTCTCAGCGTGCTGCGTCCGGAGAAAGCAAGCGGTGCGGTGCTGAACCGCTTCGATGAAGCCGGGCCGAAGCCGGGTGTGAAGCAGCGAGAGCTCTACGCGGCATTGAACGCAACGCAGGACGGCAACGTCGCTGGAGACGCGTTCTTCGGACCGAAGGAAGCGGACATCGTCGACAAGTACGGCCTCGAGCGCACGCTGCAATTCGGGACGTTCGGTGTCATTGCGCGCTTCTTTCTGTTCGCGCTGAAGTGGATCAACCAGACCACGCACAACTGGGGTTGGGCGATCATCGTGATGACGATTCTCATCAAGATCGTTCTCTACCCTCTTCAGCACAAGAGCATCGTGTCGATGCGGAAGTCGCAGAAGCTGCAGCCGAAGGTTGAGGCGATCAAGGCCCGTTACAAGAAGGCCAAGTCCGATCCGGAACAGCGGCAGAAGATGAACGTGGAGGTGATGAAGCTGTATCAGAGCGAGGGCGTCAACCCGATGGGTGGATGCCTTCCGATGCTGCTTCAGTTGCCGATTTTCTGGGGCTTCTACGGACTCCTCTCACGCGCAATCGAGTTGCGCGGAGCGCCATTCATGGGGTGGATTCACGATCTGTCGGCGAAGGATCCCTACTACGTCACGCCGATTCTCATGACGATCGCGATGTTCATTCAGCAGTCGATTACGCCGACGACGGTCGACCCGGCGCAGAAGCGGATGTTCATGATCATGCCGATCATGTTCTTCTTCTTCTTCAAAGAGCTACCGAGTGGTCTCGTTCTGTACTGGCTTGTTCAGAATGTCTTGACGGTGATCCAGCAATTGATCATGAATAAGTGGTGGAAGGATCACCCGAGCGATCCGACCGGCAATGAATGATCGGTGAGGGCCTGATGCAGCGATTCGAGGGAAAGAATCTGGAAGAGGCGCTGAGCCATGCGGCGGAAGCGCTGGGAGTCGAGCGGTATCGTCTTCGCCACGCGGTTCTCACCGAAAAGCGAGGCTTTCTCGGTGGTGTCAAGCGCGTGGTGATCGAGGCAGAGGTGAACGAGCACGCAACCGAGCCTCCGGCCCAGGTTGCACCCGCACCCGCACCCGCACCTACACCTGCTCCGGCACCTGCAGCAGAAGCGAAGGTGTCCGCGCCTCCGCGCCGGGAGCGGCCGGCGAGGGGCGGACGCCGCAGCGCGGGAGGCGGCGGTGGGCGCCGCGAAGATCGGGGCCGAGGTTCGTCGCGCCGGCGGCAGCGAGACGATGACGGCGACAGCGATGCGCTGCGGCCGGGAGATTTCGCACAGTTCGCGGCAGAGGTTCCCGAGCAGGGACCGGAGTCTGAGGTAGCAGCAGCCGTGCACGCCTGGTGCGACGAGGTGCTTTCTCTCGCCAGGCTGGAGCTGACTGCGCGTACCGATGAAAACGAGTCGCAGGTGAACGTTCGCCTTTACGGCCGCGATGGACGCCGCGTGACCGATCGCGACGGCGAACTGCTCGATGCGCTGCAGGTTCTCGCGAACAAGTCGCTGGTCGGGCGGAAGGTCGAGAAGGATATCGAGCTCGATTGTGAGGACTTCAAAGCGCAGCGAGTGGAGAAGCTCGAGCTGCGGGCGCTGGAAATGGCCAACCGCGTGCGACACGATGGCCGTGAAGTCCTTCTGCCGGCGATGAGCCCGATCGAGCGGCGGATCGTTCATATCGCATTGCGCGACGACGCCGATGTCACGACCGAGTCACGCGGCGAAGGCTTCTTCAAGCGTGTGGCCATCATCCGGAAAACGGCGACCGAATCGTGAACGGATCGCTCACCGACACGATCGTCGCTCCGGCGACGCCGGTCGGTCGAAGCGCGCTCGCCATCGTACGGATCGACGGACCGCAGAGCTCTGCGATCCTGGAAAGCCTCGGCTGTTCACCGCTCCCCGACGAGCGTCACGCAGTGTTCGTGCGCCTGAAGAAGGACGGGGAGCTTCTCGACGAATGCGTGGCGATTCGCTATCTCGCTCCACGCTCATTCACGGGAAACGATCTCGTCGAGCTGACGCTGCACGGCAATCCGCTGCTGGTGCAACGCGTGGTTAGTGCGGCCATCTCGCATGGCGCGCGGATGGCGGAGCCGGGAGAGTTCACCGAGCGAGCGGTCGTGAACGGGAAGCTGGATCTCGTGCAGGCGGAATCCGTGGCAGACCTGATCAACGCCCGCACTCCCCTTCAGGCAAAGCTCTCGCTCTCGAACCTCGGCGGATCATTGAGCGAAACGGCTGGCAGGCTTCGCGAGGGATTGCTGTACGTGATCTCGAGACTCGAAGCAGCCCTCGATTTCAGCGAGGAGGGCTACTCGTTCATCGAACGCGATGATGCGATCGCTCGCGTCGACGAAAGTCTCAACGGGGTTCAGCGGCTCAACGATACCTTCAGGCGAGGAGTCGCGAGCACGCGAGGTCTGGAAGCGGTGATCATCGGACGGCCGAATGCCGGGAAGTCGACGCTGCTGAACCGTCTGGTCGGAAGCGAGCGGTCGATCGTCACGCCCGTGGCGGGAACGACGCGCGACATTGTGCGGGAGACGATCGAGCTGGGTGGACTGCCGGTAACGCTTTCGGACACGGCGGGGCTGCGTGACAGCGATGACGTGGTTGAGTCGATCGGAATCGATCGCGCGCGCGAGGCGGCCAGGCGGGCAGACATCATTCTCCAGTTGATCGATGCGACGGCGCCCGATGAAGAGCCGGTCGAGACATCCGCGGCCGTGATCCGTGTTTACACCAAGTCGGACCTGGCGGATGTTCCCGAAGGAGAACTGGGAATCAGCGTGCCGGCGGAGCGGGGAATCGAAGAGTTGCTTGCGCGGCTCGATGCCGTTGTACGGGATCAATTCGTCGCGCCCGAGGGGTCGGCGGTGCTGGTGAACGAACGGCAGCGTCTGGCGGCGGTCGAAGCGGAGTCGGCACTGAGGGCCGCGCGCTTCTCGCTGGCAGACGGAAGTAGCGAGGAGATCGTGCTGGTCGATTTGTATCGGGCGGCCACGGCGCTTGCGGCGCTGACCGGCGGGATCTCAAATAGCGACGTAATAACTGAAATATTCTCTAAATTCTGTATTGGGAAGTAGTTCGCGTCTGCGATCTGTTCCACGTGGAACATGTCGCGATTCGACGTCGTCGTCATCGGTGGTGGCCACGCTGGAGCAGAGGCTGCGCGCGTCTGTGCGCGCGGCGGCGCTCGCGTGGCGCTGGTTACTATGATGCGCGAGGCGATCGGCCGGATGTCTTGCAACCCGGCGATCGGCGGCCTCGCGAAGGGCAATCTCGTCAAAGAGATCGATGCGCTCGGCGGGTTGATGGGCGAAGCCACGGATCGCGCCGGGATTCAGTTCAAGGTCCTGAACCGGTCCAAGGGTCCGGCCGTCCAGGGGCCGCGTGCGCAGTGTGACCGTGATCTCTACTCAGCTGCCGTCCGCGCCATCCTGGATGCCGAGCCGAACATCACCGTCGTCGAAGGCGCAGTGACCGCGGTCTCGCCCGGATTCGTGGTCGCTCTCGGCGATGGCTCAACGCTCCACGCGAAGGCAGTCGTCATCACCACGGGAACGTTTCTCCGCGCCCTCATGCATTCGGGCGAGACTCGAACTCAGGGGGGTCGTTTCGGAGAGCCGTCCGCCGAGGGATTGTCGGACTCGCTTCGGGCTTTCGGTCTCGAGCTCGGCAGGTTGAAGACCGGCACACCGCCCCGCGTCGCGAAGGACAGCGTCGACTTCTCCCGGCTCGAGGAAGCTCCCGGCGACCCCGTCCCTCGCCCCTTCTCCATCCTGACGGATGCCCTGCCACAGCCCCAGGTCCTGTGTCATTTGACGTACACGTCCGATGCTGCGCACAACCTCATTCGTTCGAATTTGCATCGCGCGCCCATGTACTCGGGTCAGATCCGCGCGACCGGTCCTCGCTATTGTCCCTCCATCGAAGACAAGGTCGTCCGCTTCGCCGACAAGGAGCGCCACCAGGTCTTCGTCGAGCCCGAGGGCCTTGAGCATCCCTGGCTCTACATGAACGGGATTTCCACCTCGCTTCCCGCCGACGTGCAGGATCGAGTGGTCCGCTCCCTTCCCGGATTCGAACAGGCGACGATTGCCCGCTACGGCTACGCCGTCGAGTATGACTATGTGAACCCGCAGCAGCTCGACCCAGGCCTCCAGGTACGCGGCGTCGCGGGACTCTTTCTCGCGGGACAGATCAACGGCACTTCCGGTTATGAAGAGGCGGCCGCGCAGGGATTGCTGGCCGGAATCAACGCTCTGCAGTTTGTCCGCGAGGAGAATCCGCTGGTTCTTCGCCGGGATCAGGCATACACCGGCGTCATGATCGACGACCTCATCACCCTCGGTACCGAAGAGCCGTATCGGATGTTCACGAGTCGCGCCGAACACCGCCTTCTCCTTGGATGCGACTCCGTCTATGAGCGCCTGACTCCGATCGCCGAGCGTCTTCGGATCCTCGATCGTGAACGGCTGCGCCGTGTCGAGGCGCGGATTTCCCGAATCGCGAGAGCGCGGGAAGTCACCGCAACCCCTCTCACGCCAGACAAGACGACCCTCGAGTGGCTCCGCGAGGCGGGGCTTTCCCTGTCGGAGAAGAGCTCCGTCGAGAGGCTGATGCAGCGCCATGACTTCGATCTCGACGCCTTCCTGATGCGGGCCGGGACCGCACTGCCGAAGGTGGTGTCTGCACTCCGCGAACTGACGGAAGAGGAGCGCGAAAGCGTCGTCAGTGCCGCGCGGTACTCGGGCTACATCGAGCGCCAGAGGCGCGAAGCGGACAAAGTGTCCGCGGATGAGGAGTTGAGGATTCCGGCCACGATGACCTATGGGCTTCCAGGTTTGTCGCGCGAGATGACGGAGAAGTTGTCGTCGATCCGGCCTGCGTCGCTGGGACAGGCGAGCCGGATACCCGGTGTTACCCCGGCCGCAATCGCAATTCTGCGCATGCACCTGCGCCGGTCCGTAGATGTCCGATGAATCCGTTGATTAACGTTTATCGACAGCTCCTGCTCGCCTGGAACGAGAAGATCAACCTGATCGGGCCGGAAGCGCGGGAGCATCTCGACGAGCACATCGCCGAGGCGGTCGCGGCGGCTGGCATTCTGAATCCTGTGGGAGAGGTGCTCGACTTCGGTTCCGGAGGGGGGCTGCCGGCAATTCCGATGGCGCTCACGTCGCCGCAGGCGCGCTTTCATCTGGTCGAAGCGGATCAGAAGAAATGGGCGTTTCTGAAGCATGTGGTGCGGGAAACCGGATTGAACGCCCGCGTGTACGGTGATAGATTGTCGCGCGCTCTGGAGCGGTTCCCGCCTGATCTGAAATTCTCTCTCGTCACCTCCCGTGCCGTAGGAAGTCCTGAAGAGTGGGTGCCGTCACTGGAGCCGCATCTGGCGGAGGGAGCCCGTGTGGCACTGTTCCAGGGGTCGTCCGCCGTACCCGAAATCAGAGGTTTCGAGCGAGGAGAAACGTTCCGTCTGCCGCGTGGCGACGCGAATTACCTCGTCATCTTGAACGTTCCACGTGGAACACGCGAATGCGGAAAATCATCTCTCTAGCGAATCAGAAGGGTGGCGTCGGAAAGACGACGACGGCGATCAATCTCGGCGCCTCGCTCGCCGCCTGTGAACGCCGCGTCCTCCTGATCGACCTCGACCCTCAGGCGAACGCCACCTCCGGCGTCGGAATCGGTAAGAACGAAGAGAAGACGATGTACAACGTTCTGACCGAGGGAATGAAGCTGAAGGAAGTCATCCGGGAGACCGAGCTTCCAACGTTCTACATCGCCCCCTCCGGCGTTGATCTCGTCGGTGCGGAGCTCGAGCTGAGCGATGCGATCGGCCGCGAATTTCACCTTCGCCGCGCCCTTCAGGACGTCAACGGCGACTTCGACTACATCCTCATCGACTCCCCTCCCTCGCTTGGTCTTCTCACGATCAACGGTCTGACGGCGGCAAACTCCGTCGTCGTTCCGATGCAGTGCGAATATTTCGCGCTCGAGGGGATCTCGCAACTCGTGAACACCATCGATCGCGTTCGGGATCTTCTGAATCCCGGGCTCGACATCGAAGGCATCGTCCTGACGATGTATGACGACCGGATGAACCTCTCCAGGCAGGTCGCCGAGGAAGTGCGCAGCCACTTCGGCCCCAAAGTCTACGAGACCATCATCCCGCGCAACGTTCGCCTTGGCGAAGCGCCCTCCTTCGGCAAACCCATTATTCTTTACGACATCCGTTCCCGCGGCAGCGAGGCCTACATCAGCCTCGCGAAGGAAATCATCCAGCGCGCGGAGACAGTCATCTGAGGTGGATGCGTTGAACCAGAAAAAAGTCCTCGGCCGTGGTCTGGGCGCTCTGATTCCGCAGCGTCCCTCCGAAGCGCCGGCGTCGCCGCCCCCTGCGTCGAGCACCGGGTTGTTGATGGTGCCGGTTGAGCAGATCGCACCCAATCCCTTTCAGCCACGGAAGACCTTCAACGAATCCTCAATCGAGGAGCTCGCCCGCTCCGTCGCTCAGCACGGAATCGTGCAGCCCCTCGTCGTTACCCGCGCGGGTGAAAACCGCTACAAACTGATCGCCGGCGAGCGCCGCTATCGCGCCGCGCAGAAAGCCGGGCTGACCACCGTTCCCGTCGTCGTCAAGGAGATGATGGGTGAAGGGGACGCCCTCCAAATTGCGCTGATTGAGAACATTCAGCGCGAGGATCTCAACCCGATTGAAGAAGCGCTCGCTTACCATCAGCTCCACGACGAGTTCGCGCTGACGCAGGAAGAGATCTCAAAGCGGGTCGGCAAGGAGCGCTCGACAGTAGCTAACTTCTTGAGATTATTGAAGTTGCCGGATTCTGTCAAGAAGCTGCTCGCGTCCGGGCAGCTCTCGATGGGACATGCGCGCGCGCTGCTCGCGGTGGAATCGCCGAAGAAGCAGGAGCAGCTTGCCGAGCGCGTGGTGAAGAAGAACCTGAATGTGCGGCAGACGGAGCTGCTCGCATCGGAGAGCTCGCCGAAGACGACCGAAAAGAAGGAAAAAGAGAAGGACGTCTTCACGCGCGATGCGGAAGAAAAACTACAAAGAACTTTACGAACCAAAGTAGAAATCGATCGCAAGCGGAGAGGCGGCGTCATTCACATTCGCTTCTCGAGCGAGGAAGACCTCATTCGCGTGGTCGATGATCTGATGGGGAGACGGCGATGAACAACAAACCCAAAGGTGGAGAGCTGAACGGATTCCTCGATCGGGGATCCTCGTTCAAAGGTGAACTGGAGTTCGAAGACACGATGCGCATCGACGGCCGGTTCAACGGCCGCATCACGTCGAAGAATGAGTTGATCGTCGGCGAGAGCGCGCACGTCGAGGGCGATATCCATGTCGGCCGCGTCGCGATCAGCGGCACCGTCGTCGGCAAGATCGTCGCCGGACAGCGCGTCGAGATTCACCGCAACGGAAAGGTCTACAGCGACATCGATACGCCGGCCCTCATCATCGAAGAGGGTGCGATCTTCCAGGGCAACTGCGTGATGGGCGAGAAGTCGAAAGGCGCCACGGTCTCCAACATCAAGGCGTCATCGTAGCCATCCGCGCATCCGGGCAGCGAGCACGATCGCTTCGGGAATCGTGAACTCGTCTTCCGGCCCGAGCTCGTCTTCCCACTGGAGGTCCCAGGCCGCAGATTCGCGCTCGTGTTGCGATGCCGCGGTGAAGTTCAATTCGCAGACGTCGCCGATGTAGCGCGCGCCGTCGCGGAGCGGCAGCCCAAACGTCCGGCAGACCAGGGGGCGGTCTTCGTAGATCATGCAATGGCCGCCTTCGCCGAGGTTTGGGCAGGGCGTCGAGGCGGTGCGATCGAAGAACTCCTCCTTCTCGATCGGCGAGCATTCGCGGAGATTCGGATGGCGGCTCTCGGCGACGATCCGTACCGCGCGGCGGATGATCATCGAACGCCTGGCGTGATGCAGTTTCGCAAGACCATCGGCGATGACCGCTACGTCGGCCCCTCCGATCTCGAAGAGGCCATGACAGCAGAGCGAGCATCCCCGTCCGCACTGCAGGTTTCCGGGCTGAGAGCGAGCGACATCCTTGAAGAAGGCGTCGGCCCTCGAAAGGATGCCGCGGTAGGTGTCTTCCGCCATGCATCTCCATCAACCGCCGGGGTGACATCCTTGTTTCCCTTGTGGTATATAGCCGCAGCTTTGGGGCAGCGCGCACCGTCATCCGAGCCCGCCGCACGCCTTCAAAGTTCGTCTGATCCCTCTGAGCTATGCAAATCAATCTAGCGCCCGATCTGTCTCTGCCCGCGATCATGGTGATCTTCTTTTTGAATTACCTGATCGTGAGGCGCTTCTTTCTGAAGCCGATCAATGAAGTGTTGGAGGCTCGCGAAACCGAGTCGAAGACCGCCGAGAAGCTGCACGACGAGGCCCTCGCCCGTTTCAACGAAGCGACCTCGCAGATCGAGGCGCGGCTGCACGCGGCGAAACGCGAGGCCGCCCAGCTTCGAGAGCGTTATCGCGGCGACGCGGCGGCACACCGTCAGGCCATGATCGACAAAACCAACAACGACGCGAAAGCGATCGTGTTCGAAGCCGACGAACATCTGGCAAAGGACGTAAACGCGGCGCGCGAAACAATCACGCGCGAATCGGAGTCGCTCGCACGCGAAGCCGCTTCTCGCATTCTGGGACGGGCGGTGTGATGAAGAAGCTTCTCTTCCTCATTCTGGCGATGCTGATCGTCACTCCCCTGCTCGCACAGTCGCACACCGACGATGCGAACAACGTCGCGCACGGCAGCGAGAAAGCCGCGCATGAAGTCGCGCATCCCGGCGAGGAACATGGCGAAGGTCACGAGGCTCCGAAGGCGTACTTCGGAATTCCGGGCTGGATCCTGAAGCTCGTCAACATGCTCCTCTTTCTCGGCGTCCTCGGCTATCTCGTCGGAGGACCGGTGAAGCAGGCCTTCGCAGCGCGCACCGCGGCCATTCAGAACGCGGCGAAGGAAGCGCGTGAGCGGCGCGAAAAGGCAGACCGGATGGCGTCGGAGATCCAGAACCGCCTGACGCAGATCGAAGATGAGTTGAAGGCGATCCGCGAACGCGCGGAAGCCGAGGGAGAGCGCCAGAAGCGCGAGTTGATCGCGGCCGCCGAAACGGAAGCGCAGAAGATTCTCAACGCTGCGCGCACCGAAGTCGACAACAAGCTGAAGCGCGCCCGTCATGAGCTGACGGAGTACGCGGGGCAACTCGCCAGCGAGCGCGCGGAGAGCCTGCTTCGTCAGCAGATCACCGACGCCGATCGCCACAAGATCTTCGAGGAGAGCGTGAAGGAGCTCGAGGGGGTGCGCTCATGATTCGCCGTTTCGCACGCCCCTATGCACGCGCGATCGTCGACGTGGCCGGTTCGCCGGCGAAAGCGAACGAGATTCTCCGGGAGCTGGAGAGCTTCGAGGCGCTGCGCCGCAAGGCGGCCGATCTGCAGGAGCTCTACGCGAATCCCGGAATCGAAAACGACGCAAAGCTCAAAGTCACACAGCAGATCGCCGGCCGCCTGGGCCTTCAGGGCCTGTCCGTGAAGGTTCTCGGCATTCTCATCGAGAATCACCGCATCAACGGTCTGGGAGCGATCTGTGACGCACTCGCGCAGTACGTCAATGAAGCTCTGCAGATTGCGGTGGCGGACGTCCGCAGCGCGCATGCACTCGACCAGAACGAGCAGAACGAGCTGCGCGCGACGCTGGAGAAGAAGCTCGGCAAGAAGGTCGAGCTGCGTGTGACGACGGATCCGACGCTCCTCGGCGGCTTCGTGGCGCAGGTGGGAAGCGAGATCTGGGACGCGTCGGTATCAGGAAAGATCAACAAGTTTCGCGCTTCTTTAGCGTAAACAATATTCAGTCGCCAATAACGGAGACCATATGGCTGTCGATTTGAAAGCAGAAGAAATCACAGAAATTATTCGCCAGCAATTGACCGGGATCGGGCGCGGCGTCGATGTGTCCGAGGTCGGAACGGTGACCTCCGTCGGCGACGGTATCGCACGTGTCTACGGGCTCGAGCGCGTCATGGCCGGCGAGCTCGTCACGTTTCCCCATGACGTCACCGGCCTCGCGCTCAACCTCGAAGAAGACAACGTCGGTTGCGTTCTTCTCGGCGACTCCGCCGCGATCAAGGAAGGCGATCAGGTCAAGCGCACCGGCCTCATCATGTCGGTCCCGGTCGGACCGGCGATGGTCGGCCGCGTCGTGAATCCGCTCGGACACCCGGTCGACGGCAAGGGTCCGATCAATACGACCGAACGCTATCCGATCGAGCGTCTGGCACCCGGCGTCATCGACCGCAAGCCGGTCAAGGAGCCGCTGCAAACCGGACTCAAGGCGATCGACGCCATGGTTCCGATCGGCCGCGGACAGCGCGAGCTGATCATCGGCGATCGCCAGACCGGCAAGACGGCGGTCGCGGTCGACACGATCATCAATCAGAAGGGAAAGAACGTCATCTGCGTCTACGTCGCGATCGGCCAGAAGAAGTCGACGGTCGCGCAGGTCGTGCGAACGCTCGAAGAGTACGGCGCGATGGACTACACGATCGTGGTCAACGCATCGGCGTCGGAGCCGGCGCCTCTGCAGTACCTCGCGCCGTATGCCGGAGCAGCGATGGGCGAGTACTTCATGTACAACAGCCAGCACGCGCTCTGCATCTACGACGATCTCTCGAAGCACGCGGCGGCGTATCGCGAAATCTCGCTGCTGCTCCGCCGTCCGCCCGGCCGCGAGGCGTATCCCGGCGACGTCTTCTACCTCCACTCGCGTCTCCTGGAGCGCGCCTCGAAGCTGAGCGACGCGAAGGGCGGCGGCTCGCTGACGGCACTCCCGATCATCGAGACGCAGGCGGGCGACGTTTCCGCCTACATTCCGACGAACGTCATCTCGATCACTGACGGGCAGATCTTCCTCGAGACGGACCTCTTCCACTCGGGCGTCCGTCCCGCGATCAACGTCGGTATCTCGGTCTCGCGCGTCGGCGGCTCGGCGCAGGTGCGCTCGATGCGGACCGTGTCCGGCACGCTCCGTCTCGACCTCGCGCAGTATCGTGAGCTCGCCGCGTTCGCGCAGTTCGGCTCGGATCTCGACAAGGTCACGCAGCAGCAGCTGAATCGCGGCAAGCGCCTCGTGGAAATCCTGAAGCAGGGCCAGTATCAGCCGCTCGGTGTCGGACTGCAGACCGCATCGGTCTATGCCGGCACGAAGGGTCTGCTCGATAACCTGACGGTCGAAGCGGTCCGTCCGTTCGAAGCCGCGCTGCACCAGTATCTGAATGACGAGAAGCAGGAGCTGCTGAAGAAGCTCGAGACGGCGCCGAAGTTCGATGACGCTCTGGACAGCGAGCTGCGAGCTGCAATCACCGACTTCAAGAACGGCTACGTCAAGGACAACCCGAACGTCGTCGTGGCGTAACGAATATGCCCAGCACAATTGATATCCGGCGCCGCATCCGCAGCGTCAAGAACACGCAGCAGATCACCAAGGCCATGAAGATGGTGGCCGCGGCGAAGCTGCGCCGCGCGCAGGAACGGATGTTCGCGGCGCGGCCTTACGCCGCCGCGTTGCGCGAGGTGCTCTCCTCCATTGCGACGCGTGTCGATGTGACCGCTCATCCGCTGCTCAAAGCGCACGACGTCGAGCGGAACGTGCTGGTCATTCCAGTGACGGCCGATCGAGGTCTTTGTGGCGCGTTCAACTCGAACATCATTCGCGCGACGGTGAACTTCATTCGCGAAAAGAATTTCGAGTCGGTGCAGCTTCTCCCCATCGGACGCAAGGCGAACGATTTCTTCAAGCGCCGCGAGATTCCGATCCGCCGTCAGGCGACGCATGTCTTCCAGGCGTTGTCGCTGAAAACGGCGCAGGAGATCGGGAAGGACTTCATCGAAGACTTCGTCAGCGGCGAGATCGATGCCGTCTACATCATCTACAACGAATTCAAGTCGCTGATCGCGCAGCAGGTGCGCATCATGCGCATGCTTCCGCTGGAGCGTCCCTGGGACGAGTTGCAGAATCCTGTCGATTACCTTTATGAGCCGGGGCCGGAGGCGATTCTCGAAGATCTCCTGCCGAAGCACATCGAGTTCCAGCTCTATCGCATCCTTCTCGAGTCCGCGGCCGCCGAACAGGGCGCGCGCATGACCGCGATGGAAGCGGCAACGAAGAACGCGTCGGAGATGATCAGTCATCTGACGCTCACCTACAACCGAATTCGTCAGGCCTCGATCACGAAGGAGATCATCGAGATCGTGTCGGGCGCCGCGGCAGCACAGAGTTAGTTCCGAAACGGAGAACACATGGCAGATCAGAACGTCGGAAAAGTCATTCAGGTCATCGGCCCTGCGGTCGACATCGAGTTCGAGGAGGGTCACCTTCCTTCGATCTACAACGCGATTCGCATCGTCGATGACGGTGAGCTCGGCAAAGTGAAGATCGATGTCGTCGTCGAAGTCGCGAACCACATCGGTGAGAACCAGGTTCGTTGCGTCGCGATGAAGCCGACGGACGGAATGGTCCGCGGCATGAAGGCGATCGATCTCGGTGCGCCGATCACCGTTCCGGTCGGACGGCAGACGCTCGGCCGCATCCTGAACGTTCTCGGGGAGCCAGTCGACAACAAAGGTCCGGTGAACGCGGAAGCTCACTGGTCCATCCATCGCGAGGCGCCCCCCTTCGACGAACAGTCGACCAACATCGAGATGTTCGAGACGGGCATCAAGGTCATCGACCTTCTCGAACCGTACACCAAGGGCGGCAAGACCGGCCTGTTCGGCGGCGCCGGTGTCGGCAAGACCGTTTTGATCATGGAGCTCATCAACAACGTCGCGAAGGAGCGCTCCGGCTTCTCCGTGTTCGCGGGCGTCGGTGAGCGTACGCGCGAAGGAAACGACCTCTATCTCGAGTTCGAAGAGTCGAAGGTCATCGTGCCGGGCGATCCGGCGAACTCGAAGGCTGCTCTGATCTACGGACAGATGACGGAGCCGCCGGGTGCGCGTCTGCGCGTTGGTCTCACCGGCCTCACCGTCGCCGAATACTTCCGCGACGTCGAAGGGCAGGACGTGCTGCTCTTCATCGACAACATCTTCCGCTTCACGCAGGCGGGATCGGAAGTGTCGGCGCTTCTCGGACGCATGCCGAGCGCCGTCGGCTACCAGCCGAACCTCGCGACGGAAATGGGCGAGTTGCAGGAGCGCATCACGTCGACGAAGAAGGGATCGATCACGTCGGTGCAGGCGATCTACGTCCCGGCAGACGATCTCACCGATCCTGCGCCGGCGACCGCATTCGCACACCTCGATGCGACGACGGTTCTCTCGCGCCAGATCGCGGAGCTGGGCATCTATCCCGCCGTCGATCCTCTCGCGTCGACCTCCAAGATCCTCGACCCGCGCATCCTCGGCGACGAGCACTACAACACTGCGCGCGGCGTGCAGGCGGTTCTGCAGAAGTACAAGGACCTCCAGGACATCATCGCAATTCTCGGCATCGACGAGCTGTCGGAAGAAGACAAGGTCATCGTCAGCCGCGCGCGCAAGATTCAGCGCTTTCTCTCGCAGCCGTTCCATGTGGCCGAGCAGTTCACCGGCATCAAAGGCCAGTACGTCAAGATCGCCGACACGATTCGCGGCTTCCGCGAGATCGTCGAAGGCAAGCATGACGAAGTTCCGGAGCAGGCCTTCCTGCTGCAGGGAACGATCGAAATGGTTCTCGAGCGCGCTGAGCGCATGAAAGCGGAAGCGGCGTAAGGAAAGCCCATGGCCGATCTCCCGACCAAGATCAACCTCACGGTGGTCACGCGCGAGCGAAAGATCATCGACACCGAAGCAGACGAAGTAGTGCTTCCGGCAGCCGACGGCGAGATCGGCGTGCTGCCGGGGCACACTCCGTTGCTGACGACTCTTCGCATCGGTGAGATGCGCTATCGCAACGGGGCGAAAGTCGAGCGGATGGTCCTGTCGTGGGGATTTGCCGAAGTCCTTCCCGATCGCGTGATCGTGCTCGCGGAGCGCGGCGTGCTGCCGTCGGAGATCGACATCGCTGCGGCACAGCGCGAGCAGCAGGAAGCCGAGAAGGAGCTCGCCTACCTCTCGTCGCACGATCCGGAGTTTGCGATCGTCGAAGGGCGGCTCGAGGAATCGGTCGCGATGATCAACGTTCATCGCGGCGTTTGATCAACGGCCTCTACCTTGCATTAAGCTGGCCGGTACCGATCCCGGATCACCGGAACAGCGATGGAGCCCTGGCTCGATAACTTTGCGCGCGCCAATTTCCGGCGCAGCAGCGACACGGCGCATGATCTGAAGACGCCGCTGAATGTCGCCGTGTTGAATCTCGAGTTGCTGCGGATGCGCATCCGCAAGCTCCTCGACGGCGACGACGAGAAGATCCTCGGCTACGCGTCGTGCATCGAGGTCGAGCTCCGAAGAATGGCGCGCATCTTCGACGCATTCTTTCTGCTCTCCACGCCTCCGAAAGGAGGAGAGGAGCCGGCGGCCGTCGACCTCGCCGCACTGTGTGCGGACTTCGATCCACCGCTTCAGCTCGCTGGCACGGCGTTTGTTACCGCCCACGAGTCGAGAATCCGTCAGGCTTTGAAACTGTTCATCGAAGGTGCGTGCAGATTGCTGGCGTCGGACGGGCGGACGATTGCGGCCGTGTCTGAGCAGGGAGAGTTCCGCCTCATCTGCGCCGGCCGGCCGGCGTCCGCCGAAGATTTCGAGCTGACCAGGATCTTCAAGTTCTATTACACGGATCCGTCGGGCAACCCGGACCTTTCGCTGGCGACGGCGAGGCTGATCGCCGAAACGTACGGCGGTGAGCTGAACGCAACGCAGGAAAGTGATAAGGTCACACTTCGGCTGTCTTTTCCACTGGGAGAACGATGAAAAGGGTCTTGATCGTTGATGATGATCGCGCGACGAGCGCGGGGATGGCCGACGTCGTCGAAGAGTGGGGCTACGAGCCTGAGCTCGCCGATTCCGTGAAGGCTGGATGGGCTGCGATTTCCAGGCTGGTGCCGGACGTCGCGATCGTAGACCTCAAGCTGCCGGATGGCTCCGGTCTCGATCTGCTGCATCGCATCAAAGAGCAGTACTCCGACATCTCCGTGATCATCCTGACGGGACATGCGACGGTCGATTCCGCCGTCAAAGCCCTGAAGGTCGGCGCAGAGGATTACGTCACGAAGCCTGTCGATCTTCCCCGCCTGCAGGTGATCCTGAAGTCGATCGAAGACAAGCAGATGATGAAGCAGGAGATTCTCGAGCTTCGTCGTCAGTTGCAGAAGATGGGAGCGCTCGGCCATCTCGTCGGCAAATCGCCGCGGATGCAGAAGCTGTTCGAAGAGATCGAGATGGTCGCGAACACCGACGCGAACGTCTTCATCGTCGGCGAGTCGGGCTCCGGCAAGGAAGTCGTGGCGAACACGATTCACTCGCTGTCGCGCCGGCGCAACAAGCCATTCATCGCGTTCAACTGCGGCGCGATCTCACCGACGCTCATCGAGTCCGAGATTTTCGGACATGAAAAGGGCGCGTTCACGAACGCGATCAAGCGCCGCGAGGGATACTTCGAGACCGCGAAAGGCGGCACGGTATTTCTCGATGAAATCACCGAGATGCCGATCGAGCTGCAGGTCAAGCTCCTGCGCGTTCTCGAAGAGGGAAAGTTCCGCCGCGTGGGCGGCAACGACGAGATCAACATCGATGCGCGCATCATCGCCGCATCGAACCGCGATCCGCAGAAGGCCATCCAGGACGGCCGTATGCGCGAGGATCTCTACTATCGCCTCAACGTCTTCCCGATCGAGGTCCCGCCGCTGCGCGAGCGCCTGGAGGACATTCCGCTCTTCGCGCACTTCTTCCTGCAGAAGTTGAACGAGACGGAAGACAAGAAGGTCGAGAACATCGACAGCGACTTCATCGAAGCGCTGCAGGCCTACGAGTGGCAGGGCAATGTGCGCGAGCTCCGCAACGTGATCAACCGCGCGTTCATCATGGCGCGCAGCGACACACTCACGGTTGAATGTCTTCCTGAAAAACTTCTCGGCGCGCGCAAGCGCCGCTCGAAGAACGCGGTGCAGATTCCGCTGGGCCAGCCGATGGAAGAAGTCGAGCGCATCGTCATCGAAGAGACGCTCAACATGACCGACGGCGACCGTCGCAAGACCGCGGAAATCCTCGGCATCTCGTACAAGACGCTGTACAACAAGACGAAGAAGTACAAGGCCGCGGGAGCCGAGGAAGACGAGGAGTAGCGGGCTTGTCGTTTCGCGGCCGCGTCGTTCACAGCGCATCCGAGGAACGGCTCGAGAAGCTGATCGCGGCGCGGCTCGAGTCGGCGGCCGATCGTGAATCGATCGATCAGCGCATCTGGGATCTCTTCGGCGAAGAGTGGTGCATCATGTTCACCGACCTCGCCGGCTTCTCGCGCAACGTCGCCGAGTTCGGCATCATCCATTTTCTCCAGACGATCTACGAGTCGGAGAGAATTCTGATTCCGGTGATCGAGAAGCATGACGGCGTTCTTCTGAAGGTCGAAGGCGACAGCTTCCTCGTCATCTTCCGCAACGTGCCGAAAGCGATTCGCGCGGCGCTGGAGATGCAGGAGACGACCGAGCACTACAACGACGTGCACATTCCGGAAGAGCACATCCTGCTGTGCGTGGGGCTGGGCTTCGGACGGGTGCTGCGCATTGGTGATACGGACGTCTTCGGCCCCGAGGTGAACGCAGCCTCGAAGCTCGGAGAGGACATCGCCAGGGCGCATCAGATCCTCGTGACGGACTCTGTTCGCGACGCCGCTTCCGCCGTGGAAAACATCGACTTCGAAGAGATCGATGAGGTGCCGCCTGGTGCTCGGGCCGCTTACCGGATCGTCTACAAACGGTAGGTTTTTGCGCCTGCCGGGCCCCTCTGATATGGTCTGACGCCCTCGCGCATGATGCGCGCGCGAGGAATTTTGAGCATGCGCCGTGCCGTTCGGCGTTCCGCAATGGCCAGGAATCTTGTCATCGTCGAGTCTCCCGCGAAAGCGAAGACCATCAACAAGTTCATCGGCAAGGACTACATCGTCAAGGCTTCGGTCGGACATGTACGCGATCTGCCGAAGAGCGAGCTCGGTGTCGACGAAGACTCGTTCGAGCCGAAGTACGAAGTGCTCGAAGGAAAAGAGAAGGTCGTCAGCGAGCTGAAAGCCGCCGCGAAGAAGGCCGAGACCATCTACATCGCCTCGGACCCTGATCGCGAAGGAGAGGCGATCGGCTGGCACGTCATGAGTCTGTTGGGGAAGGACGCGGTGAAGGTGCGCCGTGTGCTTTTCCACGAGATCACGAAGAACGCCGTTCGCAAGGCCATCGACAACCCGGGCGAGATCGACATGAACAAGGTGAACGCGCAGCAGGCGCGCCGCGTTCTCGATCGTCTCGTCGGCTACAAGATCTCGCCGCTGCTGTGGGACAAGGTGCGCCGCGGACTTTCCGCAGGGCGCGTGCAGTCGGTTGCGCTGAAGATGATCGTCGACCGCGAGGAAGAGATCAAAGCGTTCGTCCCGCAGGAGTACTGGACGTTCGCCGCGAAGCTGGCCGCAAAGAATCCGCCGCCGTTCATCGCGAAGCTGAACAAGGTCGACGGAAAAAAGGCGGAGGTTGCGAACGAAACCCAGGCGCGCGCCATCGAGAGCGCGGTCAAGAGCGGGAAGTTCGTCGTCGAGACGATTGCGCGGAAAGAGAAGAAGCAATCCGCCGCGCCCCCCTTCATCACGTCGACGCTGCAGCGCGCGGCGTACAACCGTTTCAAGTACCCGGTGAAGCGGACGATGTCGATCGCGCAGAAGCTGTACGAAGGCAAGGAGCTGGGCCCGCACGGCCTCGTCGGTCTCATCACCTACATGCGTACCGACTCGGTCCGCATCTCGGACGAGGCCCTCACCGAAGTTAGACAATATATCGGCACGAAATACGGAGCCGATATTCTTCCCGAAAAGCCAAACGTTTATCGTGTCAAAAAAGCTGCACAGGCGCAGGAGGCCCACGAGGCCATCCGCCCGACGTCCACGGAGTTCGATCCGGAGAAGATCAAGGACTACCTGACGAAAGAGGAGTACAACCTCTACAAGATGATCTGGGACCGCTTCGTTGCCTCCCAGATGAAGCCTGCGCTCTTCGATGTCACCGACGTCGACATCAAGAACGGCGTGCACAACTTCCGCGCGTCAGGCGAAGTGCTCAAGTTTGCGGGCTACCTCGCGGTGTTCCAGGAAGCGGGCGACGAGGACGACGAGGAGAAGCCGGAGAACGATAAGGCGCTGCCGGCGATGAATGAAGGCGACGTGCTCGACCTTCTCAATCTCGACACGAAGCAGAACTTCACCCAGCCTCCTCCGCGCTACACGGAAGCGACGCTGGTGAAGGCGCTGGAAGAGAACGGCATCGGACGTCCTTCGACGTACGGCCAGATTCTCACCACGATTCAGACTCGCGATTACACCTACAAGCACGACGGAAAGTTCTTTCCGACACAGCTCGGCGTTCTGATTTCACGGCTGCTCAAGCAGTCGTTCGGCGACATCATCGACGAGACCTACACCGCGCGCCTCGAACAGGAGCTCGACGAGATCGAAGAAGGAAAGCTCGAGTGGACCGACGCGATGCGCGAGTTCGCCGGCAAGTTCAACAAGGATCTCGAGCGCGCGGCGACCGAGATGGTCGAAGTGAAGCGCACCGGCGTCGAGACCGAAGAGAAATGCGAGACGTGCGGCGCGCCGATGGTGATCAAGTTCGGCCGCTTCGGCGAGTTCCTCGCCTGCTCCAACTATCCGGAGTGCAAGACGACGAAGGAAATGGCGAAGGGGCATGCGGCGGATGTCGCCGAGGGCGAAGAGCAGATCGTCTGCGACAAGTGCGGCAAGCCGATGCAGCTCAAGCGCTCGCGCTTCGGACAGTTCTATGCCTGCACCGGTTACCCGGAGTGCAAGAACACGAAAGACCCGCGCCTGATGAAGGCGAACATTCCGAATGAGCCGCAGCCGCCGTGTGAGAACTGCGGCAAGGAAATGGTGCTCAAGAGCGGGCGGTACGGTCCGTTCTACTCCTGTTCCGGCTATCCGGACTGCAAGACGATCCGCAAGATCGGCGGCGGCAAGTCGACACCGCCGAAGCCGACCGGAGTGAAGTGTCCCTCCTGCGGCGAAGGAGAGCTCGTCGAGCGCCGCTCACGCCGCGGCATCTTCTACTCCTGTTCTCGCTATCCGAAGTGCGATTTCGCGCTGAACAACAAGCCGATCGCCAAGGAGTGCCCGAAGTGCCACGCGCCCTATCTTCTCGAGAAGACGACCAAGCGCGACGGCCACATCGAGTACTGCAACAACCCGGAGTGCGACTACAAAGCGCCCGCGACTTCCTCGCCGGAAACTGCTGCCAGCTGATCGCGCGGTCAGCTCAGGAAGTGCCGAACGGGCGGCGTGATGAGGTCGTAGTCGATCAGAAACGAGTCGTGTCCGTTCGGCGACGTCATCCGCTCGTGCAGGACATCGACTCCGAGAGACCGCATCGCCGAGGCCACGCGCTCCGACTCCGATTGTGGAAAGAGCCAGTCGGTGTCGAAGGAAATGATGAGCGTACGGCCGCGCCATTTTGCAAACGCGGCCTGCAGTGAGCCGAACTGCTCCTCGAGATCCATCTCGTCCATCGCGGCCTGCACACGGATGTAGGAGTTCGCGTCGTACTGCGATGCGAACTTCTTTCCCTGATACTCGAAATACGAATCGATCTCGAACTGCCGCGTGTTGCCGCGGCGCCGGCGGCCGAACTTCGTCTGCAGCGACTGCGCGGAGAGATACGTCATGTGCCCCACCATCCTCGCGACCTCCAGGCCGCGCAGCGGGTCGGGCTTGTCGTAGTAGTCGCCGCTGTGAAAACGGGTGTCGCTCTCGATGATCTTGCGCCCGATGATGTGCCACGCGATGCCGAGCACGGGGACCGCGGAGCCGGTACACATCGCGATGATCGAATCCGTGAGCTCCGGATAGAGCGCCGCCCACATCAGCACCTGCATGCCGCCCAGCGATCCACCGGCGACCGAATGAAGATGCGTGATGCCGAGACGATCGAGCAGGATCTTCTGCGAATGAACCATGTCCTCGATCGTCGGCCATGGATAACGCGAGCCATAAGGCTTGCCGCTCATCGGATCGATCGACTTCGGCGCGGTGGTGCCGTAGCAGGAGCCCGGCAGGTTCGCGCAGATCACGAAGTACTTGTTGAGATCGATCCCCTTCCCGTAGCCGATCAGACCATCCCACCAGCCGGGGCGCTCGTCCTCGGAATCGCTGTACTTTCCCGCGGCATGTGCGCTCGCCGACAGCGCGTGACAAACGAGGATCGCATTCGATTTGTCGGCGTTCAGTTCGCCGAACGTCTCGTAGGCGATCGTGAACGGCGCAATCGTCTGGCCGTGCGAGAAGCGGAAGCCCTCGCCGAGCACGAGCTCCTTCCTGGGCGCTGCGATGAACGAGTTGTGGGCGAGTTGCGGCATTCGTGGACCGCGAAGGATGTCACTCCTGTCGCTCCCGTTTCAACTGCCCTTCGTAAATCCGCCGCACCTCGTCGATCGTCGAGATCTCGGCGGCGCTCTTGTCATGGCGGATGCGAACGATGCGCGGGAAGCGCATCGCATAGCCGGACTTGTGCCGCGACGACTCCTGCAGGCGATCGAACGCAATCTCCAGAACGATCGTGGGCGTGACGACGTGGACAGGTCCGTGCCGGGAGATGGTTGTCTTTTGAAAGTGCTCGGTCAGCGTGGCGATCTCCGCGTCGGTGAGACCGGTGTACGCCTTGCCGATGTTCACCAGTTCCCCGTCGCGGCGCACGGCAAACGTGACGTCGCTGAGAACGCCCCGCCGTTTGCCATGGCCATACTCCGCCGCCGTGACGACACAATCGAGTGTCGCGAGCGCTTTCTTGTATTTCAGCCACGACTTGCCGCGGCGGCCGGGCGTGTAGATCGACTGCGGGTCCTTGAGGACGAGGCCTTCGTTGGCGTGCGCGCGGGCGGCATCGAACAGCTCGTCGATGTGATGCGCGTCTCGAACCGGAGTGGAGTTGCCGAGGCGGATGGACAAGTGCGCGCTGCCGTCGAGAAGAGCCTTCATTCGCGATACGCGCTCGATGAGCGGCACCTCGAACAGCGCTTCCCCGTCGAGATACAGAAGATCGAACGCAAAGAAGACGACGGGCGCGTCCTCGAGAAGTTTGTCCGACACCTTTCTGCGGCCGAGGCGTTTCTGGATGATGGCGAAGGGGAGAATGCGATCGCGATACGCGACGATCTCGCCGTCGAGAATGGCGGCGCGCCCGGACGCGCGCGCTGCCTCCTCGACTTCCGGAAAACGATGCGTGACGTCGTCGAGCGTGCGCGAATAGATCTTCACACTCGCACCGTCCGTGTGGATCTGCGCACGGATGCCGTCGTACTTGTCATCGGCAAGGGCGCCCGCACCGAGTGCCGCGACGATCTCCTCCGGGTCTTCCTCCGGTTGCGCGAGCATGAATGCGAACGGATGAAAGAGGGTCATCTTCGCGGTGGATAGAGCGTCGCTCCGCGCGAGCAACGCTGCGGCGCCAATGTCGCCGGTGAACATGTTCGCGCGGCGAACGTCCGCGAGCGAACGATGAAATGCTCGGGCGATTGCGGACTCGACGAGTCCCTCGACGAGTCCGATGCGCAACTCGCTCTGGAGGATCTTCGCGATGTACCGGGCACCCTGCGCGTCGACCTTGCGGAAGAGCTCCGCGAGCACGCTCTTCTTTTCGATCGAGCCGGAGGCTGCGGCGAGCCGGTCGAAATACTCTGCGAGCTCGAGCAGTGTGATCGTGCGCGGAGGCGTGTCCGCGAGGATGTCGGCGATCGAATCACCGAGATCCGCATACTTCGGCCAGGCAGCGGCGAGGTCTTCCGCGGTTCTTCCGCTTGCCTCGAGCACTGCAGCGGCGATGGTCGACCAGCCTGCGCCGGCGACGCGTTGCTCGCGCCGCGGGAAGGGCGCTCCGGTGAACCAGACGGCGGCGCGCTCGAGCGAAGCGTCGTCGAGCGAAGCGAGATATTCGGCCAGAATCCGCTCTTTTTCGCCCTTTTTTGTCGTACAGCCGATGGCGTTGGCCGTCACCGTGAAGTCAGAAAACATGAGGTAAGATCCGCGCGCAAATTACACACCCGGAATGAGGGATTCGCGATGAAAACGAAAGTCACAGTGGTCGGCGCCGGCAACGTGGGTGCGACCGTAGCGCAGGGTATTGCGATCAAAGAGATCGCCGATGTAGTGCTCGTCGACATCGTCGAAGGCGTTCCGCAAGGAAAGTCGCTCGACCTGAACGAGACGGCTCCTGTCATCAAGACCGATTCGATTCTTCTCGGAACGAACGGCTACGACGACACCGCGAATTCGGATGTCGTCGTGATTACCGCCGGCCTCCCCCGCAAGCCGGGGATGAGCCGCGATGATCTTCTCTGGAAGAATGAAGAGATCGTGGCCGGCGTCACGCGCGAAGTCGTGAAGCGATCGCCGAACTCGATTCTCGTCATCGTCTCGAATCCGCTGGATGCGATGTGCGAAGTGGCGCGCCGCGTGTCAGGGTTCCCGCGCGAGCGCGTGATCGGCATGGCCGGTGTGCTCGACTCGGCCCGCATGCGCTACTTCATCGCCGCCGAGCTCAATGTTTCCGTTGAGAACACGCATGCCTTCGTCCTTGGCGGCCACGGCGACACGATGGTTCCGCTGCCGCGCTACTCGACGGTCGCCGGCATTCCGATCACCGAGCTCATCGCGAAAGAGCGGATCGACGCCATCGTCGATCGGACGCGCAACGGCGGCGCGGAGATCGTCAATCTGCTCAAGACGTCGGCTTGGTACGCGCCGGGCGCATCGACCGTCGAGATGGTCGACGCGATTCTGAAAGACAAACGCAAGATCCTGCCGTGCGCCGCGTTCCTCACGGGCGAATACGGACTCGACAAGCTCTTCGTCGGCGTGCCGGTCAAGCTCGGCCGCAACGGCATCGAGCAGATCGTGGAGATCAAGCTCACGGACGACGAGCGCGCTGCACTGCAGAAGTCGGCAGACGCGGTGAAGGAGCTCGTCGACAAACTGAAGACGGCATAAGGCTGAACGGTGGAGCGCGGGCATCTCGTCCGCGCTCCGCTGACAATCGCACTTCTGGCGGAATGCGGCGCGGCCTCGCGCTGTAAACTACTTTGAACCCGCCATGAAAAAGCTCGTCATCGACATCGAGACGGTCGGCATCCCGTGGGAAGAGCTCGATCCTTACGTCCGTGAGTATCTGATCAAAGGCCTCAGCGAAGGGGATGCGGAAGAGACGCGCCGCGCAGGTGGCCTCTCGCCTTTTCGCGGAAAGATCGTCGCGATCGGTGTGATCCGGCTGGACGACGGCCGGTCCTGTGCTCTCTACGAATCGCCGGGCCAGAAAGAGCTGCGGACCGAAAAGATCGGCAACCGTACATACATCTCCGGAAACGAGAAACAGATTCTCGAGAAGTTCTGGCAGTTCTTCGACGACGATTCGCGATTCATCTCCTTCAACGGACGGCAGTTCGATGGTCCGTTCTTGATGATCCGCTCCGCGATCCACAACGTGATCCCGAAGCGCGATCTCGTCGGCTATCGCTACGGGTTTCATCCCAACTGCGATCTGCGCGAGGCGCTGAATTTCTTCGGCACGACGAACAATCGGCAGTTCAAGTTCAACCTCGATCTGGCTTGCAAGACGTTCGGCGTCGAGACATCGAAGAGCGAAGGCGTCGATGGCCGCTCCGTCGAGACGTGGTATCGCGCCGGACGGCATCGCGACATCGCTGACTACTGTCTCGAAGATGTCCGCGCCACCGCGGAGCTCTACGAGAAACTCGTTCCGACGCTGCTGATGTTCAATCGCGAGTTCCGCGATGCGGAAGAACGCGGAACGAGGCGCGCGCCCATCGAACAGCCGGAGTTGCCCATGATCATGCCGCGCTCCGAGCAGAGCTTCATGGATGCCGTGGAGCAGAGCTCGATCGAGCTGACGGCGTCACTCGAGCGCGTCGAGATCACCGACAGCAAAGGTCCGGAGAAAGTCGTGACCGCTCGCCATCAGGCGATCGTGCTCGACAAGCTCGTTCAGGATGATCGTCCGGAAGAAGACATCATTCCGAACGGACTCTGATCTGCTGCGGAAAACGCTGCGCGTTCCCGATCACCGGATGAGCGGCACGAGCGCGATGAGCAGAGCGGCAGTGACGGCAGCGATCGCGAAGAAGACCCACTTCTGATTGCGCCGCCCGCGTGCCGCGTACGTCTCGAGATTGCGCACCTCGCGGCCGCACGTCGCGCACTCTGCGATATGAGACTCGACGAGCCAGCGGTCGATCGGATCCGATTTTCGATCCGCATAGTTTTCGATCAACTCGTAGTCGAGATGCAGCGTCTCGGTGGTGACGAGCTCCGCAACCAGGGCGCGAACGAGCGCCGCCCTCTCGTCGGTGGTCATCGCAAACGCGGTGTTTTTCCAGATTGAGGCCAACTCCGGCAGCGGGCGGAGGCCGTCTTACAATGCGTGACTGTGAAACTCTTCCGTTCCCGGATCTTTACGCCGGTCAGCGATCCGTTTGCTGCCGATATCGCAACCTCGTATCGGATCTTCGACGACGGATTTCTCGCCGTAGAAGATGGACGGATTGCCGGAGTTGGCGACTGGAACGACCGGCCGGCAGTTGGAGAGGTCATCGACCTCGGCCGCCACAAGCTGATCTCGCCCGGCTTCTTCGACACGCATCTGCACGCGCCACAACTGGAGATGATCGGCTCATACGGCGGCGATCTCCTGCAGTGGCTCAATCGCTACACATTTCCGACCGAAGCGAAGTTCGCTGAGCGCGGTCATGCGGAGATGGTCGCGCGGGTGTTCTTCGATGAGCTGCTGCGCAACGGTACGCTTTGCGCGCTGATCTTCTCCACGATTCACTTCGAGGCGACCGATGTCTTTTTCGCCGAGGCGGAGCGGCGCGGATTCCGCGGAATCATCGGCAAGAACATGATGGACCGGAACGCGCCCGAGTTTCTGCTCGAGGATCCGCGCACATCGTATGAGCAGAGCCGCGAGCTGCTGCGCAAGTGGCATAACCGCGGCCTGTTGCGCTACGCGATCACACCGCGTTTCGCGCCGACGTCCACACCGGAGCTGCTCCGGTTCGCCGGCGATCTGAAGCGGGAGTTTCCCGACGCCTACGTGCATACGCACATCTCCGAGAATCGCAACGAGGTTCTCTGGGTGCAGCAGCTCTTCCCCGAGGCGGAGTACGCCGACGTGTACGACGACTACGGATTGCTCGACGAGAAGAGCGTGCTGGCGCACGGCGTCTATCTCAGCAGCGAAGAGCTCGATCTGCTGAGCCAGCGGAAGTCGCGCATCGCGCACTGCCCGAACTCGAATCTGTTTCTGGGAAGCGGCCTCTTCCCACTCTTCCGCACGTTGAAGGCGGGAGTGATCGTCGGACTCGGAAGCGACATCGGCGCAGGGACGACCCCCTCGATGCTCAACGCGATGGCCGACGCGTACAAAGTGCAGCAGGTGCAGGGCGTGTCGCTGAGTCCGTTCCAGCTCTGGTATCTCGCAACGCTCGGCGGCGCCCGCGCGCTGTCTCTCGATCACGAGACAGGCAGCATCGAAGCCGGCAAGTCAGCCGACTTCCTCGTCCTCGATCTGCATGCGACTCCATTGATCTCGATGCGCAGTGATCGCGCGTCGTCGCTCGAAGATCTGCTCGCGGGTCTGATCTTCATGGGCGATGACCGCGTCGTCAGTGAGGCGTGGATCGCCGGCCGCCAGGTTTCGAAGAGATAGGCCTGCGATCTGCTACGGGAGTTCTGCTCAGTGAAAGCACAGGAGGTACCTATGAGGCGATTGCTCGTAATTTGCCTGCTCGCCGTGTCCTCATTTGGACAAAACAGTCCTCAATGGCGGTCAGCCGCGGATGTAGCGGAAGGCGCGCGCGGATCGATTGCAGGAACGGTCGTCGATATCGACGAAGGCGCAAGCCGTCTGCAGATCACGACCGATGAGGATCGATTCAGCCGCATCACCGTCCTCACCGACTCGGTGACGACGCAGTACAACGGGTTCGGCGGTGTGATCAACGGCCAGCCGGAGATCTTCATCGGCTCGAAAGGCTTCTCGAATGTACGCCTCGGTGACCGTGTCGAAGTGCGCGGCATCGGCCGCGGTAATCACGCCCTCGGCGCCGACATCATCACGCTCCTCGGCCGCTCCGTGCCGGCGAGTCAGACAGGTGTCGGCGAGACACGCTCTCCGAGCAGCATTTCCACGCCGACGAACGCTCCTCCATCGAGCGACGTCACCGTGTATGGGCGCGTGGAAGGTGTCGTGCGCCAGGTCAATGCGGATGAAGGGCGCGTGACGATCGAGACAGACCGGCGCGAGATGATCACGGTTCGCGCAACGCGCAATACACCGGTGTACTACCGCGGGCAGACGTATCAGATCAGCAATCTCGAGGCCGGCGACCGCGTGCGCATCGAGCCGCAATCGACGTCGACGACTGGCGGAGAGGTCAGCGCGCGATCGATGGAGGTGATCCGCAGCGTGCAGGAGGGGAGCGGCGCGCCGCGCAGCGTGACGCAGTTGAGCGGGCGCGTGACGCGAGTCGACAGCGCGAGCACGACCATAACGATCGATACCGGACGCGGCGCGGTGCGCGTCGATCTGACGAACGCCTACGACGAAACCGGCGCACGCGTGCGGCCGCGGGATCTGCAGACCGGCGATCGCGTGACGGTGATCGGATCGTTCGGCTCGAGCACCGACCTCTTCCTGGCGACGACCGTCCGGTTCGCCGACACGACGGGTGGCGGCGGCGCGCCTGTCCCGCCGCAGCCGGCGCCGGCACCATCGACGCTCGGCGTCGTGAGCGTGTGGGGAACGGTCGCCGAGTCGTTGAAGAACGGGCCGATGCTCGTGGTGCGCGAGTCGAAGACGGGCGCTGAATATCGAGTGAACGTCACGGACGACTTCGTAGTGAAGACGAAGGCGGGCGCGTACACGACGGCCGACCGGTTGAAGGAAGGCGACGCCGTTGCGGTGAAGGCGTATCGAGACACGGATGGGAACTACATCGCGCAAACCATTCGCATACGGTAAGCTCAACAGTTATTTGGAATAACTCGCATCGCCTTCTTGTCCGGGAAGGCGATGCCTCACTCCGATCTACTCCCCGGCGTGACGGAGCGCTTCTGTGCACCGCGCGTTGCCTGCGATCCGAGGCCGGCGATCCAGCGCGCGCGGCGCCGCGCGTTGCTCGTTGATCTCGCGCAGCTGATGCTGGTCGCGCTCGTCGATGCGATGCTGGTCCGCTGGCCGTCCGCGCACGTGCCATTTCTCACGCGGCACGAATCGATCGTGCTGGTCATCGCGATCAACGGATTGATGATCGCATTCGTCTGGCTGACGCGCGCGTTTCCGAAATGGTCCGCGCAGCGCATCGCGTCGACGTGGTGTGCAGCGGAGCGAAACCGCCTACGTTCGCGGTGATCGCACGAGACGCGCGAGGGTCGTCAGAAGAATCAGCGCGGTGACGGCGAGCGCGATCCAGAAAATTTTCGCGTCGAGGTTTCCGCGATCGCCGGAAGAAGCGGCGAGCGGCCCCAGCGCGAGCTCGGCCGCCGGCTCACTCATGACTCGAGGAGCGAGCAGCGCGAGATCGTATTGCGGCGGCGCCACGTTCGCATTTCCATAGAGAAGCGTCAACGGAGTGCCGGGGTGATAGAAGCGAAGTGCGATCGAGGGAATCTCGACCGTGGCGCTGACAAGAGGCAGCGGCGCGTTGTCCCGCTCGTCGACGATCAGATCGACGCGCTTCGCCCGCGGCAGCGCGAACACCAGCGGCGGCGGATCGGAATCAGGCACGCTGCTCTTCCATTCCGCAGATTCGAGCAGCCACGCGTCGCGTCCATGCCGGTCATCCGCTGCGCGCTCGAACGCAACTGTGCGATCGAACACGTGCGCGGACGTCGTAATCACGATCCGTGATCCATCGGGGAGCGTGTCGTACGGCAGCGTGAAGCCATAACGCGATTTCGTCTGCTCGGCGACGCGCGACGGCATCGTCAGCTTCAGCGAAAGCGGAGCCGCGCAATTCTCGACGATGTACGGAATCTGCTCGCCGCGCTCATTGACGAGGCGTACGTCCGCAGCGTTGCGCGCGCGGGCGAGAACGTCGGCGTCGAGCTGAAGTCGCGTGACGCCGGGCGCAGAGGACGGAACGCTGCGCGCGAAGCGGTACTCCTTCCGATCAACGACCGCACCTCGCAGCGATGCGATCGTCGTCGTCTCCGCTTGCGGCGCGGAGACCGGCGACGCCGGACTGGCGAAGTGTGCGAGCGGCGCCGGCGTTCGCGCCAGCGTCGCCCGCGACGCTTCGAGATCGTAATGAGGAGCCTCGAGCTGTGAGTCGCCGCTGCGAACCGTCACCGCCTGGCCATCCGCGCTGACGAAAACGATCCAGGGCAACGGCCGCAGTTTCGCCGAGATGTCGGTGATCGCGAGCGGCGGATTGTTCGCATCGTCGACGACGATCTCGAGCTCGCGCGATTCCGGCTGCGTCACCGGCACCGCCATCTCCTCGGCCACTCCTCCAAAACGCTCCGCGCGTTTCAGCGTCGCTCTTCCCAGCGACTCCGGAACGATCTGTGCGTTCTCCAGCTTCGGCTCGAACACGGAGGCAGTGCGGAAGACTTCGCCGTTCGTCACCGCGAGTTGAAGCGCGGCCAGAGGAAAGTGTGCCGCAGGCAGCGCGACGCGATAGCGGCTGCGATGCGGTTCGCTCGATGCCTTCTTGAACGGCAGCGCAACGAGCATCTGTTCGGGCGGAGTATCGGAATCGTGTACGCGCGCGCTCACGCGGCCGACAGTGGCGACGACGGCACTGTTGCGATCGTCCCAGGTGATGCGCAGGTAACGGTACGACCCGGGCGCGAATCGAATCTCCAGATTCTTCAGCTTCTCATCCGGCAGATCGAAGAGGGTCGTCTGCTCCGCGAGCAGCGTCCAGTGCTCGCGATCGCCGCCGCCTTCGAGACGTGCGCGTTTCAGAAACGGAGTGCTGATGCCCTCGACGCGAACACCGTCGATCGAGTGAAGCGCGCCGAGGTCGATCTCGATGCCGCTCGTCTTTTTCGACGATGCGACGGGCAGCAATGCCCCCGCGATCCAACTCGCCTCGCGCGATGCCGGCGGGATCAACAGATAGGGAACCTCATGCCCAGCGGCGTCGAAGATCCGCACATCGGAGAGATCGGGCTTTGAGTGGACGAGCAGCTCGACATCGGGATCGATTCGATTCGGCCCGCGCTGCGCCGGCGTCAGAGAGCGCTCGAACAGCACTGCCAGAAGCAGCGTTGCGATCATGCGGGACTGGCCTCCGACTTACGGATGACGAACTTCTGCAGGAGCAGGCCGACGAGCACCAGAGAGACCGCGAGACCGACGAGTGAACCGATGCGATACAGCCCTCCGAGGTGCGAGAGGTCGAGCAGGAAGCACTTCAGAATCGTAACGGAGAGGAGGAGGATCGCGGAGACGCGCACGATGCGCTCGTTCGCGATGATGCCGGCAATCAGCATTGCAACGGCGAACACCGCCCAGCCGAGCGTGTACGACAGCATCTGCGGCAGCGGAGCGGAAAAGAAGTTGAACGTCACCGACGGACCCGTCGCGTAGTAGTCCGCGATCTCGATGTTGAGCAGCAGGAACAGAAGCACCGTGCCGGCCGTGCAGAGCGCGCCGATCGCGGCCCGAACGCGAGGCGCAAGCCACGCGGCGAGGAACATCGCCGCAGCGCAGACGATGTAGGTGTAGAGATACCAGTTCAGAATCCGCGTCGAACTGCGTGCGTGGTAAGTGAACACCGCCGGATTGAACACGAGGCGAATGAAGACGATCGCCATCAGCGCGCGGCTCCAGAGCAGCAGGCCGCGATGCGGAATGCGGCGGAAGAGCCAGACCAGCGCAGCACCCTCCAACGCCCACCCGATCGTGATCCACTCCTTGTCCAGTTGCAGGGGAATGGCGATGGTGATGAAGGCGAGTGCGCTGCCGGCGACGAGCGCGAGCCGCGACAGCATCCGTTCGAGATCGCGTTCGAGCTGCAGCAGCCGCACGAGCAGAACGAGCAACAGGGCCGCCTGGAAAAGCGGAAGCGCACCGATGTACGGTTTGAAGCCCGCCTGGACGAGCGACTCGCGTGCACAGGCGAAGAACATGGCGCTCGCGAGGACCGGCGCGAGATATGGATAAAGCGAAGCCTTCGCGCGTTGCCCGAGCAGCAGCGGATATGCGAGGAACAGCGCATAGACGATTCCTGCGAAGGTCAGATCCTGCGCCGGGACATCCGTTCTCGCCGCGACGACACAAACCGCTGTCGTGATCGATGCGAGGGCGACGGCGCCATGACGCTCCGTGATCCACGCCGTGGCAAAGAGCATCAGCAGCACGATGACGTGCGCCGCCAGCAGAGTAGCGACGAGGTGTGGATTCGCATTCGAACCTGCGGCGATGCACACCGCCTGTGCGAGGAATCCTGCCACGAGCGCTGTGATTGCGAATCGGCGATCGAGCCGAAACCAGATCATCGCCGTCAAGACGACGGCGACCGCGGCGGCCAATGCGACATTCGGCCAGAGCGACGCGCTCGTGTTGACTGCCCAGACGAAGAGCACCGCCTGTGAGGCTGCGATCGCGGCAGTCATCAGCGACGCGCGCTTCAGATAGATCGCGGCGACTCCGATCGCGAGATCGAGAAGCGCCAGAATCGCGAAGAGCGGCCACGGCGGAAACGCGAGCGACCGCTGCGAAGCGACGAACAGCAGAAAGAGGTGCCCGGCGAGCGCAAGGAATGTGCTGCCATCGAACGCCGCTGCGGCCGGCGAATTGCGCGCCGCGAACAGATTGCCGGCGATGACGAGCACGCCGAACAATCCGACCACCATCAGCGCGGGAACGAGCGACAGCGAGACCGTCGCTGCTCCCCACCAGACGCCGATGACGATCCACGAGAGGATCACGGCGACGATCGACAGCAGCGGCGTGCCGATCACGCGCGCTTCCATGATCGCGCCGGCATTCAGCACGGCGAGCATGAGCGCCAGTCCCCACAGCGATGCGTCAGCGACCTTTCCACCGTCGAGGAAGAAGAGAATGGCGATGCTCAGAATCACGAGGATCGCCAGAGCACGCTGCGGCCGTAGCTGCCGTCCCATACGGCGCGCGAGCACAGGAACGCCGAGGAAAAACAGCGCAAATACTCCGTAGAGGGCAAGCGCGGAAAGCAGCCTCTCCTGCGAGAGAAAGCGCGCTGACCAGATCGCTTCGGTGGCAACCACCGCGAATGCGGATACGAAGTAGAGCGGTCCCGTTTCGAAGATGACCGCGTACGCAGCCGCCGCCGCGGCGAGCACGAAGAGGATGCTGAAGATCAGGCCTGGCGACGCGGCAAAGTCATTCGACGCGACGAACGTCGGGAAGAGGAACAGAAGCAACGAAGCGGCATAAACCGCCGGCGTGCGGAACCGGATTGCCACTCCGAGGTAGAGAGCGAAGAATGCGGCGATCCAGCCAAGCACCGCGGGCCACGCGGCGGGCGTGAATGACGCCGCGCGCCATACGGCAAAGACGAGAAGCGTCGTGACGCCGCCGAGCATGTGCAGCCATGGCAGTGCGCGCGCGATCGAGATGGCCGCTAGACCTGCAGCAGCCAGCAGAAGAAATCCAAACAGCACGTGATAGTGGCTGCCGTATCTGGGAACGGCGGCGGTGAAGAGTGCGAAGACGAGCGGCAGCGCCGCAGCAGCGAGTGCGAGCCGATCGAACGACGATTGCCGGTCGTCGTCCTGACGTCCGAGCCAGAGCGACACCGCGCCGGCGATTCCGAACACGAGGAAGATTCCGGCGGCGAGCGGCAGTTGCCGTTCCGTCAGAAATTTGCCGACCCACGCCCATTGATAGACGACCGTGAAGAGCAGGCTGACGAAGCTGAGGATTCTCCAGCGCCTCTTCATCGCGACCCATGCGAGGCCGATGTTGAGCAGGAGCAGATAGGTGAAGAGTCCGATCGGACGGTTCTCACCGGTCGAGATCAGCGCAGGAGTGGCGAAGCCGCCGAGGAGTCCGAGCAGCGCGATGAATACCGAGGAGCGGCGAATGGAGAGCCAGACGGCGACCGCCGTCACGAGCACCATCATCGGGAACACAACGCTCGCTGCAACGAGGTGCCACCGGACATACATCGCGAAAAACGTCGCGTAGAGGATGGCGATGCCGGCGCCATGCATCGCGTTCGCGGTGTACTTGTAGGGGCGCGCGATGCGGAGCTCGCACACCCAGATCAGCACGGAGCCGGTGATGATGCCGATGGCGGCGCGCACAGCGGGACGCAGCCAGCCCTGTTCGACGGAGTAGCGGATCAGGAAAATCGCGGCGAGCACCAGGGCCACGCCGGCAATCCCGGCGAAGAGCTTCACGCCGATCAGGCTCTCCCAGTCGAAAGGAGGTTTGGGAGGTCTGGGAGGTGTGACAGGCGGAGGGGGCGCAGGCTCAGGCGGCGGAGGTGGTGCAGCGGCTGGTTGGGGTGGCTCCGCGGTCTCACGGGCTGCGATCGGCTCGACGGCCGGTGGTGCTTCCGGCGGCGGAGCAACGGGTGGAGGCGCAACCTGCGGAGGCAGTGCGGCAACCGGCACGACTGCCGGCTCCGCATGTGGTTCCGGCGGGCGAGGCGGCTCTGGTGCAGCGGATGGTTGGGGAGCAGCCTCCGGCGCCGGAACCACGATCTTTCGCAACTCCGCGACGCGCCTGCCGAGATTCTCCAGCGCGATGCGGAGCTGCCGGCTCTCTTCCTCGGCGCGTGCCGCCTTCTTCTGCGCGCTGTTCGCGAGCACGAACGCAATGAAGGCGAACACCGCGACGAAGAGCCAGCCGACGAATGCCATACGGATTTGGAGTGCCGTCGAGCATACCTCCAAACAAAACGGCCCGCCAAAAGGCGGGCCGTCGGCAAGATCGCGAGAAATCGACTACTGCTTGGCAGGCTTCGGCGCGAGGATCATCTCGCGGCCAACCATGTACAGCAGCAGCATCAGCAGCAGGAACGGCAGACACGAGAGGACGTCGGCGTTGGCGCCCGACACCAGCGGGTTCGAATCGGCGAACTTGTCGAGCTTCTCGTTGAAGCTCGCCATGAAGGGCGCACCCTGAATGAAGGCGATGAGGATGCCGGCGATTGCCCCGCCGGCGATGTAGCCCGAGGCCATCAGCACGCCCGAGCTCTTGTCGCCTTCCGCCGTCAGCTGCTCCTCGGTGAGATTGAGGCCGCGGTACTTCTTGCGGACATACAGATCGGTCAGCCAGCGGATCATGCCGCCGATGAAGATCGGGCTCGAGCTCGAAAGCGGCAGATAAACACCGACCGCAAACGCGAGCGAAGGAATGCCGGACATCTCGAGTGTCAGCGCGATCATCACGCCGAGCAACACGAGTCCCCATGGCAGACGGTGGCTGAGGATGCCCTTGATGATGTACGACATCAGCGTGGCTTTCGGCGCATCGAACTTCTTCATCGCCGGTTTGCCGTTCGCCTGGAACTTGTGCGTGCCGTTGATGCCCGGATCGACGAGGTAGTGCGGCGTGCCGGCCGAGTCGATCAGGAACTCCTGAGCTGCCGCGCCGCCAACCGGCGTGTAGTGCCACACGAGGTAATCCGTTCCCTCGTAGTTCTTGTGCGTCGAGATCTTCGAGATCGTCTCCGCATCCGCCTTCAAATCAGCGGGCCAGTTCTCGACCTGCTTGAGCGGGCTCCCCTCTTCGCCGGTCGACGGTTCGGAGCTGACGCGCGGCAGGACGACGCCGGCGGTGTCATTGAGCTTGAGAAGGATCGGTCCGAGGATGATGGCCGATGCGAGCGCGCCGATGAGAATCGCAATCTGCTGATTGCGAGGCGTCGCGCCGACGAGGAATCCGGTCTTCAGATCCTGCGAGGTCGTGCCGCCGTTCGATGATGCGATGCAGACGATTGCGCCGATCGAGAGCGCCGTCACGTAGTAGGACGAGCCCGTCCATCCGATCACCAGAAACACGAGACATGTGATCAGCAGCGTGGCGACCGTCATGCCGGAGATCGGGTTCGACGAAGAGCCGATCTCACCAGTGAGCCGCGACGACACCGTCACGAAGAGAAATCCGAGAATGACGATGAGAATCGCGCCCATGATTCGCGCGGTGAAACCCGTGCCGCCGACGTACAGCGGATTGGCGAGCGCGATGATCGCGACGAGCGCGAAGCTGCCCATGAGCACGAGCTTCATCGAGAGATCACGATCGGTGCGCGCCATCCCTTCGCGGGCTGCGGCTCCGCCGCGGAAATCCTTCAGACCTTCACGCAGTCCGTGCCAGATCGTCGGCAGCGAACGGAGGAGCGACACGATGCCGCCGGCAGCAACGGCACCGGCGCCGATGTAGAGAATGTAGGCGTTGCGGATCGCACCCGGCGACATGTCCTTGATCAGGCGCGTGGTCTCCGGCGCGAGCGGAGCGGCGAGTCCCGTGCCGAAGAACTTGATCGCGGGAATGAGCACGAGGTACGCGAGGACGCCGCCGGCGCACATGATCGAGGCGATGCGCGGTCCGATGATGTAGCCGACACCGAGCAGCTCGGGGGAGATTTCCGCAGAAATGGATCCGGCGGCGAAAGGCGGGCCGAAGACTTTCTCCGGAGTGTCCTTCCAGCCGCGGAACGCGACGTTCAGAGCCTTGTAGACGAGACCGATTCCGAAGCCGGCGAAGATCGTCTTCGCGCTCGTGGCCTGGCCGCCGAGCTTCTCCATCTCAGCTTTTGCCGTCTCGGACGCACTCGCGATCGACTCGTCGGATGCGCCTGCCTTCAGCACTTCGGCGCACGCCGTTCCTTCCGGATACTTCAGCGTGCCGTGCTGCTGCACGATGAGCGCGCGCCGCAGCGGAATCATCATGAGAATGCCGAGCAGTCCGCCGAGGACCGCGACGAGCATCACGCGCGTGATCTCGAGATCGAAGCCGAGGATGAGAATCGCAGGCATCGTGACGCCGACGCCGAACGCGATCGACTCACCTGCGGAGCCCGCGGTCTGCACGATGTTGTTCTCGAGAATCGTCGCATCCTTGCCGCCCATCTTTGACAGCAGGCGGAAGAACGTGATCGAGATGACGGCCACCGGAATCGATGCGCTGACCGTGAGGCCGACTTTCAGCACGAGGTACAGCGACGACGCGCCGAAGATCATGCCGAGGATCGTTCCCAGCACGATCGGTCCGAACGTCAGTTCGGGCAGCACGCGATTGGCCGGAATGTACGGCTCGAACTCGGCGGATGCCGGGACGTCCGGCGCGGCGCCGATCACGTCTGGATACTCTTTTTCCGTAACGCTCATTTAGTTCTCCTGACACTGCTGGTGGGGCGCGCCATTTTAGCACCGCAAAATGTGCACCTTCCGCTGCTTGCGCACGAACGGTGATCAGGAGGAACGAGCGGTCGAATGGATGGACCGGAGGTCGTCGCACAGCGAGGCCAGCTCGGCCTGTACGGCATCGTCCGAAACCGTCCGTCCGGCGAGAACGATCGTGGCCACGCGCGCGACCCGCGCCGACATGACCGAGAGCGTCTCGGAGAGTTGTGCCGCGACGAACGTCGAAGCGGCCGAAGCGTTGAGCAGTACGACGGTCTTGCCGATCAGCTCACCGCTGCCGACGACCCCGTGTGCGTTCTTGAGCACACCCGGCACGCCATGCGCGTATTCCGGCGAGGAAATGAGCACGACGTCCGCGGCGCGAAGCGCTTCCCGGTATCGGAGCACGGACTGCGGCGCGCCGGCGTCATCCACGTCAGGATTGAAGTGCGGAAGCTCGCCGATGCCTTCAGAAATCTCGATCGAAGGCTCGAGCTCGGCCAGTGCTCGCAGCAGCGAAGAATTCTTCGAGGCCGCGCGAAGGCTGCCGGAGATCGCGAGAATCTTCACGCCGGCACTGCAGCTCCCGCCCGCAGGTAGCGGCCGGTGATCGAGCGTTCATTCGCGGCGATCTCGCTCGGCGTCCCCGTTGCGACCAGCTCTCCCCCGCCGCTTCCCCCCTCCGGTCCGAGGTCGATGACGTGATCGGCGGCTTCGATGAGCTGGAGGTTGTGCTCGATCACGAGCACGGAGTTGCCCCGCTCGATGAGATCGCGGAATGTGCGGATGAGCTGCGCGACGTCGCTCCAGTGCAGGCCGGTGGTCGGCTCATCGAAGAGGAAAAGACGTCCGCCGTTTTCGTTCTTTGCGTTCGATTCGGCGAGAAACGACGCGAGCTTCAGCCGTTGTGCCTCGCCGCCCGAAAGCGAGTCGGTCGACTGGCCGAGGCGGAGATACCCGAGACCGACGGCGCGAAGCGCGGAGAGCTTCTTCAGCACCGCACGCTTGTCGACGAAGAACTTCATCGCCTCGTCGACGGTGAGCTTCAGGATCTGGTCGACGTCTTTTCCCTTGTAGCGGACCTTCATCACCTGCTCGCCGAAACGGCGGCCATTGCACTTCTCGCAGATTACCTCGACGTCGGCGAGGAACTGCATGTCGATGGTGACGGTTCCCGCGCCTTCACAGGCTTCGCAGCGGCCGCCCGCGGTGTTGAACGAGAACATGCCGGCCGTGACGCCGTTGAGCTTCGCGCCCGTCGTCTCGGAGAGCAGCTTGCGGATGTCATCCCACGCTTTCGTGTACGTCGCGGGATTGGAGCGCGAGGATCGGCCGATGGGCGACTGGTCGACGAACTCCATGTCGTAGATCAGGCCTGTCCCTTCGAGCGCGTCGACCTTTCCGGTTTCGAGACCGTTGTCCCCGCGGACGTCGCGGCGATAACGATTGAAAAGGCAGTTGCGAATGAGAGTCGACTTTCCGGATCCGGAGACGCCGGTGATCGCGACAAGCTTTCCGAGCGGGATCGAGACGTCAATGCCTTTGAGGTTGTGCTCGCGTGCGTTGCGGATGTGCAGGGCGGGCGCCCCCGCCGGCCCGCTCTCTTCGACGGATTTGAGGACAGGCGAGGGCGCCTGTCCTGCACGGGGCTTTCCGGCGTATTGGATCGTCCCGCCCAACTCGCCCGCTCCCGGTCCGATCTCGATGTTGTGGTCGGCGCCGGCGATGATCGTCGGATCGTGCTCGACGACGATGACGGTGTTGCCGGCGTTGTGGAGGCGGCGCAGGACGGCGAGCAGCCGCTCGCTGTCGCGTGCGTGGAGTCCGACGGTCGGCTCGTCGATCACGTACATCGTTTCCGTCAATGAAGAGCCGAGAGCCGCGGCGAGATTGATCCGCTGCGATTCGCCGCCGGACAAGGTGCGCGTCTGCCGGTCGAGCGTGAGATAGGACAGGCCGACTTCATCGAGGTAAGTCAACCTGTTGACGATCTCGCGCCGCAGATGCCCGGCCATCGCCTCTTCCTGGCGGTCCATCGGCAGATACTCCCAGAAGCGGCGGGCCGTCCTGACGTCCATCGCGAAGAGGTCGGCGATCGAGAGATCGCGAAACTTCACGTTGTTCGCGGCGTTCTTGAGGCGCGAGCCGTGACATTCGGGACAGGGCTCGTAGCTGCGGTACTTCGCCAGTTTCACCCGGACGTGGATCTTGTACTTCTTCGTCTCCAGCCATTCGAAGAACCCTTTGATGCCGTACCACTTTCCGCGGCCGTTGTAGACGAGGTCCCATTCCGCAGGCGTGAGCTGATCGATGGGGACGTCGAGGCGCAGGCCGTACTTCGTTGCGGCGCGCGAGAGGTCTTCGTAGCAGTCTTCATAGCCTGGCGAGTTCCACGGCGCAACCGGCATTTCATCGAGGCGCAGCGAACGGTTAGGAATGACCTTCTCCATGTCGATACCGATGATGCGTCCGTAGCCCTGGCACTTCGTGCAGGCGCCGAGCGGCGAGTTGAAGGAGAAGAGATGCGGCGTCGGCTCGATGAATTCCGTGCCGCAGCGATTGCACGCGAATCGCGATGTGAATCGATGCGAGATCCAGCCATCGTCCGACTCCTCGAGGACATTCACCGTTCCCTTCGAGATCTCGAAGGCCTGCTCGATCGCCTCGGTGATCTGCGTGCGCCGCTCTTCTTCGATGCGAAGCCGGTTGATGACGATCTCGAGCGACGTGAACCCTTCGGTGCCGATTTCCTTCAAATCGGCGACCGCTCCGTCGATCCATGCGCGGAAGTACCCGGCTTTGATGAGCTGCACGAGCACTTCGCTGCGGTTTGCCGCATCGAAGAAGATCGGCGCGAGCACCACCGCGCGTTTGCCCGCGATGGAGCCGAGGATCTCGCGCGTGATCGAATCAGGAGACTCCTTGCGCACTTTCGTCTGGCATTCCGCGCACCACGTCTCGCCGCAATACGTCATGAAAAGACGGATGTGGTCGGCGAGCTCGGTAGCGGTCGCAACCGTCGAGCGCGCGTTCTTGACCGAGTTCTTCTGTTCGATCGCGATCGCCGGAAGAATGCCGTCGATCTCATCGACATCAGGCCGGTCGATGCGCTCGAGAAACTGCCGCACGTAGGTCGACATCGATTCGACGAAGCGGCGCTGTCCCTCTGCGTAAAGAGTGTTGAACGCGAGCGATGACTTGCCGGAGCCCGAGGGGCCGGTGATCACCGTCAGCTGGCGCTGCGGGATATCGACATCGACGTTCTTGAGGTTGTGCGTCCGTGCGCCACGAATCGCGATTGTGCGAGAAGGCATGAGATGGTGAGAACGTTTGCGGGGCGCCGCGCAATCCAAAAATCACGCCTCCACAGTTGGCTGGGGAAGGGTGGGGTAGGCAGTAGCCAACTGTGGAGGCCGTGATCAGCTTTTTCCGCTACGTGATGCGCTGAGGCGCTCAAGTCTACCGCAAGTGGAATGCCGGGGGGTACTGGATGAGGCCTGTTGCCTGTTGCAGGGAACCCGACTACAATCCGCGGCCCGGCCTGCTGGTGGAATGTACGTTTTATCCGGCAGGTTACGCAGCAATGCTCGCACCCATAGCTTAATTGGATAGAGCATCTGACTACGGATCAGAAGGTTCGAGGTTCGAGTCCTCGTGGGTGCACCAAACGAATCCAGGCTGACGGCGGGCAAAGACGCCCGCCGTTGTACTCTTTGAGAAATGAATCAGGCGCAGTGGCCCTCGGAAGTCATCGCCAACGCGATGAATGAGGCTTTTGCGCTTGCCGAGGAGGCGGCGGCCGACGGGGAGATCCCGATCGGTGCGGTCGTCATCGATCGTGATGGGCGGATCATCGGCCGCGGACGCAATCGCCGCGAAGCGGGTGATCCCCTGGGACACGCCGAGATCTACGCGATCCGCGAAGCAGCGGAAGCGATCGGCGACTGGCGGCTCGAAGGAACGGCGATGTGCGTGACCCTGGAGCCTTGCGCGATGTGCGCAGGCGCTCTCGTGAATGCGCGCGTCGAGCGATTGATCTTCGCCGCTCATGATCCAAAGGCGGGCTTCTGTGGCTCGCTCGGAAACCTCGTGCAGGACGCGCGTCTCAATCACCGGTTGGAGATGGAGACAGGACTCATGGAGGAGCGCTCGAAAGAGCTGCTCCAGAATTTTTTTCGACGGCTGCGCGAGCGAAATCGTGGAACGGAGAGGTGGCAGAGTGGTTGAACGCGGCGGTCTCGAAAACCGTTATACCTTCACGGGTATCGGGGGTTCGAATCCCCCCCTCTCCGCCAGTTTTCGCATCACGCCTGATCTTCTTCCCCCGCGTTTGCGCAATCGGAGAGATGGCCGAGTGGCTTAAGGCGCACGCTTGGAAAGCGTGTGTACGTTAATCGCGTACCGTGGGTTCGAATCCCACTCTCTCCGCCAGCGCTGACGCGCGATCCCACCTCCATTTCCTCTTCCTTACTGCTGCGCCGGGACGTATGTCGCATCGAGTGTGTTTCGATCGACCACCGATCCGTACGCCGTGACTTTTCCATCTCCATCGATGACGCGCACGCTGATGCGCGCGTTGTAGACGTTGCCCACGCCGAGGTTTCCGAGGACGGGAAGCTGAACGAACTCGAACGCGCCGAGCGGGACATCGACGACAGGGACGACCTTCGAATCCGGCAGAACGACCGACAGCTCGACTGTGGCCGGCTTCCCGGTGACTTCCGCGATTCCGATGTTCGTGCGATAGCGCGGCGATTCCTCGAGCTGCAGGATCTGCAGCGGCTTTGCGCTCGCCGTTCCCACCGAATCGGCGGGAGTGACTGCGGGGATGAATTGCCCGACGCTCCCCTTCTCGGTCTGATTGTAGGTTCGGGCGCTGACGACGAGCGGCGCATCGGCCGGCGTCGTCACGTGCAGCACACCACCGACGTTGTCGAGACCGAACGCGGAGTGGAGCACGTTGTCGAACGCCTTCGTCTCGCCGGGATTGATCGTGATCCGCTGCGAATCGCCATGTCCAGCGCTCGATGCCGGATAGAACGTGAGCGTCGCCGGCTGCGGCGCATTGCCGCTGTTGAGCACACGCACATCGCTGCGCCACGACGCGCTACCGGAATTGAGATCCGCGATCCCCGCGAGCACGAATCGCGACGAGCCTCCGCCGGAAGGAACTCCGGCGATGAAGAATGGATCCTGCGTCTTGTTGTCGACGACCGAGGCGTATGCGGTGACGCGCCCGTCTCCGCCCGTTACCTGCACTTCAATGTGTCCGTTCGTCAGAGAAACATTGTTCTGCGCGAGAAACGAGTTGAGCTGCTTCTGCTCGCCGGCGCGCAGCGACAGCGGAACGTCGAGAACCTTCGAGCCGCCTCCGTCGAATACGCTCAACACGACGTTCGCCGTCTTGTTCGCGGCTTCGACGAGTCCGAGATTCGTGCGGAAAAGCTCGGATTGGGCGATCTGTTGAAGTGTAAGCAGCGAGCCGCTCTTGCCGATGAAACTCGAGAATGGTGTTGCCGGGATGAACTGCCCGAGCGTGGAGTTGCCGAGCGCGTTGAACGTCTTGCTCGAGACGATGGTCGAGATGTTGTTGAGGAGCGGCTTGCCATTCGCGTCGAGTGCCTGAATCGAAAGCGAACCGCTCGCCGAATCGCCTAGCGGTCCGACGCCGAACCATGCGCGGACGAAGTCATCGAGTGCGGTCGTCGCTCCTGCGTCGATCGTGATGAGAGTCTGCTTCACCGACGACGATCCGCTGTTGAACGAGAGTTGATATTTCTGAGGCTGCGAAGCGAGGTTCGCGATCCGAATGTCGCTGCGCCACGAGGAATTGCCGCTCGCCAGGAATCCGAGCGACGGAATCAGCAGCGCGCTCTGCGATGCGGAGTTGAGCGAGGACGGCGTCACCGGCGTTACGACATTGACGGAGACGGGAACGGAAGTCGTCGATGATCCGTCGCTGCCGTATCGCCCGGAGACTCCGCTCGTTCCGTACACGACGAGCACCGTTCCGGTCCAGGTTCCGTTCGCGAGATGGCTGGCATCGAGCGAGATCGTGATCGTGGTTCCCTCCGGTCCGACGAGACCGCTCACGGGCGTCAGCGAGATCCATGGCTTGTCGGCGGTCGCGATGAACGAGGTCGTGATGCCGGGGAGCCCCGGAATGAAGATGGTGAACGTCACCGGCTGCGTGCTGCCCAGCGGTACGTTCACGCTCGGCGACGGTGTGTCAGGCGCAGGCACAGGAACCACGACGATGGCGATCGGCGTGGAGAACGGACCGAGCGCACCGCACGCCGTCACCGCACGAACGCGATAGAAGAACCGCGTCGGAACCGTCACCTGCTTCACGAACGTCTTCTTCAATGCACCCGTCGTTGACGTGGTGAACCCGACGAAGTTCGAAGTCGACGCCTCCTGCACTTCGTACGTCACGGCATCCGCAACAGAGGTCCACTCGAGTGTGAAGTTCTGCCCCGTCGTCATCTGACCCGGGATGCCTGCGATGGGCGCCACGGTGGGTGCCGTACAGACGGAGAAGCTTCCCGAAGACGATGTCTGCCCGCTGCATCCGGCGTCGCCGATCGCTTCGACCAGCCAGGTGTAGTTGCCGTTCGGCAGGCTCACTTCGGCGGTCGTGTCGGAGGTGCTGATGGTGACGGGCAGTCCGCTGCCACTGATGATCACGTTGTAGCTGATCGCGTTGGGCACGCTGGTCCACGCGAGCGAGACCGGCGATGTCACGGTGGCTCCCGCAGCCGGCGTCACCAACTGCGGGCCCTGCGGCGGGCACTGCACCGGCGGAGCAATGGTGACCGTCGCCGATCCCGTGTTGTTCGCCGGTTGAGGATCGGTCGCGCCGCTGCTCACCGTCGCCGAGTTCGTGATCGATCCACCCTGTGCCTGGACGAAGTAGGTCGACTGAATCGTGACGGTCTGACGCCCGGCGAGCGAAGCAATCGTGCAGGGGAACGCCGTCACACAGGCGCCTGCATTCCCGATGAACACGAGTCCGGACGGTGTCGGATCCGTGACGACGACATTGCTCGCGGTGAACGGACTGTTGTTCGTGATGAAGATCTGGAACGTGATCGTGTCCGACGCGTTCGCATTCGCCGGACCGTTCTTGACCGCGATGAGGTCGATCGTCGAGGAGGTTGCGAGCGGCGTGGTAACCGTCGAGGAGTTGTTCGTCGTGTTGCCGTCGTTCGTCGAGCTGCTGACTGACGCGGTGTTGGCGATCGTGCTGCCGCTGTAGTTCGAAGGAATGCTGAACGTCGACGTGATGGTGGAGCTCTGGCTCGCGGCGAGCGTGCCGAGGCTGCAGGGGAACGGTGTCGTGCACGCGCCGCTGTTCGACACGAACGTGAGTCCGGCTGGAGCCGGATCGGAGACGAAGACGTTCGCCGCACTCAGCGGTCCGTTGTTCGTCACCGTGATCGTGTAGCTGATGTTCTGTCCGGGGACGAATGACGCCGGACCGCTCTTGACGATCTGAACATCTGCGCTCGCGGTCACGGGAGTTGTGACGGAGGCCGAGTCGTTCGACGAATTCGGATCGATTGCGGCCGACGTCACCGAGGCGGTGTTGGTGATCGACGGCGAAGCGAAGTTCGACGGGATGCTGTACGTCGCGTTGATCGTCGCACTCTGTCCGGCGGCGAGCGCGCCGACGTTGCAGGGGAAGTTGCTCGTGCAGGCACCGCTGTTGGCGACGAAGGTGAGACCAGCCGGTGGTGTGTCGTTCACCGTGACGCTTCCCGCGGTCGACGGGCCGAGGTTCGTGACCGTCACGACATAGGTCACGACTTGTCCGGGCGACGCAGAAGGAGGACCGCTCTTCGTGATCGAGAGATCAGCCTGCTGGACGATGTTCGTCGTCGCGGCCGACGAGTTGTCGGCGTTGTTCGGATCATTCACGGAAGAAGCAACGGACGCGGTGTTCGTAATCGACGCGCCGGTGAAGTTCGAAGCAACGGTGTACGTCGATGTGATCGTCGCGATCTGTCCCGCGGCGAGCGTGCCGAGGGAGCATGGATAGGCGCTCGTGCAGGCGCCGCTGTTCGAGACGAACGCGAGGCCTGCCGGCGTGACATCGCTGACGACGGTGCTGGTCGCCGGCGACGGGCCGTTGTTCTTCACGGTGAGCGTGTACGTCACGTTCTGTCCGGGGCTCGCGCTCGCCGTGCCCGTCTTGGTGATGGTGAGGTCGGACTGTGCGCCGACGTTCGTCGTAGCGCTGGACGTGTCGTTCGTGTTGTTCGGGTCCGTTCCGAAGGCATCGGCGACGGAGGCGGTATTCGTGACGTTGCCGGCGAAGTTCGCAGACGTGCTGTACGTCGACGTGATCACCTTCACCTGTCCCGCAGTCATCGAGCCGAGTGAGCAGGGGTAGGCCGTCGTGCAGGCTCCGGAGTTGGAGACGAAAGTCAGATTCGCAGGAGTCGGGTCGGTGACGACGACACCGTTCGAGGTCGACGGACCGTTGTTCGTGACGGTGACGGTGTAGACGATGTTCTGTCCCGCGACCACACCACCCGGGCCGCTCTTCACGATCTGGAGATCGGCCACGGCGTTCACGGTTGTCGTGCTGCTGGCGGTGTTGTTGGAGCTGTTGCCGTCGTAAGGCGACGAGACGGTGGCGCTGTTCGTGATGCTGCCGCTGGCGGCCGGCGCATTCATCGTGAACGTCAGCGCCGGATAGGACGACGTGCTCGCGATTGCATCCGTCGACGTGCAGGTGATCGTTCCACCGGATGGTGCGCCGCAGCTCCAGCCGGTGCCGGAACCGCTTGCTCCCGTCACTCCTGCGGGCAGTGTATCGACCACTGTCGTCGTCCCCGCGGTGGTGTTCGGCCCGTTGTTCTGAATCGTGGCTGTATAGCTGAGCGGTGCAGCGGCGTTGACGGAGGCCGGGCCGCTCATCGACGCCGCGAGATCCGTCTGCGGAGCGACGACGGTGAGGTTGAGAGCCGTCGGCGTGTAGCCCGACGCAATCAGGGCCGGCAGGTTATACGTGGCGAAATCGCCTGTTCTTGATGCAAACGTGAAGACTGGGAAGACCGTGCCGGTGGAAGGCGAGTAATTGAGATTCGCCTTGAAGGTGCCGTCGAGTGTCGCGGCGCCGCTCACCGTGAATGTGTCGAAGGAGCCCGCCCCGTCGAGATCGATCGTCATCTTGCCGGTCGAGCCCTGAGTGTAATTGCCGGTTAGATTGATCGTTCCCGCCGACGAGCCGCCGGGCTGGACCTCCGCGTTGTTGTTCTGCAGATCTCCGGTGATGGTTCCGGCTCCATCGAGAACACCGCCGTTCAGAAGCATGGGATTGGTGACTTTGATGTTCCCCGCTCCGAGCGTCGTCGTTCCGGACGACTGCGTGTAGGTGCCGGTGAAATGGAGAGTCCCGATCTGAGCCTTCACGGTGCCGGCATTGGTGAAGTCGGGGTCGATCACCGTTGTGCCGGTGCCCGCGGACTTCTGGAACGTCCCGTTGTTCGTGATCGAGCTCGAGCCGAGGATGAGGGCGTCCGTCCGGGGCCGTTTCGTGCGCGCACTGCCGACGAAGAAATTGATGATCGGCTGGTCGGTCTGGATGTCGAACAAGCCGTTGTTCGTGATGGTGGCCGCGCTCGTCGTCATGCTGTTCGGAGCGGCGGCGCTGTAGATGATCGTGCCGTCGTTCTGCAGATTGAGCCCGCCCAGCGTCATGCTGCCGTTGGCGCAATCAATGGTTAGAGTCGCTCCGTTCGCGACGTCGAACGTGGAGTTGCCGTTCAGCGATCCGGAGGAGATCGTCCCCGTGCCCGTCACCGTGAAGGTGTTCTGCACGGTAAGGCTGCCGCTCGCCAGGAGTAGGTCGGTCGTCGACGCGGATCCCGATGTCGTGAGCGAACCGCCGCTGATGGAGGTCGTCTGTGCGCTGTAGCTGCTCGCGATGCTCGTGCTCCCGGCCGGAAACGCGATCGTGCCATCCGACTGGACGTAACCGGAGGAGGTGATCGTGGTCGATCCCGCGGAGAACGCGAGCGTCGATCCCGTGCTGACGAAGAACGATCCGCTGCTCGTTCCCGATCCGGCGATGTCGAGTGTTCCGGATGACACATTCAAGGTCGCGCCGTTCGCGAACGGAGGATTGATCGTGGAGGTTCCTGTCCCGCCGTACTTGCTCAGATAGCCGTTGGGATAGAGGTTGAATCCACCGGCCGACCCGCCGTCGTTGATGGAGCCATCATTCGTGAAATAGAAGTTTCCGTAGACCGAGAACGTCCCGCCGTTCGACAGGACGAGAGCGGTCGCAGCCGACGGGGCGTAATTGATCGTGCCGTAGTCGTTGAAACTGCGGCCGTCGAGAATCATGTTTCCGGCCGCTCCGTCCAGCGTGCCGGTTCCTCCGCCGTTCAGTTGCGTTCCGCCGCTGCCGGTCATCGTGCCACCGCTCCAGGTGAGGGTGTTCATCGTGAGAAATCCGGAGCCCTGCAGCGTGCCTGCAGTCATCGTGAACCCTGCAGGCGATGTGACGCCGCCGATGGACAAGGTGCCGCCGGTCACACTGAGCGTGCCGCCGCCCGAAACGACGCCGTTCGCCGTCAGTGTGTAGGTGCCCGACGGAAAGTCGGCGGTAGTTCCCGCGGAGATCGTGAGAGGACCGTCCCCGGTTCCGCCGCCCGACAGATGGAGATTGCCGAGCAGCACAGAAACGTTCCCCGACGACGTCGTGTTGAGCGCGCAGGAGATCGTGGAGTCGCCGCCTCCCTGCGAGAGCGTGCCATTGTTCGTGGTCGTGTTCGTGCCGTTGACCGTGGCACTGGCGAGCGACAGAGTCCCGCTGCTCTGAACCGTCAGGCTATTGTTCACGGTCATCGTGCCGCCGTTCACGCCGAGCGTGCCGCCGTTCGAGATCGTGCTGGCGCCGTCGATATTGAGAGCCGCACCCGTCTGCACATCGACATAGCCGCCGTTCACGGAGAGGGACGATCCGTTGTTGAACGTCAGAGATCCGCCATTGGCGATGGTGAGCGTGCCGCCTGGCTCGACGATGAGCGTGGTTGCACTCGCCATCGATCCTGCGCCTGCGAGCGTGAGCGATCCGCCGGACTGAATGTCGATCGTGCAGCCGGCACAGCTCATGTTGAGCCCGACGATCGGGTTTGGAATCGACGAGTTGACGATGAGAGTGGTGGGTGATGCGTTGGTGTTCGTTGCGGAATCGCCGGGCGCACATCCGGGAAATCCGCCGGCCGGCGACCAGACCGCGCCGGTCGTATCCGTCCAGTTCGCGACAGGTGGCGGCGCACTTCCGGTGACGAAATAGCTGCTCGGGATGCACACCGCGAGAGCTACCGAGCCGATCGCCGAGACGATCACCAGAAAGGAGAGGAGAGTTGCCAGAACGACGGTCGGACGGCGTGATGCGTTGCGCATGCGGTCTCCGGACGGCTAGGTTAAAAAGAACCCAAAAAAGGGGAAATCAGCGTACCACTGAAAACAGAAATACGTTCTCTCTCCAAACCGTTACGCCATTGCCGACAAGCCCGCTGGGGTGAGCTCGGGTCCTGTGCAGCAGGAGCATCGAACCTCGTCAGGTCCGGAAGGAAGCAGCGATAAGGTGCCAAACCTGCGTGACACAGATCGGCCTGGGCTCTTCCGAGCGGGCATTGTCGCTTTCAGCGAAATTGAAAATCGACAACTGAAAATTCGCGGTCGGTCGCGAGTTTTTCCTTTTCAATTTTCAGTTTTCAATTTTCAATTTCGCCTCACATGAGTTACCAGGCGCTCGCACGCAAGTATCGCCCGCAGTCGTTCCGCGACATCGTCGGTCAGGAGACGACCGTTCGAACTCTGCAGAACGCGATCGAATCGAAGCGGATCCATCACGCCTATCTCTTCTCCGGTGTGCGCGGGGTCGGCAAAACGACGTCGGCGCGCATCCTGGCGAAAGCGCTGAACTGCGTGCAGGGACCTGCTGCGGAGCCGTGCAACGAATGCACGATCTGCCGGGAGATCACCGAGGGCATCGATCTCGATGTCCGCGAGATCGACGCGGCGACGTATACCGGCGTCGACAACGTGCGCGAGCTGCGCGATGTCACGCAGTACGAGCCTGCGCGCGACCGCTATCGCGTCTTCATCATCGATGAAGCGCACATGCTGTCGATGCAGTCGTGGAATGCACTGCTGAAGCTGATCGAAGAGCCGCCCGATCATGTGATCTTCATGTTCGCGACGACGGAGATGAACAAGGTCCCGCAGACGATCATGTCGCGGGTTCAGAAACTCATCCTCCGCAAGATTTCGCTCGATGAGCTGATCGCGCGTCTCGACCAGATCTGCAGGGCGGAAGGCATCGAGGCGACGCGTGACGCGCTGGAGATCGTTGCGCGGCGCGGAGAGGGAAGCGTCCGCGATGCGCTCTCGCTGCTCGATCAGATCATCGCCTTCGCCGGCCGCTCGATTTCCGCCGCCGACGTCGCAACGGTCCTCGGTCTCTCCGACACGAATTTCTTCGCGCGCATCGTGACGTCGATCGGCGAAGGCGACCATGCCGCCATTCTCGAGACGCTCGCCGAGGCGGCGGAAGGCGGGCGCGATTTCAAGATCCTCTATCGCGATCTGCTGAATTTCGTTCGCAATCTGCTGCTGCTCAGCGGCGGTGCCGGCGAGTCGATGCTCGCGGTCTCGCCCGAAGATCTGAAGACGATTCAGAGCGTCGCGGGGCGCTTCTCGTACCACGACCTGCTGCGCATCGCGAATCTGCTGCTGCGCGACGACGAAACGGTCAATCGCGCCGAGCATCAGCGGCTGGCCGTCGAGATCGCGCTGCTGAAAGCAGCAACCTTCCCCAAACTGAAATCGGTGGAAGAGGTCCTCTCGTCGAAGGGCGGCGTGTCCGTCCCGCCGGCATCCTCACCATCGCCCCCGCCCTCGCAACGTACACAGCGGAGAGACGAGCCTGCAGTGAGCGGTAAGGCCTCCGGCGACCTCTCTGCGCTGATCGAAAAACTTCAGAAGTCCCGCCCGCTCATCGCCGGCTACGTCGATCACGCGATTTCAGGAAGCAGGGATGGGAACCGCATCACCTGGACGTTCAACGACTCGACGTTCGCGGATTACGTCAGCGAAGCGAAGAGCACGATCGAGCAGCTTGCGTCCGAGGTGTACGGCGAGAAGGTCGTCGTGGAGACGAAGCTTGCGGGAGCAGAACCGCGGGATCGCCGCACCGAGGACAAGGCGCCGGCAGTGCGCGAAGATCCGGTGCTCAAGGCATTCCAGAAGCATCTCGGCGGCGAGATCGTCGAGAGCAGGAGAACGAAATGAACCCGAAGCAGTTGATGAAGCAGGTGCAGCAGATGCAGGCCCAGATGCAGAAGCAGATGGCCGAGCTGCGCGTGGAAGGCTCCGCCGGCGGCGGCATGGTGAAGGCTACGATGAGCGGCTCGAAAGAGCTCATCGCCGTCACGATCGACAAGGAAGCGGTCGATCCGAACGATGTCGAGATGCTGCAGGACCTCGTCGTCGCCGCAGTCAACGAAGCGGCGCGCAAAGTGGACGAGGAGCTCCAGAGCTCGATCGGCGCGATGACGGGCGGAATGAAGATTCCGGGGATGTTCTAACCAGAGGTCGCGCGGTTTCGCAGGTTCGCGGGTTTGCGGTTCCAGCCAACCCCCGAGCCCGCGAGCCGCAAGCCCGCGCAACCAGATGACCGCTCCCCCACTCGCGAATCTGATCAACGAGCTGACGAAGCTGCCTGGCGTCGGAGGCAAATCTGCGTCGCGGCTCGCGTACCACATCCTCAAGCGCCCCATGATCGAAGCGGAGGCGCTCGCGCAGGCGATTCTGGATGTGAAGACGAAAGTGTTCCGCTGCTCGATCTGCAACAACATGACGGATGTCGAGCCGTGTGCGATCTGCAGTGATCCGCGCCGCGATGCATCGACGATCTGCGTGGTGGAAGAGGCGTTCAACATCTCGACCATCGAGCAGACGCGCGATTTCAAAGGTGTGTTTCACGTGCTCCTCGGCGCGCTCTCGCCGTTGAAGGGGATCGGCCCGCAGGACATCGACGTCAATGGATTACTGAAGCGCATTCGGGACGGAGCGATCCGCGAAGTCATCATCGCCACGAATCCGAATGTGGAAGGCGAAGCGACGGCGCTGTACATCGCACAGCAGCTCCGTTCGACCGGCGTGAAAACCACCCGGCTCGCGTTCGGGCTGCCGGTGGGTGGCGACCTCGAATACGCGGATCAGGTCACGATGTCGAAGGCCCTCGAAGGACGGCGGGAAATCTAACGAGCCCGAGCCTGAGCCCGGCTTCGTCGTCAAACCCTGTCCGACGAATCCTCGGGCTTCCGCACCAAGAATCTAGGAAGGGCAATGCTTACTGTGCTATACACTTTCGTCCGTCCCAACTTTCGGGCACCTGGTGAACAATGGCCGCTCCTGATCTCGTCATGTACGAGGAGGAGTACCAGCAGATCAAGGACATCCTCCATCGTCTGCAGGTAGACTCCAACTCGAAAATCGTCTTTCTGGTCGACAAAAACGGCCAGCAGATCGCCTCGCAGGGTGACATGCGCGGGGTCGATGCCACATCTCTCGCCTCACTCACGGCCGGCAACGTCGCAGCAACGGACGGACTGGCGAAGCTGATCGGCGAGAAGGAATTCTCGATCCTCTTCCACGAAGGGGAGCGGGACAACATCCACATTTCGCTCGTAGCCCAGCGGGTGATCCTCGTCGTGATCTTCGACGAGAAGTCATCGCTTGGCCTCGTTCGATTGAGAGTCAAGAAAGCCTCCGGCGAGCTCGAGAAGACCTTCGAGCAGTTGCTGAAGAAGGCGGAGGCGGACCGGGGGAATCAGGCGAACCGCTTCGACTCGCCGTTCGCTGAGATTACCGACGAGGATATCGACAGTCTGTTCAGCGAATAGCAATGACGTTCATCAACTACGCGGCGCGCGAGATCAACTGCAAGATCGTGTACTACGGTCCCGGTCTGTGCGGTAAGACGACCAACCTGCAGTGGATCTACGACAAGACGAATCCGCAGGCGAAGGGAAAGCTGATCTCTCTCGCGACGGAAACGGACCGCACGCTCTTCTTCGATTTCCTCCCGCTCGATCTCGGTACGGTGCGCGGATTCAAGACGCGCTTCCACCTCTACACCGTTCCGGGCCAGGTCTTCTATGACGCCTCGCGCAAGCTGATCCTGAAAGGCGTCGACGGAGTGATCTTCGTCGCCGACTCGCAGGAACCGCGCATGGAAGCGAATATCGAGTCGCTCCAGAATCTCGAGAAGAACCTGAAAGAGCAGGGATACGACCTCAAGACCATCCCCTACGCCCTGCAATTCAACAAACGCGATCTGCCGACGGCGCTGCCCGCCGATGACATGTACCGGCAGCTCAACTTCAAGGGCGAACCGACGTTCGAAGCGGTGGCGATGAACGGCACCGGAGTCTTCGACACGCTCAAAGCCGTTGCGAAGCTGGTTCTGACCGAACTGAAGAAGAAGTAGCAAACCCGCAGACGGTCGCGAAGGACATGAAGCAAGGGCTCGACATCGTCGCGATCGGCGGCGGCACCGGATTGTCCACACTCCTGCGCGGACTGAAAACGTACGTCGGCGATCCGGGCAAGTGGTCGATCAGCAGCCTCAGCGCAATCGTCACCGTGACCGATGAAGGAGGGAGCTCGGGAGAGCTTCGCCGCGACTTCGGCATGCTGCCGCCGGGCGACATCCGCAACTGCATCGTTGCGTTAGCCGAAGAAGAGCAGTTGCTCTCTCAGGTTTTCAACTACAGGTTCGAAGCAGAGGGTCCGCTCAAGGGACATTCGCTCGGCAACCTGCTGCTCACGGCGATGACCGACATCACCGGAAGCTTCGACAACGCGATTCTCGCCGCCTCGAACATTCTGGCGATCCGCGGCGCGATCTTCCCCTCGACTCTCTCCGATGTCCGCCTCCATGCAACGCTCGAGGATGGTGCGGAGCTCGTTGGGGAAGTTGCCATCAGCGGGTCGTATCTCGGCGACCGGCGCCGTACACCGCGCGATCACGCGCGGATCGTTCACCTCAGCATCGACCCGCCCGATGCGCCGCCGGTGTCCGGCGCGATCGATGCAATCGCAGCCGCGGACATGATTCTCGTCGGGCCGGGCTCGCTCTACACGTCGGTGCTGCCGAACCTCCTCATCAAGGGTCTGGCGGACGCGCTGCGCGCTTCGAAGGCTCTGCGCGTTTATGTCTGCAACGTGATGACCCAGCCGGGCGAGACGGGCGGCTATTCGGCCGAACAGCATCTCGCGGCGATCATCGAGCACGCAGGTCTCGTCGTCGACGTCATGATCATGAACGGCCGCCGCCCCTCGGAACACATTCTCGCGAATTACGCGAAGGAGCAGGCGTATCCCGTACCGTTCGACGTCAACGCAGTGCGCGAGCTCGGCGTGACGCCGTTCTTCGGCGACATCATCGCGGAAGGCGATTACGTGCGGCACGATTCGCGCGCGCTGGCGGATACGATTTTCCGGTTGTATGACCGCTACGGCAGGACGCGCGAGCGGATGCGGAGAAACGAAGGATGACGGAAAACGTCGAAGTGATCATTCTTGCGGCCGGACTCGGCACTCGGATGAAGTCGGCCACGATCAAGATTCTGCATCGCGCCGCCGGCCGTCCGATCGTCGACTACGTGCTCGATCTCGCATCGGATTTCGCGAGCCAGCCGCCGGTCATGGTGATCGGGCATCAGCGCGAAGCGGTGCAGTCGTGGGTTGGGGAGCGCGCGCGCTATGCGGTGCAGGAGAAACAGCTCGGCACCGGCCATGCGGTCATGCAGGCGGTTTCGCTCCTCGGCCGCGAAGGGATCGCCGGCAAGCGCGTGCTCATTCTCTCCGGCGATGTTCCGCTGACGCGGCCCGAAACGCTGCGCGCGCTGCTCGACGAGCATGAGCGGAGCGGGAACGCGATGACGCTGCTGACGATGCAGCTCGACGATCCCGCGATGTACGGAAGGATCGTGCGCGACGGCGCCGGATCCGTGCAGAGAATCGTCGAAGCGAAGGACGCGAGCGACGACGAAAAGAAAATCGGCGAGGTCAACGCCGGCATCTACGTCTTCGATGGCGAGCGCCTGTTCGAGAATCTCAGCAGCCTTTCCGCCGACAACGCGCAGGGCGAGTACTACCTCACGGATCTGCTGCGGCTGCTGCGCACCGCAGGCCACCGGGTCGGCGCCGTGATCGCGCGCGACCCCATCGAGGCGCTCGGCGTCAACTCGCGCGCGGAGCTCTCCGTGGTCGAAGCAGAGATCCAGAAGCGCGTCGTGATGAAGCTGATGAGCGAAGGTGTCACCTTCCGCAATCCGAACACCGTCGTGATCGATTCAACCGTCGCGATCGGACAGGATACGGTTGTCTATCCTTTCGTCACGCTCGAAGGAATGACGAAGATCGGCGAGGGATGCGTCATCGAGCCGGGCGTGCATCTCCTCAACGTGACGGTCGGTGACGACGTGCACCTCAAGACCGGCACCGTCGCCGAAGATGCGATCATCGAGGACGAGGCGGCAGTCGGCCCCTATGCGCATCTCCGCCCCGGAACGAAGCTCGGCCGAAGCGTGAAGGTCGGCAACTTCGTCGAAACGAAGAAGGCCGTCTTCGGCGCCGGCGCGAAGGCGTCGCACCTCTCCTACATCGGCGATGCAGAAATCGGAGCCGACGTGAACATCGGCGCGGGCACGATCACCTGCAACTACGACGGCGTCAACAAGCACAGGACCGTGCTGGAGGATGGAGTGTTCATCGGCTCGGACACGCAGCTCGTCGCACCGGTGCGCGTCGGCAAGGGAGCCTACGTCGGCGCAGGCTCCACGATTACGAAAGACGTCCCGCCCGAGGCGCTCGCGCTCAGCCGCACGCCGCAGAAGATCATCGAAGGTTGGGCCCGGCGGAAGAAGTAATCCATCCCGACCGAGCGAAGCGAGCGGAGGGATCAACGATGCCACCGCGCAGCGGGTTGTTTCGGCGTGGATGGGAAGCTTCTCAGGATGGCTTTGTTTGGTGCGGTGGAATCCTTGATCCCTTCCGCTCGCTGCGCTCGGTCGGGACTTTTTGAGCTTAGCCCTTGATGAGATCGACCCGCATCCGGCCGAAATCGATCACGAGCTTGAAGTTCATCAGGAAGTTCTCGCCGACGATTCCCACTGCGTGCGCGCGGTCATCCGACTCGTACATCGGCAGCGTCTTGAACGTGCCGGCCCATTTGTCCACACCGATTTCGATGTTCTCGATTTTCTCGCCGTGCTTCTTTGCACCGCCCAGTCCTTGCAGAAGAGCGCCGTGCATCTTTGGCGCGTAGAACTGCACGGGCAACTGCGCGAGCTGCGACGCATTGAGGAATGTGACCTCGGAACCGGTGTCGAGAATGAAGAGGAACCAGCCTTTCCGGTTCACGGTGCCGCGCACCATCGGCCGGAAGCCGTCGATGAAGAGGTTCTGTGCCGGGTCGGGATCGTGGTCGGCTGCCGTGAGCCGCGTGAACATCGCGCTTCCCCGCTTGAAGTCGAGCTCCATCCGGAATTCTTTCAACAGGTTTGCGCCGAGCAGCAGTTCCATCGCGAACGGTTCGTTCGACGAGATGAGGAATCGCATCTTGTCGTTCGGCATGATCGCCACCGGCACGTTCTCGAGGCGGATGCTGCCGATCTCCAGCGATTCGAGCAGCCCGAAACGAACCTGAATCGGTTCATCCAGCAGGCCGTAGAACGTCCCCTCGAAAGTGCCGAGCCGCCGCACGTGCAGCGAATCGGCGAGCGTATCGGAGATGATGGAGAGCACCGCGCCGGAGTCGACGATCGCAAACGTGTTGCGCGATCCATTGATCCGCACGTCGACACGCGGCACGCTCGGTTTCGTGAGCTGCATCGCGACGCGGTCGCTCTGTGAGCCGGTGGAGCGATACACCTCGACGTTCGCGAGTGCCTGCAGATAGTCGAGGTGCCAGGTCCTGATGTTGAGGCCGTTCTTCTGAGCGAGCTGCGCCCACTCGAGACTCGTCTCGTAGTTGTTGCACATGTACTCGACCTGCGAGAGATCCCAGGCGATGTCGGAGAAGGTCTTGTGAAACGGGTCGAGGTCGATGGCGGCGCGCAGATGCTGCCTCGCGGCGTCGTATCGCCCGGAGGCCAGCTCCGCTTCGCCCAGCGCCATCAATTCGCTGACGTTCTTCCGCTGCCGGCCCTCCACAGTCGAGGTGTACTCGATCGCGCGGAGATAGTCGTACTTCCGCACCATCGACGGCAGATCCGAGCCTCGATCGATGCCCGAGGGCGAGACGGTTAGCGGAGCGATGGATACGTCGGAGTACAACGTACATCCAGCGGTGATCACCGCGAGGGCAACCGGGATGAAGAAGCGTTTCACGATGGATCGATTCTACGCGCGCGCACGAGGAGCGGCGTGCAGCGAACCGGTTTTGGTACACGGCTGTGATCGGTCGTTGACAGGCAGCGGTGCGCGTGCCTACCGGCGCACCATGATGCCCAGCTCCCGAATCTGATACGCCAGCGCCTGCCGCGACATCCCGAGCAGCGTGGCGGCGCGGTTCTGGTTGCCATCCGCGGAGGCCAGCGAGCGCTCGATCAGCTCACGGCGAAACCGCGCGACCGCCTCCTGATAGGAACCGGCGGGCGTGCGGCGGATCGTAACGTTCCGCAGTCGTTCGGGCAGATGATCCACGTCGATCGCTCGGGCCTCACCGGCAAACGCATGCGCTCCCCGAATCGTGTTCTGCAGTTCGCGCACGTTGCCCGGCCAGTGATAGGAGCTGAGAATCGACTCCGCTTCCGGCGTGAACGCCGTGGCGCCTTCGCCATGCTTCTCGTACTCCCGCTCGAGAAAATACTTCGCAAGCAGCATCACGTCGGTGCCGCGATCCCGCAGCGGTGGGAGAAGAATCTCCACGACGCGAATGCGGTAGTAGAGATCTTCGCGGAAGCGGCCCTGCTCGACCGAGTGATCGAGGCGGTGATTCGTGGCGCTCACGACGCGCACATCGGCGTGGCGGTTCGTGACGTCGCCAACGCGGCGGAACTCCCCTTCCTGCAGAAACCGCAGCAGCTTCGCCTGTGCAGAGAGCGGCATCTCGCCGATCTCGTCGAGAAAGAGCGTGCCGCCGTCCGTCGTCTCGATCAGGCCGGCGCGGTCGCGATCCGCGCCCGTGAACGCGCCGCGCACATGACCGAACAGCTCGCTCTCGATCAGCGTGTCTGGCAACGCTGCGCAATTGAGGGCGGTGAATTGCTTTTGTCTTCGCAGCGAATGTTTGTGCACCGCGCGTGCGACCAGTTCTTTTCCCGTTCCTGATTCGCCGAGGATGCAGACGGGGACGTCGCGGCGGGCCACGCGGAGGATCGTGTCGTACACAGGCGCCATCGCGGGAGATGCGCCGACGATCTCGGCGATGACTCCGCCGGCGTGCGCGGCGGGTTCGGTGGCGGCGAGTAGACGGTGCAGCCGATGATGTTCGGCGCGCAGGCGGAAAAGCGCTCCCAATGCATCGCGTGATTCGCCTGGCCATGCTGCGCAGCCCTCGACGAACAGCAGTTCGCGCTCGCTGCACACGATCCAGTCAGCGGGCGGCGAGAGGAGGATGCCGTCCAGCGATTCGTTCTCGAGAGGAGGGGCGGAGCCGCTCACGGTCCAGTGCCCGAGGCGATTTCGCGACGCGAATCGCCAGCGGATGGTTCCGAGATCGTGTGCGCCGAACGGAAAGTCGCGCGTTGCGACGGCGCGAAGAAGCGCGACGTCGGACGCGAGCGGCGCACGTGTTTCCATCGTCACGCCGAGTTGCGTCGCGATGCACGCCGCCTCCTCGAGATTGCGTTTGCGCAGCGCGGTGCGGAAGCGCTCGAACGGCGTGGCGTCAGGCTCTTCTCCCAGCAGTCGTCGATGCCGGCGCGCGAGCTCGAGATTCGGAGTGCGCCCAGTGGACCGGAGCGGCTCGTCGCGGCCTTCGATCATCGCGATTTCATCGAGGATCAGTGCTGCCGCTTCCTTCATCTGGCCCGACACTCCTGCGTCGATTGCGGAGAGCGCTTCGATCGCCGCAAACTCGAAGCGCCCGCGGGAGAAATCGAGATGCGCGCGCAATAGATCGAGCTCGCGAAGGCGCTGATCGTCGCCGGCCTGTGTGTAGAAGCGCTGCAGCCGCTCGATCTGATGCGCCGCGTGAGCCCATTGGCCATCATCAGCCGCGAGAAATGCGAGCGTGAAGAGGATGCCGCCCGCCGCGCGATCGCCCTCCGTCTCTTCGATCAGCGACAGCGCATTCATCGCTTCGGCGCGAGTCTCTTTCCATCGGCCGGCTGTGAAGAGCACGAAGACGCGGTCCATGTAGACGTCGATGCGCTGCGGCACGCTCTTCGCGAGCTGAAGCGAGATCGAAGCCGACGCGAGTGCCGCGTCGACATCCCGGTGGCGGATTGCGCGATACGTCTCATGACGCGCGAGCCAGTAGGGATCCTCGATCCGGCCGGCGAAGGAGATCCCTGCTTCGTTCGCGAGCACCGCACGCTGATACGAGAGCTGCGCGCGCTCGCCGTCGTCGCGCGGCTCGCATTCGCGGAGAGCAGCCAGCGCTTCGTCGTACCGGCCTTCCACGAAGAGCAGGTCGCTTCGAAGCAGCGCGGCCTCGAAGCCATGGCAGCCTGCGCGCTCCAGACGATCGAGAGCCTGCTGATAATCGCCCATCCTTCGTTCGCACTTCGCGAGCAGCAGGTCGTTCGTCGTGACGCGCTTCGCCTCGAGATAGCGGCCGCCGTCGATCAGCGCGGATGCGAGGGTATCGGCGAGAAGCGGTGTCCGTGCGTGCGGAGGAAAACGCTGCAGGAGTTGAATCGCTTCGGCGGGCGAGCGCCAGGTGATGCCGGCCGCGAGCTCCGTCGCGCCGGAGTAATCGCCAGCCTGCAGCAGCAGCGAGACGGCGCGGCTGCGATCCGTCGTGACGCCTGCGGCGACCCGGCACAACGCGGCCCGCGACGCATCGGGAATCAAGTGCGAGAGATCGAGTGCGAGAACGAAGTCTCCGTTCTCCATCGACGTGATGCCTTCCACAACGAGCTCTTCGAGTGAGCCGGTGAAGAGAAACTCCTCGAGAAACTTCCGCGCGGTGGCGGCCGGAATGCGCTGGCCGAGCAGAGAGAGCGCGCCGAGATACGAGCGGCGGGGCTCTCCCAGCGCAATCGTCGGAAGATCATCCGGCGGAAGCTCGCCTCGATCGAGGAACGCCGCGAACGCCGGCGACGATACGAGACTCTCGATCCACGGCAGCGGTTTCGACTCGACAGCCCGTTGCGCCGCGACCCTGCTGCTGACGAGAAGGTGGCGTGTGTCGGGCAGCGGTGATCCTGCGCCGGCGTTGATCCACTTGGCTTCATCGAAGGTCATGAGCAGATCGACGACGCGCGCCGACGCTGCATCGAACGTCTCGAGCGAGGTCACGAGAAACAGGTAGTGTGCGTTTGCGAGTTGCGCGATGACGCGCTCCGCGATTTCCGTTTCGCTTCCGTCGAGCGCGCCGGCCAGCGGTGCGAGCGACTCGATCGCCGAGTAACGGCGAAGCGGCGATGCGCCGCTGAGGCGAATCAGCGTGATCGATTCGGAGAGCTTCGCCATCGACTCGATCGCCGTGGTGTCCGGACACAGGAAACGGCCGCCGCGCTCCGACCAGAGAGCCTCGATCGCTTCGCGGCCGGGCGCGAGAATCGATCCCGCAGCGGCGCTCTCCATCCAACGCGAGTCCGCCGCAACGTCCTCACGCAGTCTTCGATGAACCTCGGCATAAACCGCCTCGGCGCGACCCGACGACTGCCGCAGCACCTCGAGCTCCGGAGCCCGGATCAAATCGGAAAACTGCTGCACGAGTGTGAGCAGGGATAAAGGCTCCTCCCCGAACGCTCGTGATGCGACGCGCACGAGACGGCAGTCGCTGCCCCGCTTGCGCACGACACGCCACTCGCTCTCGCGGACCTCGCCGTCTGCGATTCCCGCGAATTGCAGGAACGCCTGATGAGCCGCGAACTGCGCGAGGAGCGAGAGCTGCTCGCGCTCGCGTGTGATGTCCGCAATCGACGCGAGCTCGAGCTCGCAGCCGAACGGAAGCGTGGAATGCCGGAGGCAGGCGATCAGCGATCGCTCCCACGCGAAATCGCGTGGCGAGATGCAGGTCGTCTCTCGGGACCGGCGGGCCATGTCATACCCCGACGCGTTTGACGAGTTCCTTGAACTGCGGTTCCCCGCGGAGTGATTCGAACGACGGATCCATCTTCAGCCACACCACCGACTCGGACCGATCGGTGTAGGCCTGCTCGAGTGCGCTCATCGCCTCTTCCGTGCGGCCGAGGCAGGCGTCGACGCGCGCGACGAACAGCGGAAGCGTATACGCCGGTCTCCGTTTCAGCTCTTCGATTGCCGCCAGCGCATCTTCCTTCTTTCCCGCTCGTGCGGAGACCGAGCCCCACATCGACACGAGCAGCGGCGTGCGTCCGGCGATCGACATCGCTTTCTGCAGCAGTGCGAGTGCGTCGTCCGTCGTTCCTTCGCGCTCGGAGATCTGCGCGAGCAGCAGATAGCCATGCGCGAAGTGATCGTCGAGCTCGAGCGCTTTCTTCGCCTGCGCGCGCGCTTCCGGGTAGCGGCCCGCATAGAACAGCACGCGGCCGACGTCCCAGCAGGCGGGTGCAGAAAGCGGATCGAGCTGCTCGGCGAGCTTCATCTCGGCGAGCGCGCGGCTCAACTGGCCCGACGCAATGAGAAAGTTGCCATACAGCCGATGCGCTTCGGAATCGTTCGGGTTGAGCGAGATCGCCCGGCGGAACTCGCGCTCGCCCGACGTGAAGTCCCAGTCATACCAGACCTGCACGAGCGCGAGCGACGTGTGTGCCTGCGCGAGCGAGTCGTCGATCGCGAGCGCGCGCTGCGCGGCCTCGCGCGCCCGCGGCATGGCCTCGCGCGGAGGCGCATAGAGATTCGAAAGGCCGTAATACGCATCGGCAAGTCCGGCATAGGCGAGTGCGTACGTCGGATCGCGCTCGAGAGCCTGATTGAAATAGGTGACCGCCTTGTGGATGGACTCCTCGCTGTACTTGTGCCGGTAATAGCGGCCCTTCAGGTACAACTGGAAGGCCTCATTGCTCGTGGAGGTGCGCTTCTGGAGCAGGCGGACTTCTTCGCCGGACAGACGTGACCGCAGCTTGTTCGAGATCTCCTGCGCCATCTCTTTCTGCACTGCGAGGACATCGGAGAGGCGCCGGTCATACTGTTCGCCCCAGATCTGCGTTCCTTTGCGCACATCGGTGAGCGCGGCGCGCACGACGAGCGTATCGCCGCGAAGGAACACATGCCCGGTCACGATGCCGCGCACGCGCAGCTCTCTTCCCGCTGCGAGCGGATCGATATTTCTGCCGCGATAGTGAAACGCGCGGCTGCGCGCCACGACCTGCAGTTGAGGCAGTTGCGAAAGCGAGTCGGTGATGCTGTCCGCGAGACCGTCGCTGAGGTAATCGGCGCTCGGATCGCCGGTCGCGTTGACGAAGGGCAGAACCGCGACGCTTCCGATCGGTGCTCCTTCATCCAGAAGACCGCGCGACAGCACATAGATGACGATCGCCAGCAGGATCACACCGGCTGCGATCGCAAGCGCGGGAAGGAAGGGGTGGCGGCGGATGATCGACGTGCGCGACAGAGGCAGCGTCGCCTGATGTGCGAGCATCGAACCGGAGGTTTGTACGCTCGGATAGGTTCCGAGAGTGCCTTCGAGCTCGAGCTCGCGCCGCAGGACGCGCAGGTCTCCCAGGAGCTCGCGCGCAGTCTGATAGCGCTTGTCGGGACTCTTCTCCAGAGCCTTGAGAACGATGCGGTCGAGATCGGGCGGAATTCCTTCGGCGAATCGCGAGGGCGGATCGGGATGCACCGTGGTGACCGCGATCGCCAGATCGACGAAGGAGTCGCCGACGATCGGCGGACGGCGCGTGAGGAGCTCGTACAGCACGACGCCGAGTGAATAGATGTCACTGCGCGCATCCGGCGATCCGCCTCTCGCCTGTTCAGGCGCCAGGTACTGCAGGGTTCCGAGGATCGCGCCGCTGTTGGAGTCATTCGTTCCGAGCAGCTTGGCCAGGCCGAAGTCGAGCACTTTCACGTAGCCGTCGGGGCGGACCATGATGTTCTCGGGTTTCACGTCGCGATGAAGGATGCCGGCTTCGTGAGCCGCCGCGAGCGCGCTGGCCACGCCGATCGCGATGTCGAGCACTTCGGCGATCGTCATCGGGTCGCGCTCGCGATTGATGCGGTTGCGGAGCGTTTCGCCCTCGATGAACTCCGTGGCGATGTAGTGCCGGTTTTCCGACTGCCCGATCTCGTAGACGGTGAGGATGTTCGGATGATTGAGCGCCGAGGCTGCGCGCGCCTCCCGCACGAAGCGGCGGACGCGCTCTTCGTCGGTCGAGAAGCGTTCGGGCAGAAGCTTGAGCGCGACCTTCCGGTGGAGCGTGGCGTCTTCCGCGAGATAGACCTCGCCCATTCCTCCCGCTCCGAGGAGACGATCCACGCGAAAGTGCGAGATCTGTTCGAATTCCATCTGCAGGCTTGCTGCGAGGATAGCTGATTCAGACAGCAGACAGCAGGAGTTAGAATCCGCTCGCTTGAACGACATCGAGGTTGCAATCGAAGCCGCGCGGCGCGGCGCAGCAGTTCTGCTCGGTTACTGGGAACGCATCGGCAAAGAACAGGCCGACATCAAGGCCCGCAATGACTGGGTGTCTGCCGCGGATCGCGAGAGCGAGGCCGCCATCAAGAGTTTTTTGCGCGAGCAGCGTCCGGGGGACGCGACGCTGGGCGAAGAGACGGGCAGCAGCGGCGCATCGTCCAACGGACGGACGTGGATCATCGATCCACTGGACGGCACGTCTAACTATTTACAGCACCTGCCGGTCTGGTCGGTCTCGATCGGTCTGAAGTCGGGCGACGAGATCGTCGCCGGCGTCGTCTACGAGCCGCTGCGCGACATCGTCTTTTCGGCCGAGCGCGGAGCGGGTGCGTGGCGAGACGGCGCGAGGATGTCGGTGTCGGCCCAACGTACGGTGGAGGGCTCGTTCCTGACGACCGGCTTCCCGTTCCGTGCGCAGCAGTACGTCAACGTCTACTGCAGCATCTTTCGCGACGTCATCATGGTGGCCAAGGGCGTTCGCCGTCCCGGTTCTGCGGCGCTCGACCTCGCCTACACGGCGGCCGGAATCTTCGACGGATTCTTCGAAATGCATCTCGCGGCGTGGGACGTTGCGGCGGGATCGCTGCTGGTGAGAGAAGCCGGAGGGCTCATCACCGATTTTTCGGGCGGCGATCGCTGGCTGGAGCGCGGGAACATCATCGGCGCAGCGCCGTCGGTTCATGCGGATCTGCTGCGCATCATCAATCGATATGTCCACGAAGAGGAGCTCGATCACCGCAACGGGCGCGCGCCGCAGTCGATCTGACATGCCCGAGAAGCTCCCGCGCGCCTTCTATCTTCAGGACACGGTGACGGTGGCGAGGGCACTGCTCGGCTGCGTGCTGTGGCGGCGTACCGGACGAGAACTGCTCGCAGCCCGCATCGTCGAGACCGAGGCTTACCTCGGCGCCAACGATGCGGCGAGTCACGCGCGGCGCGGCCTGCGATCGGACCGCAATCAGTCGATGTATCTCGAAGGCGGGCATGCGTACGTCTATCTCAGCTACGGCATGCACTGGTGCATGAACGTCGTCTGTCAGGAAGCGGACATCGCAGAAGCCGTGCTTTTGCGCGCGGCGATTCCGGTGCAGGGAATCGAGGCCATGCGCGAACGCCGCCCGAAAGCGAAGAATGATTACGAGCTCATGAACGGGCCAGGAAAAGTGTGTGCGGCGCTCGGCATCGACAAGTCCTGCGATGGCGAGCCGCTCGACGGCGACTCGCTCTTTCTGACCGGGCGCGACATCGAAGTGCGCGAACAAGAGATCGCGGTGAGCAAGAGAATCGGCGTGGAAAACTCCGGCGATGCTGCCCACTGGCCGCTCCGCTTCTTCCTCCTCGGCAACCGTTACGTATCGGCGTATCGCCATGTCCGCTGATCATTACCGCGCGCCGTCGTCATCCGCGGAAGCACGGGTGAAGATCGAGCGCTCCGAGTTTCTCGGCATCGCGTTTCCGATCGCGAGTGAAGAATCGTTCTTCGAACGGCTGCTGAAGATCGAGAAGCAGTACTTCGACGCGACGCATCATTGCTGGGCATTCCGCGCGTGGGGCGGGCGAAGCCGAAGCGCGGATGCCGGTGAGCCTTCCGGCAGCGCCGGCAAGCCGATCCTCTCCGCGATCGAAGGCGCCGATGTCTACGATTGCGGTGTCGTCGTCGTGCGCTGGTACGGAGGGATCAAGCTCGGAACCGGAGGCCTTTCGCGCGCCTATCGCGATGCAGCAGCCGCCGCGCTGCGTGAATTGCCATTGGAGGACCGGTATCTCTACAGGCGATTCGAGCTCGAGGTTCCGTTCGACGCCCTCAATACCGTTTACCGGCTCGTGTCGCCCCCCGATGTCGTCCTCGTCGAAGAGATTTTCGCGGAGAAGAACACGTTCCGCTTCGATGTGAGGGAATCGCTTGCGTCGAGATTTGGCAGCACGCTGACAGAGAAGAGGATCGCGTTCCGCGAGCGATGACGGGCGATCGAGCCTACTCCTCGCTGACCGTCGTCTTCGCGATGAGGTCGCCGAGCCGCGGCTTGCCGGCGATCACGAGAAAAATCTCGATGAGCGTGAGCGGAAATACCACCACGGGCGCGTTGCGGAGCGCAGACCTTCCCCAGGAGCAGTCCTTGCCGCCTGCGGTGTTGAGGCGAAGGCCGAGCATCTGCTTCCCGATGGAACGCCCGCGATATCCGTCGCGGATCAGCAATGCAGTCAGTAAGATGCCGAGGGCGATCCACCAGACGATCTGGATCGCCTTGACGGATCCGCCGATCCACGCCATCCCGTAGCTGATGGCCGAGGCGGGAAGGATGAGCAGGATGGCGATGGTGAGACCGTCCACCAGGAATGCGGCGATGCGCAGAAGCGTCGTCTGAGACGTATCGATCAGTGTCACAGTGAAACTCTCTCGAGTGATTTTCGTACCACACCCTAAGCAGGTGACTCGAATGAACAGCCGACTCCGCCGTCTTTATTTACTCTTGCCTCTGATTTTTGCCGCCTGCGTCGCGCGAGAGCGGCACGTGGCGACGATCGAGCGCACCTGGCCGGCCACCGACATTCATCGCGTGTACGTCAGCGAAGTGAATGGCAGCGTGAACGTCGAGGCGGGAAAGCCGGACGAGATCTCGCTGGTCGCGCACGTCCGCGCGTACAGCAAGCCGGAACCGCAGTCGGACAATCAGGGCTACTTCAAGACGGAAGTCAGCGGCGACACGCTGAGCATCGGCAGCAGGAATCAGCATCGCGTGCGCATCTTCGGTTTGAATTTCGGCGACGACACGACGATCGACTACTCGCTCAAGGTGCCTCCCGCACTCGAGCTCGAACTGAAGACGGTCAACGGCCGCATCGCGACCAAAGGCGTCGATGGCGCCACACAGGCGAAGAGCGTGAATGGCGAGATCAATCTCGAATGCGCGGGAATCTCGGAAGTGGATGCGCACACGGTGAATGGCCGTGTGATGGCGACGTTCCTGCGCGATTTTCAGGGAGCGAAGCTGAAGACCGTGAACGGCCGCGTCGTGGCCGTGCTGCCGGCGAATGCGTCGTTTGCGTGCGATCTCTCGCAGGTGAACGGCGACTTCGAAGCGTCGTTCCCGCTGAGCATCCACTCGCATCCCGGCAGCCGCCGCGTTTCGGGTGAAGTGAACGGCGGCCGTCACGAACTCCGCATCTCGACGGTGAATGGCGACATTCATCTCGAGAACAAGGTGCCTCCTGTTCCGCCGGTGCCGCCGGTGCCTCCCGTGATGCCGTCACCGTCTGCGACACCGGTTCCGCCTGCGCCGCCCGCGCCCCCGCTGCCGCCGGCGTCGTCGTGAGCGGATGCGACTGAGTGGTCCTGACCACCTATACTTCGCGCGATGAGTGACGCGCGGCAGCCACCTCGAATCGTGGCTGCCGCGTTTTTCATTCTCGCGTTCGTCGCGGCGACTGTGCCGCTGCACAGTTACGACCTCTTCTGGCATCTGGCGACCGGCCGCTGGATCCTCGAACATCGCGGGCTGCCGGCGGCCGATCCGTTCGCGATCGCGAGCGATCGCGCTCCGTGGGTGAATGGCGAGTGGCTGTTCGATGGTGCCGTCGAGCTGCTGCAGCGAATGGTTGGGCTCAGCGGACTCTCGATTCTTCGCGCGCTGATGGCCGCAGGGTTGTTTGCGCTGATCTTCGTTCTGGCCAGCCGCTCCGCCGGCGCGCCGCTCGCCGCGCTCGCCTCGGCGATTGCATTCGCCGGCGCGAATCCATTGCTCGATGTCCGGCCGGCGTCGCTTGCGCCACTCTTTCTCGTGGCTGCGATCGTCACCGCCCGCCGCTCGGCGACGGCGTTCGTCATCATCACGATTCTCTGGATGAATGTTCATCCATCGGCTCTCCTCGCGCCTCTCGTCATGCTGGCGATGACGTTCTCCGCTTCGAGGACGCTCGCCGCCGCGGCGGCGTTGCTCGTGAACCCGTATGGCTGGCGCGGGATCGCTGCACCGCTGGCGCTGAATCAGCTCGTGACGAGCGGTGCGTTCACGAATGCGGAATGGCAGCGCAGCTCGCCATTCGTATTTCCCCTGCTCTACGCCGCGATCATCGCCGCGGCCGTGCTGTTCATCCGTTCGAAAGAGCGACAGGCATCGCACGCGATTCTGTTCGTTGTGCTGGCGCTTCTCGCGGTGCTCCATGTGCGTCATCAGCCGCTGTTCTTTGCTGCGCTGCCGCTTCTGCTGCCGCCGGCCGTCGTCGCGCCGCGTGCTGCCTACGGCACGGCGTTCTCGATCCTCGGCATCTCGTTGCTGCTCGCGCCGCATGGCGTCGGACTCTCGCCGCATCGCTGGCCGGTTGCCGCGGTCGCGCGGCTGAAAGCGAGCGGGTTGCGCGGAAACATCTACAACCCCGATCAGTTCGGAGGCTTTCTCATCTGGTCGTTCTATCCGGAGCGCCGCGTGCTCACCGATGGCCGCAACGAGCTCTATCGAACGTTCATCGGAGAGTACGCAAGAGCGCGCGGCGACCAGCACGCGTGGGAAGCACTGCTGAAGAAATACCGCATCGATCTCGCGGTCGATGAGTACCGCCGCAGCGAGGTGCAGGTCGTCGATGCTGTCACCGGCAAGCGGACGCTGATGCCGGCATCACTCGTCTACTGGCCGCGCAGCCGCTGGGCGCTGATCGCGTATGACGAGAGCGGAATGGTCTTCGCGCGGCGTGAGGTGTTTGCGCCTGAGGTGCTGCAGCGGTGGGAGCTTCGAGGAGTGGTGCCGGACGCGCGCTAGTTGACGAGCTCACAGGGTGACGGCCGCAGTAACTCTGCATGTGGCCAGCGCTGCGCGAGGATGCGCTCGAAGTGCGGCCGCACGATGCGCTCGTAACGGTCTGCGAACGACGGGTGCAGATCGAGGATCGCTTTTCGCGCGCATTCGATCAGGCAGCAGGCTTCGCGGTAGGTGACCGTTTCATCGCCGCCGACGAGATTCATCGTCAGCTCGACGATCATCCGAATGCGGCGGAGGCGTCTCCGCTCGAAGAATGCGGAGCGGACCTCCGTCATCGATTCCATCTCAAATTTCGGCATCGTCGGTTCAGGCCAGCTAACGCGGGTCCGCGAAGATGCATTCCTCGCTCGCCGCTACGCGTGCTCGCGATCGCCGTCCGACCAGATTTCATCGGCATCGCTCTCGGCGACACTGCGGTCGATCTGCGATTCGTAGTAACGAATTGCGGAACGTGCCACAGCGTGCACGGCCGCGTAATTCAACACGCCGCCGGAGATGGCGCCGACGAACGGGATGACCTTCGCGATGCGCTCGCGCGCGAAGCGTGCGCCGATCTTTTCGGCGACGACTCCACCTTCGATGCTCGCGGACTCGAGCATCGTCGCGATGCCCTGCTTGCCGAGGCCTGCACCGGAGGAGTACGCCACACAGGAGAGCGCTTCGCTGAACCGTTCGCGATTCGTCGGCTCATGACCATAGATCGCCGCGATGCCGACCACGAGACGAAACTGCTGAAAGACGAGATAGGCGAGATCGGCGCTGAGAGTGCCGATCGCCAGCAGGCCTGACGGCAGGCCGGTCATCGCACCGGCGGCAGCACAGCGGATCGCCGTGCGCCGCGCGAGGTGCCGCGCGTGTCCCGCGGCATCGAACTCGGGATGACGCTCGCGAAGACCTTCGACCTCTTTCCGGATCTTCTCCGTGTCGATCTCTTCGAAGAGCGAGCGAAAGACTTCCTCCAGCACCGAGTCGGCGCGTCGCTTGATGTCTTTCGCGGTGGCCATCTTCATTCAGTCGGATGACTTCGTGTAGGACTTGGTTTCGCTCTTCGACTCGCTCTTCGTGGAGCTCGAGCTCGCACTGGAGCTGCCGGATGCGTAGTCGGTCTTGTAGAAACCCGAGCCCTTGAACTGAATCGCGGGAGCGGAGAGGAGCTTCTTCATCTCGCCTGCGCATTTCGGGCAATGACTGTACGGAGGGTCGCTCAGCTTCTGAATGACCTCGACACGTTCTCCGCATTGCGAACACTGATACTCGTAGATCGGCATTGGCTGGTTCCTATCTCAATGTGCAGTGCCGGCGAGCGGAGTCAGTCGCGCCTGCGAGTCTGCTTCCGCTGCGAAAAGTTCGCCATCGTGGAAGTAGACGCCGGCGACGTGACCATCACTCGTCCGGTAGTACCACGACTCGATGGCCGAGTCGCGTCTGTCACTATGAACGATCCAGCCCGGCACAGGCTTCCCGAGAATCCTCGCGACGTCCTTCTGGGACATCCCCTTCTCGAGCGACGCGATCTTCTCGCGCGAGACGGCGAGGTGCTCGAGCGCTTCATTCAGGCCGCGCAGCGCCTCGGCGTTCTGCGGGTCGCGGCCGAGGACGGTGCGGTAGAAGTGGATCGCATCCTGATACCGGCCGATCGCCGCGAGGTCGCGCGCAAAGTCGATCTGAATGCGCTCGTAGACCGTCTTCGCGCGGCTGTGCGTCGGATGCTTCTGCACGAACGCGGCGAGCGAATCGGCGTAGAGCTGCTTCTCCTGCGGTGTCGCATTCGGTGCGGCGGCCGCCTTCTTCGAGCTGAGCACGCGCAACCATTCCGCGTGGTCGCCCGTATCAGATGCACCGCAGCCGAGGCAGAGAACTACTCCGAACGCAACGAGAGAACGCCGAGTCATTTCGGGAAAACTTAACACAGTCGGGCGCCGCGCTTCCTTGACAGCGCGTAAAACCGGGGTCAATAATCGCTGCGCCCTGGGTGGCTTGGTTCAAGCTACGGCATCTGGAGGATTTATGGCCGTGAGGGGAGAGGAAGTCGCGACTTCGATCGAGGCGCATGTCAAGGAGTCCATCGACCGGATGGTCTCCGAGATCAGGTCCTCGATTGAAGATGTACGCGAAGCCGTAGACTCACAACTGAAAGCGGCCCTCCAGAGCGTGCAGGCGGACGTCAACGCCATCACCTTTCTGCCGCACATTCAGAAGCAGATCAGCGAGCTCGAAGAGTCCATCAAACCGGAGCCTGTCGCGGCTCCTGTTGCTGCACCGGCCGTCGTCGGCGGAGGTCCGGATGCGGCGCTCGTCAAGCGGGCCGTGCAGGCCGTCGAGCGCGGAAAATCGCAGGTCGATGTTCTCAATGCCCTGCTGGAAGAGTGTCTCCATTTCGGTTCGCGCGCCGCGCTTCTCATTCTGCGCGGTGAAACGTTCAGCGGATGGAAGGGCGCCGGCTTCACGGCTGCCGGCGGCAACGACGAAAACGTGAAGCGCTTCAACGCGGCTCCGGGACTCATTCCGGAGCTCGATACGGTTCTGCGAGACGAGCGCGTCGTCGTGTGGGATGGCGCGAATCTCTCGACGCGGCTCGGCGTCGCAGCATCGGAAAAGGCGATCCTCGTTCCGATGGTGATCAAGGACAAAGTTGCGGCAGCGGTGTATGTCGACGTCGTCAGCGACGATGTCGCGAAGCTCGACACGTCGTCGGTCGAGTTGCTCGTCTTCACCACGGGCCTGCTGATCGACACGCTCGCGTTGCGCAAGAAGACTCCGTCGCCGAGCCTCAGTGATTCGGGCTCCGAAGCAGCCGCGCCTGCTCCCGCCGCACCGAAGCCGGTACCGGCGCCCGCACCTGCGCCTTCCCCGGCGCCGGCGCCTGTTGCGCCGAAGCCTGCACCTGTTGCGGCACCGCCACCAGCACCGCCACCCGCGCCGCCGAAACCTGCACCAGCCCCTGCGGCCGGACCGGCCACGGCTCCGCGCCCCGCGATGCCTGCACCGGTTCCTGCCGTTTCTCCGTCGGTCGGATCGCAGACGATGCGGTTCGACGCGGCACAGATCAAGGAAATGATGGGTGCGGCACCCGCCGCGCCGGCCTTCAACATCCCTTCGGCGGACGAGTTCTCGGCTCCGACGCCCGCCCCCGCACCAAAGCCGGCCGCTGTGCCGCCTGCTGCGCCCGCCGCAGGAGCGCCCACGTCAATGGGCGGCGACGAGCGTCCCACGACGCAGTACGTTCCTCCTGCCGGAGTCGGCCGCGGCGCCGCGTTCCAGCAGCCGCAGTCGGAAGATGCGAAGAAGCACGACGAGGCTCGCCGCTTCGCGCGCCTGCTCGTTTCGGAGATCAAGCTGTACAACGAGTCGAAGGTCGAGCAGGGCCGCAAGAACCGCGATCTCTACGAGCGTCTGAAGGAAGACATCGATCGCAGCCGTCAGATGTACGACGAGCGCATTGCGGATGAAGTGCGCAAGACGTCGAACTATTTTTACGACGAGCTCGTGCGCATTCTCGCCGACGGGAACTCTGAGGCGCTCGGCCTCTAACGTGTGACTGCGCCGACAAGGCAGCGTCCTCGCAAGCGACGTCGGTCGATGCGGAGACGCCGGCTCATCATTTCGATCTCGTCCGTCCTCGCGATCGCGCTCATCGCAGCGGTCGTCTGGTACTACGTTCCGAGACGCAGTCTCCACCACGAAGCGCACCTCAAGGCGAAGCCGGAAGCGCCGCCCGATCTCGCGCGGCTGCGCGATGCCTACACGTCCGGTCTCGAAGCGCTGCAGCGCGGCGATGGAGCGGACGCCGTCAGACACTTCTCGTCGTTCCAGTTCGGGTCGCGCGCGGTGGAAGAGTACCGGCTCTACCTGCTGGCGAACGGCTACCAGTTGAAAGGTGATCGAAAGAGTGCGCGGCGCGTTCTTGCCGCGCTCTGGTATCGCTCGCCGGCCCTCGTCTACTGGGAAGACGCCGCGTTCAATCTCGGCGGTCTCTATCGCGCGCTGGCGGACTGGGACAGGAGCGCCGACGTGTACGGCGCGATCGCGGTCCGATCGGAAGTGCCGTCGATTGCGGCGACGGCGCGCTGGAATGCAATCGAGGATCGATTCATTCGCGGCGACATCGATGCGGTGCTCTACGCGGCGCGCAATATCGGGATCAAGAGTCCGCGCGCCGCACAGGCCGCGGATGGGCTGAACATCGTCCGCTCGCTCTCCGGTCTGCCGAAGGATGCAGCGATCAGCCTCTCGCCCGCGGAGCGTCTCGAGCGCGGCGTGAGTCTTCTGCGCGATGGCGATCCGCAGAACGCCTACGACGAGCTGACAGCGCTCGAACCCGCTGCGCCGGCGGCGCTGCGTGATGCGGTCGAGCTGAATCGCGGCCTCGCGCTGTTTCAGTTGAAGCGCTTCGAAGATGCGAACCACGTCCTCGATCCGCTGAAGTCGCACACCTTCCGGATCGCAATTCCCGCGGTCTACTTCGCGGCGAAAGCCGACCGCGCGCTCGCGTCGTCGATCGATCCTTTCGTCTACAAGACGGTTCTGCAGCGAAAGCAGGTCGGCACGATCAAGTTGCGCCGCGGCAAAGGAAAGACGGCGCACTTCGTCATGAAGCCGAAGTTCGCGAAGGTCAAGGTGCAGGTGAAGCTCGTCGATCTCGCGAAGAAAGCGAAACAGGACGAGTACGACAGGAAGTCGATCGAAGGATTCAAGGATCTCCTGACGCTTCCGCTCGCGAAGCCGGTGCGGATCGAGGCGCTCAACACGCTCATCGCACTCGCGGAGGCGAAGAAGCAGGATGACTACGAGCAGGAGTTGATCGCGCAGCTCGTGAAGCTCGACCGGCTGGCGGACCCCGGCCTGCAGCACTTCTGGGACAAGGCCTGGATTGCGTATTCGACCGGCGATCTCAACGGAGCGAAGACGTTGTTCCGCTTCATCGCCGACACGTATCAGAGCGTTGGCGCGAAGAGGCAGAGCGAGTACTGGTATGCACGGACGATCGAGCGCGCCGGTGAGAAGGAGAAGGCGCAGGAGATCTATCGCACGCTGGCGAGCGCACCGTATGAAGACCTCTACGCAATCTTCGCGAAGGCACACGGGGCACAGAGCTCGCCGGTCACGACGAATCCGCTGAAGATGAATCGTCCCGACTGGGGCGTCATCGCCGAGAAGAACATGCCGTCCGAGCTGCGGCTGGCTTACGAGTTGACGGCGCTGTCGGACATGAAGAACGCACGCGGCGAGATTCAGAAGAACGTCAATCGCGACAACCAGCCGTTCGCCGACGCGCTGATGGCGGATCTCTACAACGCGAACGGCAACGCGCAGTTGATGTTCCTGACGATCCGCCGTGCCTTCCCGCAACTGGCAACGGTCGAGCAGGACGCGGTGCCGCCCTACTTTCTGAAGATGTATTACCCGCGCAAGTATGAGGAGACCATCCGCAAAAATGCGGAGAAGAACGGAGTCGATCCCTATCTCATCATGGGGCTCATCCACCAGGAGAGCTACTTCAACCCGGCCGCGAAATCGGTGGTCGGCGCGACGGGGCTGATGCAGTTGATGCCGGCGACCGGCCGCGAACTAGCGAAGAAACTGCATACGTCCGATGACCTGGAGAATCCTGAAGTGAACATCAGGCTCGGCACCTATCACTTCCGCCATCTCATCGATCTGTTCGGCGGCGATCCCCAACTCGCCGTTGCATCCTACAACGCGGGCCAGGGCAACGTGCTGAACTGGCGGCGCGCCGCCCCGCGAAAACCGCCCGACGAATTCTTCGAGTCGATCCCGTTCGCGGAAACGCGAACGTATGTGAAACGCGTGACGCTGTTAGCCGCGGCCTACCGCAGATTGAGCGGGTAATTGGGGATGGGATGGGACTATGGGACCTATGGGACCTATAGGACCTATGGGCGGACCGTTTCTCCCTATAGGTCCCATAGGTCCCATAGGTCCCATAGTCCCATCCCATCCATCAGGGGATGTACCCCCGGATCGTCCGCACCTTCGCATTCGCGCGATCCACGCGGACATCGATCGTCCGATACTTGCGATCCTTCTTCGACGTCTCCGCGTTGTACGCGAGCAGATACTGCGTCCGCAGTTCTTTCTCGAGCTTCGTGTAGGTGTCTTTCAGCTCCTTCACATCCTTGATGAAGTAAGCGACGCCGCCGGTTTCCGCTGCGATGGCCTTCATCTTCGACGTGCCGCTGAAATCCGAGAGCCCGAGTCCGATCCCGATGAAGTAGATCGGCACGCGCGACGCGCGCACGTACTGGAGCATCTCGTCGTACGGGATGCGTGAGGTCGTGTCTTCGCCGTCAGTGAGGACGATGAGGGCCTTGCGGCCCTGCACGCCGCGGAAACGATACAGTCCGGTGATGATCGCGTCGTAAAGCGACGTTCCCCCCTCGGCTTTGGGAATCGCTTCGACCTGAGCCTGCAGCGTCTCGATGCTCGAGACGAAGGGCGCAATCTTCGTTGCATCGAACGCGAAGCCTGCGATGAAGGCGCGGTCCTGTCCCTTGATGATGTCCCGGAAGAACTCCACCGCCGCTTCTTTCGTCGCTTTCATCCGCGGCTCCATCGAACCGGAATGATCGACGAGGACTCCGGCGGAGATCGGCAGATTCGATGCGTAGTTGAACGACGTGATCTTCTGTGGCTTCCCCTCTTCGAGGACCGTGAAGTCCTTCTCGGCAAGATTCGAGACCGGCGCGCCGTTCGCGTCCGTCACGGAGACCGGCAGCTCGACGAGATCGACGTCGAGCTCCTCCATGAAACGGTTGCCGTTCAGAAAGAGGATGTCGGTCGCTTCGTAGTTCGTCTCGTCCGTCACCGAAGCGCGGAGAAACTCGACGCCCTTCAGTTTGTCGGCGGGAAGATTCACCGCATACGGCGAGCCGCTCCACTCGAAGATCTTCTTCTGGCCTGCGAAAAGCACCGCCGACTTGATCGCCGTGTTCTTCGGATTGTGCAGCGACAGCTTGATGTGCGAGACGTTGTCGCCGGTGACGACGCGCGTCAGCTTGACCTCGAGCGGCGTCTCCCGCTCGTTGACGACGAACGCATCGGCGTCCACGTAGTGGCCTTCTGCGTCATAGCCGATCGCCTTCACTTCCATCCGCTTCGGCAGGTTCCCGAGGTCGAGCTCGGCGTGATACGGCGGCGCGTTGCGCGTCAGAAGTTTCTTTCCTTCGACCCAGAACTCCACCTTCTTCACCGGCGGCGTGACTTCGACATCGACGATGAAGAGATTCGGCGCGATGTCGCGGCGCGGCGGAAGGATCTTCACACTGCCGGTCTGCTCCGGGATCACTCCCTCGGCCACGACCGCCTCGGCTCCTTCGCTGATGTTTGCGGCGTAGGGCTTGTTCGTCTTCTCGATCAGGAACGATTTCGAGGTCTTGCCGACGATCACCGGCGCCTGCTCTTCGAGCGGTACCATGAGCCGCGCCTCGATCTCGACACTGCCCGGCGGCAGCGTGACGATCGCAGTCACTTGCTCGCGTTGCGCTTCCGTGAGCGCGTAGCGGAAGTTCCGGACGACCTGTCCCCCCTGCGAGATGGAGCCGTTGATGACGAGTGGAACCTGCGGCGGAACGTCGGAAGGAATGCTGAAGCGGTAGGTCGTCCGCGCGACGACGCCCGCAGCCGTGTCGCCGAGAGTCTCGAGGCCGATCGTCAGTGCGGCGCGGTTCGCGTCTTCTGCGGCGAACGAGGCACAAGCGAACAGAAGCGAGAGGAGCGCTGCGAGCGACGTTCTCATGCCGCATCGTAACGTGACGCCCGCCTGCCGGAAATTCTCGCGGCGTGACAATTCGGTAGAATCCGCAGCCCCATGCCCCAGACGCTTCGGTATCGTGCGGTTCTGTTCGACCTGGACGGGACGCTCGTCGATTCTTACGCGGCACTCGCTGACGCCGTGAACTTCGCACGCCGCCAGCACGGACTCGAGGAACTGAGCGCGGCCCGCATTCGTGAGTTCGTCGGCGGAGGCATCGAGCCTCTGCTGCAGCGCGCGTTCAACACGACGGCGGTTCCCCGCAGCGTGCAGGATGCATTCGAGAACCGTTACGACGAGATCTGCTGCGAGGAGTCGAAGGTACTGGCAAATGTCGAAGCCACACTCGAAACGCTGCAGGCGCTCGGCGTGTTGATGGCGGTCTGCACGAACAAGCCGACGACGTTCTCGAAAAAGATCCTGTCGTTCCTCGAGCTCGCACAGTACTTCGAGGCGATCGTCGGTCCTGATGTCGCAGGCGCGCGGAAGCCGGATCCGCAGCATGTCCTGCGGACGCTGGAAGCCACGCGCTGCGCACCTTCTGAAGCGCTGTTCGTTGGCGACATGCCGATCGACGTGCATGCGGCGCGCGCGAGCGGGATGGATGTCGCGGTCGTGACGACGGGCTCGTCCTCGGAGGAGCAGTTGCGCGCGTCGCGTCCCGATCACTACCTCGAGCACTTCTCGGATCTGGTGAATATCGTGGGAGCGGCGAACGAGCAATGAAATACCGCTTCGTATTCTTCGACGTCGACTCGACGCTCGTTTCGATCGAAGGGATCGATGTGCTGGCCGGCGGCAATCCCGAGGTCGCGAAGCTGACGGACGCGGCGATGAACGGCGAGATTCCGCTCGACGAAGTGTATGGACGGCGCCTGGAGATGATTCGTCCGGAGGCGGAAGCCGTCCGCGCGCTCGGTCAGACGTATCTGCAATCGATCGTCGACGGAGCGGAAGAGACGATCCGCGCGTTGCGTGAGGCCGCCGTTCAGGTTCACCTCGTGACTGCCGGCATCGCGCAGGCGATCGCTCCCCTCGCGGAGCATTTCGGAATTCCGCCGCGCGCGGTGCACGCGGTCGCGCTGCAATTCGACCGGGAAGGACGCTATGTCGATTTCGACCGGCGCTCGTTTCTGACGCGGCCCGGCGGCAAGGAGCTCGTCGTTCGCGACGTTCGCGCGCGCACGCACGGCAAGGCCGCGTTCGTCGGCGACGGGGTCAGCGATCTCGAGACCAGACCCTCCGTCGATCTCTTCATCGGGTTCGGAGGCGTTTGCAGGAGAGAGCGCGTGAGGGAGAATGCAGAGGTCTACGTAACGTCGATGCGCGAGCTGCTCGCGTATCTGGTGGATTGAGATGACCTGCAAATTCTTCGTTCCCGGCCCGACCTGGATTCGTCCCGAGCTGCTTGCGGAGCTCGCGCGTCCTGTGATCGGACATCGCAGTGCGGAGTTCCGCGATCTCTACGCGGGCATCCTCGCGAATCTGAAGCCGCTGTTCGGCACGGCCGCCAGCACGTTCGTCGTGACATCCTCGGGAACGGGCGTGATGCAGGCGGCGCTGGAGAATTGCGTTGCCCGCCGGGTGCTCGTCACGACGTGCGGGGCGTTCTCCGAGCGCTGGTTCTCGATCGCCGAGTCGCTGGGCCTCGAAGCCGACCGGCTCGACGCAGGCTGGGGCAACGCGATCGATCCGGAAGCGCTCGCCGATCATCTCGCGTCGCGCCGTGCTCACTACGACGCGGTCACGATCACGCACAACGAAACATCGACGGGCGTGACGAACGATGTTGCTGCGCTCGCCGCGATCGTTCGCGAGGAATCGCCCGGCACGATGGTGCTCGTCGACGCCGTCTCTTCGCTCGGCGGCATGCCGGTGCGATTCGACGAGTGGGGGCTCGACGTCTGTCTGGCTTCCGTGCAGAAAGGCCTCGCACTGCCGCCCGGCATCACCGTCGCGGCGATGTCGAATGCGGCGATCGAGCGGGCGAAGAAGCATCCGTATCGCGGCACGTACTTCGATCTCGTGCAGTACAAGGAAAAGGCGGATGAGGTGAGCGTCCCGTCGACGCCGTCGATCCCGCACTTCTACGCGCTCGCCGCGCAGCTCGGTCGCATCATCAACAGCGAGGGGCTCGACGCACGCTATGAGAGGCATCGGCAGATGCGCGACATCACCCTGCAGCGCACCGCGAAATTTGCGAAGCATCCGGGCGACGCGGCGCACGCGTCCTGCACGGTGACGGCGTTGCAGCCGGTGAAGTCTCCGGACGCGATCCGCACCGAGATGAAGAAGCGCGGCTACACCCTCGGCGGCGGCTACGGCGAGTGGAAGGAGACGACGTTTCGCATCGGGCACATGGGTGACATCACCGTCGAAGATCTCAATGCCATGCTCGACGTTCTCGAGGAGGTTGCGCTTGGCTGAGCGGCTCAGGGTTCTCGTCACCGATACCATCGCCGATTCGGGACTCGACATTCTTCGCAGTGCGGGCGATGTCGATCTCGACTACCGGCCCGGATTGAAGGACGAGGCTCTGCTGCAGGCGGTTGCGCAATCCGATGCGCTCATCACGCGCAGCGGAACGGCGGTGACGCCGGAGCTGGTGAACGCCGGCTCGCGCCTTCGCATCATCGGCCGCGCCGGTGTGGGACTCGACAATGTGGATGTCGACGCATGTACGGCGCGCGGCATCCTCGTGATCAATGCGCCGACGGCGAACATCATGTCGGCGACCGAGCATACGATGGCGATGCTGCTCGCTCTCTGCCGCAACATCCCCGAGGCCCATGCGAGCGTGAAGCGCGGGGAGTGGACGCGCTCGAAATTCATGGGGACGGAGCTGGAGAAGAAGACGCTCGGCATCATCGGCTTCGGGCGGATCGGCACGCGGTTGTCGCGGCGCGCGCGCGGCTTCGACATGCATGTCATCGCCTACGATCCGTATGTCGCCGATGGTGTGTTTCAGCAGCATTCCGTCGAGCGCGTGCAGCTCGACGAGCTGCTTGCGCGCGCGGATGTCATCACCGTGCACACGCCGCTCACGGACGAGACCCGGGGGATGCTGGGGCCCGCTGAGATCGCGAAGATGAAGCAGGGTGTGATCACTCTGAACATCGCGCGGGGCGGCATCTATGACGAGCAGGCGCTGGCGGATGGGTTGAACAGCGGAAAGATTGCGGGTGCCGCGGTCGACGTGTATACCGACGAGCCGCCGGGAGCGGAGCATCCGCTGCTGAAGGCGAAGAACATCGTTCTCTCGCCGCACATCGGCGCCAATACGATCGAGGCGCAGGATCGCGTGGCAGTCGAGACGTCGCGCATGGTGATCGATGCGCTGCGGGGATCGATTTTCGTATCCGCCGTGAATCTGCCGTTCGAAGGAGATGCCGAGGCCGCACCCTTCATCAGTCTCGCGGAGCGCCTCGGATCGTTCGCCGCGCAGGTGATCAACGGTCCGGTGAGCCGCGCGGAGATCGAGTTGTACGGCGTCGAGGAGAGGTTGCAGAAGATTCTCTCGATCGCGGCACTCAAGGGCCTGCTCTCGTCGCACGTCGGCAACGTGAACTTCGTGAATGCGGAGCAGATCGCGCAGCAGCGCGGCATCGGCATCGCGTCGAGCTCCAATCCGAATCCGCGCGATTACGCGAACCTCATCACGTTTCGCGCCTCATCGCAGCGCGATGAAGTGTGTGTCTCCGGCACGCTGTTCAGCGAGCGCAGCCAGCGCGTGGTGTCGGTCAACAGCTTTCGCGTGGAGTTCAAGCCGGAAGGCCATCTGCTGTACATCATCAACAAGGACGTGCCGGGCGTGGTCGGCAAAGTCGGCACGCTGCTGGGCGACTTCGAGATCAACATCGCGGAGTACAACCTCGCGCGCACGGCGACCGGCGGCAAGGCGATGGGCATCGTGACGATCGACTCGGCGATGCGTCCCGACGCGGTCGCGGCGCTGCGGCTGCATCCCGCCGTTGAGGAAGTGAAGCTCGTTCACCTGTGAGCGCGGCTACAATTCAGACGGATGGAGTATCGCGAGCTCGGGAAGACAGGCATCAGGGTCAGTGAGATCGGCTTCGGCGCGTGGGCCATCGGTGGTCCCACCGAAGCCTCCGGCGTTCCGATCGGATGGGGGCGTACGTCGGATGACGAATCGCTGGCGGCGATCCGGCGCGCGCGCGATCTCGGCGTGAACTTCTTCGACACCGCTGACAGCTATGGCTTCGGCCGCAGCGAGTCGCTCCTCGGCATCGTGTTGTCGCGCAAGCGGCAGGATGTCGTCATCGCGACCAAGGTCGGCAACGCGCGCAGCGCGACCGGTGTGTTGCGCAAGGATTTCTCGAAGGAGCACATCTTCGTCGCCGTCGACGGATCGCTGCGCCGCCTGCGCACCGACTACATCGATCTCTATCAACTGCACAATCCGACGCTGCAGGATCTCCGGCGCGAAGAAATCCAGGAGGCGATGGAGCGGCTGCAGGAAGTGGGCAAGATCCGCTTCTGGGGCATCTCCATCTCCACTCCCGAAGAAGGGGTGGAGATCGTGACGCATGGCTGGGGCTATACGCTGCAGGTGCTCTACAACATGCTGAATCAGGCGCCGGCAACGTCGCTCTTTCCGATCGCGAAAGAGAAGGGTTACGGCATCATCGCGCGCGTTCCGCTGGCGTCAGGGCTGCTGACAGGAAGGCTCCGGCCGGACACCGTCTTTGCGAAAGATGATGTGCGGCAGAACTTCCTCACGCCGCGACGGCTGGCGGAAGCGTCCGACCGCGTCGACGAAGCGAAGTCGATCATCGGCGGCACGGCGCGCAATCTCGCGGAAGGTGCGCTGCGGTTCGTGCTGGCGAATGATGCGGTGGCGACGGCGATCCCCGGTGCGCGCAACGTCCATCAGGTGGAGATGAACGTCGCTGCGTCGGAAGGACGTCTGCCTGAGGATGTCCTCGAGAAGTTGCGCACGCGCCTCGCCGACTACAACTTCTACCAGCGGCACTCGATCAGGATTTGACGCTTTCTCCCATCTTTTTCCGGAGGGCGTAGCCGACAGCTTCCGCGCGCGTGTGCAGGCGCAGCTTGTCGAGGATGTTGCGCACGTGGAACTTCACGGTGTTCTCGCTGAGACCGAGGCGATGCGCGAGCTTGCGATTCGAGGTGACGCCTTCGACCATCAGCTCTAGGACGTCGCGCTCGCGCTCGGTGAGCTCGTCTGCTCCCTGCTCTGCGGCCGCGCGTACCGGTGCCGGCTTGGCGAATTCCTGAAGAAGCTTGCGCGCGAGCGATGGAGTGAGCGCAGGCTCCCCCTGACTCGCGCGATCGAGGAGAGAGAAGAACTCGTCGGCCTCGAGGTTTTTCAGTAGATAGCCCTGTGCGCCGGCTTTGATCGCATCGAACAGCGTCTCGTTGTCCTCGGACGCAGTCAGCACCACCACCTTCACATCGGACTGCCTTGCCGTCAGCTCGCGCGTCGCTTCGAGGCCGTTCATCTCCGGCATCGAGACATCCATCAGCACGAGATCGGGGTGAAGTTGCGCGACGAGGTCGATCGCCTGCAGGCCGTTCTTCGCCTCACCGACGACTTCATGGCCGCGCGACTGCAGGAGGCTGCGAAGGCCGTCGCGGAACAACGCGTGATCGTCGACGATGAGGATGCGCACCGGGAGAGTATAGCGACTGAGACCAGGTCTCAGTTCGTGCGGATCGGAATCTCGACGCGAACGGAGGTTCCGCGGCCCGGCTGGCTGTCGATGGTGAACGTGCCGCCGATCGACTCCGCCCGCTCGCGCATCGTCGTCACGCCGAAGCGGGGAAACACCGCCGGCGTCTTCGACGCATGCTCCACTCCGACTCCATCGTCGATCACGGTTAGCACGACGTGGCCGTTGCGGGAGCGCAGATCGATGCTCGCCGTCGTCGCGCGCGCATGCTTGCGGACGTTCGCGAGCGACTCCTGAATGATGCGGATGAGCTGCAACTCCGTCGCGGTCGGCAGAGACAGCGTCGCATCGATATAGAGCCGTGTGCTCACGTCGGTCTGCTCCATCCAGCGATCGACGTACTCTTTCAGGACTTCGTGGAACGGGCGCGAGGCCTCCGGCAGCGTGCGCAGATCGACGATCGCTTCGCGAACATCTCCGTACGCTTCACGCGCCGCGTTGCCCAGCTCGCGCAACTGCGTGAGACCTTCCTCGGTCTTTCCCTGGCGGATGTATTCGGTCGCCGCCTGCACCTTCGTGTTTACGTAACCGAGAACCTGCGCGATGCCGTCGTGCATCTCATGCGCGATGTGCAGCCGCTCGCGCGCGACTGCGAGATCGGCGACCTGTCGATGCAGATGCGCGTTGTCGATTGCGATGGCCGCCTGCACTGCAAACCGCTCCAGCGTTTCTTCATCACTCGAACTGAACGGCGCGCCGTTGGGCTTCTCGCTCAGGTAGAGGTTGGCCTTGAACGGCCCCTTGCATACGACCGGCACCGCGAGCAGAGAACGCATCACCGGATGATTCGGCGGGAAACCATGCGAGCGCGGGTCTTTCCCGATATCGGGCAACCGCAGCCGCTCGCCTTCGCGCAGCACGACTCCGAGGAGGCCGTGGCCTACGGGCGGAGGTCCGATCCGCGCGCGAACTTCCGGCGAGACGCCCCACGTGATGAAATTCTGAATCGACCCGTCGTCGCGCTGCACGGATAGCGCGCCGTAGCGCGCGCCCACGAGACCGCACGCCTGCTCGACGACCTTGTTGAGAACGGAATCGAGCGAGAGCTCCGCGGTCACTCCGAGCCCTGCCATGTGCAGCGCGAGCAGTTCGTTGTTGTGGCGCTCGAGACGATCCTGCATCCGGCCGATCGCGCGGACCATCAGCACGCTGACGACGATGAGAATCGAAGCGGCGACGCTGTCCAGCAGGATGCGGCTGGAGGCCGACGTCACGCCGATCGTCGAGAAACGAACGAGCTCCAGCAGCGCGATCAGCACGATCGGCGCAATCACCGCCAGCCAGCGAAGATGTTTGACGAGCACCAGTAACTCTTGTTCCGGCAAGTATGCCGGAACAACGTCCGCTTCGCGTGCAGCGAAGCGTGCAGCGGGTGTTGCTGAATCGAGTGAAATGATGAACGCATTGTCGGGCGATGCACAGAGGCAGTCGATCTCCCGTCGGGCGGTTCGGTTGCACGCATCAGGGCGGGTCATCCCGCCCCGCGGGGTGGGAAAGAAGAGAGGGATGTCGCCCTGATTCAGAGGAAATGTCTGAAACAACCGGTCTCGCATCGCACACGAGGTTGTGCGCGCCATCACCCGTTCATGTGTCGAATGCCACCCGGGTGGGTGGCGCGCAATCGCAAGGGGAAGCGCATCTTGAGCATCGTCAGAAACAAGAAGGAGCGTGCCCCATGCCTTCGCCTTACAACATCGAGATCCAGGAACACTGCACGACCTGCACACTGCGCAAGGGAACGTTCTGCGCGCTCTCCGAGGGTGCACTCGCGACACTCGATCACATCAAGTACACGAGTGTTTATCCGAAGGGTTCCGTCCTCTTCGTCGAAGGGGAGCAGCCGCGCGGCGTGTTCGTGCTCTGCAGCGGACGGGCGAAGCTGACGATGTCGTCATCGGAAGGGAAGCGCCTGATCACGAAGATCGCCGAGGCGGGAGAGATCCTCGGTGTTGCGGCATCGATGCTCGGAAAGCCGTACGAAGTGACTGCAGAAACGGTCGAGCCGTCGCAGGTGAACTTCGTGCGCCGCGAAGATTTTCTCCGGATGCTGGCATCGCACTCCGAGGCCTGCATGAACGCCGCACAGCAGTTGAGCGTCGAGCATCAGGCGGCGCAGCGCGGCATTCGTTCGCTGGGGCTGACGCAGTCGACGACCGAGAAGCTCGCCAGACTGATCCTCGAATGGACCGAGGCCGGCGAAGAGACGGCGAAAGGTGTGCGGGTGAAGGTTCTGCTGACCCATGAAGAAATCGGCCAGATGATCGGCAGCACTCGCGAAACCGTGACGCGCCTGCTGAGCGATTTCCGCCGCCGCAAGTACATCGACATCAAGGGATCGAGTGTGTTCGTAACGAACCCGCGCGCGCTGGAGGCAGCAGTCTCGATCTGAGCACGTTGGATTGGCGTCCCCGGCAGGACTCGAACCTGCGACCCACAGCTTAGAAGGCTGTTGCTCTATCCAACTGAGCTACGGGGACAGGAGGGGCGGCAAGTTGGTCGGGGCGAGAGGATTCGAACCTCCGACCCCCTGCTCCCAAAGCAGGTGCGCTACCAGACTGCGCTACACCCCGACGCGGTGCAGGAAACAGGAGCGGCGGGACGCCGATTCCTGCTAGACCGCTTTCGCGGCTGCCTCGTTCGCCCGCCGCTGCGGCAGAGCCGCCATCCACTTCGCGCAATCCTGCGGCGCCAGGATGAACTCGAACGTCGTTCCGTGCGAGCGAAGCCGCAGCGCGCGGCAGCCATGATCGACAGGCCGTCCGGTCGCCAGTTCGTCGTCGTACTCGACCTCGTCGATCATGTTGAGGTCGAACAACGCGTTCAAGTCGGGGTTTTCGTAATAGAACTTGTCTTCCGTAAGGGCGAGCGCAACAGGCATCCGCTCCAATCCCTCGATGTATTCGGCACGGCTGACGAGCTTCGATGAAGGGCGACGCTTCGTCATGATTTCCTCGAGCAGATCGCTCGTCCGCGTGCGGACGAAAAGGACGATAAGGCCGGCGAGCACCACGAGACCTACAACGGTGATGGTACCAACCATGGTCATGGGGAATCCTCCCTCTATCTGTTCGTCGCTGTTATCGCAATGTACCCCTTTTCATGCAAAATCACTAGCCATGGGCGAGGGGAAGCGGAAAGTGCGCAACGAGCACTCATCAGGAGGAGCCGTACTCACCCTTCTCGACGGTCGACCGCACGTCGCACTCATCGCCACACGCGGCCGCACACGCTGGGGTTTGCCCAAGGGAGCGGTCGATGAAGGGGAAACCTCGGAGCAGGCGGCACTGCGCGAAGTACGGGAAGAGACAGGACTCGTGGGCGAGATCGTCCGGCCGCTCGACACGATCGAATACTTCTTTCGCGTCGGCGACACGCTGATCAAAAAGCGCGTCGATTTCTATCTGATGGCGTTGAAAGGCGGAACGCTGACGCCGCAGCTCACCGAGGTTGACGACGTCGAGTGGGTCGAGCTTTCGGAGGCGATTGCGCGCGCGAGCTTCGACTCCGAGAAGAAGCTGCTCGAGGCGATCGCCGCGGAGATTTCGTCGCAGCTTTAGCTTCCTTCTCGAGCTTCGCCGCGACCGTCGGCGTTCCCTTCCCGCCCGCCTTCCGATTGCTCTGCCACACCTTCTTCGGCGACACCTCGTCCACGAGCTTGTTCGACACCACGGATCGCGGCGCGACTTCCGTAACGTCGATCTTCTCGTTCGCGAATTCGTCGCGATGCTTCAGCAGCAGCCACTCGTTTCCCTTGTCCCCCTTCTTCCCGCGGCCGCTGATCCGCACGAGCGCCCACTCTCCGAACATCTTCTTCCCCTCCATTCGGAATGTGAGCTTGCCGGATCGCAGCGCCTTGACCGCATCATCACCCGGCTCGATGAACTCCCACGTGCCCTGATCCCAGATGATCACGTTTCCCGCGCCGTAGTTTCCTTCCGGGATCACGCCTTCGAATGATGCGTAATCGTACGGATGGTCCTCGGTCATCATCGCCAGCCGCTTCACCGAGGGGTCGTACGACGGCCCCTTCGGCACGGCCCACGACTTCAGGACTCCTTCCATCTCGAGCCTGAAGTCGTAGTGGAGATGCGAAGCGTGATGCTTCTGAATGACGAAGATCGGCTTCTTCCCTTTGACGGGCTTGATCTTTCCTGCGGGCTCCGGCGTATCGCCGAAGTCGCGCATCGTCTGGTACTTCTTCAGAAGATTGCCGGCCATGGGTTACGAGGCCTTTCGCTTCTTCGAGGTTCTTCGCGCGCGTGAATGGGCCGCGCGTTTTGCCGTCCGTGCCGGCGCGCGCCGTGCGGCCTTTGCCGGCTTGCCGCTTCCAAGGCTGCGGCGGAGAGCCTCCATGATGTCGATGACTTCGCCGCCTTTTTCCTCCTCGCGCTCCTCGGCGACGATCGCCTTGCCGCGCGACTTCGCGCGGATGCGCTCGAGCAGACGCTCGCGATACTCATCCTTGAACTGCAGCGGATTGAACTTCTTCTCCGTCAGTTCGGCGATCAGCATCTCGGCGAGCTTCATCTCCTTCTCGCGCACCGGCGCTTCCTCCCCTTCGATGGCGGAGAAGTCGCGCACCTCATCAGCGTAGTACATCGTATGGAGCACGAGTCCATCCTCATACGGCCGGATGATGACGAGATGCTCGCGTCCCGCGGCGACCCATTGCGCGAGCGCGACCTTTCCCTCCTTTTTCATCGCGGTCGCGAGCAGGCGATAGGTCTTGCCGCCGCCCGGCGCCGGTCCGAGGAAGTAGGCCTTCTCGAAAAAGACGGGGTCGATCTGATCGAGCGTCAGAAACTCGACGATGTCGAGAGCGCGGTTGTCGTCCGTCTCCAGCGTCTCGATCTCTTCATCGGTGAACGTCACATACTTGTTCTTGCTGATCGCGTATCCGCGGATCAGCTCATCGGAGTCGACGATCTTCTCGTGATGCGGGCACCACCATTTGCGATTGACGCGCGTGCCGCAGCTTTCATGCAGCAGATTGAAATGGACGTCTTCGGACTTCGTCGCGGTGTAGAAACGTACAGGAATCGAGACGAGTCCGAAAGTGATTGTGGCGTTGCGTAGTGGCCTGAGTGCCATGGCGCCTCCCTCTTCTCTTTTTTGCAGCCGGCGCGCCACGTATGGGCCGCGGCGTCGATCTTGCATCCCACGCATCAGCCGGTCACAAGGGTATGACCTCATCCATTCATCGGATGCTCTGGAGTGCATTTGCAGCGTTGACCGCTCTGGTCATCGCCGGGCTTTGCCTCACGCTGCTCGTTCTGCAGACGGAGAGGCGCGAAGAAGCGCAGATCGTGCTCGGCTCCGAGCCGCTCATCGACGCGGTGCACGAGATGGACAGCGACATCACGACGATGGTGTCCGCGGCGCGCGCCTTCGTCCTGACGGGACAGACGCAATTCACGCAGCAATACGACGACGCGACGCGGAGCTTCGAGCGCAGTTACGCAACGGCCCGGCAACTCGCCACATCGCCCGAAGACATGGGCCTGATCTCGAATTTCAAGAAGCACTTCGACGACGTGCGGGCGAAGACCGATCAGGAGATTGCGATCTCGCACGACAACGTCGAGGCCGCGAAGGAGTCGGTTCTCGAAGTCGCGCGCCTGCGGCGGGGCGCCGCCGATTTTTCCGAGACGCTGACCGAAACGCATCGCCTGCGCCAGGCGAAGAGCATCGACGCGATGGCGCTGCAGAGGCAGTGGGTGATGCTGCTGATGGTGCTGATCAGCGTGGCGATCAGCGCGACGGCGGCGGTCGCAATCGTCCGCGTGGAGCGCTCCATTGTCAGCTCGATCGAGGGCCAGGTGAAGCGCACCGAGGCGATGATCGCCGGAATGGCGGACGGCGTGATGCTCGTCGATGCCGAAGGCCGCACCGTCTACATCAATCCTGCCGGCGAGAGGCTCCTCGGCCGCGCGGTTCTCGGCGTCCCGATTTTCAAGCAGCCCGATGTCTACAAGCTCCGCACGGATTCCGGCGGGAAGCTGAATCCCGATGACCTCCCTGCGGCAGAAGCGCTTGCCACCGGCCGTGCGATTCAGGATCTGACGATGCGCATCGAGCGCGAGGACCGCACGATCGCGATCTCGATGTCCGCGACTCCGCTCCACGAGGATCGCCGGATCACCGGCGCCATCGTCACGTTTCGCGACATCACCGAGCGGCGCCGCCTCGAAGAGGAGATGCAGTTGCAGGCGGAGCGCGCGCAGACGCTCGCCGACGCCGGCGCGTTCTTCTCGTCGAACATCGATCCGGCGTGGGTCACGCAGGCGATCGCGGAGCGCGTCGCCGAAGTGCTCGGCGACTGGGCCGCCGTGATTCTCAAGTCGGGCGACTCCAACGAGCTGCGCGTCGCATCGATCTACCACCGCGACATGGCTTCGCTCGGCCTCGCCTGGTCGTACATCTATCGCCAGCCGCTGATGACCGGCGAGGGAATCATCGGCCAGGTGATCGCCACCGGCTTTCCTTCGCTGACCACGAACATCCCGACGCTCGGCGAGGAGACCGGCTATCGCGTCGGAACTTCGCAGCATGCGAATCCGATGAAGCTCGCATCGCTGCTGATCCTCCCGCTCCGCACGCGCCGCGAGATGCTGGGCGCTCTGGTCATCGCCGCGAACGATCCGGCGCGCGCGATGTCGGACACCAAGCTGCCGCTGGCCGAGGTGCTCGCGGAACGCGCGGCCCTGGCGATCGAAAACGCGAAGCTCTACACCGAACAGGTCGAGGCGCGCCGCAAGGTCGAGGATCTCTCGCGGCTCAAGGACGAATTCCTCTCGATCGCATCGCACGAGCTGCGAACGCCGGTCACTTCCATCAAGGGTTACACGCAACTGGCGAAGACGCTCATCCGCGAGAACGATCTCGCGACATCCGAGGAGTATCTCGACGTCGCTCTCGATCAGATCGACCGGATGTCGCGACTGATCCTCGAGCTCCTCGACGTCTCACGAATCGAGACGGGACGCCTGCAGATTCGCCGCGAGCCGATCACCTGGCCTGTGTTCGTGCGTGATGTCGTGCATCGCCATCACACCGCGTTCAGCGACCGCCATTTCGACGTGAAGATCTCCGGCGACAGTGGGCGCATCGTGAATGGCGATCGCGACCGTCTCGAACAGGTCCTCGGGAATCTGCTCGATAACGCGGTGAAGTATTCGCCGGATGGAAGCGATATCGCAGTGGAAGTCGATGATCGCGGCGACAACGTCATCACGGCGGTGTGCGACCGGGGCATGGGCATCCCTGCGGACGAGATCAACCAGGTGTTCGAGCGATTTCATCGCGGCCGGCATGTCTCGTCGACCAACTACGGCGGCCTCGGTCTCGGGCTCTACATCACCAAGCAGATCGTGGAGCGCCATGGCGGACAGATCTGGGTCGAGAGCCGTGAGGGCCAGGGGACGTCGTTCTACTTTACGCTTCCAGCGGCAGTGGTCGCCGCCTCTACCCAAGCAATTGCCGGCGCAGCTTCGTAAACTCTAGTTGAATGCTCACTCTCCTCGCCGCGGCCACTCTCTTCGCCGCATCCTCCGAACTGCGCCTCGATCGTGTTCAGGAGTCTCTCACCGGGCTCCATTTCCACTATCAGCAATATGTCGATGGCGTTCCTCTGCTCGATGGTGACAACACGAATGTGCCGGTGCCGCACGGCGCGATGCATGTGCGCGGCACACTCCGCTTCGTGCAGAAGTCGATCGTGCAGGAACGGCCGCTGGAGCGGTTTGCGGAGTTTCGCGACGAGAAGAGCGGAGAGCTGCTGCGCCGCGTTCCTCTGTTCTGGACCGCGAAGGGGCGCGTCTTCATCAGCAATCCCGTCACGCGCCTGAACGATCCGGCGCTGCAGGATCAGAACGACAGCGCGGCCGCGGTGCCGCTGCAGGCCTACAGCGAAGTGGATGTCGATCCGGCGCTCGGCGGACCGAACGTCGTGATCTCTGATCTCGAGCCGCCGGTGAATCCGGTGATCGATCCCGCGCAGCCGCTGCTGTTCGATCGCAGCCAGCCGCAGTTCGAGATGGTGAACGCCTGGTACCACATCGATCGCGCGCAGAAATATCTTCAGTCGCTCGGCTACACCGGTCCGCGCCGGCTCGTCGACTACGCGCTCCCCGTGGATCCGCACGGCGCGAATCAGGCTGACAACTCGTACTACATCGCAGGCGCAACGCCGGGACGCGGCGCGCTCTACTTCGGCGACGGCGGCACCGACGACGCGGAAGATCCCGACATCATGCTGCACGAGTTCATGCACGCCGTGCAGGACTGGATCGCGCCGGGCGCCTTCGGCGGCGAGTCGCGCGATCAGGCCCGCGCCCTCGGCGAAGGCTATGCGGATTACTGGTCCTTCTCGTCGACTTACGCAGACGCCGTGAGCAGCGGGCGCGATCCGTTCTGCATCGGCGACTGGGATGCGCGCTGCTGGCTCGACGACTCGTCCCAGAATTGCGGCTACGCGCCCGGGTCGGATTGTCTTCGCCGCGTCGACAGCACGAAGACCATGTCCGACTACCTCGATGCCAATCAGAGCGGCATCGAGCACAAGAACGGCGAGATCTGGTCCTCCGCCTTGCGCGAGATCTTCCTGCGGCTGGGAACGAGATACGGAACCGATGCAGGCAAGCGGATGATGGACACGCTCGTGATCGAGTCGTACTTCGACACTCCGCCGTCGCCGACGTTTCGCGTGATGGCCGGGAAGCTGATCGACGCGGACCGGCTGCTCTACGGCGGCTCGAATGCGACGGCGATCTGTTCCGCGATGACGCTGCGCTCGATTCTCACCGCTGCGGATTGCGATCGCGCACCTCGCGGAGAAGTGACGTACTTCCAGAGCGCGGATCAGAATCGCCCGCTTCCGGACAACGATCCGCAGGGCGTGCTCTCGACGCTGACGATCACGGACACACGCTCGATCAACCGTTTGTTCGTGCACGTTCGCGCGTCGCATCCCGCGCGTGGCAATCTCCGCATCACGCTCGTCGCGCCCGACGGTACGACGGTGCTGCTCAAGCAGGAGTCGTTCGATATCACGCCTGATCTCGACGTCACGTACGGCCTCGACGCGCAGCCCGCACAGCCGCTCGATGTGCTTCAGGGACATCCGGCCGCAGGCACCTGGCAGTTGCGCGTTGCCGATGTCCTCCCGACGGAGCGGGGGACATTTCTGTCGTGGTCTCTCGGATTCGAATTCGTCGGCGATGTGCCGGCGGCGTCGCGTCCAGTGACGGCGGGTGGCAAGCGGACGATCGCCGTCGCCGGCCATCTGAACGGCGCGAACGGCACGCGCTTCGTCAGCGACGTGAAGATCTTCAACCGCGGCAGCACGCCGGCGAACGTGATGCTGATCTACACGCCGAGCGGCGCCAACGGCAACGACACGTTTGCCGCTGTGCGCGCGGTGATCGATGCGGGGCAGGTCGTCTCCTTCGATGACATCGTTGCGAATGAGATGCAGAGCGTCGGTTCCGGACAGCTCGAGATCGACGGAGATGTCGCGCAACTTGCGATCACGAGCCGCACCTACACGAGGTCTCCGGCGGGAACCTACGGCCAGACGATTCCAGCGCTGCCGGCCGGCGCAGCGGCATCACCGGCGGTGATCAACTTCGCGGAAGTGGACGATGACTTCCGGACGAACTTCGGATTTGCGGATGCAGGCGGAGCCGGCGGAAGTATGCACGTCGCGATCACGCGTCTGGGGAGCGATGCCGTCGTCTATGCATCCGACTTCACGATTCTTCCGTTCTCGCATCAGCAGATTTCGTTGACGGGAGTGCGCGGTGATTTCGTCATCACCATGACGCCATCCAACGGCGCGAAGATCCTCGGATACGCAAGCGTCGTCGACAATCGCACCGGCGATCCGATCTACGTACCCGCTCAGCCGATTGAGACCTCTGCGCACGACGCGATCGCGCCGGCAGTGAATGCACCGGGCGCGAATGGCACGCTCTGGAGGACGGATGTCCGAACGACGACAGCCCGGACCATTCTTCGTTTTCGTGACAGCGAGCGGGAAGCGGGAACGTACGTTGTGCGCGACGTGCTCGGGAGTCTGTTCCAGGCGGTGAATACGAGCGGCGCTCTGCTCGCGAAAATCCCGGCGGGAGAGATCGTGACGACGCGGACCTGGACGGACTCCGCGAATGGTTCGTTCGGCCAGTACATCCCTTTCTTCGATGTTGAGAGCGGAACGCGAAGCGCCGATGTTCTGCAGGTCGAAGTCTCGCCGGCGTTCCGCACGAACATCGGGGTGATGGCGCCGCTGGGCTCGACCGCACATCTCACCGAGACCAACGCCGCGGGCGCGGTGCTCGCCAGCTACGACGTCGCGATCGCGCCGATGCAGCTCGTGCAGATCCCGATGACGGCGCCCGTGATCAACGGCCGCGTCCACATCGAGGCGACCGCCCCGGTGATTGCGTATGGGTCGCTGGTGGACAACAGAACGGGAGATCCGGCGTTTGTGGCAGGGGAGTGATGGGACGATGGGACGGATGGGACGGATAGGACGGATGGGACACAGAGGTCACCGTGTTCTTCCCCATCCGTCCTATCCGTCCCATCCGTCCCATACGTCCCATCCTCTACTCAATTTGCGCAAACCTCCGCAAATCCTTATCCTTCGCCGGCCATGTCCGCCCCCGTACTCCCGGAGCCGCAGTCGCTGGCGCAGGTTCCGCAGAAGGTTCTCGAGGAGATCATTCGCCAGCTCCGCGCGACGCGGAACGACATCATTCGCTACGGCGTCTGGAACATCCGCAACCTCACGGATGACGAATTCAATCGCACCGACGATCGCAAGCTCCTCGGCTACTTCCGCCAGGATCTGCTGGAGACGCGCTTTCTCTCCAAAGGCCGCCGCATCGACATCATTCAGCTCTGGTCATGGTTCGACAACGAGATGTCGGGCACAGAGCCGCTGCTGATCGATGGCGAGGAAGTTCTCCTCAACATTCAGGACAAGGATCTGGAGAAAGTGCGCAAGCGCATTCAGGAGATCCATTCATTCATCCCGACGCTGCGCAGCGACGATCTCGAGGCATTCAAGCGGATCAAGTACAAGCTGCGCCGCACGGTGATGCGGCTGACGTACGACCTGCATCATCTGTTCAAGCGTCTCGAGAAGTACCGCAAGAACTTCTTCATCCAGAGCGGCGTGCTTCGCCCCGAGCGCGTCGCGCTCGAGGCGGTTGCCGATATTCCGGAGCCGCCTCCGATCGATGACCACGAGCACGAGGACGAGTGAGGCGGCGCAGCTTCACAGTTTGATCGTCGTCGTCTGACCCTCGCTCACCGTCACCGTCGTCGACTTCACGACCGATCCTTTGCCATCGAGCAGTTGCAGCGTGTACTGGCCGGGCGCGATGTTCTGCAGCGTCGTCTGCAGAGGATCCGCGACGACAGGGAACGACGTCCCACCCATGCGCATGCCGCCGCGCGGATAGGCAGTGCCCGTCGCATCGAGCAGGCGTCCCATCGTCAATTCCGCGCTCGATGAGGAGAAGAGAATCGTGCCGCCCGGAGTCAGCCCGATCTGTCTCGTCGCCGGCGCGGTGATCGTGAACGACTGCGCGGCGTAGCCTTCCGCTCCGAGCGTCACTTTGTACGAGCCTGCGGCGAGAGGGATGTTGACCGGCTCTGGATTCGAAACCATGAAGCGAAGGAAATCATCGTAGACGGTTCCATTCGCAGAGACCGCACGATACCAGGCGTTGATCGGCCGGTTGTCGCGCGCGTCCGTGACGAGGATCGTGAGCCCTTCCGACGGAGAGAGCTTCAACTCGATCGGATCGGCGCCGTTGTCTCCGACATTCACGTCGACGGACTCCGCGCCGAAGTTCTTCATCTCGCCCGTCGCGCGGAACGTACCGGACGGTACGGAGTCGAAGGAGAAGTTGCCGCTTGCGTCGACGGCCGCCAGCGCCATCGGGAAGTTCCCCTGGCCGTCGGTGCGCCGCAGCGAGACGGTCGCCTTCGACAACGGTTCGCCCGTCGACGCGTTCGTCACGCGGCCGCGCACGGTGATGCCGCGGATGTCGATGTTGAACGTGCTCGATCCGCTGACGGTGTACGTCGTCATGTAGGGCCCGCGATTCGGATCGAAGACGCGCACGTTGTAGTCGCCGCTGTCGAGTCCCGCCATCTCGTAGTGGCCGTTGTTGTCGGTGGAGACGCTGCCGCCGCGCATCGACGGATTGCGGCCGTTGAAGTTCACCATCACGCCGGCGAGCGGCGATCCATCGCGCGTGACGCGGCCGCTGACCGTGGTGTCGCCGGTGAAATCGAAGTCGACGGTGACCGAGGAGCCTGCGTCGACTTGAATGTACCTGGCGGGCGCGGTGCGGCTCGATGTGAGGAGTTGTCCGGCGCGCGCCGTCACGCGGACGGTGCCGAGCGGCGCGCCGTCGATGCGATAGTTCCCGTTCGAATCAACCGGCGCGGAGGCATCGCCATTCGTCGATGCCGCGGTGACCGTCGCATATTGCAATTCCGCGCTGGCAAGCCCGTTCACATGGCCGGAGATCGTTCCGCCGCTGTGCAGCGTGAGCCGCACAGGAGCACCGCTGCTGATGTCGACGTCGCGCACGATCGCATCGGCGAATCCGTTCTTCGATGCCTGCAGTTCGTAGTGACCGGGCGCGAGCCCGTCGAAGGAGAATGCGCCGCCTGCATCCGTCCGCGCGGTTCTGCCGAATCCTGCGTCGGCGGCGGAGGATGCTCGCACGGATGCGTCGGCGACGGGCGAGCCGCTGTCGTTCACCACGACGCCGGTCATGCGCACTCCGGATGTGAGCTGCGCGTCGACCTGCGCGTGATCGCCGGAGAGGGTCACGTTCTTCGTCGTCGAGATGAGGCCGGTGTGGCTGAAGACGATCGTCTTCTCGCCCGGCTCGACATTCTCGAGCGTGTATTCGCCGCTCGGATCGGTCGAGGTGTAGGGGTCGTTGATCCCGCCGCCGCGCATCATGCGGCCGCCCGCCATCGGATCGATGCGAACCACCGCGCTGCCGAGCGGTGCGCCGTCAGGGCCGGTCACATGACCTGTGATGCGCACGCCCGTCTCCATCGGCACTTCGATGTTGTCGGCGCTCCTGCCGTTCTCGATCGTAATGTTCGGCACGCGCGACTGCACGTAGCCGGGCGCATTCACCGTGAGCGTCTGCGATCCGGCGGGAACGTTCTCCAGCACGAACGTGCCGTCGTCGCTGGTGAAGCTCCGCATGCTGGGCGGCATCACCATGACCATGCCTCCGCCGCCGCGAGTTCCGGAGATGCCGGCCTCGAATGACTTGATCGGCTCATGCGTCGACTTGTCGACGACGCGGCCGCTGACGCGCCCGCCCGGCGGCAGGTCGATGTTCACGTCGTTGGCCGGCGCCGTGACCGCGCGATTCAGTTGGATGAAATCTTCGCGCTTGCTGAAGGCGATCATCAGTTCGCCCGGCGTTTGATCGGTAAGGCGGAAGGTTCCGTCGGGTCCGCTCTGCACCGGCAGCATCGAGTCGCCGCCGATCGGGATGACGTTCACCCCCTCGACCGGAGATCCGCCGCGGGTGATGCGTCCGCTGACTTCCACTCCCGGCTCGAGCGTGACCTCGACCGGCTTCGCGTTCGCGCCGATCTGCTGCGCGCGGAGAGTCTTCCCCGCGTAGCCCTCGCGTTTGAACGAGAGATCGTAAGAGCCCTCCTTCACGCGAAGCGAGAACGTGCCGTCGCTGGCGGTGCGGACGACGTCATCGTCCGGGCCGCGGAGAATCGAGTTGATGATCATGCGGCGCATGCCGCCCGGGCCGCCGCCGGACGCTCGCGATTCGGCGGCCGCGACCGCGACGCCGGAGAGCGGCTTCCCTTTCGAATCGCTGACCCGCCCCGTGACGGCGACGCCGCGCGGAATCGTGATCGTGACGCCGCTCTTCCGCTCGCCTGCCGCAACTTTCATCGCACTGGAGCGCGCGTTCGGCAGACCCTTCTTCACCGCTTCCAGCTCGAGCTCGTTCTCGTGGTCGATGCGGATGAGAAAGCGTCCATCGGGTGCGGTAATCGTCGTCTGGCCGCGGTCGAAGCGCATGCGCGGCCCCGGCATCATCGAGTCGTTGCCGGCGCTGCGGGCCTCGATGTGCGCGCCGGCGATTCCTTTGTGATCTTCATCGATGACGCTTCCCGCGATCCTTCCCTCGGCCGTGGCATAGAGCATTTTCTGCACGCTCTGGCCCGGAGCGAGGTGCAGCGAAACGTTAGCCAGCGTGTAGTTGGGGCGGCTGGCCGCGATCTCGTAGTCGCCGCCGGCGATCCCGCTGATCGCGTAATTTCCCTTCGCATCCGAGATGGCAGACACAGCTCCCGTCTGAACGAATCGTCCGGGAGAGATGAGCCGGATTTCCGCGCCCGCGATCGGGAGCTGTGTTTTTGCGTCGCGAATCGTCCCGTTCAGCGACGCTGCGCGTGCCATGCGCAAGGTGATCGGTGTCTTGAGGTCCTTCGCGAACACTCGCGAAGCGATGCGGTTTCCCGCGTGAGCGTCGATGTGCTCCCACTTCTTCGCGAGGTGTGGAATCGTAAACGTGCCGTCGGCAGCGGTGGTCGCAACGGGATAGTCGTCGACGAGCACGGCTGCATCGGGCACCGGCGTCTGGCCGTCTTCCGCGACGACGCGCCCCGGCATCGAGCTTCCCGGCTCTAGCGCGATGTCCGCCTTGCCGAGGCCGCTGACGCGGCCGATGAGTTGCGAGGCGACGGCGTAGTCGGGATGGCGAACGATGATGCGCGAATTCACGCGCGCCGGATCGGGCAATGCGTAGTGCCCTTTCTCGTCCGTCGTCGAAATGATCTCGCCGTAGTCCCCTGCCACGATCACGGTTGCACCGGCGAGAGGCTTGCCGCCGGCGGAGATCGTTCCCTGCTTCATCTGCGATGCAATGAGCTGGATGACCCCGGCGTCATCGTCGGCGGCCGCGCGCTCGATCTGCGGCGCGAATCCCTGCGCATCGATCCGCAGATCGACGACGCTCCCCTTCGCCGCATCGATCGTGAAGTTCCCCTTCGCGTCGCATTGCGCAGTCGCGAGAGGCTTGCGGGCCGGATCGGCGGAGAGCACCCGCGTGCGGCGCGCTTCGAATGATTCGAGCGCGAATGCAGTGATCCGCGCGGCGACCGGCTTGCCTTCCGAGTCGACGACGGTTCCCATGATCGCAGCGATCGCGGGAAAGGAACAGAAGATGAGGACGGCAGAGAGAAGGCGTGCGCGCATACGTTGTTCCTACGAACGACTACGAGATTTGCTGAGTTGGACGTTGAAACCGCGGAAGAGTTTGCAACGCGTTTGGCGTTGCGGCAAACGTGCGGCTCTCCAGACCAGTGCGCGATGAAGTTCTTCGCGACCGCCTCGATCGCCTGGTCGAGACGTTCGATGTCTCCACGATCACTCCCGATCCGCTGGAGTTGGTGCTTCGCTATCGCGATCCGCTGGACCAGGAAGTCGCCGGACTTCTCGCGGCCGCGTTCGCCTATGGCCGCGCCGACATCGTGGTCGCCAATGTGGGGCGCGTGCTCGATGCGATGGGGCCGTCGCCGTTTCTCTACGTGAAGGCGTTCGAGCGAAGTGAGGGTGAGAAGCGCTTCGCGAATTTCGCGCATCGCTTTCAGAAGACGCCGGAGCTCGTGACGCTGCTCGCATGTATGGCGGAAGCGATTCAGGAGCATGGCTCGCTCGGCGCGCTGTTCCGCGCGTGCTACCGCGGTGAGGATCCCGACATCGGTCCATCGCTCGCGCGATTCGTCGAGACGATGCGCACGCGATCGATCAACTATCTGCTGACGTCGCCCAACGACGGCTCCGCCTGCAAGCGGATGAATCTCTATCTCCGCTGGATGGTGCGCCGCACGCCGCCCGACCTCGGGCTATGGACGTTCGTCGATCCGGCGAAGCTCGTGATCCCGCTCGACACTCACATCCACCGCATCGCGACGTTCCTCGGCCTCGGCAGACGCAAGCCGCCGGATTGGAAAGCAGCGCGAGCCATCACCGATCGCCTGGCGAAATTCGATCCCGCAGATCCCGTGCGCTACGACTTCGCCCTCTGCCGCCTCGGCATCCTGGACCTCTGCAGCAGAAAACGGCGCAAGGAGAACTGCGAGGTGTGCCTGCTGCGAGAGGCCTGCAGATTTCCCGTGAAGTGAGGATGGGGGATGGGAGTATGGGACTATGGGACCTATGGGACCTATGGGACCTATGGGTGGAGGCCGTTCTCCCCATAGGTCCCATAGGTCCTATAGGTCCCATCCGTCCCATCCTCCCCTCCATCCATTTTTTCGCTCCCTTTATCCAACAAAATGTACTCTGCTCTCTGTTCAAGGAACTGAACTCCACTCTTCAATCGTTTGGATTCATACGTTTAGGGCGGTTTTCCTCACGGCACCTCCGTTGAATAGGCCCGAGTGACTCTTCATGCGCCGGTCGATCCTGTCGAATGTGGTGATCGGGTTGCTCACGATGGCGATCGTCATCGGCGCGTTTGCCTCGTTTCAACGGAAGCGGTCGTCGTTCGAGCGGATCGACTTCACGTTCCGCCGCAACAACGGCGTGATCGTCGTGAAGACGGTCGATCCCGGCAGCCGCGCGGCGGCGGCGGGCCTCCGTCCCGGCGATGCGATCATCGTCATCGGCGACACGCCCACTACCGAGATCGAAGGACTGCAGAAGACCTTGCGCCGGATCGGACAACCGGTGCCGATGGTCGTGCAGCGCGGCGGGCGCCCTCTGACGCTGATCTATCGCGCGCCGGAGCTGAAGATCGATTACCCGTACCTGATCCTCAGCTTCATCGGATTCCTCTATCTCGCGATCGGCCTCTTCACGCTCTTCCGCACCTCGACGCTGGAGTCGACACTCTTCTATTTCGTCACGCTGCTGTCGTTCACCGTCTACGTCTATACGCCCGCGGGTGACATCGATTTTCTCTACAAGATGCTGCAGGTGGTCGAGGAGATCGCGATCATCCTGCTGCCTCCGCTGACGCTGAACTTCTTTCTGCTCTTCCCCCGTCCGATCGTCAGGCAGCAGCGCCTGCTCGCGTTGCTCTATGTGCTCCCGCTGCTGCTGGCGGCGTGGGACACGGATCTGCTGATCTTCAACAACATCGTGCCGGTTGCGGCGCCGGCGCGCGCGTTCGAGATCATCGCGCGCTGGGAGTACGTCCACTTCGCGATCTACTTCACGCTGGCGGTCGTCGCGCTGACGTACACGTATCGGAAGGCAGCGCCGGTCGGCAAGAAGCAGATCAAGTGGATCTACCTCGGGATGATCCTCGGTTTTCTGCCGTTCCTGGGGATCTACATCATCCCTTACCTCGTGTCGGGATCGGTGCAGCCGGTCTATTCGACGCTGTCGATTCTTCCGCTGGCGCTGATCCCGCTCGCCTTCGCGGTGTCGATCCTGAAGTACAAGCTGTGGGACGTCGAGGTGGTGATCAAGGAGATCCTCGCCTACTCGGTGGTCTTCATCTTCGGCATGATCGCCTTCTCGACGGTGAACCTGATTCTGTCGCACGCGATCGAAGAGCGCTCGGCGATGGAGCGCAATTTCCTTGCGTTCACGTCGGGGCTGCTGATCGCCGGCGTGCTCATTCCGGTGAAGTCGCGGATCGAGTCGGTGATCGAGATGATTCTCTACCGCGACAGCTATCGCCACCGGAAGGCGATCGCCGATTTCGCGCAGGAGCTGGCGACGTTTCACGACGTGCACGAGCTGATCTCGATGATGCGCGAGCGGCTGCGCGCGGCGCTCGACATCGATCGGATGAATCTCTTCCTGCGCGAAGGCTCGACGTATCTGATCTACGAGACGGAGCCGTCGCTGCCGCGCCGCACCGCGATGGAAGACTTCGGCGCGATTCCCTCGGAAGGTCCGATGATTCTCACCGAGCCGCGCCTGCCCGATGCGTCGCAGGTCCCGTGGCAGCTGCTCAAGTCTGGTTATCGCTATCTGTTTCCGCTGCGCAATCGCGGCGAGATGCAGGGCCTCCTCATCCTCGGCACGAAGCGCGGCGAGGAGCCGTTCTCGCGCGACGACCTGCATCTGCTCGAGTCGCTCACGGCGCCGGTCGCGCTGGCCATCGAGAACTCACGGCTCTACGGACGGCTGCGCCGCCAGCTCGAAGAGATTCGCGCCCTGAAGGAGTACAACGAGAACATCATCGAGTCGTCGTCGTCGGCGATCGCCGTCGTCGCCAGCGATGGAACCGTGCTCACCGCGAACCGCGCGTTCTGGGAGCTCGTGGCCGCGGATGCCGAAGACGAGCCGATGTCGCAGCTTTTCCCTCCCTTTGAGGAAGTGCGCCGCGGAGCCGCGCGCACGATCGCGACGAACTTCGTGAACCGGCAGGGCGTCGAAAAGGAAGTGACCGTCACCTCCAGCCCGCTGAATGCCGAAGACATCGATGGCGCGCGCGTCGTCGTGATCGGCGACATCACCGATCGTGTGCGTCTCGAGCGTGAGCTCGAGGACAAGGAGCGGCTCGCCGCGCTCGGCCTGCTGGCGGCGGGCGTCGCGCACGAAGTGAACACGCCGCTCACCGGCATCTCGTCGTACGCGCAGTTGCTGCTCAACGAGATCCCGCCCGACGATCCGAAATATCGCGTGCTGAAGAAAATGGAGCAGCAGACGTTCCGCGCTTCGAAGCTGGTGAACAACCTGCTCGACCTCATCGCGAACCGGCCGCGCACGCGCGAGCTCGTCTCGATCCCGGAGCTGATCGACGCCACGATCGCGCTCCACGAAGATGCGCTGGCGCCGAAGAAGATCTCCGTCCATCGCGGCGAGATGCCGCCGCTGCAGATCCATGGGAACTTTAACGACCTGCAGCAGGTTCTCACCAACATCCTCCTCAACGCGAAAGACGCAGTGGCCGAACATGGCAACGTCTGGATCGATGCGTGCGAAGAAGAGGATCGGGTCGTGATTCGCGTGAAAGACGACGGAAAAGGAATTGCGCCGGAGCTGATCGACCGCATCTTCGATCCGCTGGTCACGACGCGGCGCGGGCAGGGCGGTACAGGTCTCGGCCTCGCGATCTCGCGGCGGATCCTTCATGCATGCGACGGTGAAGTTTCGGTGAAGAGTGCACCGGGACAAGGTGCCGAGTTTTCGATTTCTTTGCCGCGCGCGGGTGCGATCGGCAGAGATGATGTCGCACGGATGGCGACGAATGCGCATTCTCATCGTTGATGACGAAGAAGTTCTCCGCGACGTGCTGGAGACGGTCCTTCGCCGCGAAGGATTCGATGTCCTTCTCGCCGCGAGCGGCGAAGAGGCGCTGAACACGCTCGACAGCGAGGATGTCGATCTCGTGATCCTCGACATCATGCTGCCGGGGATCAGCGGCATCGATACGCTGCGGTCGATTCGCGTTTCGAGTCCGGCGCTGCCGGTCATCGTCATCACCGCCTACTCCTCGATCGATGGCGCGATCGAAGCGATGAAGCATGGCGCGTTTCACTACATCCCGAAGCCGTTCAAGAACGAAGAGGTCGTGCTCACCGTCAACAAGGCGCTCGAGCAGCGGCGGCTGTCGAAAGAAAACGAGCGGCTGAAGGAAGAGCTCTCCGAGAAGTACGCCTACTCCAACATCATCGGAAAGAGCGAGGCGATGCGGAAGGTGTTCGATCTCATCCGCCTCGCCGCACCATCGCGCTCCAACATCCTCATCGCCGGCGAGTCAGGCACGGGCAAGGAGCTCGTCGCCAAGGCGATTCACCACGCCTCTCCGCGCGCGCGCAACGCGTTCGTCACCGTGAACTCCGGATCGCTTCCGCCGGAGCTCCTCGAGTCCTCCCTGTTCGGACATATGAAGGGAGCGTTCACCGGCGCGATCGCGACGAAGCGCGGTCTCTTCGAAGTCGCCGACGGCGGCTCGATCTTCCTCGACGAGATCGGCAACATCAATCTCGAAACGCAGGCCAAGCTCCTCCGCGTCATCCAGGAAAAAGAGTTCATGCGCCTCGGCTCCGTCGAGACCGTGAAAGTCGATTGCCGCATCATCGCGGCGACGAACGCCGATCTGCAGAAGCTGATGGCGGAGCAGCGCTTCCGCGAGGATCTCTACTACCGCCTCAACGTGATCACGATTCAGCTTCCGCCGCTGCGCCGGCGCCGCGAAGACATCCCTCTGCTCGTCTCGCATTTCCTGCAGAAGTACGCCGATGAGAACAAGCGCAAGGTGCGCGAGGTGACGCCGGAAGCGATGCGCATCCTGATGGATCACTCGTGGCCGGGCAATGTGCGCGAGCTCGAGAACACGATCGAGCGCGCCGTCGTGCTCTGTACGACCGATCGCATCGGGCCGGATCTCATGCCGGACTACCTCCGCTATCCCGTCAACACCGATCAGCCGGCGATGACCGTGCCGGTGGAAGGCCTCTCGTTGAAAGATGCGGTGTCGCGATATGAACGGGCGATGATCCTGCAGTCGCTCGAGCTCGCGAACGGCGTGCAGAAGAAGGCGGCGGAGCTGCTGCAACTGAAGCCCTCCACGCTCAACGAAATGATGAAGCGCCTCGGCATCCACACGAAATCCACCGCCGCCATCGAAGACGAAGTCACCGTCGAGTAATAAGTGGAGCGCGGACGTCTCGTCCGCGCACCGCATCCCATTACAATCACGGACCGAGGTGCCGCCCATGATCCGACGGCTGCTGGCCGTTTCGTTGTTCGTCTTCATCACTGCAAACGCGTTCGCCCAGAATCCTCCGGCTCCTGATGAATTTCTCGGATATCAGGCAGGCGAACGGTTCACGTCGTGGGATCACATCCTCGACTACTTCGGCGAGCTCGCGAAGAAGTCGAATCTGATCACGATCCAGAAATTCGGTGAGACGTACGAGAGACGGCCGCTCGTCCTCGCGGTGCTCGCCTCGCCTGCCAATCGCGCGCGGCTCGATGAGATCCGGAGGGATCTCCTCTCGATCGCGAACGGAGAAGCGACGGCGGAGCGCGCCGCGGCCATCGCGAAGAATGATCCGGCGATCGTGTGGCTCGCGTTCGGAGTGCACGGCAACGAGTCATCTTCTGCGGAGGCGGCGATGCAGATCGCCTCGACGATCGTGCGTGAGCCGGCGCTGCTCGACCATCTCATCGTCGTCATCGATCCGCTGCAGAACCCCGATGGCCGCGAACGCTACATTCAATGGTTCACGCGCACGCGCGGCGAAGCGGTGGATCCGAATCCGGATGCGTTCGAGCATCAGGAGCCGTGGCCCGGCGGCCGCTACAACCATTACCTCATCGACATGAACCGCGATTGGGCGTGGCTGTCACAGCGCGAAACACAGGCGCGTACGGAGCAGTTTCGCCAGTGGAACCCGCAGGTGTTCGTCGACTTCCACGAGATGGGCTACGAGTCGACCTACTTCTTCCCGCCTGATTCCAAACCGATCAACGCGAATCTGCCGAAGGATGTCGAGAAGTGGCTCGATGTGTTCGGCCGCGCGAATGCCGAGGCGTTCTCCGCGAAGGGATGGGCGTTCTTTGTCGGCGAGCGCTTCGATCTGTTCTATCCGGGATATGGCGATTCATGGCCGGCGCTGCATGGCGCAATCGGCATGACGTACGAGGTCGCGGGCCACTCGCATGCCGGTACTGCGGTGCGGCGCGAAGATCAGACCATCCTCACGCTCGCCGATCGCATCGCGCGGCATTACACGACGGGCATGGCGACGCTGCGCACCGCGGCCGCGCATCATGAAGATCTGATCCGCTACACGAGTGAAGCCGTGCAGTCGCAGTTGAATGCTGGAAAGCAGACGTATCTCGTCGCGCCCGGCGCGCCGAATTTCCAGCCGATGATCGACCTGCTGCAGGCGCAGGGCATTCGCGTCGGAATGCTGACGGCGACAACGTCGGTAAAGGCTTCGCGCATCGACAGCGATGTGCCGGAGACGAAGATGTTTCCCGCCGGGACAGCGGTGATCAACACGCGGCAGCCGCTCGGCGGGCTGGCGCAGACGCTGCTCGAGAAGTCGCCGGTGTTCACGCGGGGCTTCGTCGAAGAGCAGCGCTCGAAGACCCAGGCCGACGAGCCGGACGATTTCTATGATCTGACCACGTGGTCGCTTCCGCTCGCGATGAACGTCGACACGTACACGGTTGCGGGTCCTCTGACCGCGGACACCAAACCGTACGTGAAGTCCGCGCCGGCTCCATTTCGCAGCGCCGCGTATGGCTATCTCATCGACGGACTCGACGCGAATGTCTATCGCCTGGCGGGTGCGCTGCTTCGTGCCGGCGTGAACTTCAGCGTGAGCGAAGACGAGGTCGATTTCGGCGGCGCGAAGCCGTCCGCGCGCGGTTCGCTCATCGTGTTGAAGGGCAACAACAAGCCCGGCGTCGATGCGATCCTCGAGCGTGCGGCTCGCGACACCGGCGCCGCGATCGTTCCTCTCGAGAGCGGGTGGGCTGGCGGGACCGCATTCGGCTCGGAGAAGTTTCACTACGTCCGCGATCCGAAGATCGCGCTCGTCGGCGGCAACGGAACGATGTCGACGTCGTATGGAATGCTCTGGCACACGCTCGACATCGATACGCCGATTCCCCATAGCAATCTGTCGTTCGAGTCGCTGCGGAAGATCGACTTCAGCCACTACCGCGTCATCGTCTTTCCCGATGGCGACTACAAGCGTCTCGACAAGAACACCGTTGCGCGGCTGCAGTCGTGGGTTAGAGGCGGCGGCGCACTCGTCGGTGTGAAAGGCGCGGGCGCATTCTTCCGCGACAAGGATGTCGAGTTGTCGAAGTTGAAGGAGTGGGAGCCGCCGAAGAAGAAAGACGACGAAAAGCCTGCGACGGATGAGCGGTACAACCAGTACCGCGTGCCCGGCGCGGCATTTCGCACCGAGATGAATGCGCGGTCGTACCTGACGTTCGGTCTGCCGCGTGCGCCGATGGTCCTGATCGAAGGGACGTCGGCCTACGTGCCGGTATCGCACAAGGTAGACAACATCCTGACGATCGATTCGAAGGCGCCGCTCGTGTCGGGTGTGGCGTGGCCGGAATCGATCGATCGCCTGAAGGGCTCGCCGTATCTCGTCGCCGAGCCGTACGGCGACGGCCAGGTCATCACCTTCGCCGACGATCCGAACTACCGCCTGTTCTGGCGGGGAACGCTGCCGCTGTTCCTCAATGCAGTGCTCTACTCGCCGAGCTTCACGAGGGAATAGCGACAGGTGTGCCGTCCGATCCGGCACGCGATTTGTACCTCAACGGCTTGCGGTGGACGTGGAGGCGAGTATCCCCTCGGCAGCGAGGCAGGAACAGACCCTCCGATCCGGTTTTTGGTACCAGCGGGGTTTGGTTTTTGCCCTGACGCATCGAAGCGATCTTCGAGCGATCCACCGAGGAAATGCCGCGGCAGCGTGTGTCGCGGCATTTTCGTTTGCCGATGTTCCCGACTTCGCCGGGCATAAACTGAAACCATGTACGTCCGACCTCCTGCCGTCGACGGCCGGTTCTACGAAGGGTCGCCTGAACGCCTTCGCCAGGAGGTGCTCGCATGTCTGCCGACGACGCAGTCGTCGAAAGAGCCGTTCATCGGAGCCGTCGTGCCGCATGCCGCGCTCATGTACAGCGGCCATGTGGCCGGCGAGTTCTATCAGGACGCTGTCATCCCGCGGCGGCTCATCATTCTTTGTCCGAATCACACCGGCCTCGGCCATCACGCTGCGATCAATCGCGAAGGAGCGTGGCGCACTCCGCTCGGCAATGCCGAGATCGATTCGCCGCTTGCCGATGCGCTGATGAGGAAGACGCGTCTCTTGAAGGAGGACGCCGCCGCGCACGCGCGCGAGCACTCGCTGGAAGTTCAGCTCCCCTTTCTTCAACAGCTCCTCGGCGCCGGTTTCACCTTCGTGCCGATCTGTCTCGGCGCCGCGCGCTACGACTATTGCGAGGAAGTCGGTGAGGCGATCGCGCAGGTGGTGAAGGAAGCCGGCGAACCGGTCGGAATCATCGCCAGCTCCGATCTCAATCATTACGAGGACCAGCCGACGACGCTGCAGAAGGATCAGCTCGCGATCGATCAGGTTCTCGCGCTGAACCCGCAGGAGCTATGGCGCGTGATCTTCGACGAGGACGTCTCGATGTGTGGTTTCATCCCGGCCACGACGATGTTGATTGCCGCCAAGGAGCTCGGCGCGACGAAGGCGAGACTGCTGAAGCATGCGACGAGCGGGGATATCAACGGCGACTATCGTCAGGTCGTCGGGTACGCGTCGATCATCGTTCAATAACGGCCAATGAATATTCTTTTTGCTACGGCCGAGGTTTCGCCGGTCGCGAAGACCGGCGGTCTGGGAGATGTGTGCGGGGCGCTGCCCAAGGCGCTGCGCGCACTCGGTCACGACATCATCGTCGTGATGCCGTATCACCGGCAGGCGAAGGAGTGGTTTCAACGGAACGGTGTTGAGCTCGAGCGCGTCGCTCATGTGCCGATGGTGTGGGATCACTGGAGCGCAGACCTCACCGTGTTGCGCACGGTGCTGCCGGGGACGGACATTCCGCTGATCTGCGCGGCGAATGACGCGCTCTTCGACCGCGATGGAATCTATGCGGCGCGCGCCGGCGGCCCCGACGATTCGATCGAGCGGTTCGCGTGGTTCAACCGCGCGGTGATTCGCAGTTGCGAGATCATCGGCTTCTCGGCCGAGATCATTCACGCGCACGATTGGCACACGGCGCTCCTCCCCGCGTATCTCGATTCCGGATTGCGCCGCAGTGAGTCGTTCCGCTTTGCGCGAGCGGTCTACACGATCCACAACATGAACTATCAGGGCGTTGCGGCGGCGAGCAAGTTCGATTTCTTCGGTCTGCACAGCCGCTACTGGGCGCCTGATGCGCTCGAGCACTTCGGCGATGTGAATCTGATGAAGGGCGGCATCCTGCTCGCCGATCAGGTGACGACCGTTTCGCCGAATTACGCGAGGGAAGTCCGGACGCCGGAACATGGCGCCGGCCTCGATGGAGTCGTTCGCCACATCGGCGATCGCTTCTCCGGCATCCTGAACGGCATCGACACCGGGGAATGGAATCCGGCAACGGATGAGCATCTGCCGGCGAACTTCGAGCCGGGGAAGATGCACGGCAAGACGATCTGCAAGCGGATGCTGGCGAAGGAGCTCGGCCTCAAGTACAAGGCGAAGACGCCGCTCATTGGAATCGTGTCGCGCCTCGTCGAGCAGAAGGGATTTCAGCTCGTCCTGCCGGTGCTGTCCGACATCCTCCGCGCCGGTGCGCAGATGATCGTTCTTGGTCACGGCGATGCGTATTACGAAGAGAAGCTGGAAGAGCTCGCGGCCGTGCATGGCGATGCGCTTCGCGTGATGATCGGGTTCGACAACGCGCTCGCACACCGCATCTACGCCGGCTGCGATCTGCTGCTGATGCCTTCGATGTACGAACCATGCGGGCTGAATCAGATGTACGCGCTGCACTACGGAACCGTGCCCGTCGTGCGCATGACGGGAGGCCTGGTCGACACCGTCGTTCCGTTCGACGGGACGAATCGCGAAACGGCGACCGGCTTCGGCTTCGCGAACGCAGCTTCCGGCGATCTCTACACGGCGACGTGGATCGCGATGCTGAACTTCAAGGATTCGCGGCTCTGGAAAACGCTGCAGGCGAACGGCATGGCGCTCGACTTTTCGTGGGATCGTTCGGCCAGGCGCTATGAGGAGGTGTACCGTCGCGCGCATGAGTGAGAAAGCGGCTGCCTATCAGGAGTGCTACGACGCCATCCACGCGATCTGGAGCGAGGAGGGTGGCGCGACGCTCGACGAGATCGCGCTGATGGCGACGGTCAATTCCGTGCTCGCGAACCGCTTCGAGGCATTCTTCTGGACAGGCTTCTATCGCGTCTGCGGCGAGCGGCTGGTCGTCGGTCCTTACATCGGCACGGTGGGCTGTCTGCAGATCCAGATGGGCCGCGGCGTCTGCGGCACTGCGGCGGCGCGGCGCGAGACCGTCATCGTGCCGGATGTGGAGAAGTTTCCGGGGCACATCGCCTGCGACGCGAATTCGAAGTCGGAGATCGTGGTGCCGGTGTTCGGACGCGAAGGGGAGCTGATCGCGGTGCTCGATGTCGATTCGGACCGTCTGGCCGCGTTCGATGAAGAGGATCAGGCGGGGCTGGAGAGAATCGTTCGTCTGTTCGCGGTGTGACGCCGCCGCTTACGACAACAGCTCGAGGATCGCGCGCAGCTCGTTCTTCACCGCTGTCAGATCGTGCCGCGACGCGGGTGCAGCGGCTGGTTGGGGAACAGGCGGCGCGGCCATCTCCATCTCCAGCTTCTTCTTCGCCCCCGCGATCGTGAACCCCTCCGAATAGAGCAGTTGCTTGATCCTGAGAATGATGTCGATCTCGCGGCGCGTGTACAGCCGTTGTCCGCCGCCGCTCTTGTTGGGCGCCAGCGGCGGAAACTCCGTCTCCCAGTAGCGCAGCACGTAAGGCTGCACATCCGCCAGGCGGCAGACTTCACCGATCTTGTAGAGCTCCTTCTCCGAAGGCACGAAGTGATTATAGGGCGTTAGAAAATTGCATTCGGTGTCGGAGGAATGGTTGCCGGCCTTTCTCCCTGATGAATCCGCTCGATCACCATGTCCGGATGATCATGGCGGAAGGACTCGACGATGTAGCAGCGGCGGCAGACGGGCTGTGCGAGCGAGAGGAAGTTCGGCACATCTTCCGGTACGATATCGCTCCAGGCGACCACGTCCCCTTCCCGTGTGAGCAGCGCCGCTGCCTCATCGATCGTCTGGTGGCAGTAATGGCAGCGCTTGCCGCTGAACCACAGCTGGACGATCGCATGCAGCGCCGTTCTTTCCGGCGATTCCTCGATCTGGCAGACGCACTCCTGCGCGCATCCCTGCTTCTCCGGCCAGCGCGAGCAGGTCTTCAGCCGGACATCGGCTTCGCCGCTGAGGGCCGCCCATTTCGCCGCGCGAAGTGCGTCGACCTTCACCGCCGCAGGCTGGTAGTTCTCCGGGCAGACGATGAGCCGGACGCCGCGGAACCGAAACCACGTCCGCAGGAACTCACCGAAGAAGACGTACGCGACGATCGCCAGCAGCGAGAACCCGAGTGTCGACCAGATCAGCGGGATGGGCATGACACACCTCCACCACACATGGTCGGCTCACAGTCGGACATGACGCCGTGAAGGTCCGCACATGCGACTGTGTGCCCGCATCACAAGGACGAGTGCGAAGCGCGGCCGGTTAACGGACTAAAATGTGGGTATCCGTACAGCCATGAAGAAGTTTCTGCGGCTCGCCGCTGCCTTGTTTTTGCGCTTCCTGATCGTCGTCGCGCTTGCGACGGTGGCCACGAATGTATTGAGCGAAGCAGGTACGGCCGGCGAACAGCAGGCGCGCATCGTGGCCGCGGCGGTCCTGATCGTCAGTGCGGCGATGTACTACGCATCAGTGAAAGTTGCGGGACGCCCCTTCCGCGCGGTACGCGATTCCGTGATTGTCCTGCTGATCCTCGCGCTGTCCTGGGTTTTCGTTGCGAACATGTTCGCCGTGACGTCGCGCAGCCGCGCAAGACGAACGATGGCCGACATCCTCTCGCTGAGCAATGCGGTGGAGGCGTATGCGACCGACAACAACACTTATCCGCAGGCGAAGTCACTCGACGAGCTGGCGAAACTGCTCGAGCCAACGTACGTGAAACAGATGCCGCGCCAGGATGCCTGGCGTTTCCCGCTCCGTTATGAAGTCATCGGAACGGGCAAGCAATCGCAGTACTACATCGGCAGCAGCGCTTCGGGCGGCGAGTGGGAGAAGCCTCATCTCTCGGACTACCAGAAGCGCGTGAACAAATCGAGCACCGAGGACATCATTCTTCACAACGGAACGTTCGTGGCCTCACCGATGGGGCAATCGGCTCCGTAGCGAAGCCTTCGAGTGATCACGATCACAACGACGCGTATCATCCGGCATCCCGCCTAAGCCCCCGACCGCCTACCTTTGCGTCACGAGGTCATGTGATGGCACTCGAGGGGCGTCGGATTCATGTTCGAGGAGTCGTTCAGGGCGTAGGGTTTCGCCCGTTCGTCTACCAGCGCGCCCGTCTCGATGGCATCACGGGCCGGGTTCGTAACGATTCGACGGGTGTCGTCATCGAGGCCTTCGGTGAAGCAGGCACGCTCTCCTCATTCATCGATGAGCTCCAGCACGATGCCCCGCCCGCTGCACGCCTGCGCGAAATCGAATGGGTGAACATTCCCTACGAGCGCGCTGAAGAATTCGCGATTGCGGAAAGCAGCGAGGCAGAGGTTCGCAGCGTTTCGATCCCGGCCGACCTCGCGACGTGCGATCTCTGTCTCCGCGAGATCTTCGATCCGCTCGACCGGCGTTATCGCTATGCATTCACCAACTGCACGAACTGCGGGCCGCGCTACACGATCGCGAAGGACATTCCATACGACCGCCAGCAGACGACGATGGCGAAGTTCGCGATGTGCCCCGAATGCCGGCGGGAGTACGAGGATCCATCGAGCCGGAGATTCCACGCACAGCCGAACGCCTGTCCGAATTGCGGCCCGAAGCTCTCCGCGGTAACGCCAAGCGGACGTGTCATCGACACGAGTGATGCGGTCGCATTCGCCGCGCGCACGCTGCGCGCTCAGTTCATCGTCGCGGTCAAGGGCCTCGGCGGATTCCACCTCGCGTGTGATGCAACTTCAGAAATCGCGGTGCAGCGTTTGCGAGAGCGCAAGCGCCGCGAGGCAAAACCGCTCGCGGTGATGGTGCGAGACATCGCCGAAGCCGAGCGGCTCTCCCTCCTCGGCGAGCGCGAGCGCCGGCTCCTTACCTCCGTTGAACGCCCCATCGTTCTCGTTCAAAAAAGGGCCGGTGCTCCGCTTGCTGATTCCGTTGCGGAAGAGAATCCGCTCGTCGGAATCTTTCTCCCTTACACACCGCTGCACCATCTGCTCCTCGCGGAAGCGGGCAAGCCGCTGGTGATGACGTCAGGCAACCTGGCCGACGAGCCGATGGCGACGACGAACAGCGGCGCGCTCGCCTCGCTGGGAGAGATCGCCGATCTCTTCCTGATGCACGATCGCGAGATCGAGATCCGCGTCGATGATTCCGTCGTGCGCGTCATCGACGATCGCCCCGTCGTCCTTCGCCGCGCACGCGGCTACGTGCCGCGCGGCATTCATCTCCGGGATGCGGTCAGCGAGCCGGTGCTTGCCGTCGGTGCGCATCTCAAGAACGCGATCTGTCTCGCGGCGGGACGCACGGCGTTTCTCGGACATCACATCGGCGATCTCGAAACGGTCGGGACGCTGGAGGCATTCGAGCAATCGATCGAGAAGCTGAAGAGCTTCGCCGGCATCGAGCCGAGGATCGTCGCGCACGATCTCCAGCCGGACTACTTCTCGACTCGTTACGCGCAGACGATTCCCGATGTCACGCTGGTCGGAGTTCAGCACCATCACGCGCACATCGCCGCGGTGATGGCGGAGCACTCGCTCGACTCGCCTGTGATCGGCGTCGCGTACGATGGGACCGGCTTCGGCCCGGATGGCACGTCGTGGGGCGGCGAGATCATGGTCGCCGGCTACACGAAATTCCGCCGCGTCGCGTCATTCCGTCCGATTCCACTCGCCGGCGGCGATCAGGCGATCCGGCAGGTATGGCGAATCGCGCTGGCGCTGCTCGATGACGCATTCGACGGCGAGCCGCCGCTCGATCTCATCCCGCTGTTTCATGGAACTCCGCATCACGTCGAGTCGGTGCGCCGGATGATCGCGCATGGCGTGAATGCGCCGCTGGCGCGCGGCGTCGGACGCTACTTCGACGGGCTCGGTGCTCTCGTGCTCGACGCGCCCGAAGCTAGGTTTGAAGGAGAGGTGGCGATGAAATGGAGCCTCGCCGCCGATACGAATGAAGATGGCTGCTATCCGGCGGTGATTCGCGAAGGGCGCGAGCCGTGGGAGATCGACATGCGGCCGTTGGTGAAGGCTGCGGTCGAAGATCTCATCGCCGGCCGCAGCGCAGCGACGATCTCCGCGCGCTTCCACAACACGATCGCCGCCACCACGATCGAGTTGATTCAGGCGGCCGATGCCGACATGCCCGTCGTGCTCAGCGGCGGCTGCTTCCAGAACGCACGTCTCAGCGAGACGATCATTCACGCGCTCCGCGATCAGCAGCGCGTGTTCATGGGACGCGATGTGCCTCCCGGCGGCGGTGGGATCGCTCTTGGCCAGGCTGTGATTGCCAATGCAGTTGCCCGGACCACGGAGGAGCTCTCATGTGTCTCGATGTCCCAGGCAAGGTAGCCGGCGACAGGAATTCCCGTACCGGATTCGGAAGGAGACGGCCCGGCTCGGCCTGACGGCGAGCCCCTGCCGCGAACATGTTGAACGAATTCTCCACCACGCGCGTTGCCATCCTCTGCTCGAAACGTGCTCCCGGTCTGGACCAGCTCCTGCGTCATCCGCAGCGGGACAAGCTGTTCGAGATCGCGTGTGTGATCTCGACCGAGCGGCGGTTCGACGATCACGATCGCATCGAGTTCGCCGGTGTTCCCGTGCTGCTTCATCCGATCGAGAGCTGGAAGTCGATGGATGTGCGCGCGGAGTACGACGCGATCACCGCCGAGATGCTCAAGGCGCTCAACGTCGATGTCGTGCTCCTGCTCGGATACGGTTACGTTCTCACCGGCTCGATGCTGTCCGCATTTCCTGATCGCATTTTCGGTATTCACGACAGCGATCTGACGCTGCGCGATGTCGAGGGAAAGCGCCGTTACGTCGGTTTACACGCCACGCGCGACGCGATTGTCCAGGGCGAACGGGAAACGCGCAGCAGCCTCCACGTCGTGACGCCGGACGTCGCCTGCGGGCCGGTGTTGTTCCTCAGCGATCCCTATCCGGTGTCGCAGCTCGCCGGAGATGCCTGCCGCTGGGGCGCGGGCAACATCATCCGCGCCTACGCGTATGCACATCGTGAGTGGATGGTGTACGACTGCTGGGGCGATCTCGCGGCCCGCGTTCTCGAATACATCGCCGCCGGATATCGAATCGAGGCGAATGCATGAGCCGTTACGATTGCGGATGGGATGCGGGAGTCGTCCCCATCAACGTTCGCCTCGCCGGGCACAATCGCGAGCACTTCCTCGACGACGGCCTGCTCGCCGTCAATCTGATGGGATCACCCTGCGCCGGCAAGACGTCGATTCTGGAGGCGGTGGCGCGCGCGGCGAAAAATCCGCGCAGGATCGTAGCGATGACCGCGGAGCCCGCAAAGGAGAACGATGCGAATCGGTTGATGGCTGCGGGCATTCGATCGAAGGCGATCGAGATGCGGCGGGCGGCTCCTCTCGATGCCGAGCTCGTGCAACGCACGCTGCATCATCTCGACGCCGGCGACGCCGAGTATCTCTTCATCGAGAGCTGCGGCAATCTCCTCGGCCCCGTCTGCGACTTCGGTCAATCGCTCAACGTCGTCGCGTTGTCGATCACCGAGGGTGAGGAGAAAGCGCTGCATTTTCCGGAGATGTTCGAGAAGGCCGATCTCGTGCTGCTGACCAAGGCGGATCTGCTGCCGCATCTTCCGTTCATCAACGTGAAGGCGATCATGGATGCGCTGGCGCAGGCGATGCCTTCGCCGCGCGTGATTTCGATGTCGTGCCGCACGGGGCTCGGTGTCGAGGCGTTTCTTCGCTGGCTCGAGGCGGCGCGTGCGGCAGCGCTGGAGAAGTTGTTGGTTTGATGGGACGGATGGGACGGATGGGACCGATGGGACCGATGGGTGGAAACGGTCCTACTGCTTTCTGATGCGGACCAGTTCCTGCGCGCCTTCTACCTCGGCGTAGAGGCCCACGGCGGCGTCGTACACCTCGTTTACGCTGATGTCGCGCATGCACTGGTGATGTCCCAGAGGGCATTCGCGTGCGTAGCAGGGTGCGCAGGCGAGCGGCTTGCGCAGCACGCGTGTAGCGCCCGGTATGACGGTGCGGCCTGGATCGGTGGGGCCGAAGATCGAGACGGACGGCACGGCGAGTGCGGCCGCGAGATGCAGCGGGCCGCTATCGTTCGTGATGACGACCGAGCAGTGCGCGATCGCCGCCGCCAGATCGAGCACATCGCCTTCGCCGCCGATCACCGGAATGTGGCTGCATGACGCGGAGATCGTCTCCGCCTGCACGCGCTCGCCGGGACTGGTCAGCAGCACGACATTGCATCCGTCGTTGCGTAGACGTTCCGCGACTTCACAAAAACGGTCATCACCCCAGTGCTTCGCCCGTCCATACAGTCCTCCGGCGTGAATGCCGAAGAGAGGACAATCGAGCTTGACGCCGAGCTGGCGCAGGCGGCGGCGTGCCTTCTCCCGCGTTGCCGCGGGCAGTGTCATCGAGGGCAGCTCGTCGACGACACGCGGAGCATTCAGTGCGGCGAGCAGCGCCGCATAGTCCTCGAGCTGATGACCGCGGGTACCGCGCGGGACGCGATGCGTGAGCAGCAGCGAGCGGCAGTCGGTCGAGTAACCCCAGCGCTCGCGGATTCCTGCGGCGAGCGTGACGACCGCCGCGCGGAACGAGTTCGGGAGAATCACCGCGCGCTGGAACTTCCCTCCGCGCCGCAGCGACTCGATGCGTGACCGCGTCGAGCCGTTCCACGGAATCACTTTGCGGAAGATTCCGGAGGACGCCAGCAGCGGCGCCACGTTCTCCGGCGCTGCGACTGCGATCCCGCCTTCGCCGCGAAAGCGATGCTGCAGCGCGCGAAACGTCGGCAGCGCCAGGATGTTGTCTCCGACCCAATTGAGACCGATGACTACCGTTTCCGTGCTGGTCATGCCGTCCCCTCGCCTGTCCCTTTCCAGCGATCGTGCATCCACAACCAAAGCTCCGGGCAGGCGGCGATGCGGCGAGAGATGACGTCGTTGATGCGTGTTGTCAGCGCCACCGGCTCTCTCTCGTCCTCACTCAGTTGGTCGACACGAATCGGCTCTTCAAACTCGAGACGATGTCTCGCACCATCCGGAATGCAAAAAGCGAACACAATTGTAGAGCCGTGCTTCGCGGCCATCTTCGCCGGGGCGTCCGTCGTCCATGCCGGACGGCCGAGGAAGGGCACTTTGATGCCTTCGCGAGGGAGAACGGCCTGGTCGGGGAGAAGCACCACGACGGCATTCTCCGAGAGACTTTTCAGGAGAAACCGCGCTGCTTTGCGCCGGTCGACCACCTGCGCGCCGGTCTTCGCGCGAAAGGCCGCGAGATCTTCTTCGAGCAGGCTGTTGTCGAGACGGCGCGCGACGGTGCGGACGTTGTCGACGTGCGCCATCAGCGCGAGCCCGCCGATCTCCCATCCTCCGAAATGGCCGCTCATCAGAAGGGTTCCCTTCCCATGCGCACGCGCATCGTGCAGGAGCTGCTCGTTGACGAACGGGCAGCGGGCGGCGATCTCCTCGAGCGGCATCGATTGCACTTTCAGATAGAGCAGAACCTCGCGGCCGAAATGCCTCCAGCAGCGATCGAGGATTTGACGCAGCTCCTCTTCGCGGCGTTCGGGGAAGGCCGCGCGGAGGTTGCGCATGCCCAGCCGGTCACGGCCGCGCAGGACCCTGGAGGCGAGTGCGCCGATCCGCGTTCCCCAGCGCAACACGGCTTCATCCGGCATCGCACCGACCGCGCGGAGAAGAATGCGGTAGAGGCGGTACTCGATCCGCGTCTGCAGTCGGGATTTCTTGCTCATGCGCTCCGTCTGTACGACAAGCTCTCAGCGCGGCCGGACTGGGAGCATCTCCAGGATCTTCGCGATCACTTCTTCGCCGATCTCCATCTCGATTTGCAGCGCCATGATGTCATCGGCGGGACCGATCTTCACCGCGTCTTTTTCCGTCGTGACGATGAGGTCCGCGCCGCGTGCGGCGTTGCGGATCGTGCGCAGGTCCGCGAGCGTGTAGAGATGGTGATCCGGGAATCCGGCCGTTCCCACGATCTCCGCCCCCGTGCTCCGCAGCGTTTCGAAGAACTGCTGATTGTTGGCAAGTGCGGCGAATGCGTAGACGCGCTTGCCGGAGAAGAGGGCGCCGTTGACGACGCGGATCTTCCGCTCCAGCACGATGTCCGCATCGCTCAGCGACGACTTCCCCTCGCGGTAGAAGCGGGCGGGCGCTTCGATGACGATGTTGCAGTCGCGATGGAGCTGAAGATGCTGGAAGCCATCGTCGAGCAAAAATACATCGGCCTGATACCGCAATCCATTTTCGTACCGATTCGATCCGACAATAACGTCGATATTTTTCGACTTGATTAAAACCGGCTCGTCGCCGAAGCGCTCGCAGTCGAGCGTGGTGACAGGACCGTTCTCCTGCCCCTTCCGGCCGTAGCCCCGCGTGAGCACGGCGACGCGCAGCCCGTGTGACTGCAGCGCGTGCGCGATGGCGATCGTCGCAGGCGTCTTGCCGGCGCCGCCGATCGCGCGGTTGCCGATCGAGACCACCGGCACCGGCAGCCGTTTCGCCTTCAGCACGCCGATCCGATAGAGCGCACGCCGCAGGCGGTTGATCCCGCGATACAGCAGCTCCGCAGCGTTCCAGAGAGGATTCACGCGAGCAACTCGACGATCCGCCTCGCCGTGCGTTCCGACGCTCCCCGGTTCTGCATCACCGCAAGCCGCGCGCGCTCACCCCATTCCGCCCGCATCGTCTCCTCGGTGAACATCTGCCGCGCAAACGCGAAGACGTCCGCCGCCGACTCCACCTGCTTCGCGGCTCCATGATCGAGAAAGACCTGCGCGATCTCGCGGAAGTTCGTCATCGAAGGGCCGAAGCAGACAGGCACGCCTGCTGCCGCGGGCTCGATCGGGTTGTGGCCGCCCACCGGCACGAGCGATCCGCCGACGAACGCGACGGCGGCGAATCGATAGATCTTCGCCAGCTCGCCGAACGAGTCGAGGAGCAGCACATCCGCCTCGCTGGCGGAGTCGATCTCGCTGCGCCGGATCTGGCGCAGCGACGTCGTCGCGAGAAGACTCGCCACCGCCTCGAACCGTTCCGGTTTGCGCGGCGCGATGACCGCGAAGCCGTTCATCTCTTTGATGAAGCGCTCCAGCTCCGGAACGAGCATCTCGTCTTCGCCCTCGATCGTCGAGCCGAGCACGATGACGAGGCGTTCCTTGATGAGGGACATGAGCTGCGCCGCGACTTCCAGCGGCGCGACGTCAGGCTCATAGTCGAACTTCACGTTGCCCGAAGTCTCGACGATCGCTGCCGGTGCGCCGATCGCGATGAATCGCTGGCGATCGGTCTCCTCGCGCGCGAGCACCCGGTCATAGCGGCCGAGGATGTGTGACAGCAGAGGACGGAGCAGGCGGTAGCGCGGGAAGGAGCGATCGGAGATTCTCCCGTTCGCGAGCACGAGGCGCAGGCCGCGCTGGCGGGCGAGGCGTGTGACGTTGGGCCAGATCTCCGTCTCCATCGTCGCGAACGCGCGCGGCTGGTGATGATCGAGAAAACGCCGCACGGCGAAGCTGAAATCGAACGGAAAGTAGGTGACCGTCGCGTGCGGATAGAGGCGCTTCGCCTGTGCCTGGCCGGTAATGGTGGTCGTCGTGAACGCGATCGTCGTCGCCGGCCGCTGTTTCAGAATCTCCACGACGACGGGCCGCGCCGCGATCGTCTCGCCGACCGACACCGCATGAATCCAGAGGTCGTGCGCCGACGGCTTCGAACGATAGAAGCCCATCCGCTCCCGCAGGTTCGACAGATACTTCCCGCGAACGAAGCCGAGCAGAAGAAAAAATGGAGCGGTGATGAGGAACACGAGGTACAGAAGGACCTCGTAGACGACGAACATGGTTGCGGATCATATCGGGTCGCGCGTGCTTGCGCGCTCGCGGTGCCGCGCCGCCCGACCTTGCACTCGGGCATAACATCTGTATAGTTGAACGGCAGACACACGTGGCAGAAAAAGTCATCGCAGCCGGACTGGTCCTTCCTGATCTGGCGCGAAGCGTCGCTGAAGAACATCTCGAAGAGCTCTCGAAACTGATCGAGACCGCCGGCGGCGAAGTCGTTGCGCGCAGTCTGACGAAACGGCCCGCACCCGATCCTGCCACCTTCATCGGCAGCGGCAAGGCGGAGGAGCTGAAGAGCCTCGCCGAGCAGCACCGCGCGACCCTCATCGTGTTCGACGACGACCTCTCGCCGGCGCAGGTGCGCAACCTCGAGAAAGTCACCGGCGTGAAGGTGATCGATCGCAGCGCGCTGATTCTCGACATCTTCGCGGGCCGCGCGCGGAGCCGCGAGGCGCGCACGCAGGTCGAGCTGGCGCAGCTCGAGTACATGCTTCCGCGGCTGACGCGGCAGTGGTCGCATCTCGAGCGCCAGGCGGGCGGGATCGGCACGCGCGGCGTCGGTGAGACACAGCTCGAGCTCGACCGCCGCATCATTCGCACGCGCATCGCGCGCCTCAAAGACGAGCTGGAGCACATCGAGCGCACCCGCGTGACACAGCGCAAAGCGCGCTCCGCAGCGTTCACGGTTGCGCTCGTCGGCTATACGAATGCCGGCAAGTCGACGCTCTTCAACCGCCTCACCAGCGGAAGCGCGGAAGCGATCGACAAGCTCTTTGCGACGCTCGATTCGAAGTCGCAGCGCATTGCATCCGAGATGCCGCGCGAAACGGTGATCGTCGACACCGTCGGCTTCATCCGCAAACTCCCGCACCATCTCGTCGCCTCGTTCCGCTCCACGATGGAAGAAGCCGTGGCCGCAGATCTCGTGCTGCATGTGATCGATGGCTCGCATCCTCAATTCGAGGAGCAGCAGGCGATCGGCGAAGAGGTTCTCGCCGAGCTCGGTGTCGATCCGGCGCGGATCATCGAGGTCTACAACAAGTTCGATCTCGCCGGGTCTGAGCATCACTGGTTTCCCGACCCGCGGCGCAGTAACGCCGTCGCAGCCTCGGCGCTCACCGGCCGCGGCATCGACCGGCTGCTCGAAATGATCCGCGACCGCGAGCTGAAGGGCGGCGCCGTCATGCAGCTCGAGATCCCGCACGATCAGGCGCGGCTCGCCGCACGACTGCACGAAGTCGCGGAGATCTTCGAGCAGACGCAGACGGATGAAGGGACGATCTTCTCCGCATGGGTGCCGAACGAGTTCGTGCATCTGTTCGAAGGTTTCTCCGTGGCTGCCGAGCGCGTGCGGCGCGCCATGTGACGCCCGACACATGACGGCGTGATTCCGCCGACTTATCCCGTTGCATCCCCGACGCTAATCTCCCTGCGTGACTCGCCGGCAACTCGTTCCACCAGAGGAAGCTTATGATGCGGCGGACCCCATGAAAATCCGCCCCATCCATTCGCGGGATCGCAATCGGATTCACGAGATTCTGAGGGCCGTCGGCATTTTCACCGAAGAGGAAGTGAAGAGCGCGATGGAGCTCGTCGATCTCGGCCTCGAGCATCCCGAGCGGGGCGAGTACCTCCTGGCTGTTCTCGAATCGCCCGACAGCGGCCCCAGCCGGATGGTGCAGGGATACGTCTGCTACGGCCCGACTCCTCTGACGGACGGCGTATTCGACCTCTATTGGATTGCGGTCGATCCGGCGAGACAGGGAGAGGGAATCGGCCAACTGCTGCTGCGCTTTGTGGAGAATGAAGTGCGCCGGCAGCGCGGACGCATGCTGCTCATCGAGACGTCGTCGAAGGAGACGTACGGCGCGACGCTTCGCTTTTACCAGCGGAGCGGCTACGAAGAGATCTCGCGCATCAAGGACTTCTACAGAATCGAAGACGATAAGCTCGTATTCTGCAAGAAGCTTACGCCATGAGTCCGAACACTTCCCTCTACGTCGCCCTCGTTTTCTACGGTCTCGGAACGCTGGTGGCACTCGCGTCGCTCTTCGCGCGTGAGCGCCGGCTGCAGCACGCCGGCCTCGGTCTGATGGTGATCGGCTTTCTCAGCCACACCGTCTGGATCGGCACGATCTGCACGCTGACCGGACATCCGCCGCTGACGAATCTTCCCGAGACGGTGTCGTTCATCGCGTGGCTCGTGTTCGTCGTCGAGCTCGTGCTCTTCGTGATCTATCGCGTTCATGCGGCATCGTTCTTCGTCTACCCGCTCGTGCTGATCCTGCTCACGATTTCGGCAGTCGTGCGCGAACCGTTCACGCATTCGCAGACGGTGTTGTCGCGACTCTTCACGGCGCATCTGCTGCTGACGACAACAGGCGTCGCTGCCCTCCTCATCGGCCTCGCGTTCGGACTGCTGGCGCATCTGCAGGATCGCGCGCTGAAATCGAAGACGCGCGGCCGGCTCTGGGAGTGGATCCCGAGTCTCAACGTCTGCAAGGACGTCAGCTATCGCGCGCTGTCGATCGGGTTCAGCGTCTACACGCTCGGCCTGCTCACCGGCGTGCTCTGGTCGTACAAGACGACGGCCGGAATCGTGGCGATGCGGACGAAGGAGATCGGCGCGATCGTCGCCTGGGTTCTCTTCGCGATCGTCCTGCAGTCGTACATCAGCGGCACGTACCGAACCCGCCGCACGATGCTCACCGGCGCTGCGGCGCTGGTGGCGATCGTCGTGGCGATGCTGGGGATTCACCATGGTTAGGACAACAGGCTCCTGTCTGTTGCCTCTGGAGGCCGTATGCCTCTGATGCTCGTTGGTCTCAACCATCGCACCGCGCCGGTGGACGTGCGCGAGCGGCTCTCCATCGACGAGCGGAAGATGCCGGAGATTCTGCAGTCGCTGGTCGAGCATGGCGCGCTGTACGGCGCGGCGATCGTCTCGACGTGCAACCGCGTCGAAGTCGTGATCTCCGCGCCGAGCGAAGACGTCATCGAGCGCATCGTCGACTGGATGTCGGCGCGCGCGGACGCGGCGCGCACGGAGCTCGAGAAGCACCTCTACATCCTTCGCTACGGCGATGTCGTGAAGCATCTCTTCCGCGTCTGTTCCGGCCTCGACTCCATGATCCTCGGCGAGCCGCAGATCGGCGGCCAGGTGCGGAAGGCGTTTCAGCTCGCGCACGACGGCAACACGCTCGACGCGCTGCTGACCCAACTCTTCGAGCAGACGATGCGCGTGGCGAAGAAAGTGCGGACCGATACAGGGATCGGCGAGCATGCCGTCTCGGTTCCGTACGCGTCCGTCGAGCTCGCGAAGAAGATCTTCGGCCAGCTCGAAGGGCTGCGCGTTCTTCTCCTCGGCGCCGGCGACATGGGCGAGCTCACGGCCGAGCATCTGCACGGGCAGCATGTAAAGCAGGTCTTCGTCGCGAATCGCTCGTACGAGCGGGCGGTGGAGCTGGCGGCGCGGTTCGAGGGGCTCGCCGTGCAGTTCAATTCGATCGACGAACATCTCGCGTCGTGCGACATCGTCATCGCATCGACTTCCGCGCCGCACTTCGTGATCGAGACCGAGCAGGTCGAGCGCGCGCTTGCATCGCGCAAGAACCGCAACCTCTTCCTGATCGACCTCTCGGTGCCGCGCAACATCAATCCGGAGATCTCATCGATCGACGGTGCCTATCTCTACAACGTCGACGATCTGCAGCAGGTCGCCGATGCGAACCGCGAGCTGCGGCAGAAGAAGGCACAACAGGCGGAAGAGATCATCGAGCGCGAAGTCGAGTCGTTCCGCAAGCGGCTCGTCGCGCAGGACGCAGTGCCGACGATTCTCGAGCTGCAGGGCCGGCTGGAGACGATCCGCACGGCGGAGCTCGAGAAGTGCCTGCGCCGGATGGGACCGATCACCGCCGACCAGCGCGCGGCGGTCGAGCAGTTCTCGTCGCAGATGATCAACAAGATCCTTCACTACCCGATCCTGCAGCTCAAAGACGCAGCCGAGGAGCCGCAGGAGAGAGAGTCGCTCCGGAACACGATCCGGAAGATTTTCGGACTGAGCTCATGACGACAGTAAGAATCGGTACGCGCGGCAGCCAGCTCGCGCTCTGGCAGGCGAATCGCGTTGCGGAGCTCCTGCGCGAGAAGGGTCACGAGCCTGAGCTCGTGATCATGAAGACGACCGGCGACAAGCGGCACGACGTATCGCTGGCCACGATCGGCGGCAAGGGGCTCTTCATCAAGGAGCTGGAAGAAGCGCTGGAGCGCGGCGCCATCGACATCGCGGTGCACAGTCTGAAGGATGTGCCGTCGATCATTCCTCCGCAGTTCACGCTCGCAGGATTTCTCGAGCGCGCGGATCCGCGCGACGCGTGGGTGCATCCTTCGAATGCTCCGCTCGCGGAAATGCCGGCCGGCTCGATCATCGGCACGAGCGCACCGCGCCGCCGCGCGCAGCTCCGCTCGCTCTTTCCGCAACTGAAGATCGAGGACATTCGCGGCAACGTCGACACGCGCATCAACAAGGCGCGCGAGGGGAAGTACAGCGGCATCATCCTCGCCAGCGCCGGGCTGACACGTCTCGGCCGTGCGGGTGAGATCACCAGCTACTTCTCGACCGACGAATTGCTTCCCGCAGCGGGACAGGGCATCGTCGCCATCGAGACGCTCGCGTCGAACGCGATGGCGATCGGGATCGCGCGTTCCATCACGCACGAGCCGAGCGCGTACGCGGCCGTCACGGAGCGCGGTGTGCTGCAGAAGTTCGGCGAACAACTCGACTGCTACTCCTGCGTCGCGGTGCACGCCGCGAACGGCACGGTCCGCGCCTTTTTCTCCGACTACGAAGGAACGCGCGCGATTCGCGTCAGCGGCACGAGCGTCGAGGACGTCTATGACCGGCTGATCAAAGAAGGTGCGGCGGAATTGCTGAAGGCGGCGACATGAACGAAAAACAGGGCAAAGTCTTTCTGGTGGGAGCCGGTCCCGGCGATCCCGGTCTTCTCACGCGCAAGGCGGCGGAGCTCATCGCGACTGCGGATCTCGTCGCGCTCGACGCGCTGGTCTCGAAAGAGATCGGCGCGATGATTCCGAAGACGACCGAGGTGATTTACGTCGGCAAGCGTGCGAGCGCGCATGCGCTGCCGCAGGACCAGATCAACAAACTGCTCGTCGCCGAGGCGAAGAAGGGGCGGCGCGTCGTACGGTTGAAAGGCGGCGATCCCTTCGTGTTCGGCCGCGGTGGTGAAGAGGCCGAGGAGCTCGTGGAAGCCGGAGTGCCGGTGGAGATCGTGCCGGGCATCTCGTCGTCGATCGCGGGCCCGGCGTACGCAGGCATTCCTGTGACGCATCGCTCGTACGCAACGTCGCTCACGCTCGTCACCGGCCACGAGGCCGACGAGTCGACGGGCATCAAGTGGAATGCCCTTGCAGGTCTCGACGGCACCATCGTCTTCATGATGGGCCTCGGCAACCTCTCCGCGATCGTCAACAACTTGACGAAGCACGGCGTGCCCTCCGACCGGCCCGTCGCCGTCGTGTCGAAGGCGACGACGCGCGAGCAGCGCAGCGTGACCGGAACTCTCGCGACGATCGAGCGCATCGTGCAGGAAGCGCAGATCCCGACGCCGGCGCTGATCGTCGTCGGCGAAGTCGTGAAGATGCACGATGTCATCAACTGGTTCGAAACGAAGCCGCTCTTCGCCCGCAAGGTCGTCGTGACGCGCGCGCGGGAACAGGCGTCAGAGCTCAAGCGGATGCTCGACGAATCGGGTGCGCAGGTGCTCCAGTTTCCGACGATCGAGATCGCCCCGCCGGAGACGTTCGACTCACTCGATCACGTGATCGATTCCCGCTACGACCTCTACGTCTTCACCTCGGTGAACGGCGTGAAGAACTTCTTCGATCGCATGCTGGAGCGCTGCAGAGATGCGCGCATCTTCGCCGGTTCCAGGATCGCCGCCGTCGGCGATACGACTGCCGCGGAGCTTCGTGCACGCGGCATCGCGCCCGACATCATTCCCGAGAAGTTCCAGTCGATCTCACTCCTTCCGCTCCTGGAGCAGGATCAGAGCGGGAAGAAGACCGCGGTGATCCGCGCGGCCGAAGGGCGCGATGAGTTGATCGATGAGCTCCGGCGCCGCGGCGGCCATGTCGATCTGGGCATTGCCTACCGCACGATCGCGGCGGACTATGACCTGGACGAGCTGCGCGCGATGCTGGACTCGATCGATGCGGTGACATTCACCAGCGCGTCGACCGTCGAGCATTTCTTCGGCAAGCTGACTCCCGACGAGCGCCGCAAGCTGAATGAGAGTGCGAAATTCTTCTCGATCGGGCCGACGACGACGGAAGCGATCCGCAAGTTCGGCTTCGCCCCCGAGGTCGAATCGAAGAACGCGACGATTGCCGCGTTGCACGACGCCGTCGTCGAAGCGCTCACAGCCGTAAAAGTGTAGGACAGGCGCCCCCGCCTGTCCCGCGTGGCGGCCCGGATCACGACAGGCGAGGCGCCTGTCGTACACTGCCGCGCCGGTATGACCTCGCGGATTCTTTCGGCGCTGCTGTGGGTGGCGGCGTTCTGTTTTGCGGCGGGCGTGTTTCTCTCGCTCACGCTCTTCTTCCCTTCGTTGCCTCCGACCGAGCCGGTCGCGATCGGACTCATCACGATCCTGCGCTACGCGAAGATCAAGGACTATCTCGCGATCGCGCTCTTCTTCCTCACGGTTCCGCCGCTGACGGTGATCTTCGAACAGTACGGCCGGAGAGTGCTGCCGCGCCGGCCGGTTGCGGCCGCGCTGTTTCTCACGCCGTATCTGTTCGCTCCGTTCTTCTACCTCACGACGGGAAAAGCGGGCTGGATCCTCGTGCTGCCGATTGCGCTGTCGTATCTCGCCCCGCGCGCGCTCGCGTTCTGGCAGACGCACCTCTGGTTGCGCGAGCTCTTCGGCCGCGAGCGTTACCCGTACCACGCGCTGCTGTTCTGCGAGGCGCTTTCGTGGATTCTCTTTCGCTACCTCGTGCTGGGAAGGCGCATCGCGCACATCCCTACGCTCTTTCTGGAGGTCGTGTTCGTCGCGGCGTTCCTGGCGCTCTTCTGGATCGTGGCGCTCTTCATCACGCGCCTCGTCGAGTTGCAGTTCGGGATCCGCGCGTTCGAGCGCGTCGTCACGGCGGCGCTGCCGTTGACCCTTCTGCCGTTCGTTCCGCTCGCCTGGGTTCCGACCACGCATCCGCAACTCGTCATCATCGGCATGATGCTGCTGGTGGTTAGCCTCCGATTGTCGCTGACGCCGCGAGCCGCGTGGCGCCTTGCGGCATTCGTGATCTTCCCTGCTCTCATCTACCTCGTGAGCTACGCGTCGACCGCGCAGCTCTCGCAGTGGGTCGACCTCTTTCACCGCGGCGAGTCGATCGGGCCGGCATCGGATTATCTCCGCGGCAAGGTGCCGTTCCGCGACACCCTGCCGCTGCACGGCATGCTCGAGGATGGCGTGCTGGATGCCTGGCTGATGCAGCTCTTCGGACGCTCGCTCGCGGTCGCAGTCACCAGCAGTGTGATCATCGGTTCGCTGCTCTCCGTCTCGCTCTGGTTCCTCGGCCTCGCCGTCTTCGAATCGATTCCGCCCGCCATGCTTTGCGTGGCGATGGGTGCATGGACGACGGTCGAGAATACGCGGACGTTCTTCCAGGTCGTCGCTGCCGCGCTGCTGTGGAATGCCTTGAAGCGCGGCAGCCGCGCGAGCGCGATCCTCAGCGGAGTCTTCGCCGCCATCGCGCTCTTCTTCAGCTACGAGATCGGTCTCTACACGATCGTGGCGGCAATCGCGACGATCGTGATCTTCAAATTCCTGCTCCCGCGCGGCTCCTGCGAAAGTGTGCCGAAAGCGGACGAGGGAGCCTTCTTCGGTGCAGGGCTGATCGCCGGTGCGGCTCCGTTTCTCATCTACCTCACCGTGCAGGGAGCGCTGAAGGCCTTCTTCGAGACGAGCTTCCTCACGATTCCGCGCATCATCGACGCGGTCTGGTCGCTTCCCTTTCCCGATCTCGTCACCACGTTCCGCACCGACCTCAATCTCCACACGCTCTCCGACTTCGTCCTGTACGAGAAATTTCATCTGATCCTCTCGCCGCTGACGATCGGGATTGCGGCGGCGTATCTGATCGATCGATGGCGGAAGCGCCGCATCGACAGGTTCGACGCCGCGCTGCTGATGCTGACGATCTTCGCCGCGGTCACGCAGCGCACGGCCTTCGGCCGCGCGGAGTTCCGGCATCAGTACTTCGCCGCATTTCTCGTCGGGCCGATGATCGTGATGCTGGCGATCCTCTTCGCGCGCAAGCTGCGCGATACCGCGCGCGACGGCGGCACGATCTTCGTCATCACCGTCGTGCTGATTCTCGTGCCGGTCACGGCGATTCTCTTCTGGATCCCCGATCTCGTGAACGCCCGGATCGACGACCTGCTGAACTATCAGCGGCGTGTCCTGCATGTGATCCGCGACGGGCATGCCGAAGAGACGGCGTTCCGGATCGATGCGGTGAGCCAGGAGATCCGCGCACTCACGCGCGCGAACGATCCGATCTTCGACTTTTCGAATCAGCCGGCGTTCTACTTTTTTGCAAATCGGCCGAATCCGACGCGTTTCTATCAGGTGCCGATTCTCTCGCCGGGCGCCTTTCAGGCCGAGACGCTCGCGGTGCTGGAGCGTACGAAGCCGCGCGTGATCATCCGCACGGCGCCGGATGGCTTCGATCGATTCGACGGCGTCGCGAACGATCTGCGCGCGCAGGCTGTCTCCGCATACATCGACGACTGCTATCGCTTCTACAAGTCGGTGCGGGGAGTCGAGCTCTGGACGCGGCTCGCCGTTGCGAAGCCGCGGCCCCTGCAGCAGTATCTGCGGCGCATCCACCTCCCCGCGGAGTCGGAGATCGCGGACACGGCGCGAGGCAGAGTCGTCTTCCCGTTCGTCGGCACGAGTCCGGGGATCGGCGACGCGCGCTGGGTGTCCGACCTCACGCTGCACAATCCCTTTCGCGAGCGCATCTCGATTTCGCTGCGCTACATCGCCGGCGGCGGGAAGGCCTACGACCGGCGCGTGACGCTGGCGCCGCGCCAGACGATCCGCTGGCCGGATCTCGCGCACACGTTGTTCGCCGTGCCCGGCGATTCGATCGGCTCGCTCTGGATCGATCACCGTGTCGGCCGGGCGCCCGTCGCCTCCGTGAGAACGTTCGATGCGGCGCACGACGCACACACGTCGATCCAGCGCCCGCTCGGAACGGCCGACGCGGCGACTGCAGGAAGCGACGTCGCGGAGCTGACGATCGTCGGCGTGCCTGAAGCGAAGACGCCGCGCCGCGTGAATGTCGGCGTCGTGAACATCGGCAACATCCCGGCGACCTTTCGCATCACCGTGCGCGGAAAATCGGTGGAGTCGGGCGTGCCCGAGACCGAGGTCTTCATGGTCTCCGACATCGAGCACGCGCTGGGCGTGACGCTCGACGAAAGGGAGACGATTCGCATCCGGCCGATCGCCGGCAGCGGCGTTGCGTTCGCATCGGTGATCGATGCGAGCGGCGACGCGCAGACGATCGCCGCGGTGCCGGCGCAGCAGCCATGAATGTGATCGAGTTGCCGGAGTCGTGGCGCGGGCGCGCGATTCTCGTCGATGGCGAGCCGCCGGAGTTCGAGACGCCTGCCTCGTTCAAGCTGGAGAAGCGCCGCCGTGAGTGGATGCTCAGCCGCGGCGCCGCGGCGCTCCTTCCCGATCTCCCCTTCGTTTCGTTCTCACACTCGGCTCCCTACGCTGCGGCGGCCAGAGACGCCGTGCCGGTCGGCATCGACGTCCAAGTCATCCGGACCGTCAGCGAGCGGGCCGCGCATCTCTTCCTCACCGAGCGTGAAGAAGAGGCCATGCAGCGCTGCTCGATCTCTAACCGGCTGCTGCACTTCTGGTGTGCAAAGGAAGCGGAGTGGAAGCGCCGCGGCGGAACGACGGTCACGCTGAAGATGACGCCGCTCGAACTGCTCGCCGAGTACGAGCGAGGCTTGCGCTTCGATCTCGCGGAGACGGTGCAGATCGGCGACGTCATCGTCGCGCTTACTTCCCCCACTCCTTGAGCAGCCTCTTCGCATCCTCCGTCGCCGCGGCCATCTCGACTTCGTACGCCGGATCGTTCGGCGCGGCGATCGCCGCCTTCAGCATCTGCGTCGCCTGCGGCTTCGTGTCGCTGTCGTTGTCGACCATTGCCTCGGCGAGAAAAACGATCGTGATCTTGTTCTTCGGGTCGATCTTCAGCGACTCGTTGAGGTACTTCACCGCCTCCTTGTCCGAGGCCCAGCCGGTGACGAACGGCACGTGCGGCGTCTGATTGTGGAGGCGGCCGAGGACGCGAGCGGGTCCGCCGCCTTCGAGAGCGGGATTGATCAGCATGGCGATCGTCGACTCGCGCTTGATGCGATCGGCAGCTCCTTCGCGCACCGCCGCCATCTTGCCGTAGGCGAGTGCCCACTCGCCCCAGTTCACGGAATCCCAGAAGAAGATCTCGCCGGCTCCCGGGATCGCGCGCGCTGAATCAGCGATCTGTTTCTCCGTCGCCTTGCTCACGGACGTGATGCCTTTCGCGCGCAACGCCTTGTCGAGCACCGCGAGCGCGGCATCGCCGGCCTGCTTCCCTTTCGCGTACACATCGCGCTTCTCGGCCGTGGAGGAAGCTGCGTAGGCACCTTTGAAGCGGAGTGCGCGCAGCAGTTTCCATCTCGCTTCGAGATCGTTCGGATTCGCGGCGGCGGCCTTCTCGTACGCTGCGATCGCCGCGTCGATGTGCGCGGCCTTCGCGTGGCCCGCGCTCGAGCCCTCCGCGCGAATCGACCACTGCTGATCCCCTTCCGCGATTTGTGCGCAGAGAGGCGTTGCGACGAGCAGAAGTGTTGCGGCCAGAATTCGTTTCATGGTCGAAGTTTATCCGGTGTCGGCGCTGATCCCCGCTGCGCTCGGGATAAACTGTGAACATCAGAGGAGGTCTCATGCATCGCACAGCCCGGACGTTGCTCGCATTCGCTTTCGCACTGCCGCTGATCGCCGCCACGATTGCCGACGTAAATCTCGACAACAGCGTTGCGGTCAACGGACAGAATCTCGTCTTCAACGGCGGAGGAATCCGCAAGAAGTTTTTCATCAAGGTCTACGTAGGCGCGCTCTATCTGCCGGCGAAGAACAACAACCCTGCGGCGATCATCGCCGCCGACGCGCCGCGCCGCCAGGTGATGCACTTCCTCTACAGCGTCTCGAAGGATCAGATGTGCGAGGCGTGGAGTGAAGGTCTCGAGGCGAACACGCCGAACGCCTCCGCCGAAGTGAAGGGCTCGTTCAAGACGCTCTGCTCGCTGATGGAAGCAATCCCGAAAGGCAATCGCCTCATCCTGACCTATGTGCCGGGAACCGGAACGACCGTCGAAGTGAACGGCAAGATGAAGGGAACTCTGCCGGGCAAAGCGACCGCCGACGCGATCCTCGCCACCTGGATCGGACCAAAGCCAGGCCCCGGAGAGGACTTCAAGGCTGCGGTACTGGGCAAGTAGGTTCTGAACGTCGAGCGATGTGACTTCGGAACGATGAACGATGAACGATGAACGATGAACAGGGAACGATGAACGATGAACAGGGAACGATGAACGATGAACAAGGAACGTGGCCCTGGCCATGTTTCTCCCTCGTCCCATGTTCATCGTTCATCGTTCATCGTTCATCGTTCATCGTTCTCCAACATCGTTCATCGTTCATCGTTCCCTTGGCACGTCGGTTGAACTCAGCAATGGCGTGAAGAGGATCGCGCTGACGGCTGCTTTGCTCTCGTTGCTCTCCTGTCGAGGCGAGGCGCCGCCGCGCGATTATCAGAACAACCCACCTGCGATGACGCATCCGGTGACGAAGAAATCGGATGCGCCGTCGCAGAACGGGATGCCCGGTCCTTCGCCTGAACCGAGCAGCGGCGCGGAAGGAACCTCAGCGCCCTACCAGCCGAAGAGTGCGACGTCGCCGACGACGACGATGAAGGATCAGGCGCCGATCGACGATCCGCAGCACGCAACGCAGACGACCGCGACCGCATCGACCGGGACCGCTCTCGCGCAGAAGCCGTGAGGGGTTGCAACCGCAAATCCCCACATACAATGCACTCACTTTGCGCATCGTCTTTCTCGGCACGCCCGGCTTTGCAGTTCCCACGTTGGAGGCGCTCGCGCGCGAGCATGAGATCGCTCTGGTTGTCGCGCAGCCCGACAAGCCTGCCGGCCGCGGGATGAAGATGCATGCGCCGGCCGTCGCGCAAAAGGCGAAGGAGCTCGGCCTGACGCTCATTCAGCCGCCGAAGATTCGCGAAGGACTCGACGCGATTCGTGATGCGAAGCCGGACATCGGGATCGTCGTCGCCTACGGAAAAATTCTGCCGAAGGCACTCCTCGACATTCCGCGGCAGGGCTTCCTCAACATCCACGGCTCCATCCTGCCGAAGTACCGCGGCGCCGCGCCGATCCAGCGTGCCATCGAACATGGCGAGATCGAAACCGGCGTCACGATCATGCGCGTCGATGAAGAGCTCGATCATGGCGCGATCATCGCCATCGAGAAGACGCCGATCGGTCCCGATGAACGAACGCCGTCGCTCGCCGACCGTCTCTCGGTGATCGGCGCAGAGGCGCTGCTGAAAACGTTGCGCGCTTCATGGACGGAGACGGAACAGGACCACGCGGCTGCGACGTTCGCGCCGAAGATCGAGAAGAGCGAGTCGCAGATCTCGTGGAGCGAGCCCGCTCGCCGGATCTACGACAAGTTCCGCGCGTTCTATCCCTGGCCGGGTGTGAACGCCGGCGAGCTGAAGCTGATCGAGCTCGCGCGCGCGGAGAGCACGGAGGAAGGCGTCCTCGTGGAGTGTGGCGAAGGCGCATTGCGCGTGATCTCCGTGCAGCGGCCAGGAAAAGCGCCGGTACGCGCGGCCGATTACATCCGCGGCGGCGGCACGTTGTGAGCGAGCGTCAGCGAGCTCTTGCGATTCTCCGGAGGATCGAGCGCGAATCGTCATTCGCTGCGCCGCTTCTCGCCGGCGAGACCGGATTCATCCGCACGCTCGTCCTCGGCGTCCTTCGCTGGCGCTCGCGCCTCGACTTTTCGATCGACTCGCTGGCCAAGCGCGAGATCGAGCCGGAGATCCGCGATGTCCTTCGCACCGGCGCCTACCAGCTCGGCTACATGGATGTTGCGAAGTACGCCGCGGTGGCGGAGTCCGTCGATCTCGCGCCGAAGCGTGCCCGCGGATTCGTGAATGCGATTCTGCGCCGCATCGCCGATGGAAAGGCGCCGCAGCCGAAGGATCTCGCGACGCGAACGGCACATCCGCAATGGCTGATCGATCGCTGGACGCGAATGTACGGAGCCGAGCGGACGGCGCGCATCGCCGAGGCGAATCAGCAGCTTTCGTATCCGGACGTGTTCAGCGAAGTGGCGCCGCCGGACAGCGAGCCGTCGCCGCTCGTTCCGAACATGTGGAGACTGCGCGGCTCGAGCGCGCAGGTCGCCGGCCATGTGCTCGATGAGGGGAGCGCGCTCATTGCGTCGATCGCCGCAGCGACGAGCGATGACGTGCTCGATCTCGCAGCGGCGCCGGGCGGCAAGACGCTCGTGATGCGGGCGCGCGGCGCGCGCGTGGTCAGCAACGACCTCTCGTTCACGCGGCTCCGCATGCTGCGCGGAAACGTGGTCGTGAGTGATGGCCGCAAGCCGCCGTTCCGCCGGCGCTTCCGCACGGTTCTTCTCGATGCGCCCTGCAGCGCCACAGGAACCATCCGCAAGAATCCCGAACTGAAGTGGCGGCTTCGCGAAGAAGATCTGCCCGCGTTTGCACGGCTCCAGCGCGAGCTTCTTCAGTCGGCCATGCAGCTCGCGGCAGAGCTCGTCGTTTACTCGACATGCTCGCTCGAACCGGAAGAGAACGACGACGTCGTTCATGGCATCGAGCGATGCGACATCGCGCGATTCGCGCCCGAGGGCGCACAGCCGTGGATCGAGGGAGACGTGCTGCGGTTGACGCCCGAGTCGGGCGCGGATGGGTTCACCGCGTTCGTGCTGAAGGTGTAGTGCCGGTTTGTCGGCGGACAAGCTGAGAGCTTGTCCTACACTACGCGTCATGCCGCGCGACCTTGTTATCGGCAACGGCTCGCTCCTCATCGCGTTCGATGCCCACTACCGTCTGGCCGACTTCTACTTCCCTCACGTCGGCATGGAGAATCACGCCGCCGCGCGCTTTCGTTTCGGAGTTCGCGTCGACGGTGTTCACTCCTGGATCGAAGACACCGCCTGGAAAAAGACGCTCGCCTATCTCCGCGAGACGCTCGTCACCGATGTGACGTGTCAGAACGAAGAGCTGGGGATTCGTCTGCGCTGTTACGACACGGTCGACTCCGACGCGAACGTCTATGTCCGCAAGATCGTCGTGCACAACCTCGGCGATGCGAAGCGGGAGATCAAGCTCTTCCTGCACCACGACTTCGGCATTTATGGCCACGCCGTCGGCGATACCGCGATGTATGACCCGGCGACGCGCAGCCTCATTCACTACAAGGCCAACCGCTACTTCCTGATCAACACGGATGGTGGAATTGCCGAGTACGCCTGCGGGCGCAGCGGGCTTGCGGGATCCGAAGGCACGTGGCGCGATGCGGAGGACGGCACCTTGTCGATGACGCCGATCGCGCAGGGAGCGGTCGACTCGACGTTCGCGATTCCGATCACGCTCGAGCCGTCCGCCAGCCACACCGTGACGTACTGGGTCTGCGCCGGCCGCAAGTACGGCGAGGTGCGCGATCTCGACCTGCGCGTGGAGAACGAGACCGCGGTAAAGGTTCTGGCGCGCACCGCGTCGTACTGGTACACCTGGGTGAACAAGCCGGCCGATGATCTGCGCGATCTGCCGGAGGAGATCGTCGAGCTCTATCGGCGGTCGCTGCTCATCATCCGCACGCAGTGCGACAACGACGGCGCAATCATCGCCGCGAACGACTCGGACATTCAGTGGGGCCACAACGACAACTATTCGTACATGTGGACGCGCGACTGCGCGTTCGTATGCGACGCGCTCGATCGCGCCGGCTTCACGGAGATCACGCGGAAATTCCTCGATTTCGCGGCGCGCGTCATCAAGGACGAGGGCTATTTCCTGCACAAGTACAACCCGGATGGCTCGCTCGCATCGCTGTGGCATCCATGGGTCCGCGGCGGAAAACCGCAGCTTCCGATTCAGGAGGACGAGACGGCGCTCGTCATCTGGCTGCTGGCGCGCTATTACGATCGAACGCGCGATCTCGAGCTCGTACGGACGCACTATCAGCGGCTCGTCCGGACGCCGGCGGACTTTCTCGTCTCCTATCGCGATGAGGAGACGGGATTGCCGCTTCCCAGCTTCGACATCTGGGAAGAGCGGCAGGGAGTGTTCACCTTCACCTGCGCGACGATCGTCGCGGCGCTGCAGGCGGCAGCGGAACTGGCGAACCTCTTCAATGATTTCGAGCGCCGCGAGAAATATCAGCGCGCCGCGGGCGAGATCCGCGAGGCGATGAAAAAGCATCTCTGGGTCGACGACGAGAATCGCTTCGCGCGCGGGCTCGTGCTCGAGGGCGATGCGCTGCAGCTCGATCGCACGATCGACGCATCGTGTTTCGCAGTCTTCTACTTCGATGTCTTTCCGCCGGAGAGCGCCTGGGTGGAAGGGACGCTCGCCGCGATCCGCGCGCGGCTCTGGGTGCAGACGGAGATCGGCGGAGTGGCGCGATACGAATCGGATCGCTACCACAAGATCTCGGATGACACCGAGCGCGTTCCGGGAAATCCGTGGGTGATCTGCACGCTGTGGCTCGCCGAGCATGTGATTGCGCGCGCGCGCAGTGTGGCCGATCTGCAGTCGGCGCTGGACATCGTCCGCTGGGCGCGTGCGAAGGCGCCGGCGTCGCTCGTTCTGCCGGAGCAGATCAACCCCTACGACGGCACGCCGCTTTCCGTTGCACCGCTGACGTGGAGCCATGCGCAACTCGTCTCGGTCGTGCGCGGATATCTCGACGCGCTGCGCCAGTTGCGCACGGCGGACTCCGTTGACAATCGAATTGCAGTTACCTAGATTGTCGATCCATCGCGACAATCGAGCAGGAGGACACTTCAATGGCTGGAAAGAGTGACGTGATCACCGCAATCGCCGAGCAGGCCGGTATCTCGAAGAAGGAGGCTGCTGCCGCATTTGATGCATTCGTCGGCTACATCTCCGACTCCTGCCAGCGTGAAGAGCGTTGCTCGATTCCCGGCCTCGGCAGCTTCTCCGTCTCCCATCGTGAAGCGCGCGAAGGCCGCAACCCGCAGACGCGCGAGAAGATCATGATCCCCGCCTCGAAGAACGTGCGGTTCAAAGCAGGAAAGGATCTGCGCGATCTCGTGAATACCCGGAAGGGTGGGAAGAAGAAGTAGTTTTTTGGGGGCGCTGGGTTTTGGGTACGCGGTTGCGCGGGCTCGCGGGCTCGCGGGCTCGCGGTAATGGTGCAGCGAATCGTTAGACGAGCGAGAGGCCGAGGTCATATCTCCTGCGTTCGGATTACATAGAGCCACGCGAGATCGTCGATCACCGGCGTCGACGTAACATACGTTTCAATGGCTCCGTCCATTGCCACCAAAGTCTCGCTTGCCATTCCTGCGAACAGAGCGTCCGTCACTTGTGGACGCCACTGGCCAATCAATCTCTCGTGCTCTTGCTTCCCCCACGTGCGGAGTGCTTGCCGCGGAGACCGGCCGCGATACTGAGACACGTAGGTGCCGCCGCGAAACTCGAGGATGAATGTAAACAGCGATGACATAGTCTTCCCCAGCGCCCCAGCGCCCCAGCGCCCCAGCGCCCCAGCGCCCCAGCGCCCCAGCACCCACATCACGCCCACGGCCGCGGCATGAACAGCTTCTCGTACAGGCTCAGCGCGTAGCGATCCGTCATTCCTGCGATGAAGTCGATCGCGAGTTGTTCCACCGGCTCCTCGCTCTTTTCGCTGAAGAACTCCGCGGGGTGCGTCGTCACATACTCGAACAGCGACGTCAGAATCCGCTGCGCCTTTTCGAACTCGCCGCGGATCTCGCGGATCAGGTACATGTGCTCGAACATGTAGCGCCGCAGCTCTTCGAGTGCTTCGAGCACGTCCGCCGACATCATCACCGCTTCGTAGTCGCAGGCCAGGGTCTGCTCGATCACGTCGCGCACCATCCGGTCGATCCGCTGTGAGGCCTTGCGGCCGAGCGTGTCGCGAATCGGCTTCGGGATGTCGTTCTCGCTGATGATCCCGGCGCGGATGCCGTCGTCGATGTCGTGATTGACGTAGGCGATGATGTCCGAGATCCGGATGATGTCGCCCTCGAGTGTGAGCGCGCGCGCCTTCGGTCGCTTGCGCAGCAGCTCTCCCTTCTCACCCTTGGAGTGCTTGAGAATGCCGTCGCGCACTTCGACCGTGAGGTTCAGCCCCTTCCCGTCGTTCTCGAGATACTCGACGACGCGCACAGACTGGCGATAGTGATCGAATCCGCCCTTCACCAGTTTCGACAGCGCAGCCTCGCCTGCATGTCCGAATGCGGAGTGGCCGAGGTCGTGGCCGAGGCCGATCGCTTCGGTGAGAACTTCATTGAGGCGGAGAGACTTCGCGATCGTCCGTCCGATCTGCGTCACCTCGAGCACGTGTGTGAGCCGCGTCCGATAGTGATCGCCTTCCGGAGCGAGAAACACCTGCGTCTTGTGCTTGAGACGCCGGAACGCCTTGCAATGAATGATGCGGTCACGGTCGCGCTGATAGGAGGGGCGAAGATCGTCCTCGGGCTCGCGGCGATCGCGCCCGCGCGTCTCGGCAGATTTCGCCGCGCGGGGAACGAGGGTGTCGTACTCGATCTTCTCGAGCATCTCGCGGATCGTAGTCATGGGAGCAGCATTGTAGATGCGACCTACGCCCGCCTACCCATCGGTCCCATCCGTCCCATCGGTCCCATCCGTCTCATAAGTCCCATCACAACAGCAGTTCCATGAACCGCGAGCCCTCGATCGGATTGAACCGGTAAGCCTCGATCTCCCGAAAACCGAGCTCCTCGTAGAGTCGCATCGCCGCCTGCATCGACGGAAGGGTGTCGAGCCGCATGCGTTTGTAGCCGCGCGATCGCGCCTCGCCGATCAGCGTTTGCACGAGCTCGTGGGCGATTCCGCGCCCGCGAAACGCCGGCCGCACGTAGAGCCGCTTCATCTCGCAACAATCGTCATCGATGCGGCGCAGCGCGACGCATCCAGCGATTCCATCCGGTTCGCGCGCCAGGAGCACGAGCTCGTAAAAGCTCCCCAGCGATGCGAGCTCTTCTTCGAGATGCTGGAAGGAGAGGTCGACGCCGAGCCCTTGCGCGTACTCGGCGATCAGTTCGCGGACCGGAGTGAGCTCGGCCGCCGCTGCGATCACGGCAGTAGTTCGCCGTGGAAGATCGTGACGGCCTGGCCGCCGAGCTTCACGCGATCGTCTTCGACGCGGACCCGCACGACGCCGCCGCGCTTCGACGCCTGAAACGCCGTCAACTCGTTCTTGCCGAGGCGCGACGCCCAGTAGGGTGCGAGACAGCAGTGCGCCGAGCCGGTGACCGGATCTTCGTCGATGCCCGATCCCGGTGCGAAGAAGCGCGAGACGAAATCGTACGCATCGCTCGACGAGCGGCTCGTCACGATGATTCCTCGCACAGGAATCGAGCGGAAGCGTGCGTGCGCGGGTGCGAGCGCGCGCAACTGCTCCTCCGAATCGATCTCGATGATGTAATCGAACGCATTGCGTCCGACATATCGCGGCGACCGGATCCCGAGCGCGTCGAGCAGCTCGGGCGGAGCATCCGATTTCTCTTCCGGCTTCGACGGAAAATCGAGCTCGATCCAACCCTCGCCCTGCCGCCGCGCCGTCAGCCGTCCACTCTTCGTGTGGAACCAGAGCAGCTCATCCTGCTCGCCTTCCAGCCAGAGCGCATGCGCGGAGGCGAGCGTCGCGTGGCCGCAGAGATCGACTTCCACTGCCGGCGTGAACCAGCGCAGCGCGTAGCCGTCATCGCGCTTCAGCAGAAACGCAGTCTCCGAGAGATTCATCTCTGCCGCGAGGCTCTGCATCCACTCCGCGGTTCGAATCTTGTCGAGGATGCAGACGGCGGCGGGGTTGCCGCGGAACGGCTCGGAAGTGAAAGCATCGACCTGATAAATGCGCATCACGACACCACGAAAAGGTGGAGGGACCGCGCGGCCGCGGCCCCTCGCACCGGCGTAACCAGGCTAGAAGCCCTGGACCTTCGTCGATTTTCCGTACAGCAGTCGCGTGGCGACGAAGCCGGCGATCACGACGCCGAGCGCGCAAACGTCGCGCATCGGATTCGAGTACATCGTCGGATAGTGATTGCTGATCATGAAGAAGACGAGCGGCACCGACATGTACGTGTTGTGCCGCGAGCGAAGACCGGCGATCTTCACTTCCGGCGAGTCGGCCGCCAGCGGGTTGCCTTCCTTCAGTGCTGTGATGATCTTCTTCTGATTCGGCCAGATCACCATCCAGACGTTCATCGCCATCATCGTGCCGAACGTGCCGCCGAGATGGATGTACAGCGAACGGCCGCCGAAGTGGCCGACATGCTCGAGCAGCAGATAGGCGCCGGCCAGCAGCACGAGGCAGATCGCAGCGGCGACATCCTTGTTCGCGAGCGCTTTCATGATCGCGTTGTAGACGACGAAGCCGACGCCCCAGATCACGAGCACCACGAAGAGCCACAGCCAGGGATTGCCTTCCTTATCCTGCTCGAACAGCACGCCGCGCGTCTGGTAGTAGATGAGACCGACCAGCAGAACGCCGGTGATCCAGGTCCACGCTGCGCCCCAGCGGAACCAGAAGAGAGCGCGCGGCATGAGCTCGGGGTTGACTGCCTTTTTCGTCGGTCCATCGATCTTTCCCTGAAATGGGCCGTTGACCCAGTTGAAGAAATAGAGATGGCCGATCCAGGTAATGCCTGCAACGACGTGCGCCCATCGGAAGAAGAGCTGCAGAAACGTATTCACAACACTCGGCATAGCCTCTCCTCAAGAAACTTTGATGTCAGTTCGGGTTGTCGGATAGCCTCGGCGATTATATGAGGGATCGATGACGGGTGAATTCGAAGGACAAGTAGCGATTGTCACCGGCGCCTCGGCCGGCATCGGCCGGGCGACCGCCGAGCTGCTGTGCGAACGGGGTGCGAAGGTCGCTCTCTTTTCGCGCCAGCTCGAAGACAAAGTGGAGAGCCGACGTCTCGTCCGCTCCGGCGACATTACGAACGAGTCCGACGTCGAGCGCCTCTTCGCCGACACCGAAGCGCTCCTCGGGCCGTGCGATCTGCTGATCAACAACGCCGGCGCGATCGAGCCGGCGCTGCTGCACGAGATGAGCATCGATGCCTGGGAACGGACCTTCGCGGTGAACGTGCGCGGCGCATTCCTCACCTGCCGCCGCGCGCTTCCGGCGATGATCGCCCGCCGGAAGGGGACCATCATCAACGTCGCCTCGATTTCCGGAGTGATCGGTCCCGGGAAGTTTCCCGGCTTCACCGCCTACTGTGCGAGCAAGGCGGCACTGATTTCGCTGACCGAATCGCTGGCGGTGGAAGTGAAGGAACATGGCATTCGCGTGAACTGCGTCAGCCCCGGCTCAGTCGACACGAAGATGTGGGCGGATGTGAGCGGCGGAGCTCCGGCAGCGATGACGCCGCGCGAGATCGCCGAAGCGATTGCGTTCCTCGCAGGAGAAACATCGCGGCCGATGAATGGACAGAATCTGAATGTCTGGTCCGTTTGAGCGTCCCACGTGGGCCGAGATCGACCTCGGCGCCTTCTCGCGCAACATCGATGCGATCGTGCGCCGGCTGCCGCAGGGCTCGCGTCTGATCGCGGTGCTGAAGGCGAACGGGTACGGGCATGGCGCGATCGAGCTCGCGCGGAAATGCGATCGCGAGCGCGTTGCGATGATCGCCGTCGCGCTCGTCGAAGAAGCGATCGAGCTGCGGCGCGCCGGCATCGAGCTGCCGATCCTCGTGCTCGGTCCGGCGAGCCACATCGATGTCGCGCTCGATCACGCCATCACGCTCGGCGTCACCGGGCCGGAAGAGCTCGCCGGTGTTTGCGAAGCCGCGCTGCATCGCGACGTCGGGATTCACCTGAAGCTCGACAGCGGCATGGGCCGCATGGGTGTCGTCGAGAGTGAGCTGCCGCGCGTGATCGAAATGATCCGCAACGCGCCGCGGCTGCACATCGATGGGATCTACACGCATCTCGCCAACGCGGACGAGCCGGGCGATTCGTACAGCGCGATGCAGCTCGCGAATTACGAGCGGATGCTGCAGGCGCTGCGCGAGGCCGGGATCGATGCGCCGCTGCATCACGTCGCGAACAGCGCTGCGGCGCTGCGCGGATTGGTGAAGCCTGGCGACTTCGCGCGCGCCGGCATCGCGCTCTACACGCTCTCGCCGGTGATGTGCTGGCGGACGCAGATCGTGCGCGTGAAGACGTTGCCGCGCGGCGCCGCGATCGGCTACGGCACGACGTTCCACACGCAGCGCGAGAGCCGGATCGCGACTCTGCCCGTCGGCTACGCAGACGGATACCGGCGCGCGTTCTCGAACAATGCCGAAGTGCTCGTGCGCGGGAAGAGGGCGCCGGTGGTGGGGCGCGTGTCGATGGATCTGGTGACGATCGACGTGACCGACATCGACGCGCGGTATGGCGATGAAGTCGTGCTCCTCGGAGAATCGATCAGCGCGGACGAGCTGGCGGCGAAAGCCAATACAATCTCGTACGAGATCTTCTGTGGTGTGAGCGCGCGCGTGCCGCGGCGGTATCACGAGACATGACTGCCGTACTCGAGCTTCTCGGCTACTACTTCCTGAACGTCTTCGAGCAGACGGGGCTCTGGTTCCGCATGCTCTGGCGGACGATTCGCTGGACGTTCCGCCGCCCGTTCGAGCCGCGCGAGTGGCTCCGGCAGATGGTGCGGCTCGGCTGGGACTCGATCCCCGTCGTCTTCCTCACCTCGATGTTCACCGGCATGGTGCTCGCGCTGCAGACGTTCAACGGATTCCAGCGCGTGCATGCGGAGAACTTCGTCGGCAGCGTCGTCGCGCTGGCGATGTTGCGCGAGCTCTCGCCGGTGCTCGTCGGCCTGATGGTGACGGGCCGCGTCGGCTCGTCGATGGCGGCGGAGATCGGCACGATGCGCGTGACGGAACAGATCGACGCGCTGAAGGCGCTCGCGACGGATCCCGTGCAGTATCTCTTCGTGCCGCGCGTGATCGCCGGCATCGTCATGCTCCCGTTCCTCGTCGTCCTCGGCGACGCGCTCGGAATCGGCGGCGGCTATCTCGTCGCCGTGAAACTGATGAACGCGAATTCTGTGCTCTACGAACAGAACACGTATCAGTTCCTGGAGCTGAATGACATCTGGAGTGGCTTGATCAAGGCCGCGGTGTTCGGATTGATCCTGACGCTCACCGGCTGCGTCCGCGGCTACTACACGCGCGGAGGTGCCGAAGGTGTGGGCCGCGCCACGACGAATGCGGTGGTCAGCGCGTCGCTGATCATCCTCTTTACCGATTTCTTTTTGACGAAGCTGTTGTTTTAGGGGTGCGGGGGAGCGCCCGCGAGACCGCGCAACCATGATCTCTCTCCAGCACTTGTATAAAGCGTTCGGACCGAAGCAGGTCCTGAACGACATGTCGCTCGACGTCGAGCGCGGCGAGTCCGTCGTCATCGTCGGCGGCTCGGGCACCGGCAAGAGCGTCACGCTGAAGCACATCATCGGCCTGCTGCGGCCCGACAAGGGGAAGGTCATCATCGACGGGACCGACATCTGCACGCTGAATCCCGTCGAGCTGAATGCGTTTCGGCGCCGCTTCGGAATGGCGTTTCAGGAAGGTGCGCTGTTCGATTCGATGTCGGTCTTCGAGAACATCGCCTTTCCACTGCGCCGCCACACGAAGATGACGGAGGAGCAGATCCGTGCGCGAGTGGAGGAGTGTCTGGCGCAGGTGCATCTCGAGCTTTCCGCGGGGGACAAGAGGCCGTCTGAACTGTCGGGCGGCATGCGGCGCCGTGTCGGATTCGCGCGCGCGATCTCGCTCAAGCCGGAGATTCTGCTGTTCGACGAACCGACCACGGGCCTCGACCCGGTGATCAGCGACGTCGTCGCAGAGCTGATCTGCGAGATGGACCGGACGCTGAACACGACGACGGTGACGATCACGCACGACATGAAAGTCGCGTTCAAGATCGCCGATCGCGTGGCGATGTTGTTTCAGGGCCAGATCATCGAGCAGGGAACGCCGGAGGTTTTCCAGCAGTCCTCGAACGAGATCGTGCAGCAGTTCATCGAAGGACGCGCGGAAGGCCCGCTGACGGAGATCGAGACGGTCGACCGCCGCAAGCGCCTCCGCGAATAAACGTCCCCCTCGCCCCGCAAAGCGGGGAGAGGGGTCAGGGGTGAGGGGTTGCCGCACGATAGACTTCCCCGGTGCGCACCTTCACCGTCAGCGATCTGATCCGCCAGATCAACCTCGACCTCTTCAAATACAACGACATCTCCGTCGAAGGCGAGGTCTCGAACTTCACGCGCTCCAGCGCGGGTCACTGCTACTTCTCGATCAAGGACGCCAAGGCATCGATTCGCGTCGTTCTCTTCGCGACCAATGCCCGCTTCCTGAAATTCCGGATCGAGAACGGGCTGCAACTGATTGTTAGAGGGCGGCTCACGATCTATGAGCAGAAGGGCGAGTTCCAGCTCAATGCGACGGCGGCGGAGCCGGCCGGCCTCGGTGCGCTGCAGCTCGCATTCGAGCAGTTGAAAAAGCAGCTCGCGGCGGAAGGCCTATTCGACGCCGCGCGGAAGAAGCCGATTCCAATGCTGCCGCAGCGCATCGCGATCGTGACCTCGCCCACCGGCGCGGCCATCCGCGATGTGCTCAACGTGATGGGCCGCCGCTTCGAGTCGATGCATCTGCAGATCTACCCGGTGCGCGTGCAGGGCAACACGGCGGGGCGCGAGATCGCCACGGCCGTGCGGCATCTCTCTCGCTGGGAGCTGCACGACGTCGTTCTGATCGTGCGCGGCGGAGGCTCGCTCGAAGACCTCTGGGCGTTCAACGAAGAGCAGGTCGCGCGCGCCGTGGCCGAGTGCACGATTCCGACGATCTCCGGCGTCGGCCACGAGACCGACTTCACGATCTGCGACTTCGTTGCAGATCTGCGCGCGCCGACTCCATCCGCCGCCGCGGAGATCGTCGTGCGCGCGAAGAACGAGATCTGCATGCACGTCGACGCCGATCTGCGGCGCATCCGGCACGTCGTCGAATCGCGCGTGCGCAACTACCGCCACGAGCTGCGGCATCTCACGTCGTCGGACCGGCTGTACGCATTGCCGCGCCGGATCGCATTCGCACGCGAACGGCTGGAGCGCCGGAGGCTGACGCTGTTTCGTCTGCTCGACGTGCAGGCGAAGATTCTTCGACGCCGCCTGGCCGCAACCGAAGAGCCGCTCGCGCGGTTTCCGGCGCGCATCGTCAAGCGGCGCGAGGCGCTGATGTCCGTCGCCGGACATCTACAGGCTGTATCGCCGCTGTCCGTTCTCTCCCGCGGTTACGCGATCGCGTTCTCGCGCACCAAGCGCGGGCGCAAACCCATTTTCGACAGCAATCAGGTGGCCATCGGCGACCGCATCGAAGTGCAGCTCAAGAAGGGCCGCCTCGAATGCAGTGTTGACGGGAAGACGATGGGGCTGGAGACTGTCTGGCCTGGTAACGAGTGATGGCCTCCCAATCCAACGAATTCGAGAAGTCCTTTCAGCAACTCGAGGAGATCGTAAAACGTCTCGAGGGAGAGAATCTCCCGCTCGACGAAGCGCTGCAGCTCTTCGAAGAGGGGATCCGCCTCTCGCGCTTCTGCAATCAGAAGCTCGAGGAGGTCGAGAAGAAGATCGAATTGATCCTCGCCGACGCGAAGGGTCAGCCGCGCGTGCAACCCTTCGAAGCGGAAGACGAGGAAGAGTCAGACGATCGTGACGATTGACGAGTATCTGAAATCGCGCCGCGCGATGGTCGAGGCCGCGCTCGAGCGCGAGTTGCCGCCGGCGAATACTCCTCCCGCCGTCATTCACGAGGCCATGCGCTACGCCGTGCTCGGCGGCGGCAAGCGCATTCGTCCGATCCTCGCGATCGCGGCGGCCGAGGCATGCGGCGCGAAGATCGAGCCGCTGCTCAAGGCGTTCTCATCGCTCGAGCTGATTCATACCTACTCGCTCGTGCACGATGATCTGCCTGCACTCGACAACGATGATCTGCGGCGCGGACGCAAGACGACGCATGTCGTGTTCGGTGAAGCGATGGGAATCCTCACCGGCGATGCGCTGCTGACCGAGGCGTTCTCGTGGCTCGCAGCTCCGGTCGAAGGGGTTGATGCCTCGCGACAGTTGCGTGCGATCGCGGAAGTAGCGCGCGCGGTCGATTCGACCGGAATGATCGGCGGCCAGGTCGCCGATCTCGAAGCGACGATCGGTGGAGCGCGGACGCCGCGTCCACACGGCGCGGACGACGTCTCCGCCCTCCTCTTCATCCACCGCAACAAGACGGGCAAGCTGCTCACGGCGTCCGTCCTCCTCGGCGGAATCCTCGCCGGTGCAGACGACGACGAGCTCGCCACGCTGAGGCGATACGGCGAAGCGACCGGCCTCGCCTTCCAGATCGTCGACGATCTGCTCGATATCGAAGAGAGCGCTGCGACCCTCGGCAAGACCGCCGGCAAGGATGTCGAGCAGGGAAAGCTCACCTATCCCGCCCTCATGGGCGCCGAAGCCGCAAGGGCCGAGGCGGGGCGGCTCCTCGGGGAGGCCGTGGCCAACGCTGATATGATCAAAGGTCCGCTGAACTATCTGGCGGCGATCGCGCGTTTCATCTGCGATCGCCGTTCATAGCTAACGGCGCAACGGACTGATATGGCTCGACTTCTCGACAGCATCAACTCGCCAATCGACTTGCGCAAACTCGATCGGCGCCAGCTCCCGCAGCTTGCGCAGGAGATCCGCGACATGATCATCGACACCGTGTCGAGGATCGGCGGGCACTTCGGCGGCAATCTCGGCATCGTCGAGTTGACGCTCGCGCTGCATTACATCCTCGACACGCCGCGCGACCAGATCGTCTTCGACACGGGTCATCAGTCATATCCGCACAAGCTGATCACCGGCCGCCGCGATACGTTCCATACGATCCGCCAGCACAACGGCATCTCCGGATTCTGCAAGCGCGAAGAGTCGGAGTACGACGTCTTCAACGCGGGCCATGCCTCGACCTCGATCTCCGCCGCGCTCGGCATCGCGGTCGGACGCGATTTCCGCAACGAGGACTATCACGTCGTCGCCGTCATCGGTGATGGCGCGCTCTCGGGCGGGCTCGCACTCGAGGGGCTCAATCAGGTCGGCCATCTCAAGCGGAAGATGATGATCGTGCTCAACGACAACGACATGTCGATCTCGACGAACGTCGGAGCGATGTCGGGCTACCTGAACTCGATCATCAAAGGTCAGCGCTACAACCAGCTCAAGGATCTCGCGAAGGGTGTGATGGACCGCATCCCTCTCGTCGGCGGCAAGCTGCACGAGGTCGCGCACGATGTCGAGCATCTGCTGAAGAACATGGTCGTGCCGGGAACTCTCTTCGAGGAGCTCGGCATCAAGTATCTGGGGCCGTATGACGGCCACGATCTGCCGGCGCTGCTGGAGATCATCGAGAAGAACAAGGACTACAACGGCCCCATCCTCATTCATGTCATCACGAAGAAGGGGAAGGGCTACGAGCACGCGGAGAACAAGCCGATCTGGTCGCATGGCGTCACGCCATTCGACATTCCGTCGGGCGAGGTGAAGAAGCCTTCGACGCCGCAGCCGCCGTCGTACACGGGCATGTTCGCCGATACGCTGATCGAGCTCGGCAAGCGCGATCCGAAGATCGTCGCGATCACCGGCGCGATGCCCGAAGGTACGGGCCTCGACAAGTTCGCGAAGGTCTTTCCGGATCGCATGTTCGACGTCGGCATCGCGGAAGAGCATGCCGTGACGTTTGCCGGCGGCATGGCGACGCAGGGGATGAAGCCGATCGCCGCGATTTACTCGACCTTCCTGCAGCGCGCGTTCGATGAAGTGTTCCACGACGTCGCGATCATGGATCTGCCGGTTGTCTTTGCGCTCGATCGCGCGGGCATCGCCGGCCAGGATGGCCCGACGCATCACGGCATCTACGACATGGCGTATTTGCGCGTCTTCCCGAACATGATCTGCATGGCGCCGAAGGACGAGAACGAGTTGCGGCACATGCTGAAGACCGCGTTCGAGACGGGACATCCGACGTCGCTGCGCTATCCGCGCGGCAACGGCATGGGTGTGAAGCTCGATCCGGAGCTGCTGTCGCTGCCGGTCGGCAAGGGCGAAGTCATGCGCGAAGGAGATGCGGCGACGATCTTCGCGATCGGCAACGAAGTGTGGCCTGCGGTGCATGCAGCGGAGATGCTCGCCGCAGAGGGCATGGAAGTCGCGGTCGTGAACGGCCGCTTCATCAAGCCGCTCGATGATGAGCTGATCCGGCGCTTCTGCAAGCCGGGGACGAAAGTCATCACGGTCGAAGAAGGCTCGCTGGCGGGCGGTTTCGGCTCCGCGGTGATGGAGCGCTGCGAAGAGCTCGGCCTCGCGAACGTGCAGTTCCATCGCATCGGCATTCCTGACGAGTACGTGCACCACGGCGCGCAGGATGTGCTGCGCGCGCAGTACGACCTGCACGCCGAGGGGATTGCGAAGCGGGTGCGCGAGTTCGTGAACGTGGCGGCGTTTTCCAGCGCTGCAGCGCGGTGAAGCAGCGGCTCGACCTCGCACTCGTGGAACGCGGTCTCGTCGACACGCGCTCGAAGGCGCAGTCGCTCATCATGGCGCGGCGCATCCTCGTCAATGGTCAACATGTTGACAAGGCCGGTGCCGCGGTCGCCGAGGACGACGAGCTGAAGATCGAGGAGCTCGAGCATCCCTGGGTCGGCCGCGGCGGAATGAAGCTGGCCCATGCGCTGCGCGAGTACGGAATCAGCGTCGATGGGAAGATCTGCGCCGACATCGGCGCGTCGACCGGCGGCTTCACCGACGTCATGCTGAAGAATGGAGCGCGGAAGGTCTACGCGATCGATGTCGGCTACGGCCAGCTCGACGTGTCGCTGCGGAATGATCCGCGCGTCATCAATCGCGAGAAAGTGAACGCGCGGCACCTCACCGCTGCAGATTTCGAAGAGCGGATCGAGTTCGTCTCGATCGACGTCTCGTTCATCTCGCTGAAGCTGATCCTTCCCGCCGTCGCGACGTTCCTGCAGGGAGAGCTCGTTGCGCTGATCAAGCCGCAGTTCGAAGTCGGCAAGAAGGACGTCGGCAAGGGCGGCATCGTGCGCGACGACGCGAAGCGGACGGAAGCCGTTCAATCCGTGGCCGCATTCGCGCGCGAGATCGGGTTCGACGTGAAGGGCGTGATCGAAAGTCCGGTCAAGGGAATGGAAGGCAACGTGGAGTATCTGATGTGGGCACAGACAGCGTAGGACAAGCTCTCAGCCTGTACGTCTCTCGAAATACTCCCGCAATCCATCCCGCCACGAATCCGGCTTCACGCCGGTGAGCCGCTCATAGCGCTCGGTCGACAGCACCGAATATGCGGGCCGTTTCGCCGGTCGCGGAAACTGGTCCGAGCTCACCGGCACGATCGCGGTTGGTGAGCCCATCTCTTCATGGATCGCGCAGGCGAAGTCGTACCAAGTGCACTCCGGCTCATCGGAGTAGTGAACGATTCCGGTGGCACCGAGCAGCCCGACGCGCGCGATCGCGCGAGCGAGATGCGGCGTGTAGGTCGGCCGCCCGCGCTGATCGCTGACCACGCGCAGCGGATTCGTCCCCTTGCGGATCTGATTGCGAATCGCTTCGACGAAGTTCGGTCCATGCACGCCGAACAGCCACGCCGTGCGGACGATGAGGTGCTTCTTCGCGCGGGCCGCGGCATGCTCGCCGATCAGCTTCGATCGCCCGTACGCCGACAGCGGGGCCGTCGGCGCGTTGATCTCGTACGGTGTCGACGACGAGCCATCGAACACGAAATCGGTCGACACCTGAATCAGCGACGCATCGACCCGGTTCGCGGCACTCGCGAGAAACTCCACGGCCGAACCGTTGATCGCATTGGCGAGCGACTCTTCGGTCTCCGCGAGATCGACCTTCGTGTACGCAGCACAGTTGACGATGATCTGCGGCGCGGTCTCTTCGACGAAGCGGATCACATCGTCATGCGAGGTGATGTCGAGGTCATCCTTCGCGGCCGCAACGACGTCTTCTCCGCGCGAGAGCAGTTCCTCGCGCAGGTCGGTGCCCAGCATCCCGCCCGCGCCTGTGATGAGCCACTTCACGCGCCGGGCTTTCCGGTCTTGAGCTGGATCTTGATCTGTCCCGTCGCCTTGCGCGGCTCGATCAGGCGCAGCGCGTAGAGCGCGTAGAGAATGCGCGCGTTCTCGCCGGGTGTGAGCGGAGGTGTGGCGACGAGATCGGAGAGAATGCGCTTGCCGTCGGCGGAATCGAGGAGCCGCTTTTCTTCATCGGCAAGCTCGAGCCCCTCGATGCTCGCATCCGTGCGCACCAGAGTCGTGCTGCGCGTGCCGAGACGTGCCACGAGCGCTTTCGCGTCGGGCATGCGGCGAACGCCCTGCATGATCGCGCGCGGGATCGAGATCTGCAGCTTTACGAACTCGAGATGCTTGTCGCGCCCCGGCCAGAACGCCACCGTGCCGTTGTCCCACGAGAAGATCGACCAGACGATCTCCTGAATCTGCTCGCGCACGGAGATGAAGAGCTCTTTCGGTTCGAGGATCTTCATCTCGGCGAGGATCGTCCCCTGGCGCTTGCCGGTCGTCTTCAGTCGGCGCACGCTCTCGGCGTACTGCTCCTGGGTGATCTTCCCTTCGCGCAGCAGCTTGTCGCCGAGGGAATCGGCGATGTTCGTGGACGAGGCGAAGATCATCTGACCGAGGTCGAAGAAGACCTTCTTCGTCTCCTCGCCGCGGCGGCACTCCAGCGTGCCGGGCGCTTTGTGCCGGTAGATCGTGAACAGAATCTCAGGCAGAGGAGTCTGCGAGAGCTCTGTTTGATACTGAGGTGCGGGGGAAGGTGAATGTTGCGTTGGGGAGGTCACTCGACCTTACTCCGGGACCAGGCGGGCCTACGACTGCTGCTTCTTGTCGTCGAGAGCAGGCTTGTCGTCGCCGCCCTTCAGACCCTGGCGGAAGTTCGAGATGCCCTCACCGAGACCACGGCCGAGCTGCGGCAGCTTACCAGCGCCGAACAGCACCACGACGATGATCAGGATCAGGAGAAGTTCAGGAAATCCAAGTCCAAACATTGAGGCCTCCGAGACCGTTTTTGCGCCTTCCCCCCAAGGTCGCAGGACGAAGTGTATGTCGCAAGAGGAGGAACAGCAATGACAGTCGGGAACTTCCGATGGGGGGATGGGACGGATGGGACGGATGGGACGGATGGGAGGAGACTGCGCGACCTTTGGTGCGCCATCGCCGTCGAGGTCGTCGTAATAGAAGTGGGATCCACGGATGGGACGGATGGGACCAATCGAGTTCTAACCCATCCGTCCTATCCGCCCCATCCGTCCCATCTGTCCTATCATGCGCCCTTCAGAAAAATGATCGACCTCACCGGACTGAACCAGCAACAGCGCGATGCCGTCACCCATGGCGAGGGGCCGCTCCTCGTCCTGGCGGGGGCGGGCTCGGGAAAAACGCGTGTCATCACCTATCGAATCGGCTATCTGATCAGCGAGCTCGGCGTGCATCCGTCGAAGATCCTCGCCGTGACGTTCACGAACAAGGCTGCGAACGAGATGCTGGAGCGTGTCGACAGGCTCGTGCCGCACGGAGGCTACCGCCCGTGGATCGGCACGTTTCACTCGACTTCTCTTCGCATCCTCCGCCGCTACGCCGACCGCCTCGGCTTCACCAAGTCGTTCGCCGTCTACGACACTTCGGATCAGCTCACGCTGATCAAGCGCTGCATGCGCGAGTTGAACGTCAACGACGAAGCGTTTCCGCCGCGCTCCGTCCTCTCGCGCATCTCGAATGCGAAGAACGAGCTGATGGGCCCCGCCGAATACGAGAAGACGAGCCTCGATTTCTTCAGCGCGCGCGTGGCCGAGATCTACCGGAAGTACCAGTTGCGTCTCAAGGAGTTCGACGCGATGGACTTCGACGATCTGATCGGCAACTACGTCGCGCTGCTCGAGCAGCACGAAGACGTACGCCAGGAGTTGCACGACCGCTTTCAGCATCTGCTGATCGACGAGTATCAGGACACGAACCGCGCGCAGTATGTTCTGGTGAAGCTGCTGGCCGGAAAGCAGGGGAACGTGGTGGCGGTGGGAGACGAAGATCAGAGCATTTATCGTTTCCGTGGTGCGGACATCAATAACATCCTCAATTTTGAGCGTGATTTTCCGGGAGCAAAAATCATCAAGCTCGAGCAGAACTACCGCTCGACCGGCAACATCCTCGACGCCGCGACGGGCGTGGTCTCCAACAACGTCGCGCGCAAGGGGAAGACGCTCTTCACCGACTCCGGCAAAGGCGATCCCGTTCGCATCGTGACATGCGGCAACGACCGCGAAGAGGCGCAGTTCGTGATGGACAAGATCACGGCGCTGCGCTCCCGCTACAAGCTGACGGACTTCGCGGTGCTCTTCCGCACGAACGCGCAATCGCGGCCCTTCGAAGAAGAGCTGCTCCGCGCGAACACGCCGTACTCGGTGGTCGGCGGCGTGAAGTTCTACGAGCGCGCCGAGATCAAGGACGTGATGTCGTTCCTCCGTCTGACGATCCGCCCGCACGACACGCCGTCGATCGAGCGCGTGATCAATGTGCCGTCGCGCGGCATCGGCGACACGACGGTCGCCGCGCTCAACGAGCGTGCGGCGGCGCAGAACGTATCGCTCTGGACGATCATCGAAGGCGATCTCGGATTCCTTCCGGCGCGCGCCTCGAAGTCGGTGAAGGAGTTTCGCGACATCATCCACGACCTGCAGCGCGCGGCGGCAAATCCGCTGCCCGATGTGCTCGATTACGTGCTCGTGCGCACCGGTTATCGCCGGATGCTGACGGAATCGCGCGATCTGCAGGATGAATCGCGTCTGGAGAACCTCGAGGAATTGCTCAACTCCGCGCGCGAATTCTGGGAGCAGAACCAGGGCGGCTCGGTCGCCGACTATCTCGACTCGATCACGTTGATCTCCGATCTCGACCGCTACGAGTCGCAGAAAGGCGTCACGCTGATGACGCTCCATGCAGCGAAGGGGCTCGAGTTCAAAGTCGTCTTTCTCGCCGGCATGGAGGAAGGCATCCTGCCGCACTCCAACTCGCTCGAGCAGAATGAGGACATCGAAGAGGAGCGTCGCCTCTGCTACGTCGGCATGACGCGCGCGCGCGAGCAGTTGTACTGCCTCCACTCGCACGAGCGGCGCCTGCACGGGCGTTTCCGCGATCAGAGCCCGTCGCCATTTCTCGCGGAGATTCCGGAAGAGGCCAAGGAGCTCGTCCGCATCGGCGGCCGGAGCTCGTATGCGGCGCCATCGCAGCAGCAGTCGTGGCGCGAGCGTCCGCTGCCGCCGACGCGAGCCCGTGCCGGCACTGATGCGGTGAAGAACATCTCTTCGTTCTTCGGCAAGGCGCCGGTGCAGTTCGATCCTGCTGCGGTGCAGGCGGCGAAGCCCGCCGCGGGTGGCGCGTCCGCGGAGCTGAAGCGCGGTGCGCGCGTGCGCCACGAGCAGTTCGGCGTCGGAACGATTCTCACGATGGAAGGCTCAGGACCGGACGCGAAGCTGACGGTCTACTTCGATCGCGTCGGGTCGAAGAAGTTCATCGCGAAGTTCGCGAAGCTGACGCGTGCCTGAGAATCTCGCACTAGTGCGAGATCGCGCGTGAGCGCGGCGGCGGGCCGGTACGCTCGATCGTCCGGATGAAGCCTCGCGGCACATCCGGATCGATGCGGCTGTACGCGAGCTCGCTGCCCATCAGCACCGGGTCGTAACCGGTGCCGATGTCGACCGGCGAGTCATCGAGCGGCTGCAGCTCACGATCGAACCGCATCACGCGAATCGTGTCGCCTGCCGCGTGATTCACGGCCCAGGCGAGCACGAATTCGTTGCCGTTCCACGTGCCGGAAGGACTCGCGATGCCGGGGAACGACGGCGCGCAATCGATTCCGCCGCGCGTCTGAACCGTGTCGAGTGAAGCGTTGATCCAGGTCGCTTCGACGCAGCCGTTGTGCACGGACGTCAGCAGCGCGCTCGTTCCATTCCACGCGAGATCGCTCTTTTGCGAAAGACCGATGTCGTTCCAGAGCATGCGTGAAGCGGCCACCTGCATCGAGCCCGTATCGAGCCGGACGATCTCGAGCGCGGTGCGCGGAGGAGGAGGCGGCGACGTCAGAATGCTGCTGAAGTCCGACCAGCTCGACCACGCCACGAGCAGCTCGCGCCCCGTCCAGACGGCCCGCAGGCTCGAGCTCGCACCCATTTCCAGCGGAGCCGGAATGAAGACCGGCGACGGATCGAGGATCTCTCCCGAGGGCGCGATGCGCACCGCGCGGATCGAAGGCTGAGCCGTGTCGCCCGCCCAGTGGCTCCCGCTCCAGAGCACGATGAAGTTGCGGCCATCGAAGGCGGCCGCTGTTCCGAGCTCGATGCGCACGTAGTCGCGATCGCCGCCGAAGATCAGCACCGGCTGCGGATCGATCGCGACTCCATCGGCTGTGAAGCGCCGCGCGTACGTTCGATAACCTGTCGTCGCGACGCTCTGCAGGCCGTAGGTCGAAGGGAGTGAGCGCCAGAAGACGAGGATCGTGTTGCCGCCGCGTGCGACCGATGGATCGACGAGATCGCGATCGCTGGACGATGCGGCTTCGACGATCGTTCCGCCGGCCGACAGCATGATGTGCTGATCGAGCGAGCCTTCCCTCCAGACGCGGATCGGCTGCGTTGTCGCCGCTGCCAGCTCGATCTGCGACTGTGCGCGCGCGCTCAGCACGGCAGGCTCTTTCAGCGCAGGCGTCGTGAAGAGCTCCGCAGTCGAGATGAACGCGCGGCGAAAGACGTCGGACATCGAATACCAGAGCATGACGGTCTGCAGGCTTGTGTTCGTGAAGCTCATCGTGGAAGCCGCACGGTTCGCGAGAACGGCCGGCGACGCGTCGACGATCGCATTCGCGGGCGACACGCGGAGACCTTCGATCTGAATGTCCGCGACGGTCTGATCTGCGGCAGGTGCTGCAGGCCACGTCACGAGAAAGTTCTGGCCGTCCCAGAAAGCAGGTTGTCTTCCCTCGATCGCCAACTGCTTTTGAACGACGGTCTGCAATGGAGCGATGACATTGCCGTTGAGATCGATGACCATCGTTCGCACGTCGCTGTTGCCGAGGATCTCCAGGAGCAGCCGGTTGCCGCTGGAGGCCAGCGCCAGCGCTGTGCCGGTGTCGGTTCCACGAACGACCTGCTTGTCGAAGAGAGCGCCGTCATCCTGAATCCGCGCGAGGTGGATATCCGGAGTACAGGGAAGAGCGGGGCATGGTCCGGTTCGATAGGCGAGCTGATAATCGCCGCCGGCGACGGCTGTTGCGCCGGCCGTCGCGCCGATCGCGCCTGTGCCGAGCGATCCGGTGGCCTGCACGGCTCCGGTTGCAGAGAGCAGCATCCAGATCATCGATGATCCGGCGGGAGTGACGAAGAGATACGAATGGCCGTTCGAGATCAGCTCGAAGTCGTAGGTGTAGTAGCTGGTTAGAGTCACCGGCGTCCCGGCCGGCGTTCCGTCGCCGCCGAGCGGCAGGAGATGGATGCCTGCGTCGTCCGAGTAAGCGGACATGAAGCCGCTGCCGTTCGAAGCGAGGCGCGCGGTCGATGCCGGTACCAGCGGTGTGCCGTTCGGATTGACGAGCGATCCATCCTCGCGCATGGGGGAGACGCGGAGGTAACGCGTGGCCGGATGGCGCAATGCCCAGGAGTCCGCCGGATAGCGTCCGCGTCCATCGATCCAGGTCATGAGACCTGTCCTGCCGTTCCATGCGGCGGCCGGCGAATACTGCTCTGATGCTGCAGCGCCGAGTTGGGGAGAGCTCAAGGGAGATTCCGGGCCGAGTTTGAGAGGAGCCGCGGATAGCGAAACGGTGAGGGCGAGGAGAACCAGGGAAACCGGGAGCATTCGGGGCATGTTGAGTGTGATACGCCGCAACAGGTCTCTGCGTTTAGTGCGCGATGGAACGGAAGCGTCCGCCTCCAATGCGCAACACCTCCACGGTAAATGCTCGGCTCACGTCGTCATAGGGTTCCTCCGCTGCAAACCGCTGGTAGCCGATCACGACCCCTTTGGGAGAGGTTGCGATCGAGGGCGCAATCGTTTCGCGATACGGGCGGCTGAGCGTAAAGGGCCCGTCGAGCAGCGACCCCTGCGGCGTCGCACGCAGTATGCGCAGCGCGCGATTCAACTGCGGAGAGACTTCATCCCATGCGATCACGAATTCGCTGCCGCTCCAGCCGATCGCCGGCGAGCTGATCGCCGCTCCCGTGCAATAGAGACTCTGAACGGCGAATCCTCCGTCGTCCAACTGCCGCGCGTCCATCAGACAGTTCTTCTCGTTTTGTTGTTCGATCCAGACGATGGCTGCCTCGCCGCGATCGTTGAATGCCATCGATGGTCGCGCGAGGCCGCCGCCGTTCGTCGTGACCGGACGTGTACTGCCGCCGCGGTTGTACAGGATCGTGTCCGCTCCATCGACGAACGTGATGGCGACATCCGTTCCGAAGCGCGCGGCCTTCACGAAGCGCGCATCGCCACTCGCGGGGATCTCCGCGGTTCCGATCGGAGCTCCGTTCGGAAGAACGCGCGTCTCGTACATATGCCCATTGGTCCACGCGACGACGAAACTCGCTCCGTCGAAGACGACATCGGCAGAGGTGACCGAGCCGCCTTCGCTGATCACGAATGGTGCGTCATCGTTCACTTTCGCGAAGATCTGCCGTTGAGTGCCGCTCGCATCCCAGTCCAGCCAGACGACGATCGTGCTGCCGGCGCCCGTTGCGGCGACAGGCGCGTGCAGCGTGTGATTGGGCGCGGCAACGGCAATCGTGCCGCGTGGTGAGGCGACGAGCGAGCGGAACTCGCCTTCGATCCAGACGGGAAGATCGCGCACCGACACGTCCTGCTGCGGCGTGATGCCGAGGCTGGCGAGAATCGCCGGTGCCGTTTCGAGTGCGGCGATATCCGCCCCGGCGCGCGTGTAGACGTTGAACCCGTCGCTCCAGGCGATCACGATGCCGTCCGGCGCGCGCGCCGACGCGATGTCCAGCCCCGGCCCGTGCGGCTCGAGGCTGAAGGCGGACCCCGCCGTCAGGCCGGACGCCGCGATCCGCGCCGCATGCAGCGAATGGTTAGACGCCCACGCGAGGAGGAAGTCGTGACCGTCGCTCGTGAGAAAGAGCTTGTCTGCCTGCATCTCGAGATGGCTGCGCGCGATGAACAGGAGCTGAGGCGTCAGCTCCAGAAGCGCGATGCCGCTGGCGTCCGTCCAGGCCAGGAGGATCTCGCGCCCCGTCGTCGCTGCCGCGAGGACGTTGTTGAGCGGGACGTGCGGGACGAGCGTGTAATCTTCGAACGTCCCATCGGCGTGGATGACCGCATCCTGAATGGCACCGTCGCAATTGACCCCGCAGATCAGACCGGCGCGGATCACATGGTAGTCAGCGCCGATCGGGAACGCGGCAGAGCCGTTGCCGCCCGGTGACCGGACCTGCGCCGTCGCGATCGTCTCACCGCGATCGTCGAGGATCGTGCCGTAGATGTTCGAAGGGTCGGAGGTTTCCGCGAGGTACGTCGTGCCGTTCGTGATCAGGTTCTCGAGACTGCCGGTGATCGATTGTCCCGATGTGCCTGCAGGCCCGACATAGGCAGGCCCGCCGTCGTCCTGCATCGCGATCAGCGGTGTTCCGCGGCCGTTGGCAGCGATGCGCGCTTTGCTGAGCGGCGCGGCGAGACGTGCGGCGACGTCCTTCGGGCGGCCGGACGAATCGAGTTGTGCGATGCGGATGCTGGAGAAACTGCGCGTGTCGATCCATGTGGCCGCGATCGAGTTTCCGTACCACGCTAGCGACGGACCGGTCTGTGCGCCCGCGGCGGAGCTGATCGACGGCGGAGAAAGCGCGGTCTCACTCGTGACGATGAGGTTCGCCGCCTGCGCGGTCGCGGTGAACAGAAGTGCGGAAAGAAGTGCATGCCGCATGGCGATAGATACGGCGCCCGCCTCGACGGCGTCGTCCCGTCGCTACGACGTCTTCGCGATCTTCCGGCGGCGTGCGTGCAGGCGGTCCATCAGCTTCGTGGTCGACCGCACCTGTTCGAGGATCTTCTCCTCGAGGCCCGAACCCTTCATCGAGAAGGATTTCGCGCGGCGGAAGACGGCGCGTGCGCGCTCCTTCTGCCCGCTCTCCAGCAGTGCCATGCCGAGGTGCATCAGGTTCGTTGCCGTGGGGCCGAGGTCTGCCGACTTGCTGAGGAAGTCGACGGCGTTCGTGAAGTCGCGCCGCTTGAAGTAGACCCAGCCGAGTGCGGCGAGCGGGAATTGCTTCAGCTCTTTCGGCGAGTAGCGCAGCGCGAGCTGCGCGCTCTCCAGCGCTTCGTCGAGGTTCTCTTCCATCTCTGCGAAGTTGTACGCCTTCTCGTAGTACGCAATCGACTTCGCGTAATTCGAGTGATAGTCGCGCAGCATCTCTTCCAGCGCGCGGTTCGCTTCCTTGAAATTTCCCTCGGCCCGCAGCGCCTCGACGAGCGTCGTGTACGCGGCAGCGGCGACGACTTCCGTCGGATGCTCTTTCAGAATCCTTCGCGCGACGGCGATCGCCTCGCCGTTCAGATCGAGATGCGAGCAGAGCAGCGCATAGGGCATCAGGATGCTGACGTTCTCCGGATCGTTCTGCGATGCGCGGCGATAGAGATCGAGCGCTTCCTTGTAGCTTCCCTGATTGACGAGCCCCTCCGCCTCTTTGAACGCTTCGGCGGCCGGGCCCTCCGGCGGCACATGTCCCGAGATGCCCTCGTAGATCTTGACCGCCTGCTGGTACTCCATCTTGTTCGGATTCAGCTCGAGCGCTTCCTGGAAGCATTGAATCGCTTTGCGATTCCAGTTGCGGTCGAGATAGCAGAGGCCGAGGTGATAGATCGCTTCTTCGTAATCGGGATCGAGCTTCAACGCGGCCTGGAACGAACGGATCGCGCGCTCGAGCTGCCCCTTCTCGTAATAGATCGTGCCGAGGAGGAAGTGCGCCTGCGGGATGCTCTCGAGTTGAATCGCTTTCTCGAGAAACTTCTGAGCGCGCAGCAGCTTTCCCTTGCGCGCGTAGATCGCGCCAAGGGAGAAGTAGGGGAGAAACGATTCCTGCGAGATCTGGATCGCGCGCCGCAGCCAGCGTTCCGCGCCTTTGAGATCCTGGCGCTCGTGCAGCAGCACGCCGTAGAAAACCGCGGCGTCGAAATGATCGGGCAGCACTTCGAGTGTCCGCTCGAGGTACGACTTGGCGCGATCGAGATCGCCGCCGTTGAAGAACATCTCGCCGAGGAAGAAGGAGAGCTCGTAGTTGTCGCGGTCGAGCTTGAAGGCTTCTTCGAGCGCCTTCATGCCGCGATCGGGATCGAATGCGTCGATCGCCGCTTCTGCTTCCGCGATCAGCTCACGGAAGCGATCCTTCTTCTCGCCGTGAAAGAGCGACATGATGCGATCGCGCCGGTCGGTGAAGCGCTGCTTCTTTTCCAGCGCGAGCATCTGCTCGCCCATCTTCGATTCCCACAGCTCGACCAGCTCGTCCGGCGAGACGACGTTCTTCTTCTCGAGCAGCTCCTTCACGGAGAGCAGGCCTGTCTGATTGATGAAGATGGCGCGCTCGTGCTTCTGCACTGCTTCGACGACGCTGCGCAGCGTGTCGGCCGAACGCTTGACGATCTCTTCGATCGCCGAGACGCGCTCGAGGAGATGTTCGTCTAACGAAACGTCATCATCTTCTTCGTAGTCTTCCGCCTCTTCCTCTTCGAAAGAGGTGATGCCGGAAAGCACGAGCAACTTGTTCTGGCAACGGGAGCAGAACTCACGCTCGTCGTCGTTGAAGGCACCGCAGGTCTGGCAGAGCATGGTTGTTGTGCGGATTAGAACAAGGGACGAGCCCTTTGTCATCCTGCGAACGAATTCATCCTGAGCGCAGCGAAGGATCAGCCAGGGCGCCGGGAGAATCAATCATCAGGCGCCGCGCCCGAACGTTGACGCTTCGCTGCGCTCAGCGTGAAGGCGGATACGAGTAGAACCCGCGTCCGCTCTTCCGTCCCAGCCATCCCGCGTCGACCATCTTCACGAGCAGCGGGCATGGACGGTACTTCGGATCGCCGAATCCATCTTCGAGCACGCGCAGGATCGCGAGACAGACGTCGAGGCCGATGAAGTCGGCAAGCGTCAGCGGACCCATCGGGTGATTCATGCCGAGCTTCATGACGCCGTCGATCGCTTCCGGTGTTGCGACACCTTCGTACAACGCGAAGATCGCTTCGTTGATCATCGGCATCAGGACGCGGTTGGAGATGAAGCCGGGATAGTCGTTCACTTCGATCGGCGTCTTGCCCATGCGCTTCGAGAGATCCTCGACGCGCTGCCACGTCTCGTCATCCGTTGCGATGCCGCGAATGACTTCGACGAGCGTCATGACCGGCACAGGATTCATGAAGTGCATGCCGATGACTTTTCCGGGGCGCTTCGTTGCCGCGGCGATCTTCGTGATCGAAATCGAGGAGGTGTTCGACGCGAGGATGCACTCCGGCTTCGTCAACCGGTCGAGTTTCTCGAAGAGCTGGACCTTCGCCGTCACGTTCTCGATGATCGCTTCGATGACGATGTCCGCATCGCGAACCGCGCTTTCGATGTCGGTCGTCGACTGGATCCGGTCGAGGATCGTCTGCTTCTCCTCGGCTGTCATCTTTCCCTTGTCGACGCCGCGCTGCAGGTTGGATGAGATCGTCTTCATCCCCCGATCGAGAAACTCCTGCGAGACATCGATGAGTGTCGTGGCGAAGCCGCTGGCCGCCGCGGTGTGCGCGATGCCGTTGCCCATGGTGCCGGCGCCGATGACGACGATTTTTTCCATTTGCCCATCCTCTGAGCGGGCGATGTGCCGCCGCTCACAAAGCGGGCGAATCTATATCACGTTGCAGGGGGCAGCGAACCCGCGTAACATCGTCCGTCCGGAGCGCCGGTCAAATGCCCCAGAAATGCTTCATGTGCGGTGCAGTGATCTCAGACGGGATCCTGTGTAAGAAGTGCGATAAGCCGCGTAAACCGAAGTCGGAAAACGACGCGCCCGCGGTTACCGCAGCCGCTCCTGCTGCTCCTGCACCGCCGTCGCCTGCGCCTGCACCCGCACCTCCTCGTGCCGCCGCGCCGCAACCTTCGAAATCCGTCGGGTCTTCACCCGCAGCACCTGCGGCAGCCGCGGCGGTTGCGCTCGATGCATTTCCCAAAGCGCCCGTGCTGCCGTTTCCCGTCGAGTCTGCATCGCCGGCGCTGACGAGCGTCGTCAGTCTCGTCATCGCCAGTGCGGTTCCCGCAGTTCTGCTCGGCGCGGACAGGGCGGTGAAATTCGTCAGCGATGAAGCGACTAAATTGTTCGGCGCATCGCAGTCGGACATGAAGTCGCTGAAGTTCATCGAACAGCAGATCGGCTCGCGCATCGGCGCGCTCTCCGTGCCGACGATGGCCGGCCTGCACATCGGCGGCCGCAACGTCCTCTACTCGCTCGTACCGTTGTCGGGTGGAGCGAGCGGCGCGGTGCTCGTCTTCCGTCCTGCTGCGGAGTCGCATGCATCGTTTGCGACGTATGTGCGCGAGACGGTGTTCGGTCCGCTGCGCGGCCTGCATGACTCGCTGGTCGCTGCATCGCGGACTCGCGGCAACGATCCCTTCCTCGGCGATTCCGCTGCGACCGTCGAACAGATTCTCTCCGCGCTGGAGCTCGCACCCGAAGTCGAAGAGCAGGAAGCGAAGCCGCGGCAGGTGACCGTGACGGATGTGGTGCGCCGCGTGGCGGATCGCTTCGTGCCGTTCGCGGAGCTCAAGAGCGTGCAACTGCAGGTCGATGCGCAGGATCTGGAGGAGCACTTCGCGGATCACGATCAGTTGTCCGAGGCGCTGAGCATCCTCATGGACAACGCGATGCACTATGTGCCGGCGGGCGGGCAGGTCGTCGTCGGCGTTCGCTGGATGGAGCACAAGGGAAAGCCGCTGCTGCTTTTCTTCGTGATGGACAACGGTCCGCTCGTTCCGGAAAACCTGCGCACGCCGATCTTCGAACCGGAGTACGTCTGGAATCCTTCGGCGCCGGAGCGCACGGGGCGCAGCCTGTTTCGCGCGCGCGAGTTTGCCGTGGCGCATGCGGGATCCGTCTGGGTCGAGTCGAAGACGGGGAAGGCGTGCACGTTCTTCCTCCGCGTGCGGCCCGACAGCGCGCGGTAGGGTTGTTCCACATGTAACCGCGGAAGTCGTCGCGGCATCGTATCGTTGGATCGGATACTCCCATGCTCCGCAAGCTCCTGCTCGTTCTCGCGATGACGTTGCCACTCTCCGCGCAGCATTCGGACATCACGATCAACTCCGTGCTGTCAGGGATGAATCGAGTGCGGAAAGAGAAGGGGCTCGTTCCGCTGCGCGAAGACTCGCGGCTCGAAGCGGCGGCCAATGACCGGATGAAGGACATGGAAGACCTCGGCTACTGGGCGCACGTATCGCCCGACGGCCGCGAGCCGTTCGTCTGGTATCGCCCGCATGGATACGACTTCTCGAGCGCCGGCGAGAACCTCGCGTCGGGATTCGAGACCGCGGAAGTGCTGATGGATTCGTGGATGGAATCGCCGGGACATCGCGAGAACATCATGAATCCGCTCTACGCCGACTGCGGCATCGCGATCATCGAAGGCTCGACGACCGGACCTGCCGCCGGCAAGTCGGTCGTCGTGCTGTTCGGCCGCCCGCTCGTGGCGTACGTCGAGGAGCCGCGGATCAGGCGACAGGCATCGAAGGCTCCTGCGAGCGCGCCCAGGCAATGAGGCCGCCCGCGAGGTTGCGCACCCGCGTGAACCCGTTGTCCTTCATGAAGTGCTGCGCATGTGCACTGCGGCCGCCCATGCGGCAGTAGACGACGATTTCCTTGTCGCGCGGCACTTCGGCGAGACGCTTGGGAAGCTGCTGCAGCGGAATGTGAATCGCGCCTTCGAGATGGCTGACGTTCCACTCATGCGGCTCGCGTACATCGAGCAGCGTGACTTCGTTCAGTCTTCCCGCAAGCTCTGCGGGGGTGATGTCGTTTTCGTGCATGGGTGAGCAGAATCCTTCGTAGTCGATCAACTGCGTGACCGCAGCGTGTTGTTCACAGCGTTTGCGAAGCTTCATCGTGCGCCATGTCGCCTGCAGCGCATCGAACAACAGTAAACGTCCGATGAGGGGTTCTCCGATTCCCGCGAGCAGCTTGATGGCCTCATTCGCCTGCATCGTCCCGATGATTCCCGGCAGCACGCCGAGCACGCCACCCTCGGCGCAGTTGGGCACGAGGTGCGGCGGCGGCGGATCCGGATAGAGACAGCGATAGCAGGGACCGGTGCGTGCATCGAAGACCGAGACCTGACCTTCGAAGCGGAAGACGGAGCCATAGACGTTCGGCTTCCCGAGAATCGTGCAGGCGTCGTTGACGAGATAGCGCGTGGCGAAGTTGTCGGTGCCGTCGAGCACGACGTCATAGTCGGCGAGGATCGCGAGCGCGTTCTCGGACGTGAGCGCCTCACCATGCCCTTCGATCTGGATGTCCGGATTGAGATCGTTGAGGCGCCGTCCGGCAGCGCGGTACTTCGGTTCTCCGATGTCCTTTGTGCCGTAAAGCACTTGCCGGTGCAGGTTCGTGATGTCGACCTGATCGAAGTCCACGACGCCGATCCGTCCAACCCCCGCGGCCGCAAGGTAAAGGGCGGTCGGTGAACCGAGCCCGCCCGCGCCGATGATGACGACAGAGCTCTCCTGCAGGCGGCGCTGGCCTTCTTCGCCGAAGTTCGGGAGCGTGATCTGGCGTTGGTAGCGGTTCATGGGAGGAATGATGGGACGAATGGGACCGATGGGACGGATGGGCTGGCCCCCGCGGGTCCCATCTGTCCCATCCGTCCTATCCGTCCCATTCGTCCCATCCTCCCATGCTCCCATCACACCAGCAATCGCGCGACAATCTCCTGAATCTTCTTCCCATCCGCGCGCCCCTTGAACTTCGCGGTCGCTTCCTTCATCACCTTGCCCATGTCCTTCTTCGACTGGGCGCCGGTCGAGGCGATGATCTCGCGGACTCCGGCCTCGAGCTCTTCATCGCTCAGCTCCGGCGGGAGGTAGGTTTTCAGGATGTCGAGCTCCGACTGCTCCTTCGCGGCGAGGTCGGGGCGATTGCCTTTCGTGTACTGCTCGATCGAGTCCTGGCGCTGCTTTACGGCCTTGCGAATCACGACCATCGTCTCTTCGTCCGAAAGGTCATGCTTCACTTCGATCTGTTCGTTCTTGATGGCCGACTGCAGCATGCGCAGGACGGAAGTCCGTTCCGCATTGCGTGCTTTCATCGACTCCGTCAGGTCCGCGCGGACCTGATCGCTCAACTTGCCCATTTGCGTTCACCTCGGCGCCATTCTATTCTCCGCGGCCATGTCCCTCGATCTTCCCGCGCTCCTTGCCGAGACAGGCGCGCTCCTCAGCGGACACTTCCGTCTTTCCTCTGGGCTGCACAGTCCGAACTACGTGCAATGCGCGAAGCTTCTGGAGCATCCGCGCAATGCGAATCAGCTCGGCTCCGCGCTGGCGGAAAAGATCCGGGCGCTCTCGGTGCAGAAAGTCGTTGCGCCGGCGATGGGCGGTGTGATCGTCGGCTACACGGTGGCGCAGGCGCTCGATGTCCCGTCGATCTTCACCGAGCGCAAGGATGGCGCGATGACGCTGCGCCGCGGATTTCAGATCGGCAGCGGCGAGCGCGTCGTGATCGTGGAAGACGTCGTGACGACGGGCAAGTCGACGCGCGAGACCGTCGCCGTCGTCGAGCAGCATGGCGGCGTGGTCGCCGGTTTTGCATCGATTCTCAATCGCAGCGGGAAGCAGAATCCGTTCGATGCGCCTTATGAAGCATTGATGGCACTCGCGCTCGAAACGTTCGAAGAGTCTTCCTGCCCGCTTTGCAGGAGCGGCGTGCCCCTCGACGCGCCGGGCTCGAGGTTTTCCGGAAAATGAGCGAGAAGACGATCACGATCCGCGGCGAGTCGCGCGATCTGGACATCGAGCGCGACGGCGCGAAACACCGCGCAGGCGAGCAGGAGATCGAAGTGCTCTCCGTGCGCGGCCATGTTGCGGAGATCGTCGTCGCGGGGAAGATGCACGCCGTCCCCTTCGTCATCAACGGCAGCGAAGTCAGCTTCGCATTCGAAGGCGAGATCTACACGGCGGACGTAGTCGAGAAGGGTGCCCGCACGCGCGCGAAGCATCGCGATCATTCGATGAGCGCGCCGATGCCGGGCGTCGTCACGAAGATCCTGGCGAAGCCCGGCGATGTGGTCGCGAAAGGTGCGCCTCTGCTGATTCTCGAGGCGATGAAGATGGAGCACACGATCCATGCGCCGCGCGACGGCACGGTTGCCTCGGTCAATTGTGTGGAAGGCGAATTGGTGCAGCCGGGCGTTGAGCTCGTAGGTCTCGAATCATGAGAATTCTCGCCGACTCCGTGCGCATCGTCGAAGTCGGTCCGCGCGACGGACTTCAGAACGAGAAGGTCACGATTCCGACCGAGGCGAAGATCGCGTACATCACCGCGCTGGCCGATGCGGGATTGCGCACGATCGAAGCCGGTGCGTTCGTCAGTCCGAAGTGGGTGCCGCAGATGGCAGACACCGCGGAGGTGTATCGCGACATCCCGAAGGATCCGGGCGTCGACTATCCGGTGCTCGTGCCGAACGAGAAGGGACTCGATCGCGCGATCGAAGCGGGCGTGAAGTCGATCGCGATCTTCACCGCAGCTTCGGAGAGCTTCAACCAGCGCAACATCAACATGTCGATCGACGGGTCGTTCGCGAATTACGCGCCGGTGGCGGCACGCGCGCGAGCGGAAGGAATCCGAGTGCGCGGCTATGTTTCCACCGCGTTCGGCTGTCCCTATGAAGGCGAGGTCCCGGCGGAGAAAGTGCTGGAGGTCGTCGCGCGTCTGCTCGATCTCGGTTGCTACGAAGTCTCGGTCGGCGACACCATCGGCGTCGGCACTCCGATGCAGGTGCAGGGCGTCGTCGGCGTGCTGCTGCAGGTCGTGCCTGCTTCGAAGCTCGCGATGCACTTTCACGACACGCGCGGCACCGCGCTCGCGAACACGCTCGCCGCGCTCGAGATGAACATCACGACCTTCGACGCCTCCTCGGGCGGACTCGGAGGCTGTCCGTATGCGCCCGGCGCCTCGGGCAATCTCGCGACCGAAGATCTCGTCTACATGCTCGATCGGATGGGAATCGATACAGGCGTCGATATGAACCGGCTGGTGAAAGCCTCATCGATCATCGCGCCGTATCTCGATCATCCGCTGCCGGGCCGCGTGCTGCAGGCGTGTACGAAGGGGACGATGCCATTCGCCACGGCAGGCAATACGGTGCAGTAGTCGCGTGCCGGACTCTGCGCGTAAACTAGAGCCGTGCCTGTTGAAGGGTGGTCGGACGGCTGGTACATCGTTCCCTGGCAAGTCGTGTTCCGCGATCTCGACGCGTTCGGACACGTCAACAATGCCGTCTTCTTCACGTACTTCGAGTGGGCGCGGACACGCCTCTGGTTTTCACTGACCGGCTTCGAGCAGGCGCATGAGGTCGGCTTCATCGTGGCGCGCGCCGAGTGCGACTTCCGGCAACAGCTGAGTCTCGAGCCGATCGAGCTCCGTACGCGCGTCGGCGAAATGCGCAATACCTCACTCGAATTTCTGAGCGAGATCAGACGCGACAATGGCCAGCAAATTGCTGCTACAGGTAGAGTTGTGGTCGTTTTCTATGATTGGAAGCGACAAACAAAGGTAGCCATCCCTGACGAATTTCGTCAGAGAGTATTGGAGTTACAAAAGTAGGAGGAGCTCGCACTTCGATGCAGTCGGGACGCGTTCTGACTCATCCGGCGCTTGCGCGCCAGCGTTTTCGGGAAATCGTCGAGATGCCCGAGGAACGGATCGATCTCGTGGAGACTTCGCTCGTCATCGCGCTTGAAGATCATCCGGGGCTGGACATCATTCACTACCTCGATGAGGTTGGGGCGTGGAGCGGCGCGGTTCGCGAGCGGCTTCACGGCTCGCGCCACGTCGAGGAGATCGTGGAGTCGATCAACCACCTGCTGTTCGAAGTGGAAGGCTTTCACGGCGAAGACGAGGACTACTACGATCCCCGCAGTGCGCTCGTCAACGAGTTGTTCGACACGCATGCGGGAACGCCGATCACGCTGTCGATTCTCTACCTCGAGCTGACGAGGCGCGTCGGTGTCGATGCCGCCGGCATCTCGATGCCCGGCCGCTTTCTCGTGAAATTCACCGGCGACTTCGGCCAGGTGATCGTCGATCCTTTCGACGGCGGCCGGATTCTCTCGACGGTCGAGATGCAGGCGATCCTCGACGAGCTCTACGGCGGCGGCGTCCGCCTGCGCGAGCATCATTTGCGGCCTCTCTCGCGCAAACAGATCGTGGCGCGCGAGCTGGCGCATCTGAAGTCTGCGTATCTGGCGCAGCACGATCTGACGCGCGCGGCCGCGTCCGCCGACCGCCTGCTGATTCTCGATGAGCGCGATCCTTTCGAGCTGAAGGACCGCGCCTCCCTGGCGATGCAGATGCACGCGTACGCAGTCGCCATCGAGTGTCTCGAACGGTATCTGGCGTTGCAGCCGAATGCCGACGATACTTCACGAATCCGGGAGCAGATCGCCTATCTGCGAGCCTGGATCGATCAGAACTGACGATGTTTCTCCTGAGCGGAGCGAAGGATCAATCAAGGCGCCGTGTAGATCATGACTTCGGCGGCTGCGGCACGAGCAATCCGGCGCCCTGGTTGACGCTTCGCTGTGCTCAGCGTGGAGCGCAGACTGCGCTACTATTCAGCATCCCGTGATCACTGGTTTCAACACCGATATCCGTCATAACGACAAGGTCTACCACATCCAGACCGAGGACAAAGGTCTGTCCAATCCGTACATCGAATCGCTCGTGTACGTCGGCGGTGAGATCCTCGCGTCGAAGAAGACGTCCTACGCGGAGCAGGCGAAGACGGGCGGGATCGACGAGAAATGGATCGGCGGTCTCATGGAGCAGCAGCATCGGACGATGATCGCCGCGATCAAGCGCGGCCGTTTCGATGCGCCGGCCGATGCGACGAAGAGCGGGACGACTCCCTTGTCCGCGCCGACGGTCAGCGGCGGTGTTGCGACGCCGGCTCCTGCGGCACCGGCAGCTCCGGTTCCGATCGACGAGTCGAAGACTCTCGATCAGGTGATCATCGACTATCTCGCATCCGAAGCCGAGAGCGAGCATCTCGAGCTCGCGCTGCTGAACACGGTCGATTTCTACGCAGGCGCTCCCGTCGAAGTGCGCGTCGCCGCGCGCAAGAGCCTTTCGCAAAGCCCGATTCCCGCGGCCGCGATCGAAGTGAAAGTCATCTCCACGGTCGAGCCGCCGCGCGTGATTTTCCGCGGTAAGACCGCCGGCGACGGAACCGCCATCGTCCGCTGCAACATCCCTGCATTCCGCGAGGGAACCGCGGCCGTGATCATCTCGGCGCAAAGCCCGATCGGCAACGACGAGGTGAAGCAACTGGTGAAGCGCAAGAAGTAGCTTCCCTCGCTGATCCCTCGCTTCGCTCGGGATAAACTGCATGTGACATTGGTTTCAACTCTGCATTACGCCAATCCGCATGCTTCGTAGTCGCCTTTCCCGCACGCTGGCGCTGCTCGCCGGCATGGCGGTCACGCTGTACATCCTCGCCAGTCTCTATCTTCCGTCCTCGCGGCGGCTGATCCTCGGTGTCAACAAGCGGAGCGGCGCCGTGCGTCTCGTGCAGAGCCGCGTCACGTTTCTGCCGCCCTTTCAGTTCTACCGCCTCGTCTTCGATGAGCGCGACGGCTACGCGCAGCACAGCGGAAGCATCCGCATCCTTTCGCAGGAAGGGGTGCCGGTCACGATCGGCTATCGGCTGCGATTCACGATCAAGAGCGATCACGTTCCCGACGCGAAGACACTCGTCGAGAAGGGATGGAGCGCGTGGGTCGGCAAGCGCGTCGCGGAGGCGGTCGATCTCGTAACGCGCCAGGTGCCGATCGAGGATCTGCTGTCGCCGAGCTCGCGCTTTACGATGCAGCGCGATGTGCTGCGCCGCGCGGTCGCGGCCTATCTGTCGAAGAGCGGGTTGAACGTCACTGCGTTCGAGATCGCACGGCTCGATGTCGACAAGGCCGCGCTGCTGCAGCGCAAGAAGGCGGATCTGCGCCGTGAAGCGCGCGGCGTCGCAGGACGCGTCGCGGTCTTCGCGATCGACGGTGCCGACTGGGAATTGCTCAATGAACTGATCGGCGACGGTCAGTTGCCGAATCTCAAGGCGCTCGCGCGCGGCGGCACGACGGGCACGGTGCAGACGATCGAGCCGATGGTGTCACCGCTGCTCTGGACGACGGTCGCAACCGGACTGCCGCCCGATCGTCATGGCGTGCTCGATTTCTTTGATCGTGCGCACGCGCCGATCGAATCGTTCTCGCGGCATGCCCCCGCCGTGTGGGACGTCGCGCAGATGTTCGGACGGCCGGCGACGGTCGTGAACTGGTGGACTGCGTGGCCGGCGTCGGACTCCGGCGTGACCGTGTTCGATGCTCCGGTCGAACCGCTCGGCAACGCGATCGCGCCGCAGTCACTCGCATCGAAAGTGCAACCGGTCGAAGTGCCGGTGGAGACCGTCGGCTATCCGCAGGTCCGCAGGTTCATCAACATCACACCCGAGGAATATGCGAAGGCGATCAGCGGACCGGCGTCGGATCCGGTGAACGTCTTTCGCTCGATGCTCGCGAAAACGTGGACCGATCATCGCGCCGCGATCGAGTTGTACCGGCAGCAGTCGCCTCTGCTCTTCATGATGGAGTACGAGGGGACGGATGCGGTGAATCATCTGTTCGCGCCGTATCACCCTCCCTACCGCGAAGACGTGAGCCAGGACGGCTATCGCAAGTACTGGCCGGCGGTGACGAACTATTACGCGGAGATCGACCGGCTCCTCGGCGAGTGGATGTCGGTTCTTCCGCCCGACACGACGGTGATCGTGATGTCGGCACACGGTTTCCGCTGGGGAAAGAACAGGCCGCATCATCCGCCTCAGAGCGCCGCGCTCTCCGATCATCGCAATCCGGGCGTGTTCATCGCGTATGGCGGACATGTCGCGCGCACCGGCGGAGCGCATTCGTTTTCGGTGTTCGATCTAACGCCGACGGTGCTCGCGATTCTCGGGCTGCCGCAATCGGCGGAGATGCCGGGGCATGTGGCGACGTGGGCGTTTCGCGACATTCAGCCGGTGGAGACGGTGAAGGTCGTGAGCTACAGCGAGTTTCTCGATCTGAAGCCGGCGCCGGCCGCGGTCCGTCTGGATCCGAAGCCGTATCAGGAGACGCTGCAGGCGATCGGACATCTTTACGATCCGGGGCGCGCGCTGGTCCCGATGCTCGACGATGCGCCGGAAGCGAACGCGCCGGTGTCACCGCAGCGCTGGGGTCTCTACGCGTACTTCAACAACCTCGGCATCGAGTTGAGGAAACAGGGAAAGCCGAGCGATGCCATCGATGCATTCGACCGCGCGATCGACATCAATCCGACGCGTCCGATTCCGTATCTCAATGAGGCGATGACTCTCTTCGACCGCCAGCAGTACACGATGGCGGACGAGATGTTCATCAAGGCGGTGGAGCGCGGACTGCCGCAGCCTGATCGATGGTTCGTCGATTTCGCGGCGCTCTATCGCGAGAAGAACATGCCGTCGCGCGCGATCGCGCTGCTGTACAAGGGGAAGGAGCTTTTCCCGCAGTCGTACGTGATCGCCTCGAACCTGGGAGCGACGCTGGTGGCGTCCGATCGCTATACGGAAGGCCTTCCGGAGTTGCAGCGTGCGCTCGGCATGCAGCCGTCATCGACGCAGGTGCTGAACAACCTGGGAATCTTCTTCGCGAACCGCCACGACTACGCCAGAGCGCTGGACTTCTGGAACCGCTCGCTGGCGATCGACGGACACCAGCCGGCGATTCACAACGCAGCCGAGGCAGCGCGCACGCGGCTGTGAGGATGGGAGGATGGGAGGATGGGACGGATGGGACCTATGGGACCTATGGGACCTATGGGGAGAAGCGGCCTCCGCCCATAGTCCTATAGGTCTTGGTCCCATTGGTCCCATAGCCCCATTCCCCCTATGGGACCAATGGGGAGAAGCGGCCTCCGCCCATAGTCCTATAGGTCTTGGTCCCATTGGTCCCATAGCCCCATTCCCCCTATGGGACCAATGGGGAGAAGCGGCCTCCGCCCATAGGTCCTATAGGTCCCATTGGTCCCATAGTCCCATCCATCACACCCACCAGTAATCGCCGTCACTTGACCCCCATCCTGACTCCCGCTATTCTCCCTTCTGCAATTGAGACTCAGTCTCATTTGTTGTGAGACGAAATGCCACATACCGTGCGCACTGAAAAGGAAATCACCCGCTTCGCGGGCTTTCTGCAGGATCAGGGGCTCAAGCTCACCACCGAGCGAACCGCGCTCGTCCGTGAGATCTTCGCCACCCACTATCACTTCGAGGCCGACGAGCTCCTCTTCAAGATGAAGGAGAAGGGCCTCAAGATCTCCCGCGCGACCGTCTACCGCACGCTCGAGCTCCTCGTGAAGTCCGGCATGGTGCGCCGCGTCCATCTCGGCGAAGACCACTATCACTACGAGCATGTCACCGGGAACTCGCATCACGATCACCTGATCTGCACGACGTGCGGCTCGGTGATCGAGTTTCATGATGATGTCCTCGAGCAGCGGCAGCGCGAGATCTGCGAGCGCAAGCGTTTCACTCCCACGTTTCACAACCTGCAGATCCTCGGCCTCTGCGCCGACTGCAGAAAGAAGGGCGAGCTGCCCGATGCACCGGACCGCGTGAAGATGATCGGCGCCGGCGCGACTCAACTCCGAAAGTAGACAGGAACCCGACTGCCCATGCTTCCAGCACTCGTCATCGTCTTTCGCGAAGGTTTCGAATCGTTCGTGACCGTTGCCATCATCCTCGCCTATCTGCGCAAGACGGGCCGTGACTGGCTGCGGCCGGCGGTTTACTGGGGCATCGCTGCCTCGCTGGTCGCGAGCGGCGCTCTCGGCTACGAGCTGAGCAGAGTCAGCGAGCAGTCGCTGTGGGAAGGCATCCTCGGTCTCGTCGCCGCGTTCCTCGTCGCCAGCTTCGTCGTGCACGTCTGGCGCACCGCGCCGACGATGAAGCGCGATATGGAAGCGCGGCTCGAAGTCGCGTCCTCGCGCGATTCGAACCCGCTCGCAGTCATCGGTGTCTTCCTCTTCACGCTGCTGATGGTGACGCGGGAAGGGATGGAAGCCGCGCTGCTCCTCATTCAGGTGCGCAGCAATCAGGGAATGCTCATCGGCTCGATCGCAGGTCTGGCCGCCGCAGCGCTGATGTCATGGGCGTGGGCGCACTACGGGCATCGCATCAACATCAAGCGATTCTTCCAGGTCACAGGTCTCTTCCTGCTGCTCTTCACGATTCAGATCGTCTTCTACGCCGTTCACGAGCTCTCCGAAGCGAACGTCCTCGGGCGCTGGAGCGAGGCGATTCACAACGCGACCGAGCCGTACTCGCCGGTGGGCTACTACGGCAAGTGGGTCTCGATCGGTATGCTCGGATTCTGTGCGGCATGGCTGGCGGTGGTCTCCGTGAAGGACCGTCTTCGATCGCACCAAGAGCTGGCGGTGAAAGTCAGATGACGCGCGCGGCCATCGTCGCCGCGCTTCTCGCCACGTTTCCCCTGGTTGCCGCAACACGCGCGCAGTACCTCATGGGAACCGTCTGCGAGATCGACGCGGATGTGCCCGCCGAAGCGGCGTTCGCCGAGACGGCGCGCATCGAGTCGATCGTTTCGACGTGGCGCGACGACAGCGAGCTCTCGCGCGTGAATCGCGGAGAGAAGCCTTCCGAGGAGTTGCATGCGCTGCTCGCGACCGCGGACTCGTACGTGGCGAGGACAGACGGCGCGTTCAATCCGCACATTCGAACCCTGTTGAACGAATGGGGAATCCGTGATGGTTCCTCTCGCCCCGCGCCAGCGGGGAGCGGGGCCAGGGGTGAGGGGCAGCCCGACTACGAGGAAGGCGGTTTCGCCAAAGGCTACGCGATCGACCGCATGCTCGAAACCCTCGTGAACGAGAATGCGAAGCACGCGATCATCAACTTCGGCGGCCAGCTCGGCACTCTCACGCCGATCACGGCCACGATCGCCAATCCTCAGCATCGCGACAAGCCGGTCCTCGAGCTGAGACTCGAAAAGCGCTCGCTCTCCACCAGCTCCGGCTCGGAGAAAACCTTTGAGCGGAACGGCCGCGTTTACTGCCACATCGTTGATCCACGCACGCGCGAGGCGCTTCCGCCGCGTGGCAGCGTCTCCGTCATCAGCGACTCGGCACTCGAAGCCGACATTCTCTCCACCGCGCTGTACGTGATGGGGCCGGAGCAGGGGCTCGCGTGGGCCCGCGCACACCGCGTCACGGCGATCTTCATCGACAACGGTTTCATCACAGCGTCCACCTCGATTCCCGGGATCAGGGTGCTCGACGCGCATTTCAGAATCAGGGAGCAGTGAATGGTTAGACGACTTATGGTTCTTCTTTCGGCGATGCTCATCGCCTCGCCATCGTTTGCACAATCGGCTCAGGATCTCGAGCAGCGCCTCAAGGAGCTGCAGGCAAAACTCTCCGCCATCGACGAGATGAAGCGCGAGATCGACATCCTCACGCAGGAAATCGAAACGCTGAAGAGCGGCGCGACGAAGAAAGCCGTTGAGGCCGATCAGGCGCAGTACGGCATGGGCGCCGCCGCCTCGAAAGTGTATCGCACGGATGCGGGAGTCTCGATCGGCGGCTACGGCGAGTTCGCGTACGACAATCCCCGGCATGACATCGCGCGCGCCGACCTGCTGCGCGGCGTGCTCTACACCGGCTACAAGTTCTCGCCGCGCGTTCTCTTCAACTCCGAGCTCGAAGTCGAGCACGGAACGACCGAGAACAAAGGCGGCGATGGCGCCGAAGGAGGCGCGGTCGGACTCGAGTTCGCGTATCTCGATTATCTGATCCGGCCCGAGGCGAATGTGCGTGCCGGCGTCATGCTGATGCCGGTGGGTCTCATCAACGAGCAGCACGAGCCGACCGCCTACTTCGGCGTCCACCGGCCGCTCGTCGAAGACGCGATCATCCCGACGACGTGGAGCGAGATGGGCGCGGGCATCTTCGGCGACAAGGGAGCGCTCACCTATCGCGCCTACGTGACGACAGGGCTCGACTCGTCGCGCTTCGAGAGTGAGTCTGGCATTCACGAAGGGAAGCAGAGCGGCGCGTCGGCGAAGGCGGAGGATCTCGCGATCGTGGCGCGCGCCGACTGGCATCCGTTCGAGGGCACGATGTTCGGCGGCTCGATTTACAACGGCGGCTCGGGGCAGGGCGCACGTACGGAAGACGGCCAGCGAATCAAAGGGCGTGTGCGTCTCGCCGAAGTCCACGCCGACTCGAAGTTCCGCGGTGCGTCGCTCCGCGCACTCTTCGCGCGCGGCTCCATCGGCGACGCCGCCCTCATCAACGAGCGGAACGGGCTCGAGGGCGACGAGAGCATCGGCAAGTCGTTCGGCGGCTGGTACCTCGAGGGCGGCTACGATCTCGCGTCGCGCGCGAACATCTCGATCACGCCGTACGTTCGCTACGAGCGCCTCGACACGCAGCGCAGCGTTCCGGCCGGATTCGAGCGCAATCCCGAGAACAACCAGCGCATCTTCACCGCAGGCTTCGCGTTCAAGCCGATCTCGCAGACCGTCGTGAAGATCGACTGGCAGCGCGCGAAGAATCAGGCGCACACCGGAGACAACAGATGGAACATCGGCCTCGGCTACATCTTCTGATCGCGCTGTCGGCCGCGTTGGCGTTCCGGCTCAACGCGCGAGTTCTGATGACGCAGGACCAGGCGCTGGCCAGCGCGTTTCCGAACGCGAAGCCGGCGCGCCAGACGTTCTTTCTCACGAAACAGCAGCTCGACGCCGCTCGCCAGGAGAGCGGCGTCGACTTCCGGGAACAGCTCGTGATCCGGTACGCGACTCCCGCCGGCTTCGCCTACTTCGATTCGCATCGGGTCCGGACGCTGCCGGAAACGGTGATGATCGTCGTGACGCCGGATGGGAAGGTGGCGCGTGTCGAGATTCTCTCGTTCGACGAGCCGACCGACTATTTCCCGAAGCGCCGGTGGCTCGACCAGCTCCTCGGCCGTCATCTCGACGCGGATCTGTCGCTGAAAGGCGCGGTCCGTCCGATCTCCGGCGCGAGTCTCACGGGTCAGGCCATTGTGAACGCAACGCGCAAGGTGCTGGCGCTCCATCACGTGCTGGCAGGAGTGGCGCCGAAATGATGTCGCGGGCGCAGGTCGTCTACCTTCAGCTCTGCGTGCTGGTCACGACGCTCACCGGCGCGGTGTTCGCGGTGATGAAGTACGCGATGAAGAGCAGCGACCCGTTCGCGGTGGCTAACCATCCGTTGCAGCCGTACATGTTGTCCGCCCATGTGCTCGTCGCTCCCCTGCTGGTCTTCGGTTTCGGCTGGGTATTCGCGAATCACATCTGGCCGGGATTCGCCAGCGGCATTGCGCGCAAGCGGAAGAGCGGGCTCTGGTCGATGGCTGCGATCGTGCCGATGGTGCTCAGCGGCTATCTGCTGCAGGTGTCGACCGCCGATGCCACACGCCAGGCGATGGCGATTGCGCACTGGGTGTCATCCGCGCTGTTCGCCGGCGGGTATGTGATCCACCTCGTGACGAAGAAGGCGGCGCGGGCCTCACGCCAGCCGTCGCCGAGCGCTCCGCTCGACGACGTTTGATTACGCACCATCACAGCCGCGCGATCAGCGCGTCCAGCCGCCGCAGCGTCCGCTCTTTGCCGAGGATCGCCGCCACGTCGAAAATCGGCGGCGACGACGCGACCCCGAGCAGAGCGACGCGCAGCGGGTGAATGTACTTCCCTGCCCCCAGTCCCTTCGCTTCGGCGAGCTGGCGCAGCGCCTGCTCGGTCGCCAGCACGTCGAACGATCCCACTCCGGCGAGCGTCTCGCGCAGATCCTTCATGCGCTGCGGGAGGTCATCCCCTTTGATGTGCTTCTTCACGGCTTCTTCTTCGTAGACGAGCGCATCGTCGTCCGCGAGGTAGGGGATCATCTGTGCGGCGACGTCTTTCAGCGTGCGGCCGCGCGACTTGTTGATGTCGATGACCGCGCGGATCTCATCCAGCGGTTTCACGTGATCGCCGAGAAACGGGACGAGGTGCGGATAGATCTGATCGGCGGCCATGCGCATCAGATACTGGCCGTTCATCCACAGCAGCTTTTCGTCGTCGAAGACCGCGGGAGCCTTGTGCACATCGCTGAGATCGAAGATCGCGGCGGCTTCGTCGGGAGTGATCAGCTCGCGATCGCCGCCCGGTGACCATCCGAGCAGCATCAGGAAATTGAACAGAGCCTCGGGGACGATGCCGAGATCGCGATACTCCTCCGCCGAGGTCGCGCCGCTTCGTTTGCTCAGCCGCTTCTTGTCGGCGCCGAGGATCAGCGGGAGATGGGCGAACACCGGCGGCTCGCAGTTGAACGCGCGAAACAGCAGGATGTGCTTCGGCGTGTTGGAGAGATGGTCGTCGCCGCGCGCGACGTGGGTGATCTCCATGTCGATGTCATCGACGACGACGGAGAGGTGGTACGTCGGATAGCGGTCGGAGCGAATGAGAACGAAGTCGTCGATCTCCTTCGCGTCGAAATGGACATCGCCGCGAATCAGATCGTGAAAGTCGATGGCTCCTTCTTCGACCTTGAAGCGGATGACGTGCGGCTCTCCCTCCGGCTGCGCTGCGCCGGCGTCCGCCTTCGCGCGGCAGCGGCCGGAGTAGCGATAGGACTTGCCCGTTCCCTCTGACGCCGCGCGATCGGCATCGAGCTCTTCGACCGTGCAGTAGCAGCGATAGGCGAGGCCGTGCTCGACGAGCTTGTTGGCGCGCTCGCGATAGCGATCGAGACGGTCGCTCTGGTAGATCGGCCCCTCGTCCCATTCGACGCCGAGCCACTTCAGCGAGCTGACGATCTGCTCGGCGTGATGCTGGCGCGAGCGCTCGACGTCGGTGTCTTCGATGCGCAGCAGCATGGTGCCGCCATGCCGGCGCGCGTGCAGCAGGTTGAAGATCGCGGTGCGGGCGCCGCCGACGTGGAGGTATCCGGTGGGCGAGGGAGCGAAGCGGAGTTTCACAGGGCCCGTGAGTCTACACATCAGGGGCTACAATCGCCAGATGCAGCGCCGTTCGCGGGGCTTCTCGCTGGTCGAAGTGCTCATCGCACTGCTGATCCTCGCCGTCGTCATCACCACGACGCTGACGATGTTCACGATGCGCGCGAAGAGGATGGCCGCGGCGAATGAGACGATTCTCGCCTGGCAGGCGATCGCGAATGAGGTGGATTACCAGCGCCGGGTGCCCTACAGCCAGCTCCAGAAGGGCTCGCTCGATTTCTTTACGTCGACAGAGATCCTCACTCCTCTCGCTCCTTACGAGGCGAAGGTCGAGATCAGTGATCCTGTGAATTGGGTGAAGCAGGTGACCGTCTCGGTCCGCTGGCAGGGGGGAAAGCGGGTCGAGAAAATCACGATCAATCGCGTCGACACAGGAGGAAACAACCTGTGGTGAAAACGCGGGACGCCGGCTTCACGCTTCTGGAAGTCGTCGTCGTGGTGGCGCTCTTCGGCGTGTTTCTCTGGATCATCGTCGTCCTGACGAACGACATGAGAACGTGGGAAAAAAAGATGCCCGTGAATCTCATGTCGCATCCGATGGTCTCCGCGGTGGTGTCCCGCGTCAGGAAAGATGTCGAGGACGCGCAAGAGCCACGCTTTCCCAAACAGATTCCCGGAACGGATTGGACGCGGAGCGACAAGGTCCTCCTCGTCACGATCTTCACGGATGCCGGCACTTACACGGTGGTGTGGGATTTCACGAAACCCAACGAGGTAACCCGGCTGACCTACATCGCGAATCAGGAGCAGTCCCGTTGGACTGCGCACGCGACCCCGCTATTCAGCGTGGCGTATCAGCCTGACATCGACGCAGACGACCCGCTTGCGATCGAGATCAGGGCGAATGATGAGAAAGGAAAGCTTGCGGTCGATCAAGTCATCTTCCCGCGGACGCACGGTTGACGCAGAGCGCGGCTTCGTCATCGTTGTCGCTCTCGTGCTGGCGGTCCTCTACTTCATGCTCATGGCGCTGATCATGATCGATTCCTCACGTGCGCAGGCGGAGGCGCAGAGATTTCGCGCACGGATGGTGGCGTCGATCCTGGCAGAGGATGGCGCGGAGGCTGCGTGCGTGCAGATGGTCAACAATCCGGGAGGTGGACCTGGACTCGTCCGGAACGAACACGGCGTGGCGAAGGGCGAATACACTCGAGTGGACAAAAACTTCAGCGTCGCTGCTTATGCAGATACCGCCGGCGTCATCCATCAGCATGCGGAAGTGAAGCTCGATGGGACCGTGATTGACGGTCATATTCGCATCGACTATTCAAGGCATTCCCAATGAAGAGAGCGGACGAGACGTCCGCTCCCCTCATCACTTACGACATTCTCTTCCTGCGAAGGAGTCCGGCTCCGATCGCTACGGCGGCGAGGCCGCCGAGAAGGGCGCCCGGATTGTTGCGCGCCATCTCGCGGGCCCGGCCGAGCATGTCGCCGAAGCCGTGTCCGGCCAGCGGCGCTTCGCTCTTCGGCGTTGTGTCAGGCGGTTGATACGGGTGGAACTGATTCGTCGGACTCATGTTGTCGACCATCTAGCTCCTCCTTTCCCGCTGGTTTGTAGTGCGAGTGGGGTGCCAGTAGAATGCGCTTCGCAAGGAGAGAGCATGGCCGGAAATCCGCGTGAGAACGTGAAGGGCAAAGGCTTCTGGGACGGTGGCGCAGCCGGCCACAGCACGAACGCGCAGGCAGCCGGCCGCCCCAGCGGTTTTCCGGGACGACGCGTGACGAAGACCGCCGGCATCCGGACGGACGTCGAGTTCCCTCCTGAGGTCACGGCGGCGCAGGAACCCAAGAAGTAAATCCGCTCTCGTTCGGCAGACGTAACATTCAGGTTGACAACGGAACTGATGGAAACGGTCAACGAAGCGCTGCTTCCTTCTGTCGCGCGCGGGGACACCGCCGCGTTCGAGGCGTTGTACGACCGTCATTCCGGTACGCTCTACGCGCTGCTGCTCCGCATCCTCGCCAATCCCGAAGACGCACAGGAAGTTCTGCAGGAGACGTTCGTCAAAGCGTGGACGAACGCGAAGATGTTCGATGCGGCGCGCGGCAGCGAGGCGGCGTGGCTGATTTCCATCGCGCGCAGCCGCGGCATCGACAAGCTTCGCTCGCGCAAGATTCGTGTCGATCGTGAAAACGATGCGGGACGAGAAATCTCGATTCACTCGTCATTCGTAGATTCAACGACTGGCGCCGATCGGGCGATCCAGTCGCAGGAAAGCAGCGCGGTCCGGAGCGCTCTATCCGAGTTACCTGAAGCGCAGCGAGTGGCCCTCGAGCTTGCTTATTTCGAGGGCTTCTCTCAGTCGGAGATCGCCGAGAAGCTCGGCGAGCCGCTGGGAACGATCAAAACGCGGATGCAACTCGGGATGAAGAAGTTGAGGGAGCGCCTACGGGATTTCCAATGACGCATGAGGATTTCGAAGCGATCGCCGCGCTGGACGCGATTGGTGCCGCAACACGCGATGAGGAGCGGATGCTCAACGGGCATCTCGCCTCGTGCGAGAGTTGTCGCCGCTCACGCGACGAGTTCGCCGAAGCCGCGACGCTGCTCGCGCGCCAGCTCGAGCCGGTCGCACCTCCAGCCGAGATCCGGAAGCGCGTCGTCGACTCGATCGAAGAGGATGATGAAGAAGAAAACATCATCCGCGCCGAGAGCCGCTTCAGCAATCGATGGTGGCTGGCCACCGCGGCCACGCTGTTCCTCGCCTTGTGGGGATGGCGTGAGTTCGGAATCCGCGTCGCGCGCGAACGTGTGAAATCGCAGGATGCGCAGATCGCCGAGTTGAAGTCGAAGCTCGAATCGCTTCGCGATCACGACGACAAGCTCGCGAGCGAGATGGCCGCGCTCGCGTCGCCGGAGACGAAGACGATCGCTCTCGCGGGACAGCAGGCCTCTCCGTCAGCATCCGCCCGTGTCTATCTGGAGCCATCGCGCCGCCGCGCCATCGTCTTCTTCCGCAACCTTCCCACCAATGCGAAGGACAAGAGCTATCAGCTCTGGATCATCCGCGCCGATCAGCCGAAGCCGCAAAGCGCAGGCGTGTTCGATGTCGCGAACAGCGGCAACGCTACGATCGTGATCGAAAACCTCCCCGTCGAGACGGAGATGAAAGCACTCGCGGTCACGCTCGAGCCGAAAGGCGGAGTGGAGCAGCCGACGAACTCGAATTTCTTCCTGATGGGAGGATAGGACGATGGGACCTATAGGACCTATGGGACCTATAGGCAGATGGTCCCGCCCATTGGTCCCATAGGTCCTATAGGTCCCATACGTCCCATCCTCCCATCACAGCCCCACGATGTTGTACCCGCAATCGACGTACAGCACCTCGCCCGTGATTCCGCTTGCCATTCGCGAGCAGAGAAACAGCGCGGCGCTTCCGATCTCTTCGAGCTCTACGTTTCTCCGCAGCGGCGCGCGATCCGCGTGATGCTTCAGCATCGTCGTGAAGCCTTTGATGCCGCGGGCTGCGAGAGTGTTCACGGGGCCTGCGGAGATCGCGTTGACGCGAATCCCTTTCGGGCCGAGGTTGGCGGCGAGGTAGCGGACGGAAGATTCGAGTGAGGACTTTGCGACGCCCATGAGGTTGTAGCCCTCGACTGCCTTCACCGCGCCGTAGTAGCTCATCGCGAGGACGTTGCCGCCGCCGGACTTCTCGAACAGCGGGAGTGCGGCGCGCGTGAGCCCGACCAGCGAATACGCGGAGATGTCGTGCGCAGTCTTGAAACCATCGCGCGAGGTCCGGACGAAATCATTCTCGAGATCTTCGCGCGGAGCGAATGCGACGGAGTGGACGAGCGTGTCGAGCCTGCCGAATTTCTCATCGACCGTCTGAAACACTGCATCGATCTCGGCATCGATCGTGACGTCGCACGGCAGGATCAGAGGATCAGTCAACGTCGAGCAGAGCTCCTCGACGTTCTCCTTCAGCCGTTCGCCCTGATACGTGAAGGCGAGCCGCATCCCTTCGTTCGCGAGCGACTGCGCGATCGCCCAGGCGATCGAACGCTTGTTGGCGACACCGAAGATGATCCCCGTTTTCCCGTCCAGCAAACCCATTCCTCACTCCTTAAGCTTGTCCAACACCCCCCGCAATATATCAAGTCGCAGTAGACTTCCGCCGCCATGAAACGACTCTCACTTCTGCTCGCTATCTTTCTGCTTGCGACGACCGCGCTCGCCGATCGGCGCGCGTTCACGATCGAAGATCTCTATCGCCTCAAGACCGTCGGTGAGCTCGCGATGTCGCCGGACGGCAGGATGCTCACGTTCACCATCGCGACGCCGGACCTGCCGCGCGCCAAGCGCACGACCGCGGTCTGGGTGGTGAACACCGATGGCAGCAATCTCCGCCAGGTGACGCGCGGCGAGAAAGACTCGGCGCCGCACTTCTCGCCCGACGGCAAGTCGATCGTCTTCGTCCGCTCGACGGACGGCACGCCGAACGTCTGGATCCTTCCGCTGAATGGAGGCGAGTCGCGGCAGCTCACGCATGTCTCCACCGGCGTCTCCGATCCGCTCTGGTCGCCGGATGGAAAGACGATCGCGTTCTCGACCGATGTCTATCCGGAGTGCAACGGCGACGACGCCTGCAACAAGAAGAAATCGGATCAGTGGGAAGCGTCGAAGGTGAAGGGCCACATGGCCAACAGCCTCCTCTATCGCCACTGGACGTCGTGGCGCGACTTCACCGTCACGCACACGTGGGTCGTCGACGTCGAGAGCGGCAAGACTCGCGATCTGACGCCGGGCAAGTTCGACTATCCCCCCTTCCAGCTCGGCGGGCCGCTGCAGTACGCCTTCTCCCCGGACTCGAAGGAGCTCTGCGTCGTCTCCAATCACGATCCGGAGCCGGCGTCGTCGACGAACAACGATCTCTTCCTCGTGCCGGTCGATGGCAGCGCTGCTCCGCGCAACATCACCGCGGCGAACAAAGCGTTCGACGGCTCGCCGATGTATTCACCCGATGGCCGTTACATCGCCTATCGGATGCAGAAGCAGCCGGGCTACGAATCCGATCTCTTCCGCCTCGCGCTCTACGATCGCAAGACGGGAGAGTCGCGCGTGCTCACCGAGTCGTACAGGAACTGGATCGATGAATTCGACTGGGCGAGCGACTCGAAGGCGATCTTCTTCTCCGGTCCCGTCGAAGGCCGCAACCCGATTCAGAAACTCGATCTCGCCAGCGGTGCGATCACGAAAGTGTTCGATGACCGCACGATCGACGCCTTCACGATGTCGAAGGACGACAAGTCGGTCTACTACATCGGCCGTTCCGTCGGCGAGCCGAGCGAGCTCTATGCTGCAGACCTCGCGGGCGGCGCCGCGAACCGCAAGCGCCTCACGCATGTGAACGACGCGGTGGTCGGCGAAGTCGACATCCGCCCCGCGGAAGTGATGTGGGTGACCGGCGCGGAAGGTGCGAAGGTGCAGGTCTTCGTCGTGAAGCCGCACGACTTCGATCCGAAGAAGAAGTATCCGCTGATCGTCAACGTGCACGGCGGGCCGCAGTCGCAGTGGGCGGACTCCTTCCGCGGCGACTGGCAGGTCTATCCGGGTGCGGGCTACATCGTCGCATTCCCGAATCCGCATGGCTCGACCGGATTCGGTCAGGACTACACCGCGTCGATCTCCGGCGACTGGGGCGGCAAACCGTTCGAAGACGTGATGAAGGTCGTCGACGAGCTCGAGAAGCTGCCGTACGTCGACAGGAATCGCATCGGCGCGATGGGCTGGTCGTATGGCGGTTACTTCATGAACTGGACCGAAGGCCATACGACGCGCTTCAAGGCGATCGCATCGATGATGGGTCTGTTCGATCTCCGTTCGATGTACGGTGCGACGGAAGAGCTCTGGTTCCCGGAGTGGGATCTCAAGGGATTGCCGTGGACCTCGGAGCTCTATCAGAAGTGGTCACCGTCGAATTTCGTGCAGAACTTCAAGACGCCATGCCTCGTGATCAGCGGCGAGCGCGACTACCGCGTGCCCTACACGCAGAGTCTGCAGATGTTCACGGCGCTGCAGAAGATGCACGTGCCGTCGCGCCTGATCATCTACTCGAACGCGGGACATTGGCCGAGCTGGTACGAGATGGCTCTCTACTACACCGCTCACCTCGAATGGTTCCACCAGTACCTCGGCGGCGGCGCCGCGCCGTGGACGACCGAGCAGTTCCTGCGCAATGAGGTGTTCGACGTGTCGACCGGAAAGCGCATCGAGCCGGAGAATCCGCAGACGCCGCAGAATCTGCAGGGCAAGCCGGATCAGAAGCCTGTCGGTTAGGGTTCGAGGATGCGCGGGCGCGCGGTGGCTTCACCGCGTGCCCGCGTGCTTCGCCACTTCCCCATCCATCCTTCCCGCGAGCATCAGAAACAGCATGCGATAGTCGGCCGCCAGCGAGTAGAACGGGTGGCCGAATGTCGCCGGCTTGTTGTGCTCGACGAAGAAGTGCGCGTACCACGCGAAGGCGTAGCCGACGACAGGCACCGCGAAGAAGAACCAGCGGTTCGTCGCGAGTGCGATGCCCAGCGTGGCGATCGCGAGCACGGAACCGATTGCGTGCAGCAGCCGTGTGCGCGGCTTGGAGTGCGCACGGACGTAGTAAGGCCAGAAGTCAGCAAACGTCCGGATGTCCATGGCGGGAGATTATGGGCCGAAGGCCCGTCCGGACAATAGCGCGGCCTCCGAAAACGAAACGCTCCACGGCGTGGCGCCGGCGATTCCCCAATCAGAACGCGTAGCCGAGCGTGAGGAAATACGACAGCGGCTTTTCGCGCACCGGATTGCCTTCCGCGTCGAACCGCAGAATGCGGCGGTTCAGGTTGTAGCCGACATCGAACCGGATCGGCCCGACTGGCGAAAGATAGCGAACGCCTGCGCCGGCTCCATAGCGGAGATCATTGAACTCGATCTTCCCGCGATAGACATTGCCGATGTCCCCGAACACCGCGCCACGCACCGATGCGAAGATCGGGAAGCGATATTCGGCATTCATCAGCAGCAGTCCATTGCCGCCGATCGGCGCGACGACATCCTGGTTGTCTCCGACGAGCGCCAGCGTCGGCTTGCAGTTCTTCGGATCGCGCGGATCCTTGCACGTGGTGCCGAGCAGATCGAGCGGGAACGCGCGATGCGATGTGTCGCCGCCGGCCGTGAAGCGCTCCGAGAGCGGCACGTCGACGGAACCGAATTGCTGAATCATTCCCGCGCGGCCGCTGAGCACGAAGGTCGTCCGCGGTGTGAAGCTCAGATACCACGCGCCCTGCGCAAACTCCTTGAGGAAATCCGCGTCGGCCTTGAATGCGCGGAACGCGTACTCGACCGATGCGCTCGTGAAGAAGCCGTGATGCGGGTCGATCGTGTCGTCGCGCTTGTCCCAGAAGAACGACGGCGAGAGGCTCGAGATCTTGATGTCGAGTTGCGAGCGGTCGAGGCCGGGGATCAGTGCCTGTTCCGCCTCCTTGCAGACCTTTCCTTCGATGCAGCGGCTGATCTTGTATTCGTAGCGCAGCGACCAGCGCGTCTGATAGCGCGACACCTTCGACGTCTCGAGGAACGTGCCGCGCTGCTGGATGTGCGTCTCGGTCTTCGTTGCGTCGTCCGTCTGGAAGACGGTGAGCTGCAGCGGAAGGTTGAGATTGAAGATGAACGGCTCGCGATACGTGAGGAACGCCTCGCGGTCGTTGCGCGCACGCACGATCTCCAGCCCGAGGTAGCGGCCGGTGCCGAAGAGGTTGCGATGCGCGATCGACGCGCCGACGCGCGGCGAGATCTTCTCGTTCGTCTGTTTCGTCACACCGAGCGAGCCGGCGACGGTGACGTCCTTCCCTTCTTCGACCGAGATCACGACGTTGCGCGAACCGACGGAGGTTCCTGCCTGCTCCGGCTGGACGTCGACGCGCTGGAAAATGCCGAGGCGATAGAGATTGCGCTGCGCCTCGAAGATGTTCGTGTAGCTGAACGGATCGCCTTTCTCCAGCTCCGACTTCCGAAGCACGATGCTCGGCTTCGTGTAGGTGTTGCCGCGCACCACGACCTCACCGACTTCGACCCTCGGTCCCTCGGCGACCGTGTAGACGACGTGCGCCGTGGTCTTGTCGGGGGATGTATCGATGCGCGGCGCGACCTGCACTTCCGCGTAGCCGCGCTCGCCGTAGAACGTCTGCAGCGCGACGACATCGGAGCGCACATTCGCAGGATTCAGCGGATCGCCGGGCTGCATCAGAAGCTTGGGCAGCGTCCGGGCGCCGAACTTCTCCGTCCCTTCGACCTTCACATCGCTCACGAGCGTCTGCGGTCCCTCGACGATCGGGAAGTCGACCGTCATGGTGCCGTCCGCCTTCGTCGCGACCACGGGCGTAGCGATCTTCGCCTCCGAGAATCCGCTGAGGCGATAGAACGATTCGATCGCATCGCGATCGCCGTTGAGATCAGCGCGCGTCGGCGCGACGGCCTGGCGGAAGATCGTCGACATCAGCGTCTTGATCCCGCCGTGCGGTGTGATCGTCACGAGCTCCGAGAGCTTCTTGTCGGAGACTTTCTCGTTGCCGGTGAACGTCACGGCCGTGAGTTTGTATCGCTGTCCCGGATTGACGTGGAACGTCGTGATCCAGGTGCCGTTCTGCAGTGCGCTTTCCGTGTCGACCGCGGCGTTGTAGTAACCCTGCTGCTGATAGGCCTTCACGATGTCGTCCGCCGCGCGGTCGATCGCGTCTTCGCTGTATTCCTGATTGCGGCCGAACGGAATGAGACGGCGCACCGCGCGGCGCGGAACGCCTTCGACTTCGACGCGCACCTTCGGCCCCACGCTCGCCGAGTAGCGAAGTGTGACGGTGTGCATCGTCTTGTCATACGAGTCGCCGAGATAGCGAATGTCCGCCTTCCGGTAGTCGCGGCGGACGAGATAGCGCTGCATCCGCTCCGCGTCGGTGCGGGCATCGCCGATGACGAACGGCTTTCCGACGCCGCGCTTCATCTGTCGGGAGATGACCTTTTCGTCGAACGGAGCCAGCGACCCGTCGAAGTTCACGCGCGCGATCGTCGCCCGCGGTCCGGGCGTGACGTACATCTTCACCTCGGCGATATTGCGATCGCGGAAGTAGTCCGTCGCCGGATCGACCGTGGCCTCGAGATAGCCGGCGCGATTCAGCATCTCCTGGATGGCGGTGGAGCTGTGATCGACGGCGCTCAAGGAGAGGACGTCACCTTCGTGAATCGTCAGCTCCTTCGCCGCGCGCGCCTTGTCGGCATTCTTCAAACCGTCGAAGGCGATCTTGCCGATGCGGTAGTTGAGCGAGAGGTTGAACGTGACGTCGATGCCGTTCGCCGCCTCCGTGGTGTCGACGCGGATGTCGCGGAAGTTGCCGGTGGAGAAGAGCGTCTTGATCGAATCCTGCACGTCGCGGAGCGAGAGGGGCTGGCCGGTATGCACCACGACGTACTGGTTGAGGATCGACGTATCGAAGCGGCCGTCCGATTTGAACGAGACATTGCGGACGGGAAGCGCGGCGGTTGCGGGCTTCGGCCGTTCGCCGTTTTCGCCGGCAGGCGAGACACCTGCCTGCTGCGGGCGGGACACATGCTCTCCAACCGCATGCACGACGCCGAAGCTGAAGACGTCGAACGGATTCTCGCCGCGCGAGCCCCACTTCCAGTGTCCTTCATATCTGCGCCGGAAGCGCGCCTCGCTGCGCCACTCCTGATGCGGCTGGTCGCGCGTGATCTGCAGCGTCCACTCCGGATTCACCGTCCATTCGACGACTTCCTTGCTCTGGTGATCGTTGAGGTTGTAGACGACGAGGAAGCGGATGTTGTTCGAGATGCGCTTCTCGATCGTCACCTTCGTGCCCGAGCCCGTCGTCGCGTCGAGCAATCCCGGATCGATCGTGAACGAATCGGCGAAGGGAAGAATCTTCGAGCCGATCAGACTGCCGAGACTCTGTGCGATGAGCGAGCCGCCGGTGCTGAGTGCACTCGCGTTGGTCGTCGTCGTCGCCGTACGCGAGGTGCCGAGGTTGCCGACGCCGAGCAGCGAGAAGAGCGTGATGTCGGAGGCAGGAGGATCGCTGGTGATGGTCGGAGTCATCCGATCGATCGTGCCGGTGAGGTTCACCGTCACGTCGACCGCGCCGCTTTCCACTTCGGAGATGCTGCCCGAGATGCGGCCTTCGACGGTGATGTCGAAGTAGGGATCGATGCGGAAGGGGTTCTGGAAATTGATCGTGCCGCGGACGACGCGATAGTCGATTTTCTGGAAGCGAACGGTTCCGCCTTCATTCAGCGTGACGAGACCGAGGACGACGGGATTCGCGAGTGTGCCGTTGACGTCGATGTCGGCGCTGCCGGTGACGTCCGCGACGTTGTCGCGTACGGCGAGTGTGTTCGGCGCCGAGAGATGCAGCCGCAGATCGACGCGATCCTGCCACGAGGCGGCGACGATGGGCGTGACGCGGCTGCGCGACAGGAGCACATTGACGAGCGCCTGATTGAAATCGAAGTCCTTGAAGTAGAGCGCGCGGTTCACCGCGACTTCGCCCTGCAGCACCATGCGGTCCGTGCCGCCGGCGAGCGTGACGTTGAAGTTCGACTCGATGGTGAGGCCCTCGAAGTAGCGGATCGCGACATCCGTCCCCTGCAGCGTGATCCTCACGTTCTTCGGCTTGAGGCCTTCGACCGTCAGGAAGCCGCCGGCGAAGATCGTTCCGCCTCCCAGCGTCGCGCGCAGTTGCTCGATGTTGATCCGATCGCCGAGGAAGGTGAAGCGGCCATCGACGTTGTCGATGATCTGCGGGAATCCGGGGAACCGGAACTGTCCGTGCTGAACTTCCGCGCTTCCCGTCATGCGCGGATCGCTCATGGTCCCGGCGATCGCCGCGGCGACGGAGATCTCCCCTTCGGCCCGCAGCCCACTAACAAAGAGCTGCAGCAGCGCCGCTTCGATCGATCCGTTCAGGGAAATGCCGAGGCGTTTCGATCCGGTGAGGTCCGCGGTTCCGGTGACGGCGAACGTCGAGCCGGCATGCGCGAGCTCGAACGACTCGAAACGGACGACGCCGTTCTGCAGCACGACGTGCGGCGTCTTCGGCGCGGTGAATTGGCTGCCGGCGATTCGGAGGTCGAGCTGCGTGATCGCTGCGTCGGCGACCAGCGACTCGATCGCCGAGAGCTTTCCGCCGAGTCTGGCTTCGATGACGACGTTCCCCGATGCCGGCAGCGTCTGCGTCTGCGGGAAGAAGGAGACGAACTTCGCGATGTCGGAAATCGCGATCTTTACCGTTCCATCGATCGCCGAGTCGGCTCCGAACGAGCCGTCGCCGTCGATCGTGAGCACGTCGGCCACGGAGCCGTGGATCGTCATCCGTCCGTTGTGGATCGAGAGGTAGATCGCAGGCGCAGGCGTTCCCGGCGGCAGCGACAATCCCTTGATCGTCGCGTCGTTGAGCGTGGCCTGCACCATCAGCTCCGGCTGATCGAATGTGCCGCCGCCGCGCGAGACGAATGTGATCTGCCCGCCGAGAAGATTCGCGAGCGACTCGAGCGCCTTCAGCTTCGAGAGATCGATGTTGCTCGAGGTGATTTCGTAGCTGAACTGATTCGTGTTGAGATTCAGCTCGGCCTGCCCCGTGATCACGCCGGCCGGCGCGGTCACGCTGACGTTCGTCGCCTTCATCGTTCCCTTCGAGAACGCGATCTCTGCCGACGCGAGCGTGACCGGCTCGCCCATGATGGTGCCGTTGCGGATCGTCACGGCGCCGGCGCCTTCGAGACTCGCCTTCGGCCCTTCGAGATGAAGCGTGCCGGTCACTTCGCCCGTGACGGGCAGCGAGCCCATGTCGAGGAACTTCGCGATGCCGGCAACTGGAAAGGATCGCGCCGCAACGTCGAGGTTGAAATCGATGTTTCCTTTGCCGGGCGCCCAATGAATGTCGCCGTTGAGGCGCATCTCGGCAGTGCCTTCGCGCACGACGAGATTCGCGAACCGGACGGTGCCTTCGTCCGGCGTGCCGTGGACGAGGAGCTTTCCGGTGCCGGTGCCGCCGATGTCGAGCTTCAGCGTCACGGCTTTGATCGCGTGGTCGACTGGATAGTTTTCCGCGTCGGCCGCGATGTCGAACTTCATCGGCTCGTTGTCGGGGAACGCGACGGTGCCGGTGAATGCCAGACGTCCGCCGGCGAGCCGGAAGTTCGCGCGATCGAACGTCAGAATCGACCTGATGCCGTCGTACTTGAGATCGATCTCGCCATCGCCGAGAACGACATCGTTGAACTTCGTGCCGGTCGCGTTGATGTGCGCGGCGATCGCGGAGGTCTTCAGTTTTCCTTTGACCGATGCGTCGATGTCGCCTGCGCCGCCAAGGCCGAGGAGCGTGTAGTTCTTCTTGCCGGCAGACTTCGCGAAGTTGTAGGCGGCCCGATCGAGCTCCGCAAAATCTTCGCTGCGGATGTGAATCGCGAGGTCGGAGAACGCATCCTGAATCCGCAGCGAGCCCTGAAATCCGACGGTGCTCCTGCCGGTCGACAACTGCGCCTGCCTGAACCGGACGAGGCCCCGATCGAGTCCGAACTCCGCGGAGCCGCTGAGCGGAATCGGATACTTGGCGTCGGAGAACGCTTCGCTGTTCTTCGTGAGCGACGCGTTTCCTGCGCCTTCGCCGTCGAGCACGCGATCCTTCTCCCACCGGTACGTCAGCTTCCCTGTCGCACCGCCGCGCAGGCCGGTGTCCTTGATGTCCCAATCGTTGAACAGCTTCTCGAGCGAGACGCCGTTGTAGCGGAGCTCGATCGCCTGCGGGTACGGCTCCGCGTATTTCGGGAGAACGTAATGCGCGCCGATCGTCCCGCCGCCGTAACGCGCGGTGGCGACGTCGACGACGGCGCGATCGCCGGTGACGTTGAGCGCTCCGCGGAGATCGGTCAGCTCGTAAGCGTCGGCCTTCAGCCGCGAGGAGACCCAGCCGCCGGCGAGCGTGAAGTCCCCGGCCTTGCCGCGAAGATTCGCATCGATCGACACGATTCCGTCAAGGGTCTTGTTGACGCGGAAGATCTCCTTCACGCGATCGAGCCCTGTGTTGGAGCGGACGCGCAGGTTGTACACGGCGTCGGAGAGCGGATCGATGCGGCCGCTGAGGAACGCCTCGAGGTTGCGGCCGCGCAGCGCGACGGATTGCAGCAGTAAAACGTTAGGCGTGTAGCGGAAGCCGCCGCGCAGATCGAGATCGAAAGGAACGTAGTCCTGAATGCGCACGTGCACCAGCGGGCTCGTGGCAATGCCTTCGTACAAGTCTTCCGCACGCGTCACCTTGATCGTCGACGCCAGGCCCGAAGCATCAGCGGCGACGTCGTGCTTTCGGTCGAGGAAGTTGAACGCTCCGTTCGCCACGTACATCGTGCCGAGATCGAGATGCACGATCTCGTACTTGCTCGGCGGGCCGGAGCTCCAGTGCGGAAAGTTGTGCACGAGCTTCGAGCCGGCGGGATAGATCTCGAACCAGAGATGGGGCTCGATCACGTCCACGCGGCTCACGCGCACTTTGCGTCTCCAGAGCGAATCGACGCCGCCCGTGACCACGACTTCCTTCACCGTTGCGAAATACGGATTGACGGCGCCGGGCGAATTCGCAATGCGCAGGTCGCGCAGGATGACTTTCTGCGGACGGCTGCGGACGACTTCGACGGAACCGATCGTCACGACGCGGCCGAGGCGGTTCTCCAGCGTCTTCTCGATGCGGAGTCTTATGAGGCCGGCGAAACTCGATGAACCGAGATACCAGTAGCCGCCGCCGATGACGATGACGAGCAACGCGATCAGCACGATCGCGCCGATGGCGATCGTGCGGAGACACCCCCACATCGGGCCTTTGCGCTGGCGTTCTCGCGCCGAGCGATGATGGCCTTCGTGATGCGGGGGCGGGGTCAGCGGTACCGTCTGATCCATCGCGAGTTAGCGAACCGTGGCGCTTGCTAGGCGCGGGCCAGTAGAAAGAGGTCTCGGAGGTTGTTCCCCGTCGGAGGAATCATAATCGCCCGGCCCAGCATCTCGATGGCCTTCAACGAGTTGGAGTGATTCAACTCGGTGACGATCCGGGCGTGGTCAACGGATGGGTTCGGTGGAAGCAGCGCGGCGGCCGCGCCGCTGTTGCCGTCGACGCCGTCGGAGCTGCCGAAAAGGGCAGTGACGTCACGGAGTTCACGCAGCGCGAATCGCGCGGCGAGCTCGAAACATCGTCCGCCGCGGCCCTCCCCCCGCACGGCGACCGTCGGCTCGCCGCCTGCGATCAGAATCTCCCCCGGTCGCAACTGCGCTGCTGCAACGGATAGTTGGGCGGCGGCCTGCTCGACATCGTCTTCGAGTTGACCGGCGATGGTGCGCGGGGTCAGGCCTTTGCTTTTTGCGATCGCTGCGGCGGTGGCGACCAGGGTGGTGTTGTCGGCGATGAGATGGGACTGATGGGACTGATGGGACGGATGGGACTGATGGGGAGCGTGGAGTTTTTTGGCTAGATCGTTTTCGCCGATTGCTTCGAGGATTTTCGTGGCTTCATTTCTGGTCGTGTCGCTTTTGAGTGTCGGGCCGGATGCGACGTCGGCCAGTCTTCCCGTCGAGACATCGGAGTAGACCATCGTCAGCGTTTTGCCGCGGACGCGCTGCGCGAGTTTTCCTCCTTTGATCGCGGAGAGCTCTTTGCGCACGGTGTTGATCTCGCGAATCGTCAGGCCGCTGGCGATCAGCTTGTGATTGGCGGCGATCAACTCCTCCTGCGTGAAACCCTCGAGCGGCCATTCGACGCAGGCCGATCCACCGCCGGAGATGAGGAAGAGGATGTCTTCGTGTGCATCGACGAACTCGAGGAGACGCCTGCCTGCCGCGAAGCTCGCGGCGGTGAGCTCGGGATGTCCTCCCTCGAGGCACTCCACCTCATCGGCGCGCGGATAGCCGGCGGGCACGATGACCAGCGCGTCGCGAACGGATGGCACGCCGCGAAAGAGGCCGGCGGCGCATTTGCCGAGCGCCACCACATTCTCCGGCGCGTTCGCCGGAACCTGGATCAGCCGCTCCGGCCTGCATTGCTCCAGCGTCTCGCGATAGATTTCTTCGAGCACCAGTTATCCTTACACCAATGCCCCAGCGGCCGAAACTGCGCCGACGTGTTCTGCTCCTCACCTTCGCCTTCGCGCTCGCGCTGTTCGCCATCACCTTCGGACTGTCGTGGCGCGCGAAAGTTGCGCAGGAGCGGTGGACGCGGCTGATCTCCGTCGAGACCGAAGCGATCGCGCGGCTCGAGGAAGTGATTCGTGCGCAGAACGCATTTCGCGCGCGGCATGGCCACTACGGCGTCGTCGTACAACTGCTCAGCGATCCGGCCCTCGATGAAGTCGGCGTGACGCGTCTGCGCGGGCGGGTGAGATCGTTCGCCGCCATGCTCGACGATCCGGAGGTGACGCCGGCCGATCTCGATCTCGCGTCGAATGCGATCGTCGCCGACGCGCAGAGGATCATCGACGCGCGCAAGCAGATCGTCGCGAATCAGATTCCGGCGTTGGAGCGCGATACGGCCGCGATGATGTCCAGCGGGCTCGCAATCGCCTGGATCGTCGTGCTGGTCAGCTTCGCGGTCGTGCAGGTAACGCTGCGCAAAGTCGTCCGGCCGATCGAGGAACTCTCGTCCGCGGCCGACCGCATCGCAGCCGGCGACCTCACGGCGCGCGCTCCCGTTGCCGGCGATCTCGAGATTGCCCGCCTCGGCGCCGCGTTCAATCACATGGCCGACGAGTTGAAGGCGCGGGCCCGGACCGACGATCTGACGTCGATGCCGAACTTCCGCGCGTTTCGCGAGCGGATCGACGGCGAGATCGAGCGCGCGTCGCGCTACGAATCGCGTTTCGGCGTGCTCGTCCTCGACCTCGATCGCTTCAAGAGTTACAACGACACCTACGGCCATCTCGCGGGAAACGATGCATTGCAGCGCGTGGCGCGCGCGATCCGGGAAACGGTGCGCACCGTCGATTTCCCCGCGCGGTACGGCGGCGAGGAGTTCGCCGTCATCCTGCCGGAGATCGATGAGGCGTCGGCCTCGATGATCGCCGAGCGCATCCGCGCGGCGATCGAAGCGATGCCTGCGCCGGCGGGCGGTGCGAAGGTCACGGTGAGCATCGGCGCCGCGATCTATCCCGCGGACGGCTCGAGTCCGGAGAGCCTGTTCAAGACCGCGGACGAACGGTTGTACGCGGCGAAGGAAGGCGGGAGAAATCGCGTCGTGGCGCCGGGGCCGCGCGAGCGCGGCACGGAGCCGCCGCCTACGCTTCGAGCTCGGAAATCAGCCGGTCTACCGTCCGCGTGAGCGACTGCATGTCGCGCTGCGAGACGTCCTTGCCGAGCGTGCGGACCCATTCGTCGTAGGAGGGCCGCAGCTTGTCGACGAGTGCGCGGCCGCGCCGCGAGAGCTGAACCTTCGACGAGCGAAGATCTGCCGGGTCGGCCTCGCGCTCGGCGAGGCCGAGCTGCTCGAGCCGCGCCACCATGCCCGTCATGTTCTGTTTCGAGACGAGCAGCTTGCGCGCGAGACCTGCGAGCGACAGCGCCCCTTCCGACTCGCCGAGGACGGAGAGAACGGCCCACTGCTGGGGAGTTATCTTCGATTTTTCGAAGATCGGCGCCAGGCGCCGGGTGAGGAGATTCGCGAGCTGGATGACACCGACGATGAGATCGCGTTCAGTTGTGCCCGGCATGTGAGGTCAATATATTGACTATTCGGGCGGGAGTCAATGACGGGGTGAACTGTGGGCGCGCAGGCTCGCGGGCTCGCGGTGCCGCATGGGTGGTGGGACCGCGAGCCCGCGTATCCGCGAGCCCGCTTAACCATCCACTTACGCCATCTGTTTGAAAATCGCCTTACCGGCGAACATCGCTGCGTCTCCCAGCTCCTCTTCGATGCGGAGCAACTGGTTGTACTTGGCGATGCGGTCGCTGCGCGAGGCGGAGCCCGTCTTGATCTGTCCCGCGTTCGTCGCCACCGCCAGATCGGCAATCGTCGAATCCTCGGTTTCGCCCGAGCGGTGGGAGATCACCGAGCGATAGCCGGCGCGCTTCGCCATCTCGATCGCTTCCAGCGTCTCCGTCAGAGTGCCGATCTGATTGACCTTGATGAGAATCGCGTTGGCGATTCCCCGCGCGATGCCTTTCGCGAAGATCTCGGGATTCGTCACGTAAAGGTCATCGCCGACGAGCTGCGTCTTTGCCGCCATCGCGGTCGTGAGCGCGGCCCATCCGTCCCAGTCGCCTTCCGCGAGGCCGTCTTCGATGGAGATGATCGGATACTTCTGCGTGAGTCCCTGGTAGTAGCCGATCATGTCGGCGGCGTTGCGCTTCTGGCCTTCGAACGTGTAGCTGCCGTCGTTGAAAAACTCGGAGGCGGCGACGTCGAGGCCGAGGAAGATCTGCTCGCCGGCCTTGTATCCGGCTTTCTCGATCGCCGTGAGGATCAGATCGAGAGCCTCTGCATTCGATTTGAGATCGGGTGCGAAGCCGCCTTCATCGCCGACGGCGGTGGTCAGCTTGCGATCGTGGAGCGTCTTCTTGAGATGGTGGAACGTCTCGACGCCGGCGCGGAGCGCATCGCCGAACGAGTCGAAGCCCGCGGGGATGATCATGAACTCCTGCACATCGAGGTTGTTGTCGGCGTGAGCGCCGCCGTTGATGACGTTCATCATCGGCACGGGGAGCGTGCGCGCGCCGGGGCCGCCCAGATAGAGGAAGAGCGGGAGACCCGATGCCTCCGCCGCAGCGCGTGCGACCGCGAGTGAGACGCCGAGCATCGCGTTGGCACCGAGCTTCGACTTGTTGTCGGTTCCGTCGAGCTGTTTCATGACCAGATCGATCATGACCTGCTCGCGCGCATCCATGCCTTCGACTTCGGAGGCGATGCGGCCGTTCACGTTGTGCACGGCATCGGTGACGCCTTTGCCGAGATAGCGCTTCTTGTCGCCGTCACGCAGCTCGAGCGCTTCGCGCGATCCGGTCGATGCGCCGGAGGGAACGGCAAAGCGCCCCAGCGCGCCGGATTGAAGAAGGCAGTCGACTTCGAGAGTGGGGTTGCCGCGCGAATCGAGGATCTCGCGGGCGAAGAGCTCGTCGATCTTGAACATAGCGCCGCGATTCTATCGCTGAGGCAGTGAAGAGTGACGAGTGAAGAGTGAAGGAAGAGTGAAGAGTGAAGAGTGAAGAGTGACGAGTGAAGAGTGAAGAGTGAAGAGTGAAGAGTGACGAGTGAAGAGTGAAGAGTGAAGAGTGACCTACTCATCACTCGTCACTCATCACTCGTCACTCTCTTCAATTAGGCCCTGTTGCCGTCGGCAGGCCTGCGGCGGTCCACTCGTTCCAGCCGCCGGCGAGTGCGGCGGCGTTCTTGAATCCGTGCGCCTCGAGGTCGACGACGGCCAGTGCCGCCGTGTGCTCGCGTACGCAGGCGCAATACGTGATCACGTATTTGCCGGCGGGGATTTCGCGGAAGCGTGCGATCAACTGGCTGCGAGGCACGCTGATCGCCCCTTTGATGTGGCCTTTGCTGTACGTCTCGAACGAGCGGATGTCGACGAAGACGGCCTTGCCCGATTTCACGAGCTGAATCGCCGCATCGCGCGGAATCCGCCGCGCGGTTTCCCATGATCCGGGCTGGACCCGCTGCGGTTGTGCCGCACCCTGAGGCGTGTTCCCCTGAACCTTCAGTTGCGCGCTCGCCGCGGTCGCGGCGAGAAGCGCAATCAACATCATCGTCGTACGTCGCATCGCTGGTTGAGTTCCTTTGGGCTATTTCTTCGTTTCTTTCTCGGTCTTGGCCGTCGGGAGGTTCTTCGCCCTCCACTCGTTCCATCCACCGAGGAGACACGCTACGTTCTTGATGCCGTGAGCATTGAGATCAAGCACCGCACGGGCGCTGGTGTGCTCGGCCACTCAAGCACAGTAGGTGATGATGAACTTGTTTTTTGGCAGCTCCTTCTCGCGCGCAGCGAGCTCGGAGAGAGGGATGTTGATCGCGCCCTTGATGTGCTCCACATCGTACGAATCCTTCGGGCGCACATCGACGAAGATGGCCTTGTGCTGCTCCACCATCCGGATCGCTTCATCCTGCTTGATCCGGCGCGCAGACTCGAGCGACGGTTCGGCAGGAGCGGGTGCGGGAGTGAGTGTTGCAGTCGAAGTTGCGTTGCTGTTGATGGCGGGCTGTGGCGCCGTCTTCATCTGTCCCCAGGCCAATCCTGCGGTGAAGAGCGCCGCTGCTGCGGCTGCTGCTGCCGGAATACGCATCAGGCGAAATCCTCCTGTCAGTCGGATCACTTAGTCTCCGCCTGAAACGGAGCATTCGCCGTGGTTGTTCCCGGCTCCTCAGGTTGCGGCGACGATCGCGCGTGACATCGTTTCACGCATCTCGCGGAACACGTTCTCCGGCGGGACACCCAGCTCGCGGAACGTCGACGCGCGGCGGAGGAGATTTTCCGCCGATTTCTCGTCGAGAACGCGCGAGTCGATGGTGCGATTGTTGATCTCGCAGAATGCGAACAGCGAGGCGAGCGCAACGCGGCGATTGCCTCCGCGGAACGGACGGTTCTGCAGCAGCGCGAAAAGAAACGCGGCGACCTTGTCCGGGAACGTCGGATACGCTTCGCGGCCGAGCGTCGTCACCTGAGGCCGCTGCACCGCCTGCACGAGTCCGAATTGTGATTCCACGACGCCCGGATGCGCCTGATTGCCGCCGAACTCCGCACTCACCGCTTTGTGCAGATCAACGAGATCCTGCACGGTGAGATAGCGCGTGCCGCCGTCAGTCTGTGAGGCGCCGAAAAGCGTTGGAGTACTTCTTGACGGCACGCTTGAAGGCTGCGGCGACGATGGGGTTGCTGAAGCCTCCGGTGTCTGCGGCTTTGGTTTTGCCGTTTCCACCTTTTGGATCGGCGGCTTTCGCTGGGGCTTGGGCGCCGCCTTTTTTGCCGGCGGCTTCTTTGCTGACGGTTTGGCTTTTGCCGCCACTTTCCGGGCGGGCTTTGGCGAGGGCTTCTTTACCGCTGCTTTTTTTTGCTGAGGCTTTGACGGCTTTGGCTGTTTTTTTTGCTTTGTCGCCATGCTTCATTTCAGTCCTCAGCGGTACATCGTAAGGCTCTTAAGTATTTGAGTCAATGAGATTTGTGGCCGGTAGCGCGGCTGAGTCCGGCAGCCGGCGCGCGAGGACACTCGCGCTAAACCGCTGAAAAGCGAGGAGTTAGCGGTTGCACTGATTCCTGTGCACTATTCGGCGGCGCTGCCCGCCGAGCCTGCTTCTTCAAACTCCGGCTTGACCTCGAGCGCGAGGAAATCCTTCGCTTTCTGCGTCAGAACGAAGTTGCTGGTGCCGGTCTCCGGCGTCAGGTAGCCCTTCCCGACAAGCGCGACCGCAGGAGCTTCTCCGCCGCCTGCAGGGTGCTTGATCGCCTTGATGGCCTCGAGGGAAAGCGACTCCGCGCCGGTTCGCCGGTATTCCTGGAGAACCCGGATCTCCTGCGACGTCATCGGATGCGACATGATGATTGCCATGCTGCGATTCTCCTACGTCTGGCACCGCGGACACCAGTAGGTTCCTCTCGCGTCCGCTCCCTGCCTTCGATATTCGATCTTCGAGCCGCAGCGGCGGCAGAGCTTTCCCTGGTAAACGGATTTGCGAGGCGGCCGGTCTGCGAGAGCGCTGGCGCGGAGCAGCTTGTGCGCGATCGTCAAGATGTTGACGATCGTCGCATCGTCGAGCTCGCTCACGCGGCGAAATGGATCGACGCCCGCCGCGAACAGCGATTCCGACTTCCAGATGTTGCCGATCCCGGCCACGATCCGCTGATTGAGAAGAGCGTTGCCGATCTCATCGCTTCCATGCGCGCGCATCCGCTGCAGCGCCTCGCCCATGTCGACGGAGTCGAGCAGGAGGTCGGGACCGAGCTGCGGAGCGTCGCTCGTGAACTCAGCGACAGGAATGCTGAAGCCGATCGCGACGAACGCCTCCGTTTCAATCACGATGCGCATTTCGCTTCGCGGTCTCTGCCACCGTTCGCCGCGGCGATAGATGTGCCAACTGCCGTTCATGCGCATGTGCGTGCGCAGCGTGAGACCGCCTTCGAAATCGATGAGGAGATGCTTGCCGGCGGCGCGAACGCTCTCGATCGTGCGGCCTCTGAGCTGATGTTGGTCGTCGACCGACGCGAGTTTCGGGAGAACAGTTTCGAATGCCGTGACTTTGCTCCCGGCAAGTGCGCGGTGAAGTGTGGCCGCTGTGCGGAAGATGGTGTCGCCTTCAGGCATGGTCACCAAACCCCGTGGACACTGCCGGAATCAGCAATGCAAGGCGAACACTCCGCGCTCGAGGCGACGATCATCGCGGTGTAGTCCTTGATGCCGCGACTGCGCTCGGCATGGTTGTCCGCTTCTGATATCCCAGCGAGGTCGCGATGAAGCCGGCTTCAGCGAGGAACGGCGCAATCGCGCTCTTCGGCGCCCGCTCGCCGTTGACTTCGGTGATCAGCAGCGCGCGGCGTGATCCGCTCTCCACGAGCGCAGCGAGTGCGCGGGCCACGGCGCGCGCCACGCGGGTGCGCGACGGTTCCTCCTCCGGTAGAAACGTGGCGAGCTGCTTCTCGCCTCTCCCGATCCAACACGCCATTGCACCATCGACGAGGATCACGCTCGCGCCGACGCTGCGCGACAGTCCTTCGCCGGGCCACTTCAGAATCGCGCCGTAGGGATTCGCCGGATCGGTTGCGGCAAGGAGCACGCTCTGCGGCTCTGCTTCTTCGTCCTGATTCGCGCGGAGAATCTCGACGGCGCCGGCCATCGCGAATTGCGTGGCGCCGAGCCCCGACACGAAGTAGCCGCGGCGAAGGCGTCCCGCCTCTTCCATCGCCTTCAGCACCGGATAGACGGCGCTGAAGCCGCCGGGCACGTTCTCCGCCCCGGGCGCCTCGCGCGTGAGCAACCCATAGCGGTGCAGGAGCTGATGCGTGATCGCATTTGCGCGTTGAGTCGCGGTCGCGGACGAGGCGCGGATGAGCGACCAGCGTCCCTGCGTGCCGGGCGGAACGATCCGCCGCGAGCGGAACGCGCCGCGCGGTGTCGTCGTTCGCTTCGCTGCAGGAGCGCGCCGCGTGTAGGCGCGGAGCGCATGAAACGTGTCGTTGGTGACGACGCCCCGCCAGACGAGATCCCACAGCGCATCGACGGTCTCGTTCGGAAAGCCGCCGGCCGCCGCCTGAAGCTCGTCGAAGAACGACGCTCCATGCGAACGGAGGTAGTCGACGAGCGGCGACTCCGGCGGCGTTGCCGGCTCATGCAGCAGCGGGAGGTGATCGGTGAGATAGAGCGCGATCCTGCCATCGCGCTCGCCGAGAGGCTCGATCCCGGTCCAGACGATTTCTCCCGCGGCGCTGAGCGTGTCGAGATCCGACGGCCTGTAATCGTCGATCCGCGCGGCGAGAATCTCGCTCTCGAAAATCGACGCGGCCATCGGATAGCCCTGCAGTGACTCGATGACTTCGAGCAGTGCATCGAGCCCGCGCCGCTTCCTCGCCGTCTGCTGCCACGTGGTGAAGAGGCGTGCGAGTGCTTGCTGTTCGACCGGCTCTGCTTCGTGGCGCAGCTTCGCGAGCGAACGGCGGCGGATCGCACGGAGGACGCCGGCCTCGCACCATTCGCGCTGCGTGCCGCCGGGGCGGAACTCACCCTCGACGAGCCGGCCGCGCTCGACGAAGCGTTCGAGTGCCGTCGTCACGACCGCCTCGCCGAGCCCGTAGCGCTGTGCGACATCGCGCGGGGTAAAGGGACCATGCGTTCGCGCGTAACGAAGCACGAGATCTCCGACAGGATCGGCGACGGGTTCGAGGAGACGCTCGGCGATGCCGTGCGGCAGCGGAGTGCCGAGCGCATCACGGTAGCGCGACGCGTCTTCGATCGCGATGAAGCGCTTCTCGCCGGCCACGCGGATCTCGATCGCGCGCCGTGCCTTCACGAGCTCGTCGATCGCGTCGGCGGTCGAGCGCGCGGCAATCTCATCCCGCGACAGATCGCCGAGGCGAAGGAGAAGATCGTGCAGCCCGTCGATGCTCCGCGCCTTTCGTTGTTCATCGAGGTGCTGCAGCTCGAGCTCGAGTTGCTGGAGCGCATCGGCATCGAGGAGCTCGCGCAACTCCGGCTCGCCGAGGAGCTCGCGCAGTTGGGCGTGATCGATCGCCAGCGCCTGCGCGCGGCGCTCCGCCAATGGCGCGTCGCCGTCGTAGATGAAATTCGCGGTGTAGCGGAAGAGCAGTGAGCCGGCGAACGGCGACGGCTTCTGCGTGTCCGCGGTGACGACGCGAATCTGGCGCTCGCGGACCTTGCGCATGATCGCGACCAGCGATGGCAGATCGAAGACATCGCGCAGGCACTCGCGATACGACTCGAGGATCATCGGGAACGAGCCGAAGCGCGCGGCCACCTGCAGCAGATCGTAGGCGCGCTTCCGCTGCTGCCAAAGCGGGGTGCGTCCCTGGATGCGCGTGCGCGGAAGGAGAAGTGCGCGTGCCGCGGCCTCGCGGAATTTCGCGGCGAACATCGACGACGAGCCGAGCTGCCGGATGACGAGATCTTCGACGTCATCGGCGTCGGGGATGAAGAGCTCCGTGCGCGGCGGCGCATCGGTTTCGGGGAAGCGGACGATGAAGCCGTCGTCGCTCCACATCGTTTCGACATCGATCGCCAGCTCGTTGCGGACCTTGGCGGTGACGGCCATTGCCCACGGCGCGTGAATCCGTCCGCCGAGTGGAGAGAGCACGCAGACGCGCCAGTCGCCGAGCTCGTCGAGAACGCGCTCGACGACGATGGTGCGGTCGTCGGGCACCGCGCCCGTTGCCTCTTCCTGATCGCCCAGGTACTGGAGGAAGTTGTCCGCCGCGCGCCGGTCGAGATCGTGCGATTTCGTCAACTTGTTGACCGCTGCCGCCGGCTTCAGCTCGCGCACTTCGCGCACCAGGCGTCCGATCTCCTCGCCGAAGGGAACGCTGCGCTCTGCCGCATCCGCTTTCCAGAACGGCATCTTCCCCGGCTCGCCGGGCGCCGGCGTCACGACGACGCGATCGTGCGTGATCTCTTCGATGCGCCAGGTGGATGCGCCGAGGAGAAACGTTTCGCCGACGCGCGATTCGAAGACCATCTCTTCATCGAGCTCGCCGACGCGCGCGCTCTGCATCTTCTCCGCCCCGGCGAGGAACACGCCGTAGAGGCCGCGATCGGGAATCGTGCCGCCGCTGGTGATGGCGATCCTCTTCGAGCCGGGACGCGCTGTGACGATGTTGGATGTGCGATCCCATGTGATCCGCGGCCGCAGCTCTGCGAATTCATCGGACGGATAGAGCCCGGAGAGCATGTCGAGGACGCCGTCGAACGCAGTGCGCGAAAGCTCGGCGTAGTTGGCTGCGCAGCGGATCGTGGCGTAGAGGTCGCCGGCCTTCCACGCGTCCATCGCAATCATCGCGACGAGCTGCTGGGCGAGCACGTCGAGCGGATTGCGCGGATAGCGCGTCGGCTCGATCGCTCCCTCGCGCATGGCATGCGTGATCGCAGCGCATGCCACGAGGTCGCCGCGGAACTTCGGAAAGATGATGCCTTCGCTGACGGCGCCTACCTGATGGCTGGCGCGGCCGATGCGCTGCATGCCGGATGCAATCGATGGTGGGGCTTCGATCTGGATGACGAGATCGATCGCCCCCATGTCGATGCCCAGCTCGAGCGACGAGGTGGCCACGAGCGCCGGGAGCCTGCCCGATTTCAGATTGTCTTCGATCTCGATGCGCTGTGCGCGGGCGATGGAGCCGTGATGCGCCTGCACCAGCGTCTCTCCGGCGAGCTCGTTGAGCGCGGCGGCGAGACGCTCGGCGAGACGGCGCGAGTTGACGAAGATCAGCGTGGAGCGATGTTCCCGAATGATTTCCACGAGCCGCGGATGAATCGCAGGCCAGATCGACTGCCGCGGCGATTGCGCGGCCGCGCCGCTCGGAATGTCGTCGCGCTCCGCCAGCTTCGCCATCTCCTCGACCGGCACTTCGACGCGCAGCGAGAGCTGCTTGCGCTCCCCCGTGTCGACGATCGTAGTCTTGCGGAACGAAACCGTGCTGTGGTCTGTGAACTCGTCGTGCAGCAGCGACTCCGTCCCCCTCCCCCCGTCCGCGACAAGAGGGACCATGGGTAAGGGGTTGTGCGTCCCTCCCAGAAACCGAGCGACCTCTTCGAGCGGCCGCTGCGTGGCTGAAAGTCCGATGCGTTGGGGCGGCTTCTCGCAAAGAAGAGAGAGCCTCTCCAGCGACAGCGCGAGATGCGCGCCGCGCTTGGCCGGCACGAGCGCGTGGATCTCATCGATGATGATGCTCTGCACGCCGCGCAGCACGTCGCGGGCGTTGGACGTCAGCAGCAGATAGATCGATTCCGGCGTCGTGATGAGAATGTCGGCGGGATCGCGCTGAAAGCGTGCGCGCTCCGACTGCGGAGTGTCGCCGCTGCGGATCGCGATCGCCGGCATCACGAACGACTCACCGCGGGACGATGCGAGATTGGCGATCCCGGTGAGCGGCGCGCGGAGATTGCGCTCGACATCGACGGCGAGTGCCTTCAGCGGCGAGATGTAGACGACGCGGCAGCGGCGCTCTTTCGCCGGCCGCGGCGCGAACATGATCTGGTTCAGCGCCCAGAGAAACGCGGTCAGCGTCTTTCCACTCCCGGTAGGAGCGGTGATCAGCGTCCAGTCGCCGCGCGCGATGGCCGGCCAGCCGAGCTCCTGGGCGCGCGTCGGCGAGCCGAATGCGCTCTGGAACCAGTCGCGTACCGCAGGCTCGAACAGATCGAGTGGCTTTTTCATGTGAGCAGGCTCACACTCTCAGCGTCCGGCGATGGTCAACATGTGAACCGATCAATCGTCAACTCCGGTCTCGCTGGACATTAAATCTTTCCACTGCAAGAATAGTAACCAGTCTCCACGCGACGACATGCAAGGACGGGAATGCGGCTGAAGGTGCTCGGCGCCTATGGTGCGTCGGATGCGGAACACAATCTGACCGGCTATCTGCTGGACGACTGGTTCGCGGTCGATGCCGGTACGCTGACGTCCAAGCTGTCGTTCGCGCAGCAGGCGCGGATCCAGGGAGTGTTCGTCACCCACTCGCACGCCGATCACATTCGTGATCTTCCTCACTTGATTCACAACCGGTTTGCGCAGAACAGCGGGCCGCTCAACATTTTCGCCTCGCGCGAGGTGATGGATCTGCTGATGAAGAACGTCTTCAACGGATTCGTCTGGCCCGACTTTTCAGGAATCATCGCGCCGCTGAGCGGCAAGCCCGCGGTCGTCTACCGTCCGTTGATGCCGGGCAAGAAGACGGCGTTCAACGGAATCAGCATCACGGCCGTTGCCGTCGATCATCAGATTCCCGCTTCCGGCGTGATCGTCGAGATGAATGGCCAGGCGATCACGTTCACCGGCGATACCGGCCCGACCTCGGAGATCTGGAAGCGCACGAACAAGACGCCGAACGTGGTGGCGGTGGTGACCGAGGCGTCGTTTCCGAACGACCAGCAGTCGCTCGCAGATGAGACCGCGCATCTCTCGCCGCAGACTTTCGGCGAGGAGCTGAAGAAGATCACGGTCGACGCGCCTGTCTACGCGAGTCATCGCAAGATTCCCTTCGAGCGCGACATCGAATCGCAGATCAAGAATCTCCGCGATCGCCGCGCGCGCGTGCTGCTCGAGAAGAACTACACGCTCTGATCCGGGCAGCGCCCCGCGCGACTGCGGCCCGTATACAATCGCCCTCCCATGCCGCGCCCCCTCGTTACGGCCCTCATTCACACTCTGAATGAGCACGACTACATCGAGGACTGCATCCGCTCAGTCGAGTGGGCGGACGAGATCTATCTGATGGACTCGTTCTCGACGGACGGCACGCTGGAGCTGGTTCGCGAGAAGTTCCCCCGCGTCCGCATCGAACAGCGGCAATACCTCGGCGCTGCCTCGCAGAAGAACTACGCGATCGATCGCGCCACGCACGACTGGATCTTCGTAATCGATGCCGACGAGCGCGTGACGCCGAAGCTGCGCGAGGAGATCCTGCGAACCCTGGAAGGACCGCTCGACCGCTGGGCGTATTCGGTCGGCCGCTTCAATTTCATGCTCGGACGCCCGGTGCGCTTCAGCGGTCTGCAGCGCGATCGCGTCACGCGCCTCTTTCATCGCGGACATGCGCGGTATCCGAACAAGCGCGTGCATGCCGATCTGCTCGTCGATGGCGAAGCCGGCCGGCTCACGCACAAGATGGATCACCTCTATATCCGCTCGTTCGATCACATGATCGCGAAGATGACGCGCTACGGAAACTGGGCGGCGACGCAGATGTACATCGAAGGCAAAGATGCGTCGCTGTTCGACATCTTCAGCCACCCGTTCGCGAAGTTCGTGCGCGATTACATCTTCAACTTCGGATTTCTCGACGGTGCCCCGGGGCTGATCTCGGTCGGCATGCACGTCTACTACACGTTCTGGAAATACGCGAAGCTGTGGGAGTTCAACCGCCTCAAGCGTCTCGGCAAGCCTGTGCCGCTGCCGCCGCTCGACGAAGAAGAAGAGCGGTGGGAGCTCCCCTGGAAAAAAGTGTAAGACAGGCGCCCTCGCCTGTCTGGAGAGCCTGACGCACAAGCCGGACAGGCGAGGGCGCCTGTCCTACACTGGCTCGACTTTCACCTGCAATCCGTCGACGGCGATCACGCGCACATTCGCACCTTCGGGCACAGGCGCCTTCGCGACCGCGTTCCACAGCTCGCCGTGCACGAACACCTTGCCTTCCGGTTCGAGCGCGGTGCGCGCGATGCCGACCTCGCCCACCATTCCCTCCTGACCGGTCACGACGCGCGTGTGCCGGGCGCGGAGCACGAGGGTCATCAGGAACACGGCGATGAAGCCGATCGGAACGCTGGCCGCGAGCGCGGTCGGCAGATTCACGCGCATCTCCGGAATGGGGCTGTCGATGAGCAGCACGCCGCCCAGCACCATGCAGATGACGCCGCCGATGCCGAGGACGCCGTGAGATGCGAACTTGGCTTCGAGTGCGAAGAGGGCGAATGCGACGAACAGCAGGATGAGCGCCGCGAAGCGCGTCGGGAGAATGTCGAGCGCGAACGCCGCGAGCAGAATGCAGATCAATCCCGTTACGCCGGGCACCACCGCGCCGGGATGGTTGAACTCCGCGAAGATCGCCAGCGCGCCGATGACGAGCAGGATGAAGGCGACGTTCGGATTGAGAATCGTGCCGAGCAGCCGCTGCTTCAGCGTCATGTTGAAGTCGACGAGTTGCCGGCCCTTCGTGTGCAGCACGAGATGCGTGCCGTCGAAGCGCGTAATGTTGCGGCCGTCGATCGAGCTCATGAGCGAGGGGATGTCCGCGGCTACGACGTCGATGAGTTTCTGCGAGAGCGCTTCCTGATCGGTGAAGGACTTCGACTCGCGCACCGCGCTCTCGGCGACCGCCACGTTGCGGCCGCGCTTCGCCGCCACGCTGCGCATGAGAGCGGCGGCGTCGTTCTCGATCTTCGCCTTCATCACGTCGTCCATCTTCTCGCCGCCATAGAGCACGGGATGTGCGGCGCCGGTGTTCGTGCCGGGCGCCATCGCGGCGATGTCGGCGGCTTCGAGAATGAAGAAGCCGGCCGATGCGGCACGGCTTCCGCCCGGCGAGACAAAGACCGCGACCGGCACGCGCGACTTGAGCATCTTCTGCACGATGTCGCGCATCGAGTCTTCGAGTCCGCCGGGAGTGCGCAGCTCCAGCAGGACGAGATCGGCATTCGTCTTCGCTCCTTCATCGATCGCCCGTCCCACCAGCTCGGCGCTGATCGGATGGATGATGCCGTCGACGACGACGTGCACGATTGCGGCTTGTGCGTTGGCGGCGAGAAGGAGCACGAAGAGCGAGAGAGCTGCGCGGCGCATGAAACAAGTGTAGGACAACGCGCGCGCGGCTCTACTCCGGCATGAAGTCCGGCTGCGGCTCGTAGTTGAAGAACTTCGTAATGTCGTTCCGGAACACGAGCTTGAAATCGCCGATGGGGCCGTTGCGCTGCTTGGCGATGATGATCTCGGCGATCCCCTTCTCTTCCGTCTCCTTGTTGTAGACCTCGTCGCGATAGATGAACGCAACGAGATCCGCATCCTGCTCGATCGAGCCCGACTCGCGAAGATCCGAGAGCTGCGGGCGATGATCGCCGGTGCGCTGCTCCGGACGGCGCGACAGCTGCGAGAGCGAGATCAGAGGGACGTTGAGCTCCTTGGCGATCGCCTTGAGGCCGCGCGAGATCTGCGAGATTTCCTGCTGCCGCGACTCGATCTTCCCCTTGATCGACATGAGCTGCAGGTAGTCGACCATCACCATGTCGAGTCCTGCCTCCATCTTCAGCCGCCGCGCTTTGGCGCGCATCTCGAGCGGATCGATGCCCGGCGTGTCGTCGACGAAGATCTTCGCTTTCGACAGGCGCGCCGATGCTTCGGCCAGGTCGCGCCAGTTGCGCTCGCTCAGCATGCCGGCGCGGATCAGGTGATTCGAGACGCCCGACTCGGAAGAGAGAATGCGCAGGCCGATCTGCTCCTTCGACATTTCGAGCGAGAAGACTCCGCACGAATAGAGCCGCTGCCCGCCATTGCGCGGCTGGCCATCCTTGCCCGGGATCGCGATCGATTCCGCGATGTTCATCATGAAGGACGTGTTGTGCGTAACCGTGTAGCCGTCCGTGATGTACAGATGGGAAGGGTGAGAAACAGCGATGCACTGCGTTTGAGTAAATCGCGTCGGAGTGATCGACAGGATGTTGAGCCGCCGGAGACGGCGCCGCGCCGCACGTCTCGTCTGCTTCGGAGTGATGAAGCCGGTTTCGAGCTCATCCGGCAATTGAATGTTGCAGATGTACGCAGCTCGGCCCGGCCGGCGCTCACCGCGATAGCTGTATGAAGTGCTCCTGCTCGAATAGGAAGCAGTGCCACCGAGAGAACGAACGAGATCGACGACGTCGCGCGCCAGCCTCTCGCTCGCTGAGCCGAAGCGAATGGAGCCCCATGTTTCGATCCATCCATCGGAGTCGATCAGACCCCTGAGCAACTGCGCTCTGCTGGCTTTCGAGAATGAGAAGAACTGCCGCGGAATGAACTTGTCCTGCGCATGAGATCCCCAAAGGCCGAGGCGCTCGAGGGCGACCTTCAAGGCATTGGCGTTTCGATATCCGCGCCCGCGCGTCTTGGGTCCCTGCTGCGTGATTCGATAGTCATAGGCGCCGGCATGCGTGATCGTGTAGTCGGAACCAACAGCGCCGGCAACGCGATCGAGGATTTCTCTGCTTCCCGTTGAGAAACAGACGCTCGTACCATGCAGAGTGCCATCTCCAATGAGAAAGCCGAGAAGCCAGGGGTCGATCGCGAGCTCAGCGTCGTTCCCGAAATCGCCATCGAAGGTTTCGATGTACAAGCGGCGCTGATAGCGCCGGCGCTGCAGCATCTCGAGGAGACGGCCGGTGCTGATGATGCGCGGTGAATCCCATCCGCGATACCAGATGCGCCACAGGTGCTCGGCGCAGCATTCCGCACTTCGGCCGTCAGAGAGCTCGACGCGATACACCTGACGCTCGCCCTGCGGAAAGATTCCGACCACGCGCGATGGCTTCCCGTCGATCGACGCCAACTCATCGCCTTCTTTGAGCGACCCCATGCAGACGAATCCACGGGGTGTAAGTACCTTTGCGTCGAGCGGCTGTGCCTTCCCCATCGAGGGTCGCGCGGCGATGATGATCAGATCCTGAGGTTGAAAGCCCGAGGTGAACTCGTTGAAGCGGTCGTAACCGGTGGGGAGGCCGGTGAGCAACTGGCCGGCGCCGTTGAGCTGCTCGATCGCGGTCATGTTCTGCCTCGTGATGCGATCGAGGCCGACGAACCCTTTGTCCGTCGCTCCTTCCGCGATCTCGTAGAGCGACTTCTCCGCGATCGTCAGAACTTCCGACGGCTCGCTCGGCACATCGAGTGCCGCGCGCATGACGCTGTTGCCCATCACGATGAGGCGGCGCAGCGTCGACTTTTCCTTGATGATCTTCGCGTACCGCTCGACGTTCGCGATGTCGGGCACACCATCCATCAGCGACGAGACGTAGGCGTGGCCTCCCACCTGATCGAGCAGCGCGTGACGCGCGAGCTCTTCCTTGACCGTGAGCGTGTCGATCTCGCGGCTCTCTTCCGCAAGGCGGCGGATCGTCGCGAAAAGCGTGCGGTGCGCATCTTTGAAGAAGTCTTCCGTGTTGATGATCCCGATGACGCGATAGAAGGCATTGGCATTGGTCAGAATCGCGCCGAGAACGGCGCGTTCCGCGTCGGCGTTCTGCGGCAACGGGCGATCGAGAGCTACATCAAGTTGTGCGACGGCCATGGACGTGATCGGCGGATTCTGCGGATTCGATCGCCGATCTGCATCAGCAATCTTTTGCGCAGCATTTCCACAGGTTGTAGGGTGAATTCCACGACGTGTGGAATGCAAGAAACGCGAATTCCACAGAGAGAGCTCATCTGCTGAGGTCTACTGCCTGTGGAAGCTCCAACGGGAGACGTACGCGGCCCGCGGCGGAATGAGCCGCAGCCCACCCGCGTTGCCCCCGGCGTTTGCGCGCAATACTTTGCGCGCCGGCATGCGTCTCAACCTCACGTTGGAGGAATCATGAAAAAGCTCATCGCGGCCATGGCCGCTCTCGCGGCTCTGCCGCTTCTCGCGCAGGACGCGAAGACCGATCCAGCACAAAAGCCGGTCGCCGTCATCAACGGCGAGACGATCACCGCCGGAAAGCTCGACCAGCTCTACGATCGACTCGGCACGCAGATGCGCGCGCAGTACGACGCGCAGGGTGGAAAGGCTGCCTACCTCGAAAACTACCTGCGCAAGCGCCTCGTCGTGCAGGAGGCGATCAAGCACGGCTTCGATCAGAAGCCGGACGTCAAGGCCGACATGCAGGCCTCGGCCGAGTCGACGCTGTTCGACCGTTACGTGCGCGACGTCGTCGCCGAATCCATCGTGACCGAAGCCGAGATGAAGAAGTTCTACGACGAGAATCCGAAGAACTTCGTCATCCCCGAAAAGGTCAAGGTGCGCCACATCATCTCGGTTCCGACCGACAACGGTCCGAACAAGAAGACGAAGGGCGAAGCGCAGGAGAAGATTCAGCGGGTTGCCGCGGAGCTCCACAGCCAGAATGTCTTCCCTTCCGGGACAGCGCCCGATGTGGTCGCCCGGCTGGAGCTTCAGCATTTCGCCGAGGCGGCGAAGAAGTATTCGGAAGATGCGGCCGCGGCGAATGGCGGCGACCTCGGATGGGTAACGCCCGGGACGCTCGATCCGCAGTTCGAAGAAGCCGCGTTCAGGATGAAGAAGGGCGTCGTCAGCGGCATCATCGAGACGAAGTTCGGCTATCACCTGATCTTCGTCGAGGACCGGCAGCCGGCCGGGACGCAGGCGTATGAACAGGCGCGCTCGCAGATCCGCGAGTACCTGATGACGCAGCATGCGGCGGAAGTCGTCGAAGCCGTCACGCGTCTGACGAACTCGCTGCGCTCGAACAGCAAGATGGCGGTCTTCCCGGAGAACATCCACTAAGCAGCGACTGCGACATCCGAGGCGCGCGTGCGGGGCACGGGCGCCTCGAAGTAGCTGCGCGTCCGCAGAAGCGCGACCAGATACGCAGTCCATACACACAGCACGACCATCCACAGCAGCGGGCTGTGGCCGAGCGTGTCGAGACGCAGCGCGTCGATCTGTTCCTGCGGCACGTCGAGGCGCGCATAGGCGCTGCCGATGTCACCCGTGGCGAGCGTCACCAGCGCCGCCACGCCGCCTGCGATGTGCAGCAGCAGAGTCGTCCACCATGCGGATTTCTTCAGCGCAATCCACTGCACGGTGAGAAATCCGAACAGACCCGCCAGCGCAAGCATCGTGAGCGCAGCGCTCGCGCCGGTGAGCGCGATGCCGAAGAACGGCACGGCCGGCGAGCTCACGTTCGCAAGCAGGACGAAGGACGTGAAGCCGAGCAGAGTCGCCACGGCGAGCACGGGCCAGGGAACGCGATCGGTCCAGCGCGGACGTGCGTCGTGCAGCTCGCACGTGAGGCGCACCGAGTCGCGCCGGTAAAAGAGGAAGAGCGCGAGGGGCAGGAGGACGAAGCCGATCGCGATCGCCGCGATCGTCGACGCAACCGCGACGGCCGTTTCCGATGGACGGACGAACACCATCATCCGCGGCAGCATCACCAGCGCACTGCCGATGACGGCGAGGCCGGCGGCGAGCCAGGCCGCGGAAAACGCGACGCTCATCGCGCGGGCCCAGCGCCGTGCGCGAATCGAGCCGGCGCCGATCGTGACGAAGTAGTACGCCGCGGCGCCGTACACGACCAGCGCAGGTGCAGCGTTTGGTGGAGTGGTGATTCCGCGCCGCGACGTGATCTCGATTGCGGCGGCGAGTCCCAGCACGAACAGCCCGCAGATCAGCCCAAGGACGATCTGCAGAATGCCGAACAGGATCAGCCCGCCTCGACGGTCAGAAGAACTTGCCTCGCTCATCAGCATCGGTGAGCGGCAAGGAGCGTGCCTCAATCGGGATGTTCGCCGCCGTCGGGTCCGTAAAACAACACCCAGAGCAGCAGATCATCGCTGAACTCTTCGAAGCGATGCGGCAGCCCGGCGGGCGCGAAGAGAAAATCGTTCGGCTTGAAGGGGCTCCGCTGATCCCCATGGACGTACGTTCCTTTTCCGCTGATGACGATGTACGCCTCATCCTGGGCGTGCGGCGTCTGCGTGTCGACGCCGCGCGGCGCATACAGCCTCACGCGAAGCGTGCCATGCTCCCACGCAAGGCGCGACCGTTCACCATTCGGCCCGGGAATGCTCGAAAAGTAATCGTTTGGATCCAGGCGCACGAGTGAATGATAGCTACACTCGTCACGAATGTTGAAAGTCCTGCTCCTGATCGCCGCCCTGACTGCTCCGGACGCATACGAGCGCGGCCGTATCGTCGACAGGCTCGCGACCCAACGGGATCCGGCGGTCACGTACGCCTACTACCTCCCGGCGGCGTACGATCCGGCGAAGAAGTGGCCGGTGCTCTATGTCTTCGATCCGGCGAAGCGCGGCTCCCTCGGCGCGGAGCTGTTTCGCGATGCGGCGGAGAGTTATGGCTGGATCGTCGTCAGTTCGAATGACACCGACAGTTCGGCCAACTGGACGCCGAACGCCCACGCGATCGAGGCGATGTGGGCCGACGTCCATCGCCGCTTCGCGGTCGACGAGAGGCGGGAGTACGCGGCGGGCATGTCGGGCGGCGCGATGATGGCGTGGATGCTCGGAAAGAAGAGCGGCACGATGGCCGGCGTCATGGGGTGCAGCGGCCGGTTAGCCACGGAGCGCGACACCGCCGGTATTGCCTTCGACTGGTTCGGCACCGCAGGGAACGCCGACTTCAATTACAGCGAGACGCGCAGGATCGAAGCGGCGCTCGCCGCGAAGAATGCCGTCTATCGCGTCGAGATCTTCGAAGGCGGGCATAGTTGGCCGCCAGCCGGGATGCTGCGCGACGCGGTGGAATGGATGGAGCTGCAGGCCATGCGCCGCGGAACGCGATCGCCCGATCCGCAGTGGGTCGCGCGGATGCTGTCGAACGATCTGGCCGCCGCTGCGGCCCTCGAGCGCGATGGCCGCGATCTCGATGCGATGCGAAGGTACGAGGCCATCGTCCGCTCGTTCGGCGCGCTCGCCGATACGCAGGAAGCGGCGCGGCGCGCGGCGGGACTGCGGTCGCGCGACTCGGTGAAGCGGGCGCTGCGCATCGAGGCACGCGGCGCGGAATTCGAAGCGGGCGCGCTGCGGCGCATGAGCCTCGCCATCCAGCAATTCGCCGGCACCGATGACGAGTTGCCGGCGACGCTCGTTCAGCAGCTCGATCTGCCGCATCTCCGGAAGATGGCCGATGGATCCGACTACGACGCGCTGGTGGCGAAGCGCGTGCTGTTCGTCACGCGCGTGAGTCTGCGGCGTCTCGCCGACAGCCTCGAGTCGGATGGCCGCACCGCCCGTGCGGCGAGCGTTCGTCAGGTTGCGCAGGACGTGATGCCGTAATGCGAAGCGTATAATCCGGCGCAACTTCCCCTGATGTCGCCATGCGCCGGTTCTCCGCCCGCATCCTGGTTCTGATGGCGATCGCGCTCACGATGCGCGGATCGCAGCCCGCGACTCAGGAATGGTTCGTTCCTTGGAAAGTGCTCAATCCCGGCGAACCGCCCCCTCGCGCACAACTCATCGTCTACTGGCTTCCCACGTCGCGCGATGACATGCGGCACTCGGAACTTCTGACATCGCGAGTCCTCGCGCTCTATTCAACGCAATGCGTCGCGATGCAAGTCGTGCGTCCTGACGACTTCGAGCGCGTCGAACGCCTCGGCGCGAACGGACGAGCGCCGGTCGTGCTGCTGCTCGACGCCGACGGACGCGAGCTCACGCACGTCGAGCAGGAGGCTGGTGCGCTGCGCATCGCGACGGTCGAAAAAATGCTGCTCGACGAGTTGCGCGTCCTCGAAGACGAAGCCGAACAACGGATCGACCAGGCGCGCCGGATCGCAGAAAGCGGAGACCGCGATCGCGCGATCACCCTCTATCGGCAAGTGTGCGAACGCAAATGCCTGCTGCCCCGGCAGGCGAAGACAGCGTCGCGCGCGCTGAAGAGGATGGGTGCGAATTAGGCAGCAGGCAGCAGCCTCTGAGAGAGCCCCTGCCTGCTGCCGGTCCTTACGCTGCTGCTGGAATCCGCATCGCCAGCCGGACGGCGCTCTTCCATTCGCGGCGTGACTGCCGCACGAGCTTGCGCGAACGGCGGCGCGTTTCGCGCCATGACCGCGACATTCCCTGCGCCTTCTCTTCCATCTGCTGCCGCCAGAGTGCGAATGCCGTCTCCAGATTCGTGATCGCGGCCGCGAGCTTCCTGCGGACTTCGTCGCCGGCGGTCGCCGGTGCTGCGGCGATGCGGGTTTCGATCATGCGGATCGCCGCGCTCATGCGAGCCTGTTCGATCTGCGGTTCCGGCGTCGACACGAGGTGCTTGGCCAGGCCCATCCAGACCAGCGCGCGGATCCACCACTTGGCCGGATCCCACTGATACCAGCGAATGCCGTTGCGGAAGTCGGCGGGGAAGCGGTGATGGAAGCTGTGATAGCCCTCGCCGAGGGTGAGCAGCGCGACCATCCAGTTGTCACGCGCGGAGACCTCCGCGTTGAAGAGCGGCTTGCCGATGTAGTGAGCCAGCGAGTTCACGAAGAACGTGGTGTGGTGAATGATCGCGATGCGGAGGAAGCCGCCCCACAGCAGACCGGCCAGCGGCGAACCGAACATCGCGCCGATCAGCGTCGGAAGACCGAAGCCGACGACGATGAGAATGACTTTGTGCCAGCGGTGCTGCCACATGACGATCTTGTTCTGCTGCAGATCGCGAGCGTTCTCGAACGTGTCGTCACGCTCGTCGTTTCTGTAGAAGATCCAGAGAATGTGCGCCCACCAGAAGCCGCGCTTGATGTTGTACGGGTCCCAGTCGCGATCGACGTACTTGTGGTGCACGCGATGGCTCGATGACCACCAGAGAATCGAGTTCTGCGCTGCGAGTGCGCCGAAGATCGCGTAGAAGAGCTGCACAGGCCACGCGGCTTCGTAGCTCTTGTGGGAGAAGAAACGGTGATAACCGGCGCAGATCGACATTCCCACGGCGAGATACATGCCGATCGTGAGCAGAGGCATCCAGAGCCTCACGCCATGTGTCCATGAATACGCAGCCGTGCCGGCGATACCGATGACCGGTGTGAACGTGAGGAACAGAATGTTCACCCAGTCTTTCTTCTGTACTTGTTGCACCATTTCCTCCCTGAGTCTCCGCGGCCAGCAATGCTACGCGCCTCGGAGTGCGGGTCACAACAGGCTTGTGATCGTTCGTATTCGACCGAAGAGGATTTCGCCGGCGCACGGCGGCGCCCGGTTGCCTGCCGCGCTCCCTTACACACCCAGCATCGGGATATCGACGCCGCGCGTTTTCGCGGTTTCGATCGCGATGTCGTACCCCGCGTCCGCGTGGCGCATGACGCCTGTGCCGGGATCGGCCGTGAGCACGCGCTCGAGACGCGCAGCAGCATCATCGCTTCCGTCGGCCACGACCACCATGCCTGCATGGAGCGAATAGCCGATGCCGACGCCGCCTCCGTGATGGACCGAGACCCACGTCGCGCCGGCGGCGGTGTTGAGCAACGCATTGAGAATCGGCCAGTCGGCGATCGCATCCGAGCCGTCGCGCATCCCTTCCGTCTCGCGATTCGGTGACGCGACGGAGCCGGAGTCGAGATGATCGCGGCCGATGACGATGGGCGCTTTCACTTTTCCACTGCGCACGAGCTCGTTGAACAGCAGTCCGGCTCGATGACGCTCGCCGTAACCGAGCCAGCAGATGCGCGCCGGCAGTCCCTGAAACTCGACGCGCTTCTGCGCCATCCGGATCCAGCGATGAAGTGCCTCATCCTTCGGGAAGAGCTCGAGAATCGCCTCGTCGGTGACGAAGAGATCGTTCGGATCGCCTGAGAGCACGGCCCAGCGGAATGGTCCCTTGCCTTCGCAGAACAGCGGGCGGATGAAGAGCGGCACGAAGCCGCCGACTTCGAACGCGTCGTTGACGCCGGCGTGATCCTTCGCCTGGCCGCGAAGGTTGTTGCCGTAGTCGAACGTGATCGAGCCGCGCCGCTGCAGTTCGAGCATCGCGCGAATGTGGCGCGCCATCGTCGCGTAGGAAAGCTCGACGTACCGGTTCGGATCGGCCTTGCGAAGCTCGAGCGCTTCGTCGAACGACATCCCTGCCGGAACGTAGCCCGTCAGTTCGTCATGCGCCGATGTCTGATCGGTGAGGACGTCGGGAACGATGTTGCGCGCGATCAGCGCTTCGAGAAGATCGACCGCGTTGGCGACGACGCCGATGGAGATGGCTTCACCCTTGTCGCGAGCTTCGAGTGCGCGCGCGATCGCCGCGTCGAGCGATGGCGCCTCTTCGTCGAGATAACGCTTCTCGATTCGCCGCAGAATGCGCGAGCGGTCGACTTCGGCGATCAGCGCAGTCGCTTCGTTCATCGTCGCGGCGAGCGGCTGAGCGCCGCCCATGCCACCGAGTCCGGCGGTCACCACGAGCTTGTTGCGCAGCGTGTTGCCGAAGCGCTGCTTCGCCACGGCGGCGAAGCATTCGTACGTTCCCTGCAGAATGCCCTGTGTGCCGATGTAGATCCACGAGCCCGCGGTCATCTGTCCGTACATCGTGAGGCCGAGCGCATCGAGGCGGCGGAACTCATCCCACGTCGCCCAGTTCGGCACGAGGTTCGAGTTCGCGATGAGCACGCGCGGCGCGTTCTCGCTCGTGCGAAAAACACCGACAGGCTTTCCCGACTGCACGAGGAGCGTCTCATCGTTTTTCAAACGCTCGAGCGTCGCGACGATCGCGTCGTAGCACTCCCAGTTGCGCGCTGCCTTTCCGATTCCTCCATAGACGATCAACTGCTCCGGCCGCTCTGCCACCTCGGGGTCGAGGTTGTTCATCAGCATCCGCAGCGCCGCCTCCTGCTGCCAGCCGCGGCAGGAGAGCTCGGTTCCCCGCGGCGCACGGATCACGCGGGTCTCGTCGATGGTGGTCGTCATGGTGGCGTCAGTTTATAGCGGATGGGACGGATGGGATGGATCGGGCCGATTGATAAACTCGCCCGATGGCGACCAAGAAGCAGGAGCGTGCAGTCGAGATCCTTCATCGTTTGAAGAAGACCTATCCGAAGGCGAAGTGCTCGCTCGACTTCACGAATGCGTTCGAGCTTCTGATCGCGACGATGTTGTCCGCGCAGTCGACCGATGTGCGGGTGAACATCGTGACGAAATCGCTGTTCCGGAAATATCCCGATCCGGCGGCGTTTGCTGCGGCCAGCCAGGTCGAGATGGAGCGCGACGTCAAGCAGACCGGCTTCTTTCGCAACAAGGCGAAGGCGGTGATCGCGGCGTCGAAGGCGATCATGGAGAAGCACGGCGGCGAAGTTCCGCGCACGATGGAAGAGCTGACTGCGCTCCCCGGCGTCGGAAGAAAGACGGCGAACGTCGTCCTGTCCAACGCGTTCAGGACGCCGGTCGGAATCGTCGTTGACACTCACGTCGCCCGCGTCTCAGGACGCCTCGGCCTGACGAACAACAGCGATGCGGAAAAGATCGAAGACGATCTGATGAAGCTGATTCCGCAAAAAGAGTGGACCGCGTTCTCTCATCGGCTGATCAACCACGGACGGCAGATCTGCGTCGCGCGCAAACCGAAGTGTGGAGAGTGCGTGTTGAATGACGTCTGCCCGAGCGCGGAAGAGCCGGCGGAGTGATGTCGGGGCGCTGGGGCTCTGGGTTACTGGGTGGGGACCTTTACCATCGTCCGCCTTGCCCTTGGACCCGGCGGCACACGGGGCGGCTCGTGGCGCGTGCCGTCGGGTGCAGCGAGAGGTTAGAGAGAACAGGTCCGTGAATGCGTCGAAGGCTCTGAAGCCACCAGGCGACTCAGCTACCCAGTGCCCTAGTAACCCAGCGCCCCAGTTCCCAGCGCCTCGTCACCCGCAAGCACATTCACGGCTCATCCACCGTCCCCATCTTCGTCCACGGTCCGCAGCGTGCGATGCGCCAGGCTGTTTTCGCGCCGCCGATCCAGAATCCGTATTTCGCGATCGAAGCGCGCCCGTACGCGGAGCACGTCGGTGTGAAACGGCAGAACACGCGTCCGCGCAGGTGCGGCGACACGTGCGCGCGATACGCATCGATCGCGTAGAGCGCAGGCTCCCTGCCGAACCACTGCAACGTGATCGCGAGCGCGATGGCGATCAGCCACGCTCTGCGGCTTTTGCCTCGTCCCACAACGCGTCCATTTCTTCGAGTGTCAACTGGTCGATATTGCGCCCGCTGTCGTGAACCCGTTTCTCCATCGATTCGAAGCGGCGTGAGAACTTCCGGTTGGTCGACTGCAGTGCCTCTTCCGCATTCACCTCGAGTTTCCGAGCGATGTTGGCGATCGTAAACAGCAGATCGCCGAGCTCCTCGTGGACGTTGCTCTTGTCGCCGGAGCCGATCGCCTCGCGAAGTTCGCCGATCTCTTCGTGCAGTTTGTCGAACACCTCGTCGGTGCGCCGCCAGTCGAAGCCGACGCGCGCCGCCTTCTCCGTCAGCCTCGATGCCTTCAGCAATGCAGGCAACGATTGCGGAACGCCGGAGAGCACGCTCTTCTGTTCCGCTTTCCGCTCTTCGCTCTTCAACTTTTCCCAATTGACCAGAACCTGCTCGGCGTCGTTCGCTTCGACGTCACCGAACACGTGCGGATGACGCCGGACGAGCTTGTCGTGTACGGCGGTGATGGAGTCGTAAACGTCGAATGCTCCTTCGCCGCGCGTGATCTCGGCGACGAACACGGCCTCGAGAAGGAGATCGCCCACCTCTTCGCGCAACGCATCGCGATCGTCGCGATCGATTGCGTCGACGACTTCGTAGGCTTCCTCGATGACGTAAGGCTTGAGATCGGGCAGGGTCTGCTTGCGGTCCCACGGACAGCCGTCGGGGCCGCGCAACGTTTTCATCAGTTCAACGAGATCTTCGAATGATCGCCTTGGCATGCCGGCATTCTACGGAGGATGAGCGCGGCGCGCCGCGAATGCTCACGCCTGCGCGTTGCACCTCTGCTACGATTATTCGCTCGTAGCACAGCCAACGTGCCCATGCCGAACCAGGTCCTCATCGTCGCGGACGATCCGGTCGCTCGGATTCCCGCCGACATCGCCAGATCCCTGCAGTGCACGCCGGTGATCGTCGGCTCCGAAGACGAGGCGGTCGCGCTGCTCGATCGTCAGCCGTTCGCGCTCATCGCGATTGCAGGCTCGGCAAGGGCGCAGCGCCTGCGCGATGCCGCCGAGAGCAAGCAGCCGATGGCCCGCGTGCTCGAGATTCCGGACGACGCGATGGACGGTGCATCGGTTCGCCAGCTGATGGAACGCTATCTCGATCGCCGCGACGGATTGCGCCCTCACTTCACAGCGGAGGATCGCTATCGCTTCCTCTCCAGCATTCTCGAGTCGTTCACTACGACGCTCGAGTTGCGCGAAGTGCTCCGGCGCATCGTGACCGTCACCCGCGAGCACTTCGACGCGGATCGCGCGTGGCTCCTTCATCCGGTGAACGAGCAGTCCGAGTACGCGAAGATCGCCTTCGCGATCTCATCGCCGTCGATGCCTGCTGATCTCGATGAGGACCGCTCTCCCGTTTCGCTGGCGCGGTCGCAGCCGCTGATTCGACGAGCGATGGAGTCGCAGCGCCCGATCATCGTCAGGGAAGGCGATGACGAGCTCGATCCCGAGGTCGCGAAACGCTTCCGCGTCCGCTCGCAGATGGTCCAGATTCTCCGCCCGCGCGAAGACGAGCCGTGGGCGTTCGGCATGCACCAGGCGGATCGTGTTCGCGAGTGGACCGAAGAGGAGATCGATCTCTTCGGCGAGATCGGCCGTTACGCCACGCTCGCTCTCAACAACACGCTGCTGCACGATCGCGCCGTTCGCGAGATGGCCAAGGTCAACGCGATCCTCGATCAGATTCCGGAGTCGGCGGCGATCTACGACGGGCAGGGAAAGCTGGAGCGGATGAATGCGGCCGCGCAACGCGAGCCCGGCCATCTCTTTCACGTCGATGCCGAGGCGAAGGTCCGCGGAAGCAGACACCGTTATGTCGATGGCAGCCCGCTGACGCCGAGCGAGATGCCGTCGATGCGCGCGCTGCGCGGCGAGAACGTCAAGTCCGACTATCTCGTGCACGATCAGCGCACGGGCGATGATCGCGTCGTCAACCTGAAAGCGGCACCGATTCGTGACGATCAGGCACGCATCATCGGCTCGGTCGTGCTGTCGCGCGATGTGACCGACGAGCGGCAGAATGCCGAGCGTGAAGCGTGGCGCCGCCGCCGCGCGGAATGCCTCGCCAACCTCGGTCTCGACATGGTGCAGACCACCTTCGATGACCTCAACGATCCGGCGTCGCGTGTCGCGCACGCGGTTGCCGGCACGGTCACCATCTACCTCTATCACCCCGGAACGGGCCTGCTCGACCTCGTCGGCTTTTCCGCGCAGCCGGCGGAGATGGAGAACTTCCGCGGCTACTTCGCCGAGCATCCGTATCGTCCCGGTGAAGGTCTGCCGGGTACGGTCTTTCAAATCGGCCGTCCTCTTTTCTTCTACGAGATTCGAGGCAACGCAGTCATCGATTTCGCACGTGACGACGAAGAGAAGCAGGTCAAGGCGGCGATGCGCGAGCAGAGTCTGATCGCCTGTCCGATCGAGTCGTACGGCGAGCGGATCGGCGCGATTCTCGTTTCGCAGTCGGATCCGCGGCGCAACTTCGACGCCGAGGATCTCGAGTTCGTGCAGGCCGTGGCGGAGCGCATCGGCGCGGCGAGTCACATTCAACGCCTGACGCGTATCTCGCTCGAAGGGCATCGCGCTGCCGAGGAGCTCGCGCGCCGCGAAGTCGATGCGCGTGTCCGGTTCGAAGCCGTCCTCGAGACGGCGCCGATCGGCGTGGCAGTCGTCTCAGCCGACGAGCTGCGCTTCGAACTCGCCAACGTCCGCATCTACGACCTTGCCGAAAGGCTCGGACGCGTCTCGCCCGATACGAAGTTCGTCGGCCTGCGCGTGAACGAAGTGCTGCCGGGATGGGAACAGACGCTCAAGCAGGTCGCGGAAAGCGGCGAGACGCGCGTCGATGAGGCGTGGGAGATTCCCGGTTCGCCGGCGCTCTACGTGAACCGCATCATCTCCGCGGTCCGCGGACGTTTCTCGGGCATCACGCAGAGCCTGACGATTCTCGTGCAGGACGTCACCGAGCAGGTGCGCGCGAAGCGGGAGATCGAAGCGCTGGCGCAGATGATGGCCGAGCGCTCCGCGCGCCTCGACTCCATCCTCGGATCCATGACTGACGGCTTGTGGGTTTACGACGCGAACGGCCAGGTCGTCGATGTCAATCAGGCGGCGCTCACGATGTTCGGTCTCGCGTCGCGCACCGAGGCGGTGCAGCAGGGATCGTTCGAAGCGTTCATGCTGCGGTATCCCGATGGACGCGTCGTGCCCAGCGATGATTTTCCATACGCGCGCGCGCTGCGCGGCCAGACGGTTCCCGATTACCTCGCGATCGGACGGCATCTGATCACGGGGAAGGATCTCGATCTGTCCATCGCCGCCGCGCCGATCGAGAGCGGCGGGATCGTCGGTGCAGTCCTCGTGATTCGCGACATCACCGCGCTGCAGGAGCTCGATCGCAAGAAGGACGAGTTCCTCTCCGTCGCATCACACGAGCTGCGCACGCCGCTGACCACGATCAAAGGCTACACGCAGCTTCTGTCGCAGACGGTCGATGACCTCCCGTCGGAGGATCGGCACACGTACATCAACGCGGTGCTGGGCGAGATCGATCGGATGATGGGTCTCATTTCCGAGTTGCTCGACGTCTCGCGCATCGAGACGAACCGGCTGCAGATCCATCCGCAACCGATCCGCTGGCTCGAGTTTCTGGAGCGCCGTGCGTCGGCGTTCCGCGTTCAGAATCCGGCGCGCGAGTTCCGCTTCGAGGCGGAGACGGAAGAGACTGCGGTGCATGCCGATCCCGATCGGATGCGGCAGGTAGTCGACAATCTTCTGTCGAATGCCGTGAAGTATTCGGCGGAGGGAACGACGATCGCGCTGCAGGCGCGCATCTCCGGCGGCATCATGCTGACCTCGGTGACCGATCAGGGCATCGGCATACCGAGGGACGAGATCCCGCAGTTGTTCGAGCGCTTTCATCGGGCGCGCAATGTCTCCAGCCGCTACTACGGCGGCCTCGGCCTCGGTCTCTACATCGCGAAGGCGATCGTCGAGGCGCACGACGGCGCGATCAGCGTGGAGAGCGAGGAAGGAAAAGGATCGTGCTTCACGATCAGCCTTCCGCTGCCCGCTTAGAAGCTGACGAAGACATAGCCCGCGGTGATCATCCACAGCGCGAACGCCATGAGGTAGAGCGGGGGGACGATCGTCCGCCGGCCGAGCGCGACGAGCAGGGCGAGCCCGGTGGCGAGAATCAGAAGCGGAGCGAGCCACATCGCGGGCGTGATCGAGCCGTTGTGAAGGATGCGCGCCAGCGCCTTTCCCAGCGGGATCAGCATCGCGATACTGGCCAGCAATACGAGCGTTGCAAGCGCGCGCGGGAAAACGGTTTCCGGGTGTCTCATCGCGTCCAGGGGGCGGGAGAATAATTCCGCTATACTCCCCGTTTTCTACGTCTCAGGCAAATGCCGTATCGAGGGTAAATTCATGAAAACAGAGATCCATCCGAACTACCATCAGGCTCCGGTCCACTGCGCCTGTGGTGAAACGTTCACGACCGGTTCCACGAAGAAGGAGCTCCGCGTCGAGATCTGCTCGAAGTGCCATCCGTTCTTCACGGGCCGCACCAAGCTCGTCGACTCGGCAGGCCGTATCGACCGCTTCCAGAAGAAGTACGCGAAGAAAGCCGCCAAGTAATGTCCCTCCGTCAGGCATGGATCGGAGCCGCGAGGCTCGCTGCCGGTACCTTTGGTGCGCTCACCAATGGTCTGACGTCGTCCATGCCTGAGGCCGCAACAGCCGACCGCAATGTCGACATGCTGATTGGCGGCCAGGCCGTGATCGAGGGCGTGATGATGCGCGGCCTCAGCGGCTATTCGATCGCCGTACGCCAGCCGGATGGCGGCGTCGCGATCAAGAAGGACAAGCTCGTCTCGATCGCGAAGAAGTATCCGGTCCTCAAGTGGCCCGTGATCCGCGGCTCCGTCGTCCTGGTGCAATCGCTCATCCTCGGCATGCGCGCGCTGAACTATTCGGCGAGCGTCGCGGGTGAAGGCGAAGAGGGCGAAGAGATGTCGAGCGCGGCGATCGCCGGAACGATGGCGATGGCACTCGTGCTTGCCGTCGGCGTCTTCATTCTCGCGCCGCTCGGTCTGACGAATCTCATCCGGCACTATCTGCTGCCGGGCATGGGCAACCTGACGTACAACATCGTCGACGGCGTCATCCGCGCGCTCTTCTTCTTCATCTACATCCTCTCCATCTCGTTCATGAACGAGATTCGCCGCGTGTTCCAGTACCACGGTGCGGAGCACAAGACGGTCTACACGTTCGAGGCCGGCGAGGATCTGACGGTCGAGAATGCGCGCACGAAGTCGACGCTGCATCCGCGCTGCGGAACGAGCTTCCTGATGTTCGTGATGGCGATCTCGATTCTCGTCTTCTCGCTCGTGCCGTCGAGCGCCCCGTTCATCGCGAAGGTCGGCGCGCGCGTCGTCCTGCTGCCGCTGATCGCCGGCCTCGCCTACGAGATCATCCGCTTCTCAGCGCGCCACCTCACGAATCCGGTGTGCCGCCTGCTGACGCGGCCCGGCATGTGGCTGCAGAAGATCACGACGCAGGAACCGGACGACAAACAGCTCGAGATCGCAATCGTCGCTCTGCGCGAAGCGTTGATGTACGACGCGGTCGAGCCCGAGCAGGCTGCCGTAGCCTAGCGAAGCGCTCGACGACGTTCTCCTCGAGAGCTTAAGAGCTCAATGGCTCGAGAGCTTCCAAGACATGTACGAGAAACTCGACGAAATCGAAAAACGCTACGACGAACTCCAGCGCAAGATCGCGGAGCCCGATGTCGTCACCGACGTGAAGGCGTATCGCGACACGATGAAGGCGATCTCCGAGATCGACGACGTCGTGCGGAAGTACCGCGAGCTGAAGGATGTCCGCAGACGCGTTGCCGACGCGAAGGAGATGCTCTCCTCCGACGATGAGATGCGCGAGCTCGCCGGGATGGAGCTCTCCGAGCTGGAGCCGAAGCTTCCGCTGCTCGAGCGCGAGATTCAGCTCCTGCTGCAGCCGAAGGATCCGAACGACGACAAGAACGTGTTCGTCGAGATCCGCGCCGGCACGGGCGGCGATGAAGCCTCGCTGTTTGCGGCGGAGATCATGCGGATGTACATCCGCTACGCGGAGTCGAAACGCTGGAAAGTGGATATCACCGACGCGAATTACTCCTCGGTGAACGGCATCAAGGACGCGACGCTGCAGATCGAAGGCGACAAGGTCTATTCGCGTCTGAAGTTCGAGTCAGGCGTGCACCGCGTGCAGCGCGTGCCCCAGACGGAGACCCAGGGGCGCATTCACACGTCGGCGATTACGGTTGCGGTGCTGCCGGAAGCGGAAGACATCGACATTCAGGTGAACGAGAAGGATCTCCGCATCGACACGTTCTGTTCGTCGGGACCCGGCGGCCAGTCCGTCAACACGACGTACTCCGCGGTGCGCATGACGCACATTCCGACGGGCGTCGTCGTGTCGTGCCAGGATGAAAAGTCGCAGATCAAGAATCGGGCGAAGGCACTGCGAGTGCTCAAGGCGAGGCTGTACGACATCGAGCGGCTGAAGCGCGAAGCCGAGCTGTCGGCCACGCGCAAGGGACTGATCGGCAGCGGCGACCGTTCGGAGAAAATCCGGACTTACAACTTCCCGCAGGATCGCGTGACCGATCATCGCATCGGCCTCACCGTGCACAACCTGCCGGAGATCATGAACGGCGGTCTCGACGTCATTGTCGATCCGCTGATCTCGCACTTCCAGGCAGAGAAGCTGCGGGAAGCCGTCGAATCCCGGTAAACTCCGCGGTCCATGAAGGACCGTATCGACGCCATCCTCAAGCGATCCCAGGCCGAATACCTGGAGACGCTCACGCCTGACCGCGATGGACTCCTCGTTCGTATGGAGGAGTTCGCCGCGGAGAACGATCATCCGATCGCCGATCCCGAAGTCGCGCAGTTCGTTCGCGTGCTCATCGGTGCGCGCAAGCCGAAGCATCTGCTCGAGGTCGGCACGAACATCGGCTATTCGGTCGTAGTGATGGGGCGGGCGCTCGAGCCGGATGCGACGCTCGAGACGATTGAGATCGAGCGCGGAACGCTCGCACGCGCGCGGAGCTTCGTCGCCGATGCCGAGCTCGAGTGCCGTGTGATCTTCCATGAGGGAGCCGCACTCGAAGTGATTCCGAAGCTCGCAGGTCCGTTCGACTTCGTCTTCATCGACTGCGTGAAAACCGAGTACGGCGACTATCTCGACGCGCTCCTGCCGAAGATGAAGAGCGGCGCAGTGATCGTCTACGACAACCTGCTGTGGAAGGGCCGCGTCGCGGAAGGGGTGCACGACGCGACGACGGATGCGCTGCGTGCATTCAACAAGCGCATCACGAACGACCCGCGGCTGATCACGTCGATTCTGCCCCTGGGCGACGGGACGGGAGTGTCGCTGGTTCGCTGAAGCTGATCCCTCGCTTCGCTCGGGATGAACTTGGAAGCAAAAAAAAGGGCGGCCGAAGCCGCCCTCTTCATTTCGATGAATCGATGGATTACTTCGACGCTTTTGCGGCGGCCGGTGCTGCGCCTGCGCCCTTGATCGTTCCCTTCACAGGGACGGTGACCACCGGAGTGATCTTGTCGCTGGTGGAGATTTTCACGGTGCCGTCGAGATCGCCCGGCTTGGCGTCCTTCGCGATCTGCAGCGTGACTTCGTAATCGCCCTTGTTCGCGCCCGCCTTCACGGAAGCGGTGACGGCCGGAGTCGACGATTCCGCCTTCGCAACGGTGAAGACTTCCGGCGTCTTCATGTTGTTCGAGTGCAGGGTGATGACGCGCGTCGCGGCGCTGTCGGCCGGAGCCACTTCGCCGAAGTTGACAGCGGTCGGCTCGATGCGGAACGTCGGGCGGATGACGCCGCTGACGCTCACGAGGTACTCGGGCTGATGCTTGGAGCTCGTCGTGATCTTGATCTTCTCGGCGATCGGACCGACTTTCGCGTCCGCGCCGCCGGTCGTGATGTTGAGGCGGTACTGCGCCTGGCCCTGACGTCCGACGCCCGGCGCCATCTGCGAAGCATCATCAACCTTCTTGTAGTCGACCTTGATCCAGTCGACCGGCGACTCGACCTTCGTGATCGTGAATGGCTCTTCCTCTTCCGAGTAGAGCGTCACCGTCTGCGAGTCGGTTTCGCCCTGCAGCATGTTGAAGCGGACGAAGCCCGCCGGATAGGCCTCGACGTACGGCTTCACGACTGCGTGAATCGTGAGCTGTGCCGTCGGCGTGGAGGGATCGTTGGTCTCGAGCGTGATGGTCTTCGCGATCGGGCCGGCGAAATTCGTCGTATCGACGTGCGCCGAAACCTTGCCCGTCTCGCCCGCCTTGATCACCTTGTCGAAGTCGGCAACGGTGCAGCCGCATCCCGGCTTGGCCGAGATGATCTGGAGATCCGAGGTGCCGGTGTTCTTGACGACGAAGGACCAGTCGAGCTTGTCGCCCTTCGGGATCGTGCCGTAATCCTTGACCGGTTCGATGATCGTGAGGCGCGGAGCTTTTTCCGCCTTCGCCTCGGCCTTCGCTTCGCTGTCCTTCTTGGCTTCAGGCTTGGCCGCCGTCTGAGCGAAAGCCAGCGAGCCTGACACCAGGAAGGCAAGCGTCGTCACAAAAAATCGCTTGGACATGCGCGTGAATCCTCCTGTTTGAATCATGGGTTGGTTCGGATTGTGCGACGGTTCGAACAGGAGCTTGGGAACCCCCATTCCCCGCAGCACAAGCGTTTGATTCTACAATTCGTTGACCAGATCGATGCCACACGTCACTACCGTTGAACACGCCAGAAAAATCTATCTGATCGGTATCGGCGGCACCGCGATGGCTTCTCTCGCCGGAATGCTGCAACAACGCGGGTACGAAGTCGCCGGCTCCGATGAGCATGTCTATCCGCCGATGTCGACATACCTCGAACGTCTGCGGATCGCCGTGCTTGAAGGATATACGGGCGAGCACCTCGCCTCGTTACGCCCCGACCTCGTCGTGATCGGAAACGCGATCGCGAAGACCAACCCGGAAGCGGCGGCTACGCTCGAGATGGACCTCCCCTACATCTCGATGCCCGAGGCGATCTACGAGCTCTTCATCAAGGGGAAACACTCGATCGTCATCACCGGCACGCACGGGAAGACGACGACGACTTCGCTGATGGCGTGGCTGCTCGAATCGGCGGGACGCGATCCGAGCATGGTCGTGGGGGGCATCCCGCTGAACTTCGATGCGAACTTCAAGCTCGGCGATGGGAAGCACTTCGTGATCGAAGGAGACGAGTACAACACGGCGTTCTTCGACAAGGGGCCGAAGTTTCTCCACTACCGCGCGAACACGCTCCTGGTGAACAACATCGAATTCGATCACGCCGACATCTACGAGAATCTCGACGCGATCATCTCCGCGTTCCGCAGGGCGGTGGAGCAGGTCGGGCCCGGCGATGTGGTCGTCGCGAATGGTGATGATCCGCATGTCGCCTCGCTCCGCGAGTCCGCGCGCGGGAGGTGGCTCACGTTCGGGTGGGATCGTGCGCGCGATGCGTACGCGTCGCACGCCGAGCTCAGTGAAGAAGGAACCACCTTCACCGCATGGTGGGAAGGCGAGGAGTGGGCGCGCTTCCGCACTCCGCTCGCGGGCAGGCACAACGTGCTCAATGCGCTTGCCGACGCGATGATCGCGCGGCTGCAGGGATTGACGGTCGAAGAGATCCAGCGCGGCTTCGACACGTTTCGCGGAATCAAGCGGCGGATGGAAGTGCGCGGCGTCGAGCGCGGCGTGACGGTGATCGATGATTTCGCGCATCACCCGACGGCGATCGCCACGACGCTCGACGGAGCGCGCAAGCGCTACCCCAACCGGAGGGTGTGGGCGCTGTTCGAGCCGCGATCGATCTCCTCGAGCCGCAAGGAGTTCGAGGATGGCTACATCGACGCGTTCCGCGGCGCGGATCGCGTGATCATCGGCCCCGTGTTTCATCGCCAGCGATATGAGACGCGTTACGGGATGGACAAGATGATGTCGGTGCCGGCGATCGTCGACGCGCTGAAGAAGGATCGCGAGGTCGAACAGATCGACGATTTCGACGCGATTGCGGACGTTGTCGCGCGGGATGCGCACGATGGGGACGTCGTGCTGGTGATGTCGTCGGGCGCGTTCGGCGGAGTGCACGAGAAGATTCTCGAGCGGCTGCGAGGAGAGCGGGCGGAAAGCCGTCAGGAATAGGAAGGCGTTCGCGTCCGTTCCGCTCCGAACCATGCACGAGAACAAAGCACACGAACTCCTCCGCAAGCACAACCTCACGGTCGACGACGTGAAGCAGCGCAAGGCGTCGCTCCATCATCTGCGCCAGATCGTCCATTCGGAAAACCTTCCGTTCGACGTTTTCAAGGCGCTCGTCAAGCTCCGCCACTAACGAGAGTGAAGGACAGGCGCCTCGCCTGTCCTCTACACCCGACCATGACCCGGACAGGCGGGGGCGCCTGTCCTACACTACAATGTGCCGCCCATGCCGTTCCGAGACGACGCGCTCGCGCTGATTGACCGCAAGAAATTCGACGATCTCGAGTCGCTCTGGATGGAGCAGCTCGATCGCGATCCGAGTGACGCCGAGGCGTTTGTCGCCGTCGCCAAGTCTCTCCGCAAGGCAGAGCAACGGACGCAGTCGGATACGCTTCTCGGCCTCCTCGCCGACGCGCTGAAAGAGCGCGATCTCTGGCCGCAGCGTCTTCTCGTTCTGAAAGAGCTCGGCCGTCTCTCCAAGCATCCGGCGACGACGCGGCCTCTCATCGAAGAGGCGCTGCGCAAGAGCGTCGGTTCGCACCGCAGCTTCGCGCGCGTCTTTCAGATCGCCGGCTTCGCCGATCCGGCCAGCAATCCCGTCGAGCGCGCGGACAAGATCGAGAACTGGCTCAACTACGACGAAGGCGAATGCTTCTTCATGGCCGGCCGTGGAGCCGGTTGTGTGACGGAGCTGAATCCGGAGCTCGGCATCTGCCGCCTCGACTTCGAAAAAGAGAAGCGGGTCTCGGTCCCGCTCGGCGCGGCCGCGAAGTACCTCACGCCGCTTCCCGAAGGCCACGTGCTTCGCGAGAAGTTCAAGGATCCCGCGAAAGTGAAAGCGGAGGCGACCGGCAAGCCGGCCGAGTTCTTCGCGCGCATTCTGCAGAGCTTCGGCCGTCCGATGACGATGCCCGAAGTCCGCGATGCGGTCATCGGGATCGTCCCCGAGGAGAAGTGGAGCTCGTGGTGGACTGCGGCGCGGAAGAATCCGCAGATCGTGGTCAGCGGCACCGGCGCGAAGGCGATGTATTCGTGGAATGCATCGGCGGGCGATGCCGAGTCGATGATCCGCCGCGACTTCGAGCGCGCCGACATCAAGACGAAGCTCGATCTCGCGCGCAAGCACAGCGCGCGCAACAAGGAACTGGCGAACGCGTTCGCCTCCTCGCTCGCAGCCGACGCCGCGAAGCTCGCGCGCACGGATGCAGCAACCGCGTGGCAGATTCTGACGACGCTCGAGTCGCTCCCCGGCGAGTACACGTCGGCGATCGACCCAGCGTCGCTCCTTTCGGGTCCGATGGCCTCCCGCACCGTTGCCGCAATCGGCGACAAGCAATTGCGCGAGCGCGCGCTGCAGGTCGTGCGCGCGACGCATCCCGACTGGCCGAAGGTCTACAGCGAAGCGTTCTTCCTCGACGACGAGCCGCGGCTCATCGGCCTCATCGCGCAAACGCTCGAGAAGGAAGGGCAGACGGAGATCCGCGATCGTCTGCTCGATGAGACGCTGCGCTATCCGCGCCGCCATCCGCGCGCTTTCTACTGGTACGTCAAGCAGCTCAACGACGACGAGACGTTGTCGGAGAAGGCGAATTACCCGCTGCTCTTTCAGATGCTCGACGCGGTGTCGTCCGACGAGTTCGCGCCGGTGCGCGCACGCCTGAAGGACATGTTCGACAAGGGCGGCATCGCCGTCCGCATCGTGATGGGCGTCGACAACGAAGAGCAGGCGCGCAAGTTGATCGAGGTGCTCGATCGCTACGGCGCGATCGAAGAATATCGCCGCGAGAATCTGAAGCAGGCGTTGCTGACGAAGTACGCCGGATTGCGCGAGCCGCAGACCGAGCCGGTTTACGCGACGGCCGAGATGCTCGAGAAGAAGCGCGCGGAGCTGACGCATCTCAAGAACGTCGAGATCCCGGCGAACTCGAAAGCGCTGCAGGCCGCGCGCGAGATGGGCGATCTCCGCGAGAACTTCGAGTACAAGGCCGCGCGTGCGCGTGCCGAGTACCTTTCGGCGCGCGTCGGCGAGCTGGCGGCGGAGATCTCCCGCGTCCGCGTGCTCGATCCGGCCACCGTCGACACCACTGCTGTCAGGGTCGGCACGAAGGTCGAGCTCTCCAACGGCGATGTCCGCCGCGAAGTCACCATCCTCGGCCCCTGGGAGTCCGCGCCGGAGCATGGCGTCTACTCCAACCAGTCCGATGTGGCGAAGAAGCTGATCGGTCACGCGCCCGGCGACATCGTCTCGTTCATGGGCAACGACTACCAGATCGAGAGCATCCGCCGCTGGACGGATTGAGCGCGCTCCTGCTTTGCGCCCGCGCCTAGCGCCTGGCGCCTCGCGCCAAGTAGAATGACCTCCAACTTCATCGTCGGAGGGTCCAGTTCCTATGGCCTACGTGATTGCGGAACCGTGTATCAACACGAAGGACACAGCCTGTGTCGACGTCTGCCCTGTCGATTGCATTCATCCACGGAAGGACGAAGCAGGATTCGCTGAGGCGGAGATGCTTTATATCGATCCGGAAGTGTGCATCGATTGTGGTGCGTGTGAGCCGGCGTGCCCGGTGCAGGCGATCTTCCCGCAGGATCTGGTGCCGGAAAAGTGGGCGCACTTCACGGCGATGAACGCGGATTGGTACAAGGCAAAGGCCTGAGCTTGATATTTGTGATGCAGCTCACTACAGTGGGGCTGTAGCGGACGTAACCTGCGTTCGTATACGGATTGCGTCGCTGAACGACAACTGGGGGGCGTAACGCCCCTCTTTTCATTTCGGCGCATCGTTCTTTGAGCCACCGACTGAGACCCTTCAGCTACGCGCCCACCTCGGACCCAACCACGGTAAAGCGGGCGAATGGGCGTGCTTCCGTGGACCAATTGCTGAAGCTACCTCTCTCTCTGCAACGCGGGCCGGAGGGTCTCAGTGGGGGCTCAAAGAAATTGAAAATTGAAAATTGAAAATTGAAAATGGGCGAGAGCACCTCAAATTTTCAATTTTCAATTTTCAATTTTCAATTCACGAGCGTCCCATTACGCGCCCACCTCGGACCCAACACCACGGTAAAGCGGGCGAATGGGCGTGCTTCCGTGGACCAATTGCTGCAACGCGGGCCGGAGGGTCTCAGTGGGGGGCTCAAAGAAATTGAAAATTGAAAATTGAAAATTGAAAATGGGCGAGAGCACCTCAAATTTTCAATTTTCAATTTTCAATTTTCAATTCATGATGCGCCCCCATGAGAATCTCCTTCATTGGGCTCGGCGCGATGGGCTATCCGATGGCCCGTCATCTCTCCAAAGCACACGAAGTCGTCGTCTGGAATCGCACGGCTGAGAAGGCGGCGCGCCATGCGCAGGAACATGGGACGCGGCACGCGCTCCATCTTTCCGAGTGCGCGGATGCCGGCACAATCATCACGATGCTGCCGACGAGCAAAGAGGTCGACGAGATCGTCGACCAGCTCTTGCAGGATCTGAAGCCCGGCACCCTCTGGATCGATGCGACGAGCGGCGATCCGAATGTGAGCCGCGAAACCGCGAAGCGCCTCGAAGCGCGTGGAGTCCGCTTCGTCGATGCGCCTGTCACCGGTGCAGTGGTCGGTGCCGAGAACGCGACACTCACCATCATGATGGGTGGCGACGCTGCGGACGTCGAGCGGGCGAAGGAGATTCTCCAGGTCTGCGGCAAGACGCTGATTCATGTCGGGCCCACCGGCGCGGGCCACGCGATCAAAGTGCTCACGAACACGATCATGGGCGCCACGGTGTGGATCACGTCCGAATGCCTGCTCGTGGCGAAACGGTTTGGCATCGACATGAAGACCGCGCTCGAAGTGACCAACGCGGGCAGCGGCCGCTCCAACGCATCCGAGAATCTGCTGCCGATGCGTCTTCGCGATCATCAGTGGCCCTTGGTGTTCAAGCTGCTGCACCACGACAAAGACATCCGCATTGCGTCGCAGCTGGCTCATCAGCAGCATGCATCGACGCCGATGCTGGCACTCACGCAGCATCTCTTTTCCGCGGCTCTCAACGAGCTCGGCCCGGACGCCGACTACATCGAAGTGGCGAAGATCGTCGCAAAGATGAACAACAGCTCGTGGGAGTGAAGGTGGAGCGGTCTCGTTGACGCCGAACTGGCCGGGATCGGGTATTTCCTGCTGCCTTCTTCATCGAGCGGGATGACAACTCATCCATTTCGTGTTACATCGCGCGCTCGCTCTTATGCCCGACCCGCAATTCATCCGCAACTTCTCGATCATCGCGCACATCGATCACGGCAAGACCACCTTGTCGGACCGGCTGCTGCAGATGACCGGAGCCGTCGAACAGCGGGAGATGCATGAGCAGATGCTCGACGACATGGATCTCGAGCGCGAGCGCGGCATCACCATCAAGGCGCGCGCCGTCACGCTGCAGTACCGCGCGGCGGATGGAAATCTCTACACCTTCAACCTGATCGACACGCCGGGCCACGTCGACTTCTCCTACGAGGTGTCTCGTTCTCTCGCCGCGTGCGAAGGTGCGATTCTCGTCGTCGACGCCACGCAGGGCGTCGAGGCGCAGACGCTCGCGAACTCCTATCTCGCGATCAACAACAATCTCGACATTCTCCCCGTCATCAACAAGGTCGATCTCCCCTCTGCCGAGCCGGAGCGTGTGCGCGAGCAGATCGAGAACGTGATCGGCCTCGATGCGCACGACGCCGTCCTCGCGTCGGCGAAGGCCGGCATCGGTGTCGCCGAGATTCTCGAGAAGATCGTCTCCAGGATCCCGCCGCCGAAAGGAGAGAAGGATGCGCCGCTGCGCGCGCTGCTCTTCGACTCCTGGTACGACTCCTATCGCGGCGTCATGTGTCTCGTGAAGATCGTCGACGGAGAAATGCGGCGCGGCATGAAGGTCAAGTTCATGTCGACCGGCCGCGAGTACGAGATCACGGAGATGGGCATCTTCACGCCCAAGCCGAAAGCGATCGACTCCCTCGGCGTTGGAGAAGTCGGCTTCTTCTCGGCGAACATCAAGGACATCGTCCAGGCGAAGATCGGCGACACGGTCACGACCGTGAAAGAGACTCCGGTACCGCTGCCGGGCTTCCAGGAAGTGAAGCCGATGGTTTTTGCCGGCCTCTTTCCGATCATCACCGAGGAGTACGAGAACCTGCGGGACGCAGTGCAGAAGCTGAAGCTGAACGATGCCTCGTTCTCGTATGAGCCGGAGAATTCCGCCGCGCTCGGCTTCGGGTTTCGCTGCGGATTTCTCGGGCTGCTGCACATGGAGATCATTCAGGAGCGCCTCGAGCGGGAGTTCAATCTCGAGTTGCTGACGACGGCGCCGGGCGTGCGCTATCGCGTGCTGACGACGGACGGCGAGTGGATGGATGTCGACAATCCGCAGAAGCTCCCCGATCCGGCGCGCATCGATCGAATCGAAGAGCCGTTCTTCGAGGTCACGATTCTGACGACCGACGAATATGTCGGGCCGATTCTCGCTCTGGCGATCGATCGCCGCGGACGCCAGAAGAAGATGGAGTACGTGGCGGCGAATCGCGTGATGATCGTCTACGAGATGCCGCTCAACGAAGTCATCCTCGACTTCTTCGACAAGCTCAAGTCGATTTCGCGCGGCTATGCATCGCTCGACTACCAGTTCATCGGCTATCGCGAGAGCGATCTCGTGAAGATGGACGTGCTGGTGAATGGCGAGCCGCTCGATGCTCTCTCGCTCATCGTGCACAAGGACAAGGCGTATGCGCGCGGCAAGATGCTCGTCGAGAAAATGCGCGAGTTCATTCCGCGGCAGATGTATGAGGTCGCGCTTCAGGCTGCCGTCGGCAACCGCGTGATCGCGCGCGAGACGGTGAAGGCGTTGCGCAAGGACGTGCTGGCGAAGTGCTACGGCGGCGACATCAGCCGCAAGCGCAAGCTCCTCGAGAAACAGAAGGAAGGCAAGAAGCGGATGAAGCGCGTCGGGAAAGTAGAGATCCCGCAGGAAGCCTTCCTTGCGGTCCTGAAAATCGACTGATCCTCCGCTCATCCAAATAACTGGCACGTTTCTCGCCCATCCACCGCGGGTGAGGGCGTGCGATGAGAACTTCGAAACAAACTCTCCTCCTTGCAACCGCGACTCTGATCTGCGCGACGGCCGCTCACGCGGCGCATGTCGACATGAACGACCCTCGCCGCGCACTTGCGCTCGAGGACAACGTGCGCATCGATGCGCAGCTCACCGAGGATGCGATCAGCACCGGCACTCCGGTCGGCGTCACGTTCCAGGTGCAGAACAATTCGCCGCGGCCGGTTGCGATTGCGGACAAGATCGTCGACAGCAGCTACGACGCCGATACGCGCACCATCACGTTGTCCATCGGTTCGGAGATTCCTGCCGGCGGCACGATGCCGCATCTCGCGGTCATCAAGATGGGTGAGTCGCGCACGTTCAGCACCGCGGTTCCCGTGCGCGTCGCGATGCCCGGCGGGCGTTCGCCGCTGATCGCCTTCCCGCGTTATGTGCAGGTGAAAGTGAACGTGCTTCGCAATCTCGAGCCGTTCGCCGCACTGATCGCGCAGCAGCGCGGGACTTTCGCACCGCCGATGACGGATGCGCTCTTCGATACCTGGGTGCAGAGCAACGACGCGATCTTCCTCAATGCGATTCCGGTGTACTGGACGGGCAGGCGCGGGATCGCCGATCAGAACAGCGCCGACAACTCATCGCCGATGCCGGTTGCAGCCGGTGGAACGTTTTAGCAACGGACCGCGCCGGCAGTCCCGCAACGGCGTAACCTGAGGGAGTATTCAATGGAGGAGTACTCCCGTGAGACTCTGGAGAATCGCAGCCGTCGCCGCCACCGCCCTCGTCGCAGCCTGTGCGTCAACGCCAAAGCCTGTCGTATCGCCTGCCACCGTTTCGACCGCACCGCCCGTCCATCGTGCGCAGGAGCGCAGGATCATCGGGAGTGAGAACGGTCTTCGTGTCGAAGCGTTCGTGAATGGCGATTCGTTCAAGGACTCGAGCGTCAGCGTGCAGTACGACATCATCAACGACCGCGCGACGCCTGTTGCGGTCGCGGAGCTGATTCCAGTGTCGACGTACGATGCCGATCAGCGGACGATCACGCTGGAGATCGGATCCGAAGTGCCCGGCGTGGAGTTGCTGCCGCGCCTGCTCGTGATTCCGCCGGGCGCGAAGATGAGCTTTACCGCGGCTGCGCGCACGAATGTCGTCAGGCCCGGCGAAGGCGTGACTCTCCCTCCGAGCTCATTCCGCTTGAAGGTCAATTTCCTCGGCGATACCAAGCCGTTCGAGCAGCTCATTGGCATTCCGGAGAGAGCCGTTCATGATCCGGATCTTGCGAACAAGCTGTTTCCGCAATGGCTCGAGCGCAACGAGATCGTGATCACCAACACGCTGCCGATGCGCTGGGCGCCGTCGCACGATGGACAGCCGGGCGCGGACTGGGCGACGCCGCATCCCATCTACGGCCGGCGTCACTGAAAACATCCGGAGAGCGGACATTGCGTCCGCTCTCCTCGATCAGTGTCGAGCGAAGCCGATCAGAAGCTGGAGACCGCTTCCTGCTCGTTCTCGTGAACTTCGAAGACCGTGATGAGCTGCGTGACGTGCAGCAGCTCGTTCAGCTTCGCCGGGAGATGCAGGAGCTTCAGCTTGCCGCCGCGGTTGGTGACGGTGGTGTAGGACCCGACGAGCTCACCGATGCCCGACGAATCGATCGTCGTCACCTGGCTCATGTCGAGCAGGATCTTGTTCTTGCCGTTGTTGACGGCGTTGCTGATGACTTCGCGGAGCTGCGAGTCGCCTGCGCCGATGGTGATTTTTCCCTGCAGGCTGATGATTTCGACTCCGTCGACCGTGCGAGACGTGGCTTTCATTCAGTTCTCCTTCCGCCGGCGGTGCCGGCGTCATTTCTCATCCATTGCTGCTCGCGATTCCAGTTCCTTTCGCGAGGTTCTTCGTCATGACCAGCGAGGTGCCGCCTCCAGGCTCGAAGGTGTAGTGCACCTCATCCATGAACGTCCGCATGTAGAAGATGCCGCGCCCGCTGGTCTTCATCAGATTCTGCGGATTCAGGGGATCGCTGACCTTCGAGGGATCGAATCCTTCGCCCTCATCGCAGATCCGGATCACCAGCTCCAACCCGTGAAGATCGAACTGCGCGTGAACCTTCTTCTTCACATCCAGTTTGTTCCCATGCTTGATCGCGTTGGCGACCGCTTCGCGGACAGCCATCCCGATCCAGTGAGAGCCGTCCTCGTCTACGCCGGCATTCTCACAGAGATGCTCAGCGATCACCTGCACGAGCTCGATATTCTCGAACCGGCTGCTGATGGTGATCTCGATGCGCTCGCTGTCGCCTCTCTCCATCGGTTGAACCGTGCGCGCATTCTAAGGGAACGGCGAGGGCGAGTGAAGTGTTCATAAGTCGCATGTTTCGTTACTTTCACGTTCTGGCCGTTTTTCTGCTCCTGCCGGGCAGCCTGCTGGCGGCGGAATCGCCGCTCGCCCGCGAGATGGCGGCCGTCGAAAAAATCCGCGGTCTGAAGTTCAAACACGACGTCGTCGTGAAGACCATCGGCCGCAGGGAGATCCCCGAGCGTCTGCGCGCGGAGATGAAGCGCCAGATGCCCTATCCCGTCGACGACTACATCTCCATCCTTCGCGCTCTGCAGCTCGTCGACGGCAAGACCAGTGATCTGACCGGCAAGCTGCTCGCGCTCTACGAAGCGCAGGTGCTCGCCTACTACGATCCGACGAAGCATGTGTACTTCGACATCTCCGAACTGCCGGACGCGGCGAAGGAAGCCGGCAACGCGGAGATGCTGAAGGAATCGGTTGCGATCCACGAGCTGACTCACGCGCTGCAGGATCAGTATTTCGACATCGGCAAGAAGGATGATGCATTGCGCGACGACTGGGATGGACAGCTCGCCTATCACTCCGTCATCGAAGGCGAGGCCTCGCTCGTGATGATCGCGTGGATGCTCGACCAGGCCGGGCAGCCCGTCGACGCGGCGCTGAAGAACGACCTGCTGACGAATGCGATGACCGAGGGCGCTGCGGCGGACAAGTCGATCGATCCCACTGCGCCGCGCTATTTCGTCGAATCGCTCAAGTTTCCCTACCTCGACGGCCTTCGCTTCGTCGTTGCCGCCTACAAGCGAGGAGGATGGAAGGAGCTCGACCGCATCAATGTGAATCCGCCGCGCACTACTCGGGAGATTCTTCATCCCGAGCAGTACTTCGCGCGCACATTCACTCCGCGCCCTTTCAACGGCGTCGAGCCTCCGAATGCGCTCACCGTCGAGCACCTCGGCGAATTTCACTGGTCGTTTCTCGTCGGCGCCGATCATGTGCACGGCTGGGTCGACGATCATGTGACCGTGACCTGCAGCGACGAAGTCGTCGCGGATACGACATGGGACACGAGCGATCACGCGCACGATTTTCGCGATGCGTATGTCGCGTTTCTCGGCGACCATGGTGTCGCCGCACACAGCACGATCGACGGAACGAACGTGCGCGTGACGTATGGAGCGCCGCGATGAATGTCGACTACACCCACCTCGAGCGCGATGTCGAAGACGGCACGTTCCGGACGCGGCTCGAGCTCGAGCTCATCGATGGCTTTCGCACGATTCGCGAGTCAGGTGAACGCCTCCCCACCGCTTCGCACTACGCATCGCAGATCGCGGAGATCGTCAGTCACGGCGCGGCCGCCCCGCTGAATCCCGAGCTCGCGTTTCATCTCTATCAGGAGATCCTGCTCGCGGTGGAAGCCGCACGCACGAAGGTGCTGGGGGAATAGGTGGAGTGCGGACGTCTCGTCCGCGCGACTCTTCGCGGTACCATCCCTTCCGTGCGGCACAAGCTGCGTAGTTCCTATCCGGCGTTGTCATCCTTCGCGACCACAGGCGGTTGAGCCTGCAAGCTGGGTCAGGATGACCTGCGTTCCGTGCTTTCCAAAGTGCCCGCACCTGACGGGATCGGGGATCTTCTCGTCGGTCACTCGACGAACGACGATGCGGCCGTGCTCCGCATCAGCGGCGATCAGGCGATCGTGCAGACCGTCGATTTCTTCACTCCGATCGTGGACGATCCGTACCTTTTCGGCGCGATCGCTGCGGCGAATTCGATCTCCGATGTTTACGCGATGGGCGCCTCACCGATTCTCGGACTTGCGATCGCCGCGTTTCCCACCGGCGAGCTTCCGCTGGAAGTGCTGCAGGAGATTCTCCGCGGCGGCGCGGAGAAGGCAGCCGAGGCCGGATTTCCGGTTGCGGGAGGACACACGATCATCGATGAAGTTCCGAAGTACGGACTCGCGGTGACCGGCGTGGTCAGCATCGACAAGCTCGTGCGCAACTCGACGGCGAAAGCCGGCGACTCGCTCTACCTGACGAAGCCCATCGGCAACGGCATCCTGATCAGCGCGCATCGGGCGTTGAGCGGACGTAAGTTGTGGAGACGCGCGGAGCCGCCGTCACTCGAGGAGGCGACGCGCTGGATGACGATGCTCAATCGCGATGCGGCGCAGGCGATGGTCGCGGCCGGCGTGAATGCCGCGACTGATGTGACCGGCTACGGTCTCATCGGCCATCTGCTCGAGATGTGTGCAGGCTCGGGAGTCGGTGCCGAGATTCGCGCGAGCGCGGTGCCGGTGCTCACAGGTGCCCGGGAGTATCTCGAGAAAGGATTCCGTCCGGCGGGCAGCGTGCGGAACGCGGAGACGTTCCGGCGGCGCGTCGAGTCTTCGGTGAGCGAGACCGAATTCATGTTGATGTGCGATGCTCAAACGAGCGGCGGCCTGTTGATCGCCGTGTCCCCGGCCAACGAACAGGCGCTCGAGGAGCGGTTCCGCGAAGGCGGCCTGTTCTATGCAAAGATCGGAAGGGTAACGGACCGGAACGCGGTCGTCACTCTAGCCGGCTGAGGAGAACGAGATGGCTGATGAAGAACTGCCGTATCAAACCGTCCGCGGGGACGATGGAACGATCTGGGTGGAGATCACCAGTGTCGGCACGGAGGACGAAGCGAAGCTGCTGCAGGGATTCCTCGAAGGCGAAGGAGTTCCGGCACAGATCGAGAATCTGAAGTTCAGCGAAGCTCCGATCAACTTCGGCACGATGGGCGACATCCGTATCTATGTCACGCGGGAAGATGAGCAGAAGGCGATGCAACTGCTGCGTCAGCGCAGCGATGAATACGACCAGCTCGACGATGATGACGAGACGGTCGTTACCGATGAAGGGCCGGCCGACATCGATGAGAATGCGCAGGTCGAGCCGGATACGAACGAACCGTCATGACGACTGAGCCTCCGCTGGAGACTCCTCCGGACTCGCAGGAGCCGGAGATGGAGCCTCTCCCGAAGTGGGTGGCCGCGGCCATTGGTGCGGTGCTCGTCGTGATGGCCGGACTCGCGGTCTACACCGGGATGCGCTATCGCGAGAGCTCGGCGTTCACCAGCATCGTCAAGCCGCGGCGCTCGCCTGTTCCGGCTCCCACGCCCGCACCTCCCGGCGAGCCGCAGCCGGGTGCGTCGCTCGTCTATCCGGGCGACGATGCGTCGAACACGCCGAACGCGAATGCACCGCTGCCGGGGCGCTCTCGTGCAGACATCAGCGGCGGTGGCACCGGCGGCCTGCAGACGACGCTGCGGCTCACGGCGCGGCGCGGAATGATGTTGAAGGTCACGCCGCCGGAAGCGATGGTCTACGTCAACGATCTCGCGATCGGAACGGCGCAGCAGTTCTCGACGCAGGATCAGGTGTACGACTTCCCGCAGCCCGGCAGTTACACGATTCGCATCTCGGCCCAGGGATTTCGCGATCGGCAGTTCATCGTGACAGTCGCCGACAGCGCGAAGACGGAAGTGGTGAAGCTGGAAGCGAATCTCGTGAAGGAACAGGTGTAGGACAGGCGCCCTCGCCTGTCCTCTCGAGCGAATTTGAACAGGACAGGCGGGGCGCCTGTCCTGCACGATCAATGCGCAGCGGCCTGCTGCTCTTTCGCCTTCTTCGATTCCGTGATGATCTTCTCCTGCAGATTGCGCGGCACTTCTTCGTAGTGCGACATCTCCATGTGGAAGCTGCCGCGTCCCTGCGTGATCGAGCGCAGCGTCGATCCATAGGTCAGCATCTCCGCCATAGGCACGCGCGCGTGAACGACCTGCGTGTCCTCTTCCGCGTCGACGCCTTCGACGCGCCCGCGGCGTGAGTTGAGATCACCCATGATGTCGCCGACGTATTCCGACGGTGCCGTGATGTCGACGTGCATGATCGGCTCGAGGATCGTCGCGCGCGCCTGCTCCATCGCCTGCTGATAGGCGAGCGAGCCTGCGATCTTGAACGCCATTTCCGACGAATCGACGTCGTGATACTGCCCGTCCTTCAACCGCACGCGGAAGTCGACCATCGGATAGCCGGCGAGGAATCCCTTCTGCCGCGCATCCTGAATGCCCTTCTCGACTGCGGGGATGTACTGGCGAGGGATCGCGCCGCCGAAGATCTCGTCGACGAACTCGAAGTCCGCGCCGCGCGGCAGCGGCTCGACCGTGATCTTGCAATCGGCGAACTGGCCGTGGCCTCCCGACTGCTTCTTGTGGCGGCCGTGTGCATCGGCAGGCTTCGTGATCGTCTCGCGATACGGAACCTTCGGTGGATGAAGGATGACGTCGACGCCGTACTTCTTGTGCAGCTTCGAGACGACGATCTCCACGTGCAACTGACCCTGGCCGGAGAGGAGGAACTCCTTCGTCTGCGGATCGCGTGCGAAGCGGATCGACGGATCTTCCTCGATGATGCGCGCAACGGCGGCGCCGAGCTTGTCTTCATCGCCGCGCGCTTTCGGCTCGACGGCGAATGCGATCGCTGCTTCGGGATACTGAACCGCGGGGATGAGGATCTGATGATCCTTCGCCGCGATCGTGTCGCCCGTATGCGTGTCTTTCAGTTTGGCGACCGCGCCGATGTCGCCCGCCTTCAACTCCGGAACCGGAATCTGCTGTTTGCCCTGCAGCACCTGCAGCTTTCCGATCCGTTCTTCGTGATCCTTCGTGGTGTTCCAGTACGAAGTGTCGGACTTGAAGGTCCCGGCGTAGACGCGGAAGAGAGAGACGCGTCCCGAGAAGGGATCCGAGAACGTCTTGAAAACGAGCGCCGCAGGAAATGCCTCGGGCCGCCGGTCGAAGGTGAGCTTCTCACCTTTGCGATCGGTTCCCTCCAGCGTCTTCACTTCTTCCGGCGATGGCAGCAGATTCACGAACGCGTCGAGGAGCGGATGCCCGGCGATGTTGTGCGAGGCCGACGTAAAGAGAACAGGGAAGATCTGATGGTGAGCGACTTCGCGCTTCAGACCATCGAGCAGCTCTTCCTGCGAGAGGCCTCCCTGCTCGAAGAAACGCTCCATGAGCGTGTCATCGCCCTCGGCCACTTTCTCGATCAGCTTCTCGCGCCATTCATCCGCCGTGCTCTTGTGCTCGGAGGGAATGTCGATGATGTCGTACTTTCCGGAGCCATCCTTCGCATACTTGATCGCCTTCATCGAGACGAGGTCGATGACGCCTTCGAAGTCATGCTCTTCTCCCATCGGGACCTGGATGGGGACGACGTTCTTGCCGAATTTTTTCTGCAGCGCTTCGAGAGTGCGCGACGACGAGGCGCGCTCGCGATCCATCTTGTTCACGATCACGATGCGCGGCAGGCCGAATTCCTCGGCGAACTTCCAGACCTTCTCCGTCGTGACCTCCACGCCGGTGACGCCGCTGCAGACCACCGCTGCGGAGTCGGCGACGCGCAGCGCGGATTTCGCCTCCATCATGAAGATGCCGAATCCGGGAGTGTCGAGCAGATTGATCTTGGTGTTCTTCCACTCGACGAAGGCGAAAGCCGCCGAGATCGAATGCTTGCGTTCGATTTCGTCGGGATCGAAGTCGGTTGTGGTGGTACCGTCTTCGATGCGGCCCAGTCGCGTCGTAGCGCCTGCATTGAACAGCAGCTGCGAAACGAGTGTCGTTTTTCCCGTGTCGTTGTGACCCACTACCGCGACGTTGCGGATTTCCGAACCGGAGTAGACCTTCATACGGAATTGACCTCGTAGAGAATCTGTAAACGCGGCGGAGATCATAATTTAAAATGTTCAACCGGGCGCGGCGAACCCGCTGGAGATATCATTGACGGCTCATGAAACTCCGATGGATGCCGGAGCGGCCGGAAATCGCACGGCAGCCCGCCGCGGTGATGGGGTCTTGAAACTCGGTCGCTATGAGGTAGTTCGAGAGCTCGGTAAGGGGGCGATGGGAATCGTCTACCTTGCCAAGGATCCGTTGATCGGGCGACTCGTCGCTCTGAAGACGATCCGCGCCGCCGCGCATGCCGACGATGATGAAACGCGCGAATTTCAACAGCGTTTCATTCGCGAGGCCCAGGCAGCCGGGATCCTCAATCATCCCGCGATCGTCACCGTGCACGACATCGGACAGGACGACGGAACGAACACCTCGTTCATCGCGATGGAGTACGTCGAAGGGCAGAACCTGAAAGAGGTGCTGCAGCAGGGACGCGCGCTCTCCTTCGAGCAGATCGGCGACATCGTCGCGCAGGTAGCCGAGGCGCTCGACTTCGCGCATGCGAAGGGAATCGTCCATCGCGATGTGAAGCCGGCGAACATCATCCTCGTCGAAGGGATGCGCGCGAAGATCACGGACTTCGGCATTGCGAAGATCGCGAGCGGCGGCGCCAACCTCACGTCGACCGGCCAGTTCCTCGGCACGCCGAACTACATGGCGCCGGAACAGGTGAAGGGCGCGCCCGTCGACGGACGTACCGATCTCTTCTCGCTCGGCATTTGCCTCTATGAGCTGCTGACGCGGCGCAAGCCGTTCGGCGGTGATTCGCTCACATCGATTTCGTACAAGATCGTGCACGAGCCATTTCCGCCGCTGCACGACATCAACCCGCAGATTCCCGACGGCTTCGAGGAGATCGTCGCGAAGTGTCTCGCGAAGGATCCGGGCCGCCGCTACCAGCGAGGCAAGGATCTCGCGCTCGCGCTCCGTGCGGTGATTCGCGGAGAGAAGCCGGCTCCCGAGCCGGCGATGGCGGATGAGACGGTGGTGACCCGCGGCAATGCGCGCGACCACGATCGCACGCCGACGATCGAAGTGCCCTTCCCCGAAGCGGAGTCCGCCGACTCGACTCCGTTGCCGATGGCCTCGAGCGCGATCTCGGCTCCGGTTTCTGTTCCGGCTGCGGCTCCAGCACCGGCACCGAAAGCAGCACGGCAACCGCAGGGCTTCCGAAAGACGCTGACGAACGTGCGCACGCACCCGACGTGGGGCCGCCGCATCGCGCCGCCGGTCTTCCTCGCGATCACGCTGCTGCTCGTGATCGGCCTGCTCTCGACGATTCTCGCGATGCAGAAGAAGCAGGTGCCTGTTCCGGTCGTCGATCAGCGCGCGGAGGCGAAGCACCAGAAGGAGCGGCAGCTTCGCGTCGCGGGCAATCAGGCGATTCGCCAGGGTCGTGTCGACGATGCCTATGCGAAATTCTCGGAGCTGCTGAAGATCGCGCCGGCGTCGCCTGCCATCAACGATCTCGTCGCGCGGTTGAACTCGGTCCGCGTGCAGCAGGAATCTGGAAAGCAGCAACAGGCGATTGCGCAGCAGAAGCTGACCGACGGAATCAACGCCTACAACAACAAGGACTACGCTGCGGCGATCCCGCTGCTCGAAGAAGCCTTCCATCTCAACCCCAACTCCGATGACGCGGCGAACTATCTGAAGCTTGCGCAGCAGGAGCAGGGGAAGGCGCAGGCGCAGACGCCGACGCCGACTACCTCGAAGACTTCGGGGAAGAAGCCGCCGGTGAAGGTCGCGACGAAGTCGCCCGGAACGGGGGCCACCGGCACGCAGGACATTCGGCCGGTGAACACGGCGCCCGCGCAGTTGACGACCGTCTTCAATGGCCAGCTCACGGACGGCTACATCCAGGTGAAGGTCGGCAGCCAGATCGTCGCGCACGAGAATCTCTGGGAGGAGAAGGGCCGCTTCTTCCATCGCCGCAGCCCGCGCGCCGTGAATGTGACGAAGGAAATCACGCCTGCGAATACGGACATCGAGATCTGGGTCGTGGTTCCCTCGCTGTCGATTCAGGAGCACCACACGATCAGGCAGAACTTCCAGCCGGGCGCGTCACACAAGCTGATGGTCAGCTACGACCAGGATTCGAAGAAATTCGAATACCAGATCGACTAGTGGAGTATCTCTTCTCGATCGCGTCGCGCGACGAGCTCTGGTCCGGCGGAGCGCTGGTCGAGTCGCGCACGTCGCACGGTGAGATGCAGTGCCGCGGCCGCGAGATCGATGCGATCGATCGCCGCGACGAGAGGCTTCTGGAGCGCGCCGAGTCGGCGATGGAACCGATGCGCCGCATCGCGCGTGAGCTCGTTCATGCGCGCGTACGCCTCGTGTCGAGCGCGCGAAGAGTGAACGAGATCGAGCGCGATGAATCCGCGATCACGATTGCGATCGAAGGCGTGTCGATCGTGACCGGCGCGGACAACGCTCTTCACGATGTTGCACTCCTCCCCACGTCTCCCTCGCCCCGCAACGGGGGGAGATGGGCCAGGGGTGAGGGGCTTCGATTGCCCATCCTCTGGCAGAACGGGTCCGCTTCGGTCCTCCTCCACGAAGCCGCAGGTCACGCTGCAGAGCACGGTCATGAAGAATTGCAATGGCCGGAGTGGCTGACGGTTCACGACGAACCGGATTTCGCGATCGACGATGAAGGCCAGGCAACATCCGTTACCGATCTCAAGCGCGAAACGCCGAAGACGCATCGGCGTGAGTCGTTCACCGATGTCGCGCTGCCTCGCATGACGACGCTCATCGCGCGCCAGCACGGTGCGCCATGGCAGTTGCCCGAAGAACGCATCGATATTCATCTGATCGCCGGCGGCGCATACGAGCCGCTTACGCAGATGGTGACGCTGTCCATCGCTTTCGCATCCATCGTTCGCGGCGGCGTGGCCGAGCGGCTTGCGCCGTTTCAGCTTCGTGCGCCGCGCCGGAGAATTGTGGCAGCGATCCGCGGCGCCGCGGGAGAACCGCTTCGCTATCCGGGTGTGATCTGTTCGCGCGAAGGACAGGAAGTGCTCGTCGGTTCGCGCGCACCGCTGATGATCACGGAGCCGCTGTGATTTATCGCAAGCGCGGTCATGTCGTTCGCTACGAGCATGGGCATGTGGTGCGGTGTGTCGAGAGCGGGGAGGCGGTGGAAGACGGCAGCGTCTTTTGGTCTCGACCATCCCCCTCACCGCTGGCCCCTCTCCCCGCGTTACGGGGTGAGGGGGACGATGTCGTAGCCGCGATCGAGGCGATGGTGCGAGGACCGCTCTTCATCGAGCGGATGATCGTGAGCGAGGGCTACGCGCAGCATGAGTGCGATGACATCTGCTGGAGCGAGACGACACGGCGCGTTCATGTCGCGATCGCGCATCGGGAGCGCGCGCTGCGCGTCATCATCGATCTCGCCGACTTCGTGCTCGATGATGTGACGCGGGCAGTCGAGGCGCTGCTGCTGGCCGGCGCCGAGCGTGAGGCGCCGCCGCGCATCCGACTCGCCGCGAACGTTGGCGCCGCCCTTCTTCCGTCGCTCATCGGTACCGATGTCGTCGATATCTGGCAATCGGCAGCGGATCACGACGGCAATGGCCAGCGCGTCCTCGAGCAGCGCATCGCCACGCCCCCCTGGCCGAACGTCTTCCGGCCGAGCTATCGCTTCCGGCCGGTCCGGATGCCGCTGCATCTGCGCGCTTCCGCCCGTTCGAATGAGATCGATCGCGAGCTCCCGCTCGCGGTCGCATTGACGGCTCCCGTGGCGGGAAACGTTCTGCATGCGCTATGCGTGAGCGAAGGCGCTGTCTATCCGGCGTCGTTCGCGATCGAGCGCGTCGAGGCCGTGAACGTGACGCCGCGCTGGTATCCCTATGCCGCGGGAGCGTTCGGCGCGGAGATGATGTGCACTAGAATCACGCCGGATCGATGAAGATCGCCGGACAACTCGCATTTCTCGCTCGTGCCATCGTGAATCGCCTCGAGGACCGAGGCGTCGTCGAGTTTCGCGACGCGGAGGCAGGCATTCGCGTCGTCGAACATGTGCTGGGGGAGAACGCCACGCTGTTCGACACGCTCGAGCAGGAAGCGCGCAGACGTCTGGCCAAAACACTCGGCGATCGCGATCCATCCGACAACGAGCTGATGGAGGAAATGCGCCGGCTCGCGGCCGAGCGCAACACCATTCTCTGATGACACTCGATCTGAAGCTGGAAGAGCTTGAGCGCCGCAAACGTGAAAGTGAGCTCGGTGGAGGCGAAGCGCGTATTCAGCGCCAGCACAACGAAGGGAAGCTGACGGCGCGCGAGCGTATCGCGATGCTCTTCGACCCCGGCTCGTTTCAGGAGCTCGATCAGCTCGTCATGCACCGCAACACCGACTTCGGAATGGACAAGCAGCGCGTCCCCGGAGACGGCGTCGTCACCGGCTACGGCACGGTGCAGGGGCGTCTGGTCTACGCATTCGCGCAGGACTTCACCGTCTTCGGCGGATCGCTCTCCGAAACGCACGCGGCGAAGATCGTCAAGATCATGGATCTGGCGATGAAGAACGGTGCGCCCATCGTCGGGCTCAACGACTCCGGCGGCGCGCGCATTCAGGAAGGCGTGGTCTCCCTCGGCGGCTATGCCGACATCTTTCTCCGCAACACCCTCGCCTCGGGCGTCGTCCCGCAGATCTCCGCCATCATGGGTCCGTGCGCCGGCGGCGCCGTCTACTCGCCCGCCATCACCGATTTCATCCTGATGGTGAAGAAGACGAGCTACATGTTCGTCACCGGTCCCGACGTCATCAAGACCGTCACGCACGAGGAAGTCACGAAGGAAAAGCTCGGCGGTGCGGAGACGCACAGCCAGACATCAGGCGTCGCGCATTTCGCCGCCGATTCCGATGAAGACTGTCTCGCGACCATTCGCGAGCTGCTCTCCTTCATTCCCTCGAACAACATGGAAGAGGCGCCGCGCGTGGCGACGCGCGACGACATCAATCGCGTCGACGCCTCCCTCGACGGTTTCATTCCGGAGAATCCGAATCAGCCCTATGAGATTCGCGATCTGATCAAGACGATCGCCGACGAAGGGCACTTCCTCGAAGTGCACCAGAACTACGCGCGGAATCTGGTGGTCGGCTTCATCCGTCTCAACGGGCAGTCGATCGGCGTGGTCGCAAATCAGCCTGCGTTTCTCGCCGGTGTGCTCGACATCAACGCGTCGCGAAAGGGTGCGCGCTTCGTCCGTTTTTGCGATGCGTTCAACGTTCCGCTGCTCGTGCTCGAAGACGTTCCGGGATTTCTGCCGGGAACCGAGCAGGAGTACGGAGGCATCATCATTCATGGTGCGAAGCTCCTCTACGCGCTCGCCGAGGCGACGGTTCCGAAGATCACGGTGATCACGCGCAAGGCGTATGGCGGCGCGTATTGCGTCATGAACTCCAAGCACATCCGCGCCGACATGAACTTCGCCTATCCCACGGCGGAGATCGCCGTGATGGGTGCAGAGGGTGCCGTGAACATTCTTTATCGCGGCGCCGAGGATCGCGAGGCGAAGGTCGCGGAGTACAAGGAGAAGTTCGCGAACCCGTACATCGCGGCGGAGCGCGGTTATGTCGACGAGATCATCGAGCCGAGGTTCACGCGGCGGAAACTGATCACGGCATTTGCGATGCTGCGCAACAAGCGCGATTCGAATCCGCCGAAGAAGCATGGCAACATTCCGCTGTGAACGGGCGGCCCGCCACAAAGCGCATTCGTTGGGTTCTATGGCTCCGTTTGCTGCTCGTCGTTCTTTGCGTTTCCTGTTCGCGGCGTGAGCAGCCCCGATACAACGTTCTTCTGATCACGCTCGACACGTTGCGCGCCGATCATGTCGGCTGCTATGGCAGTGCGGCGGGAGCCACGCCGGCACTCGATGCGCTCGCGGCGCACGGCGTCCGTTTCGAGAACGCGATCAGCGCGGTGCCGCTCACGCTTCCCTCGCACAGCACCATTCTTTCCGGCGTTCTGCCTCTGCATCACGGCGTACGAAACAACGGAACGGGCGTCTTTCCCGCGAATCGTCCGACGCTGGCCACGCTTCTTTCGCAGCAGGGTTATCGAGCCGCCGCCTTCGTCGGCGCGTTCGTCCTCGATCATCGATTCGGATTGAATCGCGGCTTCGCTCTCTACGATGACGAGATTCCGCGCGATCCCAACGCCGGCGATCACCTGGAGGCCGAGCGGCGCGGCGATCTCGTGGTCGATCGCGCTCTCGCGTGGCTCAGGCAGGGCGATGGATCGCCGTTTTTCGCCTGGGTGCACCTTTACGATCCGCATGCACCGTACGCTGCACCCGAGCCCTTTCGGACGCGATTCGCGTCGTCGCCGTACGACGGCGAGATCGCATTCGTGGACCAGCAGGTCCAGCGGCTGCTCTCCGCTCTCGATCAGAGCGGCCAGCGCGAGCGAACGATCGTCGTCGTCACCGGTGATCATGGCGAAGCGCTGGGAGAGCATGGCGAGTTGACGCACGGACTGCTGCTCTACGAGCCGACGCTTCGAGTGCCGCTCATCATTTCTGCGCCGGGATTGCTGGACGCGCAGGTCGTGAAGGCGCCGGTCAGTCTGGCCGACATCACGCCGACGATCATCGGCCTCATGAAGCTTGCGGCTCCGCCGAATGCCGACGGGCACGATCTCGCGTCTTCGCTGCGCGGGAAGAGCGAGCCGCCGGCAGCGGATGTCTACTCCGAAACGGAATACCCAACGGTCTTCGGCTGGAGCGGCCTCTCATCGCTGCGGCGCGGCAGCGACAAGTTCATCGCATCGCCGTCGCCGGAGCTGTACGACCTCGCGCGCGATCCGAAGGAGAGCCGCAATCTCTACGCGTTCGAGCGCCGTGTCATGAACGCTCTTTCGGGAAGCCTGACAGCGATGAATGCGACGGCGACGGCGAAGCCGCCGGCGGCCGTCGACGCCGAGACGATGGCGAAGCTTGCGAGCCTTGGTTATGTCGGCGGGATGCCGGAGAAGCGCGCGGGACAGCTTCCCGATCCGAAGGTGATGGTGCCGCTCTTTCGCAAATTCGAAGAAGCGACGTGGGCGATGAACGCGAAGCGGTACGACGAAGCTGCGGAGACGCTCGCCGCATTGATGAAGAGCGATGGCGAGAATCCGGTGTTTCGCACGTCGCTCGCGAAAGTCGAGCGGCTGCGTGGGCATCCCGAGCGCGCGATCGAGCTGTTCCGTGCGGCCATCGCGGCTGCGCCGGACGACGCGCAGGCCTGGTACAACCTCGCCTCGGCGTTTCAGGAGGCGGGCGATTTTCGCCGCGCTCGTGAAGCGGTGGTCGAGGCGCTCCGCCGCGACTCCGCGAATGCGGATGCGCACAACGTTCTCGGCATCATTCAGTCAGCGGAAGGCCAGCCGGTGAAGGCGCTGGAGGAATTTCAGAAAGCTGCGGCGATCGATCCGAGAAACGCCAGGATCTACAACAACATCGGGAACGCTGCGCGCGCGCTCGGCCGCGCCGAAGAAGCCGAATCTGCATTTCAGCGCGCCATCGCGCTCGCGCCGAATTACGCAGATCCGCTCAACGGTCTCGGTGCACTCAACGTCGATCGGAATCGTTTCGCGGATGCGGTCGCCGATTTCGATCGCGCGATCCGGCTGTCTCCTGACTACCTCGAAGCGCATCTCAATCGTGCCGTCGCGTTGCAATTGGGAGGCGATCTCCCTGCGGCGATCGCCGAGTACCGAACCTTCATCGCGCGCTCGGCAAACGATCCTGCTTTTGCGGAGCGGCGGCAGGCAGCACAGGCCATGCTCGCCCGGATGCACGCGGAACACTGAACCCCGTTGCGACGGATTGCCTCCGGTCGAAGTTGCTCGTATGATCGCGGCTGATTCCTGGAAAAATTGATTCGGTAAGGACGGTGACGAATGGGCACACGGTCTTCCACATGGGCCATCCTGATGGTCGCTCTTGTAGTTTTCATTCCATGCAACTTGTTCGCGCAGGCCGGCTCCTCGCTTTCCGGCCGGGTGACGGATTCGTCAGGCGGAGCGGTTCCCGGAGTGACGGTAACGGCAACCAACACGCAGATCGGGTTGGTTCGCACGGCTGTCACGGCGTCCGACGGCGCGTATCGCTTCCCGTCGCTGCCGGTTGGCGTCTACACAGTGACTGCGGAACTGGCTGGGTTTGCGAAAGTCACGACCGAGAAGGTCGAATTGAAAGTCGCAACGCCGCGCGATCTCGACATCACGCTCAAGCAGGCGGCCGTGTCGGAAGCGATCACGGTGAGCGTCGACGCGCCGCTGGTCGCAACGGAGCCGGCAGTCGGTACCGTCGTCAGCCAGCATGAGCTCGAAGGGCTTCCGCTCAACGGACGCCAGTTCGCGAACCTCGCATCGCTCGCGCCCGGCACCACGCTTTCGGTCAACGCCGATCCGACGAAGCCGGGACAGTTGACGATCGCACTCAACGGCGGCAGCGGCCGCAACGTCAACTTCCTCATCGATGGCGGCGACAACACCGACGACACGATCGGTGGCGCGCTGCAGAACTTCAACCTCGAAGCAGTCGAGGAATTCAAGATTCAGACGATGCAGTACAAGGCCGAGTACGGACGTTCTTCGGGCGGCGTGCTGAGCGTCGTCACCAAGACGGGAACCAACGAGCTCAAAGGGAGCGCGTATGGATTCTTCCGCGATAAGAGCCTGAACGAGAAGACGGAAACCGAGAAGCAGAACGGCGCCGGCAAAGGCGATTACAGGCGCAAGCAGTACGGTGCGTCGCTCGGCGGACCGATCGTCAAGGATGTTGCGCACTTCTTCGGCACCTACGAGAAGACCTCTCGCACGACGACGACGACGTTCGACACGGGCGGCATCTTTCCGTCGCTCGACGGAACGTCTGCGTCCGTTCCCTTCACCGACCAGCTCGGGACCGTGAAGGCAAGCCTGAATGCCACAGCGAAGCAGTTCATTCAGGTCCGCTACGGCTACCAGAAGAACAGCGACAAGTACGCGGCGTTTCCCTACGTCACGCCGAGCGGCTGGGGCACGATCTCCAACGATTACAAGTCAGCTCTTGCCAGCCATTCCTGGACGATCAGCGGCGACAAGCTGAACGAGTTCGTTTATCAGTGGACGAAGTTCAAGAACTCGATCACGGCCGATTCCAACGATCCCAATCTGTACTTCCCTTCGGGCGTTCAGTCGGGACAGAACGTGAATACTCCGCAATCGACGAATCAGGAGAAGTCGCAGTTCAAGGATGACTTCAGCTGGTCCTCGACGCTGATGGGCCGCCGCCACGATTTCAAGGCCGGCGCGAACTTCATTCACGAGCCGATCCTCGGCGGTGACTTCACGACGGGTACGAGCGGCCGCTACGACATGCTGCAGGACTCCGCGAACTCACCCGTTCAGGCCATCTCGATCACCGGTGGATTCTTCGGCGACTCCACTCCGATCGATCAATACAACTATTACCTTCAGGACGACCTGACGTTCAGCGACAGACTCACATTGAACCTCGGCGTTCGCTACGACAAGTGGACGGGATTTGATCTTGATCAGCGGAAGAATCCCCTTCTTCCTCTCTATAAGGCCGCGGCTGCGGCACATCCCGAAATCAAATGGCTCAAGCCGTTCGCGGATGGAAAGGCTGATCAGCTCAAAGACGACGACAACAACTTCGCGCCGCGCCTTGGATTCAGCTACGACGTGAAGGGCGATCACAAACACATCCTTCGCGGCGGCTACGGGATCTACTACGACTTCCCGTATACCAACGCGACGAATCTCTTCCCCGCCGCAGCGGTTCAGTCGACCTACGGAATCATCTACTCCTACGAAGATTCCAAAGGCATCAAGAATGCGGACGGCAGCTACTTCCGTCCGGGCCAGCCGCTTCCTCCCAATCAGGGCGGTGGAGCAATCCTGCCGAACAACATCGCGCAGAAGTCATGGGTCGCTCCTCAGGCGACGCAGGCCTCGCTCGGCTACTCGTGGGAAGTCAACAACTCGCTCGGCCTGAACTTCGAAGGAGTGCACGTCGACTACAAGAACATCCCGTTCCGATTCCGCGCGAATCCCGTTGTGGGCGGAACGCGCCTTCTGGGTTCGGGGACGGCTTCGAACATCCGTCTGTGGGTCGATGACGGCGAGGCAACGTACAAGGGATTCAACGTCGGCTTCCACGGCCGTTCGGCGAAGTTCGAAGCGCAGGGCTTCTATACCTGGTCGCAGTCGAAGGGCAACGTTCTCACGGGTGCGGATGAATTCCGGCTGTGGGATGGCGGCTCTCAGGCCGACGCGCAGACGAATGTTCCGGTGACTCCGCTTGATCCGTATTCGTCCGCGAACTACGGACCGCTGTTCACCGATGCGCGTCATCGCGTTACGTTCAGCACGCTCTACCACGCGCCGTGGGATCTCAACATCTCCGGCATCCTGCGCTATCACTCGGCGTTCCCCTTCACGCAGTTCCAGCCGGGCAATCCGACGAACAACTTCGGCTACAAGAACAAGCTCGATGCGGGTGTTTCGCACGTGAACACGCTGCGCGGGGATGACTTCTCGCAGATCGACGTTCGCGTCTCGAAGGAGTTCCGGTTTGGTTCGAATGTCGGCGTCGAGCTGATCGGCGAGATCTTCAACCTCATGAACTCCAAGAACGGCGTCCGGTTTGTCCGAAACAGCTCCGGCAACTACCAGCCGTCGCTCTTCGCGGGTGATACCGGTCAGGGCGAACAGCGTCTCGCGCAGCTTGGAGCGCGTCTGCGGTTCTAATCGGTCCTTCCGAACGTAAGAAAGGGCGGCGCAAGCCGCCCTTTTTCGTTTTTGCCGTCGCCGCGTTTTCGCACGGCCTGTTGAAGCCGGGATACGGATTTTTGGACCGCCCCGCGTCCCGCTGCGCGCTGCATCCGACGGAAACCATTGCGTCACAATGATTAGCGCGCACTTGTAACAACGGCCAAATCTGCCCCTGACTTTGCAGCCGGAGGGCATCGAAACAACGGAACCGGAAGAACAGGGCTCAAACCATGCCAGGTTTCGAGTGTCGTTGTTACGGGGCGGTTGCGGATTTGATTTGAATCACTATAGTTAGCGCCGATTTTTTCCCAGGCTCAGCAACCAAAGACTGTACGGGTTCGAAAGACCCTACGAAAAACGAATAGGAGGGACCATGGGTAAAAAGCTAATCATTAGCGCGCTTGTGTTCCTGCTTGCCGTTCCGGTGGTGTTCGCACAGTCGACCACCGCGGGCAGCGTGGCAGGATCAGTCAAGGACGCATCGGGCGGCGCGCTCCCGGGTGTCACCGTCGAGCTGGCGGGACCTGCGATGCAGGGTACTCGTTCGGCTGTGACGGATGGCTCGGGCTCATACCGATTCGTCAACGTTCCCCCGGGTGAAGGATACAAGGTGACGGCGACGCTGTCGGGATTTGCCCCGCAGACGAAGACGATCGCCCGCGTGTATCTCGGACAGGAAGCCAGCATCGAGTTCACGATGAAGGCAGCCGTCTCCGAAGCGATCACGGTCACCGCGGAAGCTCCGCTGGTCGACGTTTCGAAGACGACCACGGGCGTGAACGTCACGGCCCGCCAGTTCGAGTCGCTGCCGACTGCGCGTACGTTCCAGTCGCTGACGACGATGGCCCCGGGCGTCGAGATGAACATGGCCGACACGCGCAACGCGCAGCTCGGCAACTCGCCGAACGTCGGTGCCTCCTCGGCTCCTGAGAACAACTACATCATCGACGGTCTGTCGACCACCGACGTCCGCTACGGGACGTCGGGCACGAACCTCACGATGAACTTCGTCGAAGAGGTTCAGGTCATGACCGGTGGTTACTCCGCAGAGTTCGGCCGTTCGACCGGTGGCGTGTTCAACGTCATCACCAAGTCGGGCAGCAATGAGTTCCACGGAGATGTGTTCGGTTACTACAGCAGCAAGGATTGGGCGAGCGACACGGTTTCGAACTTCCGTCGCGGCCTCGAAGTCGGTTCCAGCCTCTCCGACAGCCGTGACCTCGGCGCGTCGCTCGGCGGCCCGATCATGAAAGACAAGCTGTGGTTCTTCGGTGCGTACAACCCGAGCCATCGCACGGTGCATGTCGGTCAGTGGAATCCGCCGGCCGGTGATCAGCCGACCGAATACAAGCGCGACACGACCTTCTACGCCGGCAAGCTGACCTGGTCGGCGAATCCGAATCACAACTTCATCTTCACCACGTTCGGTGACCCGACGAAGGAAAAGGGCTGGCTCATTCGCGGCGTCAACGCGTCGCCGGCTCTCGAGGGCTCCGCGAATCGCAAGAACAACATCGGTTCCAACAACGTCAATGCGCGTTACACCGGTGTCATCACGCAGTCGTTCCTCGCGGAATTGAACCTCGGACGCCACAAGCGCAACAACGACCTCGGTCCGAACTCGGCGACCGGCGCCTCGGTTCCGCGCCAGATCGACGAAACGAACTCCACTCTGCAGATGGGCGGCTTCCAGCGCTCGCAGAAAGAGAAGTCGCAGCGTGATGCCTACTCGGCCAAGCTGACGAACTATCTCGGCAAGAACGAGATTCGTTACGGCATCGACGTCGAGCAGAACAAGTACGACTCGAATACGCACGAGACCTGGTACCGCTACTTCGGACCGACCAGCACCTCGCGTCTCGTTGGCGAGTGCGCCGGCAAGACCTGCGATCAGATCCAGGAGCGCATTTACTCTGTCGACGGTTCGGGCAAGACGACGAACAGCGCGGCCTTCATTCAGGATCAGCTGAAGCTTCGTTCGAACCTTCAGTTCAACCTCGGTCTTCGCTACGAAGAGCAGAAGATCACGTCGGCCCGCGGTGTCTACACTGCGTCCAGCGCGGAAGAAGTCAGCGATCCGCACCACATCGGCAGCTACACGATGAAGAACAACTGGGCCCCCCGCCTGGGCGTCGTGTGGGATCCGAAGGACAACGGCCGCTCGAAGGTTTATGCCTACCTCGGCCGCTTCTTCGAAGCAATGCCGCTCGACATGAACATCCGCGCCCTCAACGGCGAGGACTACATCATCAACGACTACCAGCATCCGCTGAACAGCACGCCGCTGTATTGGTACAACCCGACCGGCAACCCGATTCCGGACGCCGTGCGCGCGGGTGGCCGCAACGCGGCGACCATCAACGGATTCACGAAGTACCGCATCCGCAACCTGACGGGTCTCGACGTCATCACGCCGATTTCGTCGGACCTCAAGGCGCAGTATCAGGATGAATACATTGTCGGTGGCGAGTATCAGTTTGCCAACGTCTGGAGCACGGGCGTTCGCCTCGTTGACCGCGAACTGAAGCGCGTCGTGGAAGACTTCGGTGTCTTCGGCGATCCGACCGATCCGACCGCCCTCACCGGCTACGGCATCGCCAACCCGGGCGAAGGCGCCCTCGGCGGTCCGTATCCGAAGCCGAAGCGCTACTACCGCGCCGCCGAGTTCACCCTGCAGCGCGCATTCCGCGACAACTGGCAGCTCTACGCGTCGTACGTTTACGCGCAGGCGAAGGGCAACTACGAGGGTCTGTTCGTGTCCGGTTACGAGCAGCTCGATCCGAACATCACGGCTCTCTATGACCTTCCGTCGTTCCTCAACAACGCTGAGGGCAAGCTGCGCGCCGACAAGCCGATTCAGCTCAAGATTCACGCCTCGTATCTCTTCCCGTTCGGTCTGACCGTGTCGGAAGGCTTCTACTACTCGTCGGGCATTCCTATCTCGATGCTCGCTCCGGACACCGTCAACGGATACGGCGACGGCACGATCTTCCTGAAGTCGCGTGGGTCGGAAGGCCGCACCCCGAACTACTACAACCTCGACCTTCATGCCGACTACGCTCTGCCGCTGTTCCATGGCACGAGCTCGAAGCTCTCGGCGGTCGTCGACATCTTCAACGCGACGAATGCCCACAAGCCGCTCGAAGTGGACATGAACTACCTGTACCAGGGCATGCCGGGAATGTCGTTCTACGACGATCCTCTGCATCAGGACGCGAACGGCGAGCCGATCTTCGTCGCCAACGGTCCGCACAGCCCGTACTTCAAGCACGCCTCGGTTTATCAGGCGCCGCGCACGGTCCAGGTTGGTCTGCGTTACACCTACTAAATCGCCTTCAACGCGGTTGATCGAAGGGCGGCCGAAAGGCCGCCCTTCTTTTTTTGTGTACGTCTACTCGCCTGAGTGCTTCTTCTTCACTTCCTCGAGCTCTTTGATCGAGAAGCCGTCGCGCTGGAGGATGTAGTCGCCGTAGTCGGGCGCATCGATGAAGACGAAGTCGATGCTCTGCCGGGGCAGAGGCACTGGGAGTTGTTCGCGGGTGTAGAACCAGTGTTCGATCGTGCCCTGCCGGTTGTTCAGATCGCCGAGTCGCGATGGCAGCACGCGTGATGCAACGAGTGGTTGGGCTATGACGCGATACGGTTTGCCGACGAGCACGAACACGCGCCCTCGATCGGTCAGCGAACCGCGCGTCTTCTCGTTGGCGAACATGCCGTCGGCGAACGCGACGCGCCGGTCGAACTCGATGCGGAAGTCCGCGTCGCGGCGCTGCCAGAATCGCGCGACGAAGCTGCGCCGCGCTTCGTCATCCGCGAGCTTCCCCCACGTCCGCTTTTCCTGCTCCGTCGCGAGGAGCACGAAGTCGGGAGACTTGTTCCATTCGGAGATCTTCCGCTCGCGCGGAGCCGCAAGCACGAACTCGTTGAAGCCGGGATAAGCGATATCGAATGAGTTCGAAGGAGCGCCTTGCGGCGTGTTCCCTCCGCCGTTTCGATGAATGGTGGAGACGACTTCGTTGAATGCCCGAATGAAGGGGACGGGGTACCGTGTCTCGTCGAGCTTCACGTCTCCCTGCCGGAAGCGGAAGAACTCCCGCAATTCCTCTTTCGTCTTGTCATCGCGCTCCAGTTCGCTGAAGGCGAGAGCCGAGTAGAAGTGGATCGCGGCAAGCGCGGCGGCCTTCTCTTTCGGATCGGAGAGCATGGTCGCCGCCGGAATCGCGTCCTGCATCGTGATGATCGCGCGATCGAACTGCTTTGCCGCGATTGCTGCGCGGCCGGCGGCGATCGCCTCGGCCGGCGTCTGAGCGCCGAAGGCCGCCGGTGCGGCTGCCACGATCAGCGCGATGGTGGTACTGGGCCTGGTACGCATCGCCTTCTCCTATTCGCGTTAGTGACGAGTGAACAGTGACGAGTGAAAAAGCGGCCGGCGATCAGCAGAGCCGCCCGTTCGACCGCACTCATCACTGGTCACTAGTCACTCGTCACTACCAAAGGAATAAGTCTAGCGCCACCCGTGGTTTTGCCGGTTCCGCGGTATTTGACTGCCTGTGAGCAGTGTGTTACAACGCGGGTCCCATTTTCACGGAGGTCGTTGTGTACGCCATCATTCGTTCCGGTGGAAAGCAGTACCGAGTCGCCGAGGGGCAGACCGTTCGCGTCGAGCGCGACGTGCTGTCGTCTGCGAAAGAAGATAAGGTCACGTTCGGCGATGTGCTCATGATCGGCGGCGATCAGCCGAAGGTCGGCTCGCCGACGGTTCCGGGTGCCTCGGTTCTGGCGACGGTCCTTCGCGAGTCCCGCGGTGACAAGATCATCGTTTTCAAGAAGAAGAACCGCAAGAATCATACGAAGCGCGCGCACGGACATCGGCAGGACACCGTCGAACTCCGCATTGACAGCATCACCGTCTAGCGCAGCATCGCGACAGGAGAAGATTCCATGGCTCACAAAAAAGGACAGGGTTCGTCGCGCAACGGCCGTGATTCGCAGCCGAAGATGCTCGGCGTCAAGCGCTTTGCCGGACAGTTCGTCACCGGCGGATCGATTCTCGTTCGCCAGCGCGGTACGCGTTTCTATCCGGGTGTGAACGTCGGCATCGGCCGCGATCACACGCTCTTCGCCAAGATCGATGGCATCGTGCAGTTCCACGACAAGGGCGAGCGCGGCCGTTTCATCAGCGTCACGCCGGCTCAGGCCGCCGAGTAAAAATGCTGTACGACAGGCGGCTCGCCTGTCGTCTCTCGACGCCGCTCCCACCGGAGCGGCGTTTGCACTTTTAGGAAGTAAATGCACTTCATCGATCAGGCAACCATTCGTGTGAAAGCCGGCGACGGCGGCCGCGGATGCGTTGCCTTCCGCCGCGAGAAGTTCGTGCCGAAAGGCGGTCCTTCCGGCGGCGATGGCGGCAACGGCGGCTCGGTCTGGGTCGTCGCGTCGAAGCGCCTCAACACGCTCTATCACCTCCAGTTTCAGCGCGAATGGAAAGGCGGACGCGGCGAGCACGGCATGGGCTCGAACTGTTCCGGCCAGCACGGCGAGGATGTTTCGATCGAGCTCCCGATCGGCTCCGTCGTTCGCGACAAGACGAGCGGCGAGCTCATCGCCGATCTCACGCATGACGGCGAGCGTGTGCTGATTGCGAAAGGAGGCCGCGGCGGATGGGGCAACCAGCACTTCGCGACGGCAACGCGCCAGGCGCCGCGATTCGCACAGCCCGGCGAAGAAGGAGAAGCCCGCGAGCTCTTCATCGAGCTGAAGCTCATTGCCGACGTCGGTCTCATCGGCTTGCCCAACGCAGGAAAATCCACGCTGATCTCCGTCATCAGCGCGGCGAAACCGAAAATCGCCGACTACCCGTTCACGACGCTCGTACCCAATCTCGGCGTCGTCAGTGCTGATGGCGGCGAGACGTTCGTCGTGGCCGACATCCCCGGTCTCATCGAAGGTGCACACGAAGGACATGGTCTCGGCGATCAGTTTCTGCGGCATGTGGAACGCTGCTCGGTGCTCGTTCATCTCGTCGATCTTTCGGCGAATGAGCAGCCGGACGCGGACGCCGCGGTGATTGCGCGCGAGCTCGCGGCGTATTCGCGGACGCTCGCCGAAAAGCCGCGCATCGTCGTCGGATCGAAGCTCGACTCTGCGATCGAAGGCAACTCGGAAAAACTGCGCGCCTATGCTGCGAAGCAGGGATACGAGTACGCGGAGATCTCCGCGGTCGTCGGCGACGGAGTGAAAGAGCTCGTGCGGTTGCTCGCGAGATTCGTTCGTGAGAATCGCGATGCAGGACAGGCGCCCCCGCCTGTCCGTCTCGACGCCGGCGACACCGAAGAGGCGGGGGCGCCTGTGGTACACCTGAGCCCCGCGCCTCAGGATGACGAGTTGTGAGAATCGGCATCTGCGGCGGCACGTTCGATCCTTTTCATCATGGTCATCTGCATCCCGTTCTTGCGGCGCGCGAGACCATCGGCTGGGATCGCGTCATCTACATGCCGGCCTCCCGGCAGCCGTTCAAGGAAAAACAGAAGACCGCCTCGCCCTTCGATCGATTTGCGATGGCTGTGCTCGCGACGGAAGATCATGACGGGCTCGAGGTCTCTTCCCGCGAGCTCGAGCGCGGTGCGATTTCCTACACGGTCGACACACTGGAAGAGCTCCGGCATCAGCAGTCTGATGCCGTGTTCGACTGGATCATCGGCGACGATAACCTGGCCGCCCTTAATGAATGGCGGAATCTGGCACGGATCTTCGAATTGGCTAATTTCGCCGTGCTCAGCAGAGGTCAGGCAAACATTCCGGACAATCTTCGCGGCCATGTGACAGTTGACCGCTCCGCGCCGCAAAATGGCGCGATCATACTGATGCGGAACGCAACGGTGCCGGTGTCATCCACGGAGATTCGCAGGAGGGTGCGCGCGGGCGAGCCGATCGACGATCTGGTCGATCCGCGCGTCGCGCGTTACATTCATCATTACCGACTCTACCAAGAGGACAACTCGTGAACGATCCGATCCAGGACCGCGTACGCGTCGCGGTGAAGGCAGCTCTCGACAAGAAGGCTGAAGAGCTCGGTGTGCTTGCAGTGGGCAAGCTCACTTCGATCGCCGACTACTTCGTTCTCTGCTCTGCATCGAACGAGCGGCAGGCACAGGCGATCGCGGACAACATCGTCGAGACGCTGCGCGAGCAGTTGCACGTGAAGCCGTTGCTCGTCGAAGGAACGGCTCCCGGCCGCTGGATTCTTCTCGATTTCGGCGACTTCATCGTGCACATCTTCACCGAGGATTGCCGGCGCTTCTATGGTCTGGAGAGGTTGTGGGGCGACGCGCCCAATGTCACTTCGGAATTCGCCGAAGATGCCGGCGCGTCTCGCGATGCGCTCAAGAAAACCTCCTGAGCCTCGCCTCGCGCACTTCTTCCGCACGCGTAATGGCGCGATGCGGGAGCTGCTGCAGACGGCGGAAAAGATCGTCGAGCGCGATGTCAGCGTCCTGATCCTCGGAGAGTCGGGCACCGGCAAGGACTATCTGGCGCAGGCCATCCACGCGTGCGGCCCGCGCCGCAACGAGCCTTTCGTCGTCATCGATTGCGCGTCGATTCCGAGCGAGCTGTTCGAGTCGGAGCTTTATGGCCACGAGCGCGGTACCTTCACTGATGCCTATGCGCGCAAGCTCGGCAAGCTGGAAATGGCACGGCGCGGCACGGTGTACTTCGACGAAATCGCCGCGCTGGAGCCGAGCCTGCAGGCCAAGCTGCTGCGCGCGATTCAGGAGAAGCGATTCACACGTCTCGGCGGCGCGCAGACGATCGAGCTCGGAGCGCGCGTGATCTCTTCATCGAACCGGCCGGTCGATGAGCTCACCGGCGGTGCGCTCCGGCGCGATCTCTTCTATCGCATCAATGTCGTCACGCTGACGCTTCCTCCCTTGCGCGAACGGCGCGAGGACATTCCGCTGCTCGCGAAACAGTTCGTCGGAAAGAAGCGCACGCTTACCCCCGACGCCATCGAGCTCCTGGCGACGCACTCATGGCCCGGCAACCTCCGCGAGTTCCGAAACATCCTCGAGCGCGCGACGCTGATGGCCGACGCCGGCCGCGCGATCGACGCCGCAGCGCTGCCGCACATCGAGGCTCCGCAGTTGCTCGTCTCTGCGTCGCGTGAGCGGTGGACGCTCGATGAGCTCGAGTCGCGCTACATCCGCGAAGTGCTGCGCATCACGAAAGACAACAACTCGAAGGCTGCCGAGATCCTCGGCATCAACCGCAAGACGCTCCGCGAAAAGCGGCGCAGATATGGCATCGTATGAAGCTGCGGCTGATCTGGATCGGGTCGAATTCGGACGCGGAGTTCGGTGCGGCAATCGACCGTTACATCAGCCGTATCAAGCATTTCTTTCCGGTTGAGCTCGTCGAGTTACCAGCTCGCGAGCGCGGTAGACAAAGCCAGACTGATGTGGCTATGATGCGCGGTCAATCTGCGCGGCTGCTGGCCGCAATCCCCGAGCGCGGGCACACGGTTGTACTCGACGAACGGGGCCAGTTGTTTGACTCAGTGAAGTTTGCCCGATGGCTCGAACGGCTGACGATCGACAGCCCGCACGGAATCCATTTCGTGCTCGGCGGCGACGTGGGACTCGACGATTCCGTCCGGCAACGTGCGGACAAGATCGTGAGCCTCTCCCCGATGACGCTGCCACATCAGCTTGCACGGGTCGTGCTCCTGGAACAGATCTACCGTGCGTGTACGTTGATGCGCAACATCGCATATCACAAATAAGGAGTGCCGGCGCGCGAGATGGCAAGGACAATGGTAAAAACGAAGACGAAAGCCAATCCCTATTCGCAGTACGAGGAAGCTCTTCGCAAGAAACAGAACGAGCTGCTCGACTCTTATGAGCGCGACAAGGCTGCTGGCAATGCCCAGCCCGATGACGGCATTCAGGATCTTGCCGACAAAGCCGCCAGCGCCTACTCCAAAGAGCTGAACTTCTCGCTTTCCGACGGAGAGCGCAATCTCCTCATGCAGATCGAAGAGGCATTCGACCGCATGCGCAACGAGTCCTACGGCGTCTGCACCAACTGCGGCGCCACGATCGGCGAGAAGCGCCTTCTCGCTGTTCCCTGGACGCCGTTCTGCATCGACTGCCAGGAACTGCAGGAAAAGGGTCTGCTCTCGTAACGGGAGCAGAATGCCGAAGCAACTCAAAGCCGTCCTCGCGCAAATCGAGGACGGCCATCCTCCCCGCGCCATCCTCGTCGGCGGCTCGTCCGACTACCTCTCCGAACAGGCCTTCCACGACATCCGCGATGCCATCGTCGCGAAGCAGCCTCGCATCTCCGTGGAGGCTTATGAGCCCGGCACCGATCTCGGTGCGATTCTCGACTCGTTCCGCACGATGTCGCTCTTCGGCGGCTCGCGTCTCGTCATCGTCTCCGAGGTCAACGCATTCGTCTCCGCGAAGGAGATCGCCTCGCTGTTCGACAAGGCGACGGCGGAGTGGAAGAGCGCGAAGACCGATCGCAAGCGCGGCACCGCAGCCGCGAAGCTCCTGCACGTTCTCGGTCTCGTGAATGCCGATTTCGAGATGACCGATCGTGCGATCGCCGATGCCATAGGTGCTCCTCTCGATGCGACGCTGGCGGACATGCTGGCCTTCTGCCGCGCGACGGGGAAGAAGGCGGGTCGCGGCGAGGACGATGCCGCGCTGCTGATGGAAGCGATCACGCGTGGCGGCGCGCCGGGAACCATCCTCCTCATGCGCACCGGCGAGGTGCCGAAGGATTCCGCGACGGTCGATCTGATCGACAAGCATGGCGCCGTTGTCACCGCCGACCTGACTCGCGAAGGATTCCTCGGGGCGTTCGATGCTGCGATCGCGAGCATTGCGGCCGAAGCACAGGTCAGGTTCGACCCGAATGCCGTTGCGAAGATGCGGCAGCGTCTCGGCATCGAGCGCATGCTCGCCGACAAGTTCTCGCGCGAGATTCCCGATCTTCGCTTTCCTCTCTCCGAGGCGGAGAGACTCGCAACGCTCGTCGGTGGGGGCGGACGAGTCACCGCGGATCTCGTCGAGCGCGAGATCGCCGCGGTCGAAGGCGGCGCGCGCTACGAGCTCGGCTCGCTCTTCACGGAAGGAAAGATGATCGAGGCGCTCGCCAAGCTGCGCGATCTGGTTGCGCAATCGCGCCGCGAAGATGCGAAGGCGGCGATCGAGATTCACTATGGGAAGTTCCTCTTCCCGCTCGCCGATGAACTGCGCCAGATGATCGGCATCGTCTCGTATGCGCGGGCAACCAACATCGATCTCTCGCGCTCGATGCCGTACAACCGCTTCAAGGACACCGTCGCCGACAGGCTCGGCGAGTATCTCAAGCAGAACGGCCTCGTGCGTCAGAAGCCGCATCCCTTCCCGCTGCACAAGAAATGGGAAGCCGCGCGCAGCGTCACGGAGAAGCAGCTCTTCCGCGCGCTGGCCGAGGTGGCGCAGATCGAAGTGAATCGCAAGTCGGGCGGACTCCCCGCCGATCTCGCCCTCGAGACATTCCTCCTGACGCGCTCCCGTTCATCCTGAGCGAAGCGTCGTTCGTTCATCCTGAGCGAAGCGAAGGATCAACGACGGCGCCGCCAGAAGCGTTCATCGGAAGCAAAGCCTGAAGGACGCGAAGCGCGGCGCCTTGGTTGATCCTTCGCTACGCTCAGGATGAACGACGGCGCCGCCAGAAGCGTTCATC